>Ga0137359_10000156_pt1 | contig 52861 bp, 34 predicted proteins | sample Mad1_40_16metaG_FD_108281 | JGI IMG/M metagenome (GOLD analysis project Ga0137359, IMG submission 108281) | Vadose zone soil microbial communities from Angelo Coast Range Reserve, California, USA - Mad1_40_16 metaG | ecosystem: Environmental > Terrestrial > Soil > Vadose zone | place: USA... | reverse complement strand
GGAGTGTGGCGGTGCTGGTTACAACTTGGCGGTCGCAAACCGTCGCTGTTCCAAAATCAACAGCGAACAACGCTGCAACGGCATTAACGCGATTGCTAGAGAAATATCTGATTGGGACGAATGCGCGCTGTGTCAGGCAACCGGGTATCACCGCAACAAAGAATGCCCCAGCTGTAAGGGTGTCGGCTATATATTCGTCTTGAGGGATAAAGCAACGGTTTAAGTGAACAGCCGGCACTTGTCCAGAAGTTCAAGCTTGATTCCGACAGACATCAGCATGTCTAATGCTCCCCTCAGAATTAGGCAGTAAGGGGCTTCTCGAAATTGCGGATTAGGATTCTGGACACTAAGCGAGCCGTCGGAAAATCAGCGGGACGACATGCGGCAAGCTCTCTCCGCTCTGTATTAAAGACCGGAACGACGGCGCGTCTCGTGGCGGCGACGGGCGCGTCGCAGTTTGAATTTTTGGACGAATTGACTTCCGCTCCGGACATCGATTGGAGTCGCGTCGAGCTTTTCCATTTGGATGAATACGTAGGCCTGCCGGTCACGCACCCCGCGAGCTTTCGAAAATATCTGTTCGAGCGCCTCATTCACAAAACAGGAATCACGCAGCACCATCTTCTGAACGGCGAGCGCGATCCGAAAGAGGTTGCGAAACAAGTTGGCACGGAATTGCAATCCAAGCCTGTGGATCTTGCTTTCGCCGGCATCGGCGAAAACGCACACCTCGCGTTCAACGATCCTCCGGCCGATTTTCAAACCTTGGAACCCTACTTGGTTGTGGAACTTGACCAGGCTTGCCGACAGCAGCAAGTGAATGAGGGCTGGTTCGCCAGTCTCGCCGATGTCCCCAAGAGCGCTATCTCCATGTCCATTCGACAAATTCTCAGCGCCAGGGAGATCATCGCGGTCGTGCCGGATGCGCGCAAAGCCCAAGCCGTGAAGGCGTGCCTTGAAGGCGAGATCAATCCACTCGCGCCAGCTTCCATTTTGCGCGAACATCCGAACACGACGATTTATCTCGACAAAGATTCGGCCGCGCTGCTAAGTACACCGCAAGCTTCGACCAAATAATTGATAGCGACGCGTCATACTTTTTCGGAGTCGCCGCGAAATAAAATATAGCTGCGAAATATAAATGCCGGAACCCGTACAATTGCCGCCTGCAGTGAGCCCGGAATCCGGAGCACGATGCATCTCCAATCTAAGATGGTGGATCGGCGGACTTCTTTTCGCTTCCACCGTAATCAATTACATTGACCGGCAAACTCTGGCGCTGCTCGCTCCTTATCTCAAGATCGATTATCACTGGACCAACAGCGACTACGCCAATCTGCTCATTAGTTTTCGCATTGCGTATTCGATTGGTCAGACCGTGTGCGGCAGGTTCATTGATCGCATCGGGACAAGACGTGGACTGAGCCTTTCCGTTCTTTGGTATTCCATCGTCGCCATGGCCACATCGCTCGCGAGCGGGTTCTATAGTTTTGGCGCGTTTCGTTTTTTGCTGGGCGTCGGCGAATCCGCCAACTGGCCGGGGGCAACCAAGGCGGTCTCCGAATGGTTTCCAAAACGCGAGCGCGGCTTGGCTGCGGCACTGTTCGACAGCGGGTCTTCCATCGGCGGCGCCATTGCGCCCTTTATCGTCTTGACTATCTATTTTCGCTGGGGCTGGCGGCCGGCATTTGGGCTCCCGGGCCTGTTGGGATTCATTTGGCTGTATGCCTGGCGCAGATTCTACTACTTGCCGGCGCAGCATCCACGAATCACTAGCACAGAGCGGGAGATGATCCTTGCCGAAACAACTGCGGTTGACGGTGCCGCGGAGAGCCGGTTGCCGTGGAGCGGGCTGCTCAAGCTGCCGCAAACCTGGGGAGCCATCGTTGCCAAAGCTTTGACAGATCCGGTCTGGTTTTTTATTACCGATTGGTTTCCCATCTATTTGGTTGCAAAGGGCATTCCGCTGAAAGGCAACCTAATCGCCGTGTGGATTCCGTTCATCGCCGCCGATCTCGGCAACTTCTTCGGAGGGATTGCGTCGGGACACCTGATCAAGCGTGGCTGGTCGCTGGGCGCGGCTCGCAAGGCGCTGGTTGTATTCGGGGGATTCGGTGCGATGCTGTTGATTCCCACGATCTTCACCTCGAGCGTGGCCGCAATTATTCTGTTGTTCGCCTTGGCGACATTCTGCTACGCCGCTTTTTCAACCATCGCCAATGTTCTGCCGTCGGATTTGTTTACCGGCGGATCGGTTGCTTCGGTCAGCGGATTCAGCGGAACGGGCGCGGGGATCGGCACCATCATCGCCTTCAAACTGATTGGATATTTTTCTGACGCGAATCAGCGCATGGCTGGCCACTCATTTGACAAGATTGTGATCGTGGCAGGACTGGTGCCATTCCTGGGAATGTTGCTGGTGTTGCTTCTTGTGCGCAACACTCGGGCGACGCAGCAAGGGCTCGTGCGGCCGATCTAAAGACGGAACTGGTGCGAATTAGCGAGACGAGACAAGGCAATGCTTAAAGGAAGGTGAAGCATGAACCGGCGCGAGTTTCTTCACAAGGGTGCTATGGCAGCCGCGGCGGGTTCGACGGCGCTGTCGTACGGCCGAATCCGCGGCGCAAACGACCGCATCTCGATTGGGCACATTGGAATCGGCACGCGCGGGAAAGAACTGGACGGCATGACCGCGGAACTCAAGGCTTCCAAAAATGTGGAGATGACGGCTGTTTGTGATTTGTGGACGGGAAATTTGGAGCGAGCGATTGCCGCGAATCAAAAATATTATGGCCGGGCTCCGCGTGCCGTGCGGCACATCGGAGAGTTGCTGGCGCTTCCGGATCTCGATGCCGTGATCATCTCGACGCCCGAGCACTCGCATTCGCTGCTGTTGAAGATGGTTGCCGAAACCGGAAAAGATGCCTACTGCGAAAAGCCGATGGGCAATGTGATCGCCGAAGTGAAAGCCGCCCGCGACGCAGTGGTGGCCAAAAATCTGATCGTGCAAATCGGAACGCAGCACCGCAGCGAGCCGTATCAAGTTGCCGTTCACGACATGATTGGCACCGGTGCGCTAGGAGAAGTCACCAAATACGAGATCGCGTGGAACTATCATGGGCCCAGGTGGCGCGGGCGTCGCGAAGTCAAAGAAATCCGCGAACAGGATACGGACTGGCGCGCCTGGCTGATGAACAAACCCTACAGGCCCTTCGATCCGCAACTTTATTTCGAATATCGCCTGTATACGGAATTTTCAAGCGGAATTTCAGACCAATGGATGAGTCACGGAATCGATCTGGTTCACTACTTCATGAACGAAAAATATCCCGAGTCGGTTGTGGCCCACGGCGGAATTTTTGCCTGGCACGACGGCCGCGAGAATCCCGATACGTTTCAGGCGCTCCTGACTTATCCCAAGGGTTTCCTGGTCAGCTATTCCACCAGTTTTGGAAATGACGCAACCGGCTACACACGGATCATGGGCAAAAAGGCGACTTTGTATAACACAGGCGGAGAAGGGAGTCCGCGTTGGCGAATTGTCGAAGAAGTCGGCAATCACGAAGACGACAGCAACGTCGAACAAAAGCGCAAGGGCAAAGACGTTCTGCTGCCGGGAGACAAAACCCTGCCGCCGACGGAAATGCCGGACGAAGATCTTTCCCACATCACCAACTGGTTTGACTGCCTGCGCAGCCGCAAACAGCCGAACGCCACGGTGCATCACGGCTTTTCGCATTCCGTGGCCTGCATGATGGCGGCGCAAGCGTATTGGTCTGGGAAAAAGATGTACTTCGACCCCAAAACTGAGGAAATTGTCGAGCGGCCTCCCGTAAGCTAGCCGGAATCCGTTCGCAAACGTGCGCTTTCGGCTTGACTTCGGCTGGCAAGACCGTAAGTATTAGAAAGAAATCGCAACTATTCGAAAGTCGCACTTGTGTGCTTACCGGAGAGGGCTTTGTAACCGCCCGCAAAATCATGAGTTCCACACTTTCAAACGGCAAAAGGAGCCGGCTGGATCGAGTTTCCAACTCGGACGGCGTCATCGCTGCGTTAGCTATCGATCAGCGTAGTGCTTTGCGCGACCTTCTGGCTAAAGCGAAAGCGACTTCTCCGGAAGCAATCGAAAGCAGGATGCTCGAAGAGTTCAAAGAAGCGGTCAGTCAGATTCTCACTCCGCATGCCAGCGCCATTTTGCTTGATCCGGAGTATGGACTTCCTGCGGCCCGACAGCGTGCAAAAAATGCGGGGCTTTTGCTGGCATACGAACAAACTGGCTATGACAAAGCAGTGCCGGGGCGGTTGCCACGCTTGCTGGACGAATGGTCGGTGCGCCGTTTGGCGGACGCGGGAGCGGATTGCGTAAAAGTATTGTTGTACTACTCGCCCTTCAGCGTGGAAGCTGTTAACAATGTGAAGCACGCCTGGGTGGAACGTGTCGGAGCCGAATGCGCGAGTTTCGACATTCCTTTCTTTCTCGAGCTGGTCGTTTATCACGACGAAATGGATGAGAAAGGGCCGGAGTTTGCCCGCATCAAACCGCAAACTGTGATCGGAAGTTTGCAGGAATTCTCCAAGCCGCAATACCGCGTAGATATTTTCAAGGTCGGTTTGCCCGTGAACATGGCTTATTTAGGCGAAGGGAAGTCCGCGGAATACGCCTACACGCGGGAAGAAGCGAAACAGCACTTGCGCAACGCGGCCGAAGCTGCAGGGAAGGCGTTCATCTATCTTTCCGAAGGGGTGAGCAACAAAACTTTCGATGAGGCTTTGCAGTTGGCGGCCGAAGCTGAAGTACATTTCTCCGGCGTGTTGTGCGGGCGTGCTACCTGGAAGGACGGTGTTGAAATTTACGCAAAGCACGGGCTGGATGCCCTGGAAGCGTGGTTGAAAGGCGAAGGCGCCGAGAATATTCGCAGAGTCAATGAACGGTTGCGCGCGGCATGTTCCTGGCGCGCCTTCTATGGCGACGCCGTGAAGTCGTCGCCGGCGCGCTGAGGAGATTGCGGCGACATCCATGTTTCTATGCATCAGCGCCAATCCGGCGATTGACAAGCGGCTGCGCGTTCCTGAATTGCAATTGGGCGCTGTGAATCGTGCGATCGAGGCGATTCCAGAGCCGGGAGGAAAAGCGGCGCATGTGGCCATGGCCTTGCGTGGGCTGGGAGCGCGACCGGCATGGCTTGGATTTGCTGGCGGAGCGAATGGAGAGAATTTGATCGCCGGCTTGGCGGAGTTGGATATTCGAGCGCGAGCAATTGCCACGAAATCGCCGACGCGCACGAATTCGTCCATTCTGGATGAACGTGGTGTAGTGACGGAAATTCTGGAGCCCGGCGGCGCACCCTCCGGTAAAGAGCTGAGCCAGTTCCGGAAAATCTGCCGGACCGAATTTGGACGCGGTCGCCAGAAACTAACTGTACTACTCTCAGGAAGTCTGCCTCAGGGAGTACCGGATAAGTTTTATTTCGAATTGATTCGAGCGGCGCGAAACGAAGGCTGTCGCGCGTTTCTGGACAGCAGCGGCGAAGCGCTACGGTTAGGCTTGCAAGCGCAACCCGATCTGGTGAAACCAAATCGTGAAGAGGCAGAATTGCTCACAGGCGATGCGATTCAAAACGTTTCGTCCGCGCGGAAGGCGATCGTGAAAATTCTCAAGCTTGGTGCGAAGAGCGTAGTGCTGAGTCTTGGGGCGGACGGCTTGCTCTGGTGTCCCGGAAAAGGCGAGCCTGTGTTGCACGCGCAAGCGCAAGTTATCGGCGGACGATCTGCGGTAGGAAGCGGTGACGCGACCTTGGCGGGCTTTGCGTATGCCTGCGTCAATCGAATGAGCGTGGAAGACACCGTACGGTTGGCCGCGGCTTGTGGAGCAGCAAACTGCCTCGTGGATTCGCCTGGAAGAATTCGTTTGCAGGACGTGCGCAGAATTCAGAAGGCCGTGCACGTGGAAGTCTTGCCGGAGTGACGGATGCCGCGATTCGATGTCAGCGTAGTCGGCGAGCTCAACCTGGACCTGATTTTCTATGGACTGCCTGACAAGCTGGAGTTCGAACGGGAGCACCTAGCAAAAGATTTCACCATCACGCTCGGAAGTTCTTCCGCTATTTTCACGCACAATTTTGCATCGCTGGGAAACCGCGTTGGTTTCAGTTCGTCCATGGGAAACGATCCGCTTGGCGAGATCGCACTGCGTTTTCTTTCTGAAAGCGGAGCGGACGTGTCTGGCGTTCGGAAGTTCGCGGCCAAACTCACAGGAGCCACGGTCATTCTTCCGTCGGGAGCGCAACGCTACATCCTGACCTATCCGGGAACGATGTTTGCAATGCGCTTGTCGGACCTCGACCTTGGATACGTTCTGGATGCGCGCCATCTCCATCTGTCTTCCTATTATCTGCACCGCGCGTTACGGCCGCAGATTCCGGAGCTCTTTCGCGCCGCAAAGGATGCAGGCCTGACAACTTCTCTTGATACCAACGACGATCCGGAAGATGTATGGGCGGACGACCTGCTGGACGTTTTGCAGTACGTGGATGTGCTGCTGCCGAACGAGCGGGAAGCGTGCAAGATCACGCGTGCGGAGAACGGCGCACGAGCCGCAGAGATTCTGGCTGAGCGCGTCCCTTTGGTCGTTATGAAGCGTGGGAAAGAAGGAGCCATCGCGCGAAAAGACGGTAAACAATTTGCCGCGTCGCCTCTTGCTGTGACGGTGGTTGATTCCGTCGGAGCGGGAGACAGTTTTGACGCCGGCTTCTTGCACCAGTTTATTCGCGGCGCGGATCTCGACGAGTGTTTGCGATTCGGTAGTCTGACGGGAGCTCTGTCGACGACACGTGCCGGAGGCATCGAGGCATTTCGGGATATCCCCCACCGCGAGCAGTTTCTGCGCGAACGATGGAGGAGAGCTTGATAGCCAAGCAGAAGTGTTGGCGCTGGCGGTTTCTGGCCGCCACAGCTTCGTGCGTGATGCTCGCGTTGGCTAGCGTTCGGGCGGCGCACGCCCAGGAATGGCGATACTACGGCGGCGATCCGGGTGGGACTCGGTTTTCACCGCTGACACAAATCACTCGAGAAAATGTGCATCGTTTAACGCGGGTGTGGACGTACCACACAGGAGAAGTGGACCGAAGCGGAAATGCTGCAGACCGGCACAACATTGCTCCGTTCGAAGCGACGCCGCTGATCGTGGATGGTGTTCTCTATTTTTCGACCCCTTCGAACCGCGTAATTGCGCTCGACGCCGAAACCGGAGCCGAGATTTGGAAGTTCGATCCTCAGGCAGAGAGCGGAAAGCCTCGGCGTTACTACCAACATCGAGGTGTTTCTTACTGGCAAAGTAAGGACGGAACGGACCGGCGTATTCTTTTCGGAACTTTTGATGGGCGGTTGATTGCCCTCGATGCGAAATCCGGACTGCCGCGCAAGGATTTTGGCAAGAACGGCATGATTGACTTGCGCGCAGGTTTGGAGGGCGATCAACCCGCAGCGCTCTACTCGGTTACGTCCGCGCCGGCAATTTACAAAGACCTGGTCATCACGGGAGCCATGGTTCCGGAGTTTCCATCGAAGGGTCCGAGTGGAGAAGTGCGCGCTTTTGAAGCGCGGACAGGAAGGCTCGTCTGGACGTTTCACACCGTTCCACGGTCCGGGGAAAAGGGACACGAAACTTGGGCGGACGAAGACTGGAAAGGTCGCACCGGAGCAAACGTTTGGTCCACGATCAGCGTGGACGAACAGCGTGGCTTGGTGTTTCTGCCCATCGGTTCTGCCGCCTACGACTTTTATGGAGCGGATCGCAAAGGACAAAACCTGTTCGCAAATTGTCTCGTTGCTTTGAACGCGGCGACAGGAAAACTCGTGTGGTATTTCCAGATGGTCCACCACGACATTTGGGACTACGACCTGCCCGCGCAGCCGGTGTTGATTGACGTCAAGCGAGAAGCAAAGACAATCCCCGCCGTCGTACAAATCACGAAAATGGGTTTCGTATTCATTTTCGAGCGCACAACCGGCAAACCGTTGTTTCCTATCGAGGAACGCTCCGTTCCGAAAAGCGAAGTGCCCGGTGAAATGTCCTGGCCAACCCAACCCTTTCCGTTGAGGCCGCCGCCGCTCGTTCGGCAGAAATTTACAGAAGCAGACATAGATTCTTCGGCGTCTGGAAACGAATACTGTTCACAACTTTTTCGCTCGCTGCGAGGCGGAAGCATCTTCACGCCCTATGGAATGAGCCAAACGCTAGTCGTGCCAGGAACTTTGGGAGGAGGAAACTGGTCCGGCGGGTCGTTCGACCCACCCACCGGATATCTATTTGTCAACGCAAACGAGTTGGGCGCTGTCGGCGCGATGGAGCGGCAACCAGAAGGCTCGGCGGAAAAATACCGCCGCAATAGCCCGCGCGGGGAATACGCACGCTTCTGGAATGAGGCGGAAAGCCCTTGCCAGAAACCTCCGTGGGGCACGCTCAACGCCGTGGATGTCAACAGCGGAGAGATTGCCTGGAAGGTGCCTCTCGGCTGGGTTCCAGGCAGCGCTACAAAAACAGGATTGCCGAATCTGGGTGGGTCAATCGTGACCAACGGTCTCGTCTTTATCGGTTCAGCGACGGATGCAAAGCTTCGCGCGTTTGATGCGAAGACAGGCGAAGAGTTGTGGTCCGGCGAGCTGGAAGCGAGCGCTCACGCGACTCCCGTCACGTATCTTGGCAAGAAAACGGGAAAGCAGTTCGTGGTGATTGCAGCGGGCGGAGGCGGTTATTTTCACGGCGAAGCGTCGGACACGTTGGCGGCGTACGCTCTGGCGGATCGGTAGCACGCAAGCGGGGGTGGAAATGTCCTTTGACAGAACGACGATTCGATTCGCGCGAATTGCCCCACTGATTCTCCTATTTGCAACTCTGCTTGGCGAAATAGCCGTTGCGCAGCGGAATGTTGTGGTTGTCCGGCCAAAAGAAATTCAGGATGTGCTGGTCAATCCTGGGATGGGCATCACGACATTCCAAAGATTCAACGGGCAAGAACCCAATCCGCCGCTGAAGTGGTCTGAAGTTGGTCCGGAAAAGAACCTGCCGCAAGCTGCCACGAAGCCGGACTTTCCGGACACTTCCATTTCCTATTGCCGTTGGTATTGGAATGTTCTGGAACCGGAGCGCGGAAAATACCATTGGGAAATTGTCGATCTGGCAATTGAAGAGGCGCGCGCACACGGACAGAAGCTGGCGATTCGCTTGATGCCGTATTCGAATCAGGACCCGCTGCCGGAATGGTTCCGGAATTCTGGCGCGAAACGTGCGAACAAAGATTCCGATAAGGACGGCAAGATCTGGCAGCCGGATTTTTCGGACCCGTTGTATTTGAAATATTGGGGAGAGCTTGTTGCGGAGGCGGGAAAACGCTACGACGGCAATCCTTATCTCGACACCGTGGACATTTCTTCGGTGGGGTATTGGGGGGAAGGCTGGAGCCCGTACATGCCGGCGTTTTCTTATCAGAAGGAACTAATTGATATTTGGCTGGAGGCGTTCAAGCGGACAAGATTGTTGATGAATTTCGATGAGCCGCAAGCTCTAGCGTACGGAACGCAGCAGGGCGCCGGCTGGCGCCTTGATTGTTGGGGAGACATGCGCCTGAGCTCAACCGATCCGTATTTTCCGGCGGAGATGCTGGAGATCTATCCGCAGCAGATTGTGCGCACCAGCATTCAGGATGTTTGGCAGCGGAGTCCGGTTTCGCTGGAGACGTGCTATACGGTTGCGGGATGGAAGGAGCGCGGCTATGACGTGGACTACATCATCGAGCAAGGTTTGCGCTGGCACGTCAGTACGGCGAATATCAAGTCCGCGCCCATTCCCGCGGAATGGCGCGCGAAGTTCGCCGATTTCCAAAAGAAAATGGGGTATCGGTTTATTCTGCGCAGACTGGAGTATTCGAAAAACGTGCCCGCCGGAACCATGATGCCGGTTCATATGTGGTGGCTGAACGCGGGAGTTGCGCCGGTCTACGCCGACTACGACCTGGTGATTCAACTGCATTCGGAGAAAAATTCAACAATGATTCCGATACCGGTGGATGTGCGCAAGTGGCTGCCGGGCGATGCGGTTTACGACGGAACAGTTTTCGTTCCAGCCGAACTGGAACCTGGCCCTTACCATGTGCGTATCGCCATGCTGGACCCGCGAACGAAAAAACCTGCCATCCGTTTTGCGAATGAAGGACGGCTGGAGGACGGCTGGTACGCGATGGGTTCGCTGAACGTGCAGGGCAAATGAAGCTCGTGCTGCAATGCGGATTGCTAGTTGTGATGACGCTGAGCTGCCTGACCGCTGCCGCCAGTGGGCAGGATGTCCCCCCGAAGGATGCCTTTCAGGTTTTGCGGCCGCTGCCGCCCGGCCCGAGCATTACGCCTCTTCTCAAATACCAACTCGATCTGGCTTGGCGGCAGGATGAAGATCGGCTGCGAACATGGGAAGCGATTCGCACGGAAAGCGATCTGCTGAAACTTCAGGCGGAGATACGGGAAAAATTTTTACAGATGATTGGCGGCTTGCCGGCGGAGAAAACGGAACTTCATGCAAAGATTACTGGCACGATCCGGATGAACGGATATTCGATCGAAAAAGTGATTTTTGAGAGTTTGCCCGGCGTGTATGTGACTGCGTTGGTGTACGCCCCCGAGGACCACACGCAAAAGCATCCGGCTGTACTCGTGCCTGCCGGACACGCGACAAGCGGAAAAATCCACTATCAGGGCCTGAGTCAGCGGCTTGTCCAGCGAGGTTATGTCGTGATCGCCTGGGATCCCGTTGGCCAAGGAGAGCGCAGTCAATTTTGGGATGCGAATACAGGGAAGAGCCGCTACAACCTGGTGTGCGGTGAACATGCGGTGCTGGGAAACTTGGCGTATCTGGCCGGAGCGAGCCTGGCACGTTGGGAAATTTGGGATGGCATCCGTGCTGTGGACTATCTCTTGACGCGGCCCGACGTGGACCCGGAAAGAATCAGCATCACCGGAACGAGCGGCGGCGGTACGCAGAGCGCAATGATTGGCGCGCTCGATCCGCGAATCAAAGTAATTATTCCTTCGTGTTACATCAGCTCGTTGCCCATGCGCATGGCCAATCGAATTTTCGTGGACCCGGACAGCGATCCAGAGCAGGACTTGAACGGAATGATTTCGAATGGTGTTGATCATGCTGGTTTGCTTTTGCTGATGTATCCGCGGCCGGTGATGGTGGCGTCGGCGGTGCTGGATTTTTTCCCGATTGAAGGCGCGCGCAAGAGTTTTCGGGAAGCGCAGCGGCTTTACGACAAATTTGGAAAGGCCGATCGCGTGGCCATGACTGAGGGTTATCACAAACATGAGTATTCGGCGGAGAACCAGGAAGCCGCGCTCGATTTCCTGGACAGATTCAACCGGATGCCAATACGGCACGGACTGGCCACGCCAAAAGAATTGCCTGATGCGGAATTGCTCTGCACATCCTCGGGACAAGTGATAGTGGACCAAAAAGATGCGCGCTCCCTGTTGGACGTGATTCGGGAATATTACGAAGAGCGTAAAGCGAAATCGAATGCCAGCTTGGCGAAGACATATCGAGCCGGTCAGCGGAACGTTGATGAGTGGAGTTTGGCTGAGTTCAAAGGTGAGCCGCCGGCCGAGCATCAAATCACTTGGGAAATGCGCGGTTCCACATCAGTTGGCGGCATTGCGATTGATAAGTTCCTGCTACGTTACGAACACGAGTTGCAAATGCCCCTGGTTTTCGTTCACAAAGGCAGGGATCCGAATAGGCAAATACTTTTGTGGTTCCGCGAAAGCGGAAAAGCCGGCGCTTCGGATTGGCAAGTGCTCCAGAAACATTTGGAATCGGGTTATGACGTTGTGACGTTCGATTTCCGCGGGCTTGGTGAAACGCGCATGCCGTTTACCGCAACTTCGCCGGACGTCCCAAGTCCTGGTGAACAGCTTGTCGATCGTGCGTACATTGATCCGCTCTCGGGCGTGCTGGCGAACCATGTTTACAACTCGCTGCTGATTGGGCGGCCCTATTTTTTCGAGATGATTGAGGACGCCGAGGTTGCGAGCCGATTTGCGACAGAAACGTTGCAGCGCAGAGTCTCGGCGGTCACCTCGCCGGATAATGGGTACACCCTGGCGGCCGCCATCGCTGAGGTCCTGCCTGGCATCAAACTGTTGCCGGCGCCGAATGCGAACATCCTGAAATGGTCGGACTTGGTGGAACGAAAGCAGGAAATGTGGCCGATACAATTCCTGTTACCAGGCGGGGCGTACATCCACTGAGTCGGCAGACGGAATTGGCCGCGCGAGCCAGGCTAATTGACAAGGCGAAGCATTCCAAAGCGGCTGGGAACGTGAAACGTTGTGCCCTCCGGAATCGTACTCCATGCGAGGAATTTTCGTTGCGGATCGGGGCCTTTCTCCGCCGCGCGAAAGAAGTTGACGCGCCACTCGATGCCCGGTTTGACGCCAGCGGCGTTCATGGAAGAAAGAGGGATTCGCATTTCGGCATTCCAGACGCGATGCTTTGCATCAACGCGCACAGCGTGCTCGAAACCGGAATTCCAGGATGCGTCATGATTCGGTTTCTCGCCTCGGGTGATTTCCAGGTCAACCCACTGGTTGTTGGGCGCGATTTCAAATTCGTAATAGTGCAGCAGCCGCTCGGGTTGCGGATTCAGGAAGACCTCAGCCACGTCACGAGTCCATAGCTCCCACCGTTCCTTGGAAATATCCTCTCCTTCAAAAACATTCAAGACATCGTAATTGCAGGTGAAAGCGAAATAGACGTATTTGTCCGACCAGGCGGCGGCCACGCGAGTCCGGTTCTCTGGATACTTGTCCTTGCCGGAAATGCTCTTTTCAAATTGTGCCCACTGTGCCTTTTGCCAAACTCTCTTGTCCAGATTTGCGTCGACCGTGAAATCTTCCGATACATGCTTGGCTTGCAGAGTCACCTGGCTGGAATAACTTTGGGTGCTGCTCACCGCCCCTTGCGCGAAAACGACGCTCGCACGAGGGATCAAAGAAAGGATTGCCATCATCAAAACACCGGACGACCTGGCGATCATTTCTTGCCCTCCCCCAACGCTTTCTTGTGAACCGCGAAATGTTAATGCAATCCGGCAAATTCTATGCCACTTTGACAGACGAAAGTAAACGATATAAAACGAAGGCAAACGAAATAGCAAGCATCGCAAATGAAAATGCTAACCGCCCTCGGGAGAAATACGATGAGCAAAACTGGACGACGACAGTATCTGGAGATGATGGGATTCTTGCTGACTTCCCCATCCCTCCCGGCGATTATGACCGGCGCTCAAGTGAAATCGCCGGAAGGCGCCGGCAAGATGAAACTGGAACTTTCCGACTTTCAGCCGAAGAGCATGCTGCACACGGCGGAAAGCAGAGTTCCTCGCTCGCGTTATCCCGTCATCGATGTTCATACCCACCTCAGTTTCCGCGCAAAGCCGGTCAACGGAGTTGGAATTAGCGATGAGATGGACTTTCTTACGACTCCGGAGAAGACTCTGCCCGTAATGGACCGCAAGAACGTCCGCATGATGGTCAATCTGACGGGCGGCGCAGGCACGGGGCTGGAGAAAGCGATCGAGAGGTTTCAAAGACCTCATCCCGACAGATTTGTGACCTTTACGGAACCGCTGTGGGGCCGGACAAACCAACCTGATTACAGCAAGATACAAGCGGACGCAATCGAACGCGCAAAAAACGTCGGCGCGCGCGGCTTGAAAGTGCTCAAGACCCTCGGGCTCTACTTGCGCGAGAATGTGACTTCTGGAGCACTGATAAAGATTGACGATCCGCGTTTCGACTCGATGTGGGCTGCATGCGGAGCCCTCGGCATTCCTGTGGCAATTCATGTATCCGACCCAGAAGCTTTTTTCCTGCCGACCGATCGCTTTAATGAGCGATTTGAGGAACTGAACAATCATCCAGACTGGTCGTTCTATGGGCGCGACTTTCCAAACAACAAAGAGCTGCTTGAAGCGCGCAATCGTGTTCTAGCGCGCCATCCCAAAACCCAATTCATTCTATTGCACGTCGGGAATGGCGCGGAAAATCTTGCGTATGTCAGCGAGTGCATGGACCGCTTCGCGAACGTTACAGTGGAACTGGCCGCGCGAATTGGCGAACTTGGGCGCCAGCCGCGGGCGGCACGGAAGTTCTTCGACAAATACCAGGACCGCATCCTTTTCGGAACCGACGCTGTGCCCAATGGAACGGATACTCCGCAGCAGATATTCGGAGACGAGCTGTACGAGATCTATTACAGGTTTTTGGAGACGGAGGACGAATACTTTGATTACGCGCCCGCGCCAATTCCTCCACAGGGCCGCTGGCGGATTTATGGCCTCGGGTTGCCTGACGGTATTCTGAAGAAGGTCTACTACCAGAATGCCGCGCGGCTGCTTAAGCTTGAAATGTAAATGCGAGCATGCGAATTTAAAGATACGGGTTCAAACACGTTGACAAAGCCCACGATTTCTGCCAAAAAGAAAGCGAAACAATGTTAAAGAAAGAAAAAGAAAGTAAGAGATGGTATTTCTGGCCCAATTAATCTTGGCGGCTCTGGCCTTGACGGCATCCGATGGTAACCGCCCGGGCGACTTTACCATCGTCGGTCCCGGAGGCGGTGGGGCTATGTTTCACCCCACGATCAGCCCTCACGACGCCGAGACGGTCCTGGTGAGCTGTGACATGACTGGGGCTTATATTAGCCACAATGGCGGGAAGTCCTGGCGAATGTTTAACTTGCGCGGTGTTGTGGAGTTCTTTGCCTTTGATCCGAAAGACAAGAATGTGATCTATGCTCAGGCTACGGGACTATGGCGCAGCTCCGACAATGGGGAAACGTGGAACCTGGTCTACCCGAAGGCTTCGGCCATTAAAGCCATAAAAATGAACTCGGATCATTCGGATGAGGACATCATTGCCGATCCTGATCCGCTCTCCACAATCTTTGCGATGGCCATTGATCCAGAGGACTCCCGAATGTTTTATGTGACTGCTGGAAACCGCGCAAAAGGCAATTTTGGCGCTTTCATTTCCAGAGACGCGGGAGAGTCGTGGAGCAAACTCGCCGATCTGCCGGACCTGGCCAATAAAATTTGGGTGGATCCTCATTCGCCGAAGAACGACCGTACACTCGTGATTGCAGGTCCTCACTTTCTGGCTAAGGAGACATCCACGCGGATCAACAAATTGCCACGGCCATCCAGCAAGAACTTGACGGACATCTCCGTAGGTTTTTCATCGCAAGGCAAGCCAATTTTCTATGCGATTGAGGATGAAACGGCCTTTGTTTCCGAGGACGATGCAACCACCTGGCGAAGGGTGACCCTCGGTGAGGGTGCAATTAAGACTCGAGCTATAGCGACCAGCGTGAAAAATCCCGAAACCGCTTACGTCTCTTACCGAGATCTGGAAGAGGCTGGCGTGAAGTACATAGGAGTGGCCAAGACGACGGATGCTGGGAAAACGTGGAAGCCGGTCTGGAAAGAAGTCAGTGATGAGGCGGGCAAAGCGGGCGTGAATATTCAGGACGCCTGGATCACCGAACGATTCGGTTCCGATTGGGGTGAAAACCCGCTGGCATTAACTGTGGCCGACCAAGACCCAAATCTCGCTTACGGTACGGATTTGGGAAGGACCATGCGCACTACGGACGGTGGCGCCACCTGGGTTGCGGTTTATTCGAAAAAAGTCGACCGCAGTGGTTGGACCAGCGCTGGTCTCGACGTGACAACCACCTATGGCTACCACTTCGATCCGTTTGATCAAAACCGGCGATTCATTTCAACCACGGATATCGGACTCTTTCGCAGCGAAGACGGCGGTAAATCCTGGATCAGCTCGACGACAGGTGTGCCCAAGGACTGGCTGAATACGACCTACTGGATTGTTTTCGATCCACAAGTCAAAGGCCGCGTGTGGAGCGTCAATAGCTGGACGCACGATTTGCCGCGTCCTAAAATGTGGAGACGCACGGGAATTTCGAAATACCGCGGAGGCGTTTGCATTAGTGTGGACGGCGGGCGTACCTGGACCAAATCGAACGGCGGAATGGAGCAAACGGCGGCTACACACGTTTTGTTGGATCCAACGAGTCCCGTGGACGCGCGCGTTCTTTACGTGGCCGGTTTCGGTCGAGGCGTTTACAAAAGCGTGGATGGCGGAAAAACTTGGGCCCCGAAGAACGCCGGCATCACCCAAAAAGAGCCATTTGCGTGGAGAATCGTTCGGGACAACGAGGGAACACTATATCTGCTGATTGCCCGGCGTTCAGAAGACGGGAGCATTGGTTCAGAGGGCGACGGCGCGCTGTATCGTTCTACCGATGGCGCTGAGCACTGGATACCTGTCCCCATGCCCGAAGGCAGCAATGCCCCGAATGGCCTGGCAGTTGACCCCAACGATGCAAACCGGCTTTACCTGGCAACGTGGGCACGCGCTGCAGGTATCCACGGAGATGGCGGCGGAATCTTTCTTTCCGAGGATGCAGGCAAGACCTGGCGACAAGTTATGGATCGCGACCGGCACGTTTACGACGTGACCATCGATCCGCGCGACTCCAAAATACTCTACGCGGCCGGGTTTGAATCGTCCGCGTGGCGCTCGTCGGATCGCGGGGAACACTGGACTCGCATTCCTGGCTTTAACTTTAAGTGGGGACACCGCGTAATTCCGGATCCTCAGGATTCGCGAAAAGTGTACATCACCACTTTTGGCGGAGGCGTGTGGCACGGCGCCATTACGGATGATAATCGGCCGCTGGACATCGCCACGCCGGCCATGCAGCCGGGAAAATAGCGGGGAAGATGGCGGCTGAAAGAAATGCAAAGGACTTCATGGACCCGAGTTCGTTACTGACGCAGGAGGAGTGGCAGAGTTCGCTCACCGGCACGCAACGGAAGGCGGCGCTCCTCTTCAGCAGGTCCGAAGCTCAGCAACGGGAGCTGGGATATTTCCATACGCTAAAAGAAATCTGCCAGCAGCCCTGGACCTGGTTGCGCACTTGCGAACGGATGATGGCTTCGCGCGACTCTTTGCGGAACGTCCTGAAAGGCGTGAATAGCGTTGCCTTCACCGGTTCGGGCAGCTCGGAGTATGCCGGCGATTGCGTGCGAATTCCTTTGCAAAGGGAACTGGGAATCGGCGTCGAGTCCATCAGCGCAGGCGATCTGCTCATCCAGGGCGCAAAAGCATTGCCCAGCAGCAGGCCAGGATTGCTGGTGTCTCTCGCCCGGTCGGGAAACAGCCCGGAAAGCGCGGGCGTAGTAAAAGCTCTGGTCGATTCACAGCCGGGCTATCGGCATCTGGTTGTGACCTGCAACGAGAATGGAACGCTCGCGACTGCGTGGACCAAACATGAAAATGTGCAAGTGATGGTTCTTCCGCCGGAAACGAACGATGAAAGTCTGGTGATGACCAGCAGCTTTACGAACTTGATCCTCGCCGCTCGTTTTCTGGGAATGCTCGATCAACCCGCGAGATACAGAAGTTTGTGCGTGGCGCTCAGCAAGATCGTCCAAAAATTGCTGGTCGAGAATTTCGACAAGCTGGCGAGCGTCTCCACCACAGAGTTCCGGCGCGCCGTCTTTCTGGGAAGTGGCACTCGGTATGCCGCTTCCCGCGAAGCTGCGCTAAAAATGCTGGAGATGAGTTCCGGCCGGGTCACGACCGTTTGCGAGACCTACTTAGGCCTTCGTCACGGCCCAATGAGTTTCGTTCATGAGGATACGCTGATCATCTGCCAGTTGTCGTCGGACCCGGTTGCCCGTGCGTATGAGCTGGACCTGTTAACTGAACTAGATCGAAAAAAATTGGGTCTGAGCAAAGTAATTGTCGGAGAAAACATTCCGGCGGCAGTGTTGCGAAACGGAGATGAAGCGATCGAGTGTCCCGGTCTCGCGGAACTGGGCGATGACGATGCGGCGACGACGTTTGTCGTGGTTGCACAATTGCTCGCCTTCTTCAAATGTCTTGAAGAAGGGCTCCAGCCCGACTCGCCTTCCGAGGGTGGCGTAATCAATCGAGTGGTGGAAAGCTTTCCGTTGCACACTCATTCTTAGCGACCGAACCTTCAGGTGAACTCTATGCTACGGAAATTGCTCTTGCTTGCGTTGTCGGCTTTCGCAACTCCGCTGTATGGCCAGGTAAAAGCATGGGAAGGCGTCCTGGAAATCCCGGTTTACGAAGAGGGCGCTCCCGATCCGAATCCCTCATTCGATCAGTTCGCGCAAACAGGGCGCTTCAGCTATCCGTACACGCTCCGAAAGGAAATTACCGGTCAAAGAGAAGTGCACAAATTGCGGGCTCTCTATTTGGAGAACGAGTATCTGCAGTGCTCGGTTCTCCCGGACATCGGCGGCCACGTCTATACCTGCATAGACAAGATCAACGGGCAGCCGATGTTCTACGCCAACCCTTCCATCAAAAAGGCGCGGATCGGCTATCGCGGAGCCTGGGCCGCTTTCGGTGTCGAATTCAACTTTCCTGTTTCCCATAACTGGATGTCCATGTCTCCGGTCGATTTCGCCTATGCTTCTCACGAAGACGGCAGTGCTTCCATTACAGTCGGGAATGTAGATCGCGTCTATGGGATGGAATGGACGGTTGAATTGATTCTCCGTCCTGGCTCAACGGTCCTCGAACAGCGCGTAAGACTCAGCAATCGCAGTGATGTGCGCCACCGCTTTTATTGGTGGAGCAACGCCGGCGTCCAGATTTGGGATGATTCGCACATCGAATACCCGATGCGGTTCGCCGCCTCGCATGGCTTTACGGAAGTTCAGCCCTGGCCTGTCGACCCCGCAGGCAAAGACCTGAGCATTATCAAAAACCAGACCGATGGGCCAGTCTCGGTTTTTGTCCATGGCAGTCGTGAAAATTTCATGGGCATCTGGCATCCCCACACCAATGCTGGAACCGTCCATTTCGCCGAGTACGCACAATTGCCCGCAAAAAAGATCTGGTCCTGGGGTGTAGACGCGGATGGTTTGGATTGGAGGAAAGCGCTTTCCGATAACGATAGCGCTTACGCAGAAGTACAAGGCGGCCTGTTTCGCAATCAGGAGACTTACGCATTCCTCGAACCTCGACAACACATCGACTTCTCCGAATATTGGATGCCTGTGCGCGGCACGAGCGGAATTTCGCGCGCCAATTTGGGCGGTGTCGTACACCTCAGCCGTGAGAAAGACACTCTCACCGTTGCGCTGAATGTAAACCAAGCCATTCCCAACGCGACAATTCAGTTGCGAGACGCAGGCAACGTCGCGTTTAAGGAGAGCGCTGCTCTCGCACCGAAGACCACTTGGACCAAAAAGACTCCACTCCCGAATCCCAATCACAAATATCTATTCGAATTGAAAAATCAGGATGGAGTTGTCCTTCTCTCCCAAACGGAAGGTGAATACGACTGGCTTCCCGAATCGCAAATAAAGGTCGGTCCGCAAACCAACTTTCAAATTCCGGAGGAAAGCGCTCGCAGCGAAGACGACTGGCTGCAAGCCGGCAAAAACGAGGAATTAAACGGCGATTTGCTTTCCGCTGAAAACACGTATCAAAGAGCTTTGAAAAAGTATCCCGCCAGATTCGAACTGCTGAAAGCCGCGGGCCGGCTTGAGACCACCTTGCAGCGCTATGAAGAAGCCGTGCCGCGCCTTCAGTCTGTCCACGAACGAAATATTTCCGATCCCGAAATTTCCTACTATTTGGGAATCGCCCTCGAAGGAATGGGCGCAGACCAGCCTGCAATCGACGCGTATGAATCGGCGTTGCGATCGCCATCCTATCGCGCTGCGGCAGCTCTGCGATTGGCAGAAATGAAGGCGCGTCAAGGCTCTCTTGCGGAAGCCGCATCTTTCATCGCGGAAAGTCAAAAAGCCGCGCCGGATGACCAGCGCGTTTTGGAAGAACAAATCGTCATCCGCGGGGCACGCGGACAACATGAGGTCGCGTCAGCGCAAGCGAACGATTTGCTTAAGCGGTTCCCGACGAGTGACCTTCTGCTCGAAGAAGCGGGCCGCCCCAATCTTCAGCATCTGGCCGCAGATCCGTACCGCGTTATCCGTATCGCTTCTCAGTACGCTGGCCTTGGGTTTTATAGCAAAGCCTTGGAGATTCTTTCGCGTAACTATCCATCCGTCGCTCCAGACCAGAGTGAACCCGGAACAACATTGCCCCAGAACAATCCGCTCGTTCTCTACCTCTCCGGCTACTATCGCGAGAAGTTGGGCGAACCCGGAGCGAATGACTATGCGCGGGCCTCGCACCTTTCCACGCTGTATGTTTTTCCAAGCACTCCCGAAGAAAAGTCTGCGCTTGAAGCGGCGCTGCGCTCGAATCCCGCGGATTCCACAGCGCAGTTTCTGCTCGGCACGTGGTATTTCGCACGCTCCAAAACTCCCGAAGCTTTGCGCGAATGGAAAGCGGCGCAACAGTTGGGCGCGCGCATTCCGGCACTGGAAGCCGGTCTCGGCTTGGCGCTGCTCCATGAAATGCAAGATTTTCCAGGAGCTTTCGACGCCTTCAAAAAAGGAATAACAAACGATCCAAAAAACATCGAGAATTACTTCGGCGCCGTTGCCGCGATGACCCTGCTTGGAACTTCCGCGGCCGACCGGGTCAAAATTCTTGCACGTTATCCAAATCTAAAGGAGATGCCCAATCCGCTTGTTTACGAGTTGGCCTTGAACCGGTCCGAATCGGGAGATTACGAAGGCGCCGTCGCCCTCTTCCAGAATCGATTCTTTGGGCGCGAGGAAGGTGGCACGAATGTCAGGCAAGTGTGGATCGAAGTGAGGTTGCAACAAGCCGCCGGTTTGGCCGAAGCAGGGAAGTGCCAAGCCGCGCTGCCGGTGGCCGATCACTCAGGAATGCCTGTGCCTAAGCTGGACTTCACCAACGACGGACTCACGCCCTTCCTCGAATCAGGCCGGACCAATTACCTGCTCGGAGAAATCTACGCGGCTTGCGGAAAAAGTGAACAAGCAGCCGCGCATTTTCTGCAAGCTGCAAAGGCGAGCGGGACTTCGGAAGTTCTGTGGGCTTGGGCCGCTTCACGAAAACTTGAGAACTACGATGACAAGACTTGGCGAAATCGCTTGTCGGATGCGGCGTCGCGGGCAGAAAAACAGCTCTCAAGTGCGAGCAATCGCCAATCCTGGTCACTCTATATGTCGGGCGTTCTAAATATTGCGGCTGGAAATGCAACGCAAGGCAACGAACGCTTGCGTCAGGTCTTTCTGTTCCCCGATGCCGGACTTTCTCACCATCTCGCGCGTCTGGCGCTTGCCGGAGCTACACCTCGATAACTTCAATGCCTTTTTTCCGCAAGCCTTCGGTGAACTCCGTTGCCGCCCGCTTGTCTGTGATCAGCCTGCGAATTCGATCAAATGGCCCGATCTTGGAAACGCTTCTGCGCCCCAGCTTGCTGAAATCCGCTACAACGTTTACTTCTTTCGCCGAGCGGATCATCACGTTATTTAACTGCGCCTCTAAAACATCCGGCGTGGAAGGACCATTCTCCAGATCGAATCCATCGACAGCAAGAAACAAGCGATCGGCGTGAAAGTCGTTCATCGTGGCTTCGGCTTGTGGGCCAACGAACGAACAGGAGATCGGTCGCAATAGACCTCCGATCATAATCAGCGAAATGCCGGGATGATCCGCCAACTCCGCGGCGATATTCAGTGCGTTGGTGATGACCGTCAGCGATGGCAATTTAAGTTTCTTCAGATGCCGTGCGATCTCCGCCGTCGTCGATCCTGAGTCAAGAATGATGGTTTCTCCTGCGCGCACCAGTTCCGCCGCCGCTTTTCCGATCCGCACTTTCTCGATATGGTGTAGGGCTTCCTTCGTTCGCAGGGGATAATCTTGCGTCGCCTCGAGTCGCCGCACTGCCCCGCCGTGGGAGCGCACGATCGCGCCGATGGAGGCAAGCGCGTCCAGATCACTTCTAACGGTCACGGCGGAGATGGAGAACCGCTTGACCAGATCAGCCACGGTTACTTGGCCGTTTTGATCCACTAAATCCAACAGGTTTCTGCGGCGCTGTTCTGTTAGAAGGCGAGCTCTAGGAGACATGCACCCTTTCCGCCTCAATTATTGCGTTTTTCTTCGAACGAGGTCAAATCAGAAAGTATTCTACCGTAGATACTTTCGTATGCTTTCGCTTATAAGCTAATTTACTTTTTCTTGTTGCGTTTACTTTCTTATCGTGGTACACCGCTCTCAGGGTGAGTACGGGGGAGGTCCTCTTTGCGATACAGAGCGACAACTGCATTCGTTTGTCTTTTCATACTTTTGGTATCCGCAGCTTTGTCCTTCGGGCAAGGCACCGATTTAGGCACTGTCCGTGGCACTGTGACGGATTCTTCAGGGGCAGTAATTGCCGGGGCAAAGGTCACGGTGAGGGATGCTCTCACAAACACTGACCGCACAACGCAAACCAATTCTCAAGGAAGCTATCAGCTTTTCGGCTTGAAAGCTGGGACCTACCGGGTGACGGTGGAAGCGCCCGGTATGTCAAAGGGCGAGGTCATGAATGTAGTCCTGAATGGCAGCGACGTTGCCACGGCGGACGTTGTGCTTCAGGTGTCATCGTCGCAAGTGAGCGTCGTCGTGACCCAGGAAGCCCCGGCGATCAATACCGAGGATCAGACCATAAGCCAGACAATAACGAGCGACGCGGTGGTTGAGCTTCCGCGCGACAGCCGCGACGTCTATTCCTTCCTCTATTTGAATCCCAATATTACGCAGGGATCCGCGGATGGTGAATTCAAGTTTCTCGGGGCTCAGAGCTACGGTGGAAGTTTCTCGATCGACGGCCAGCGTTCCAACGGCGGCATCTTCGGAGAACCGACGTCCAGCAAGCCCTCGCTGGAAGCCGTCGGCGAGGTCAACATTCTGACCACGGACTTTAGCGCGGAATACGCCGGGGTTGCGAACATTCGCGTCTCGACAAAACGCGGCGGTTCCCAATACCACGGTTCCGCCGTTTACAACAACAAGAACTCGGCGCTTGCTGCGTGGACTCTCGACGACCTCAACGGCAAAGCCAATTTCGTTCCTACCGCGTTCGAGAGCAAGTATCCCAACCCCTATTTCAATACCAACGACATTGGCGGCTCATTTGGCGGACCAATCCCGCATGTGAAAAAAACCTGGTTCTTCACGTCGTACGAACGCGACTACGACGTGAACACGGTAAAGTTCCAGTCGAGTACGGTCCCCCACCCGGATCTGTATACAGGGAACTTCTCGGCAATCGCTGCGGGGAAGCGGCCACCTGTCCCGAATTCCATCCTTTCGCAAATGACGGCGCAGGAAATCGCCGCCGACACGGATAGCAGCACGGGAACGGTGCGTTTCGTCACGATTCCTTCCCGCCTGCTGAACTCAAGCACGCAAGCGATGATCAATACGTATTTCCCAAAGATCGGGGTTAGTGCGCCGATCAATCCCTCGAACGGCAGAATCATCGGCGGTTATCAGACCATTCTGCCTGGCCGCTCCACGCTGGACACCGGAGTCCTCCGGTTCGATCACGATTTTTCGGAGAGGGATCACCTCTACGGCGTTTACAACGTTTCCTCGCAGATCAGCGCGCAGAATCGCGTGGTCAACCCCTACACAGGCCTGGGTCTGATCCAAAGGGACCGGCGAAACAACACGATTTCGCTTTCCTACTCGCATATGTTCTCCTCGAACTTTATCAACGAAGTTCGCGGCGGCTTCAATCGCGAAAACCTGTTTCAACATAGCAACACAACCCTTCAGGGATTCCTTTCGAGCATCGGTTTTGATGACAGTGATATCAGTGCTTACGGCGCCGTGACCGGCCCGTTTGCGCTCTCCACATTCGGACATCCTCAAGTGGATTTCAGCGGGACGTTCGCCAGGTTCACCAACGGCAACAGAAACACATTCCGTCCGCTGGACCAGCACCTCGTCACATACGGCGACACTCTTACCTGGGTTCACGGCAAACACACTTTCCGGATGGGCGGAGACATGGTCTATGACTCGGCTCAGGATGGCTTCGCTCTGAATCGCGGAAGCCCACGGGGCGCAATGCAGTACACAGGAACAGGGTTGACACCGTTCACCAGCTTTCTCTTGGGCCTGCCGCCAAATGTTGTGACTACGGTTTCGAAGCCGCGGCCCGCTATGGATGTCCACAATTGGGAGAACGGCTTTTTCTTCCAGGATGCCTGGAAGTTGAGCTCGCGCATCACCCTGAATCTGGGCCTGCGCTATGAACTGATTACTCCGTTTATCGACAAGAACGATCTGATTGCCAATTTCGATCCAAATTTTGTCAATCCTTCTACCGGACAGTTGGGCCGCTTCGTCATTCCTTCGAACAAGACTCTCCAATTTCTCGATCAACGCATCATCAATTTTGGTTACGTGTTGGCCTCCGACTCCGGCTTGGATGTTGGCCGCGGCGTTATCCGCACGGACAAGAACGATTGGGCGCCGCGCGTCGGAATCGCTTGGCGCATCGGCCGGAATTCCGTAATCCGCGGCGGATACGGCATCTACTACCCAACGTCCGCAGCGCAAGGCATTCGTGATCCAATCGCCACGAATCCGTTTAACCAAGGTATTACAAAGAGGCCGGGTACAGACCCGCTTAATCCGCAACCTATTGACGGCTGGCCGGGAAATGGCTCGCATGGGTTCAGTCCTCTGACTGGAGGCAAGGTGCAGGCTAACAACAATCCTCCCGCCGTTAACGTCGTGCCCTTCGACATTCATCAGCCACGAATCCATCAGTACAACGTTACTTACGAGCGCGAGATCGGCTGGGGCAGCGCGGTCCGCTTTTCCTATCTCGGTTCAACCATGCACGGCCTGATCGCAGGCAAAGACTTGAACGAAATTGCTCCGAGCGACACGCCGTTTGGCACCAGCACGGGAGATGGCGTCACTGCCTGCGATCCCGTAGACGCAGCGGATTGCGAATTCTCGGCCGCAGATCTGGCTCGGTATCGCTTTCCGGGACTTGGCGACTTCATTCTGAGCTACGGAAACTATGGCCATGCGCAATCGAACGCATTTCAGACACAAGTCGAACGTCGCTATAAGAACGGTCTTATGTTCATGGCCTCGTATACATACCTGGACCAGAAATCCACGGCTCTCGACACAGGAAATTCCAGCCTCGGTGGGATTACGTACAATCCCTTTCAGCCTGACAGCGACTATGGATTTGATGGATACATTTCGCACCATCGTTTCGTCGCTTACGGCATTTACGATCTGCCGTTCGGCAAGGGGCGCAGATTCGGTGCCAACATGTCTCGTGCCGCCGACTTGATTGTTGGCGGTTGGCAAACCACATTCAACATGTTCGCCAAGTCTGGAACCGGCTTCACTCCTTTCTGGACCTGTGATGACTGCACAAACAGTGACGCGCCAGTGCTGCCCGGCAATATTGGGGTCACTTCACTCGACGCCGTTGGCGACTTCAATGCCGAGCCTTCGTACCGGCCCATCGTCCTCGATAACAATTTCAACCACAAGACTGGAGGCCAGATCTGGAATCCGGATTCCTTCGCACCGCCCACGGTTGGAGCGGACGTCTTCAGCAATTCTCAGGTGGCAAAGCGCAACATGCTCTGGGGACCGGGGACGTGGGGCGTAAATCTTGGCTTACATAAAGACTTTCACGTGAACGATCGTCTTGGCATTCAGTTTGGTGCGGACGTTGATAACCTCTTTAACCATCCGTTGTTCTCACCGAACGCTGATGCGGGTGGCGGCGGCGGGGAATTTGCGTGGTTAGGCTCTTTCACGGTTCGCGTTGATCCGAACACGCTCAAAGTCTTGCCGGTTGCCCCGACAGACATAACTCGGAATGACAATTTTGGCCGTCTGATCAGCAGCTTTAGCCAGGAGGGTATCGACAGCCGCCGCACGGTCCGCTTGCGGCTGCGCATCACGTTCTAGTTCAGCGCCCAGATCAACCTCTCTCCCCAGGGGCGGCAAAGAGCCGCCCCTGAATTTTCTCCAGTTGCCCTCCTGTGATCTACAGTCCTGGCTCGCCCTGAAGTCCCTTGCGCTAGGCCCGCTCTGTTAAACTACGCTCACCTTGCAGAGCGGTTTCGAAGAACGGACTATGGCGAACAAACGAAAAATGACGATGGGCGTGATCGTTGGGAATCGCGGATTTTTCCCTGATCAGTTAGCCAAAACCGGCCGCGAGGAAATAATCCAGGTTTTGCAAAAATCCGGCATGAACGTTGTTGTGCTCGGGCCCGAGCAGAGCAAATACGGAGCAGTGGAAACCTACGAAGAGGCCCGACGTTGTGCAGAATTATTTAAATCGAATGCGGATGTAGTCGACGGCGTGATCGTCACGTTGCCGAACTTCGGAGATGAACGCGCCATCGCCGACACGCTGAGGCTCTCCCGTCTAAACGTGCCTGTGCTGGTGCAAGCCACCCCGGATACTCCTGGAAAAATGGCGATTACGCACCGCCGCGACAGCTTCTGCGGAAAAATGTCTGCCTGCAACAACTTGCGTCAGTACGGCATTCCGTATTCGCTCACGACTCTGCACACGGAAACGCCCGATTCTCCCGAGTTTGCGAGAGACCTCGAATGGTTTGCCGGGGTATGCCGTGTAGTGAAGGGCCTGCGAAACTTGCGCATCGGTGCGTTGGGCGCGCGCCCAGCAGCGTTCAACACGGTCCGCTACAGCGAAAAACTACTCGAAGCGAGTGGGATTTCCATCGAGACGCTGGACCTGAGCGAAGTTTTAGGGCGCATCAGCCGCATCAAAGACACTGATGACGTTGTGGTGCAAAAGCTAAGCGCCATACAGAAGTATGTGACAACCGCAGGCATTCCTCAGGTGGCGTTGCTAAAGATGGCCAAGCTGGGCGCCATTGTGGACGGCTGGATGAAAACGAGCCATGTGCAGATCAGCGCCGTGCAGTGCTGGACCTCTCTTGAAGAAAATCTTGGCATCGTGCCTTGCACCGTCATGAGCATGATGAGCGACGCGCTTCTCTCGAGCGCCTGTGAAGTCGACGTCTGCGGGGTGCTCGCCATGCACGCGCTGCAACTCGCGTCGGAAACGCCCAGCGCCCTGCTCGACTGGAATAACAATTACGGAAGCGATCCCAACAAAGCCGTGTGCTTCCACTGCAGCAACTTGCCCAAACATTTCTTCAGCGAAGTAAAAATGGATTTTCAGGAAATCATCGCGGGCACGGTAGGCAAGGAAAATACGTTCGGTACTTGCGTGGGCCGCGTCAAAGCGGGCCCGATGAGCTTCGCGCGATTTTCCACGGACGATGCACACGGCAAAATCCGCGGTTACACCGGCAGCGGAAGATTTACGGACGATCCTCTCGAAACGTTTGGTGGCGCTGGCGTTGTCGAGATTGCAGGATTGCAGAAGTTGCTCCACTACATTTGTGAAAATGGCTTCGAGCACCACGTCGCCGCCAATTTTTCCAGCGTCGCGCCCGTTGTTCATGAAGCTGCCACTCGATACCTCAACTGGGACATGCACGCTCACGAAGGATAAGACTTGGTTGCGAAATGCTGACGAAAGGGAAGAAGTAAGCTCTGACGCATGGCCATCGTCGCGGGTGTGGATTTCGGAACTTTGAGTGTGCGCGTCACCATCGTGGATACTGCGCGCGGCCGGCTTGCCAATGGAGTGGCCGAATATCCACTGCATCGCCGGAAGGATGATCCCGATCACGCGACACAGGGCCACGAAGACCACATGAAGGCCCTGGCCGAAGCCACGCGCAAGGCAATCGCTTCGGCGAAAATTCAGGGAACGGAAATTGCCGCCCTCGCTATGGACACGACAGGCTCCAGCGTTATTCCCGTCGGAAAAAATCTCGAGCCACTCGACGAATATTATTTGTGGTGTGACCACAGATCCTGGCGCGAGGCCGCGCTCATCACGGAAACTGCGCGCCGAACGCAGCTCGAAGCGATGGATTGGTGCGGTGGCGTTTACTCCTCCGAATGGGGCTTTTCGAAACTCCTGCACTGGTTGCGACACAATCCGGAAAAACGCGGCAAATTCGTTTCCGCGTTCGAACATTGCGATATGGTTGCCGCCACGCTCTGCGGAATCACAGAGCCGGCCCAGGTGCCGCGTTCCGTTTGCGCCATGGGCCACAAATGGATGTGGAATCGCGCACTCGGCGGATTGCCGCCGGAAGATTTTCTCGTCAGTGTCGATCCTTTGCTCAAAGGCGTTCGAACAAAGCTGGACGGCTGCTACGCCACCAGCGATCAGATTGCCGGCAAGCTAACTCCCCAGTGGGCGTCCAAACTAGGGTTGAAGGCCGGCGTCCCGATTCCCGTTGGCGCTTTCGATGCGCACTGGGATGCCATCGGCGCTGGAGCGCGCACCGGAGACATCGTGAATGTGGTCGGAACTTCGACCTGCATCATTGCGATGAGCGACAGTGCGCAATTGATTCCAGGCGTTTGCGGAGTCGTTCTCGGCTCCGTGCATCCGCAAAAGACAGGAGTGGAGGCGGGGCTCTCCGCGACCGGAGATATTTTCGAAGCGATCGCGGCCCGCGCCGGAAAAACCGTTTCGGTTCTTTCGGCGGGCCTTGAAAGCTACCGCCCGGGTCAAACTGGCTTACTACGTTTTGCCTGGGATAATGGGGACCGAACAGTACTCGTAAACGCTGAGCTAGGCGGCATCACGCTGGGCTGGAATCTTTCGCACACGTCTCAAGACGAACTTTTCGCCGCAATCGAAGGAACTGCTTTTCACACTCGCATCATCCTGGAACGAATGGCCGAATACGGCGTACCAGTTCAGCGAGTCATCAACGCAGGCGGAATTCCTCAGAAGAATGATGTGCTTAACCGTGTCTACGCCAATGTCTTCAACAAACCCATCCTGGTTCCCAAAACCGAGCCAACGAGTCTTGGCTCAGCCATCTTTGCATCTTTAGCAGCTGGTGCGTTTCCATCGATAGAAGCGGCGCAAGAGGCACTGTGCCCGCAATACCGCACGATTGATCCCGAACCGGAAGCGGCAAGCGTTTACGAAGAACTTTACGGCCTCTACCGTGAATTGTACTTTGCCTTTGGCAAAGTAGACTCCGCTTCCGTCTCCGTGGGCCGCGTGCTTCCGGTCTTGCGCCAAATTGCCGCAGCCGCGCGAGGGGAATCATGATCCTCAAACGTCTCCGCGAAGAGGTGCTGGAAGCGAATCTGGAACTTGTGCGCCGTGGGCTTGTTCTCTATACGTTTGGAAATGCCAGCGGGATCTCCAGGGAGGAAGGGCTCGTTGTGATTAAGCCAAGCGGGGTTCCCTACGAAAAGATGAAGCCTCAGCATCTCGTGATTGTAAAACTCGATGGAAAAATTGTAGAAGGGAACTTGCGCCCGTCCTCCGACCTTCCGACTCACTTGATTCTCTATCGTGCGTTTTCTGAACTCGGCGGAATTGCGCACACGCACTCCCGGTATGCAACGGCCTGGGCCCAAGCGGGACGCGAGATCCCGTGTTTCGGGACCACGCACGCGGACTATTTTCACGGCGCCATACCTGTGACGAAAGCGCTTACGCAGAAACAGATTCGGTCAGATTACGAAGGCAACACTGGAAACGCCATTGTCCGCAGATTCGTAAAACTGGATCCTTTGCATTTCCCGGCGGTGCTAGTTGCGGGCCACGCTCCATTTTGTTGGGGAGAGACGCCTTCTCGGGCGGCCCACACTGCCGTAGTTCTTGAAGAGGTGGCAGCGCTCGCGCTTGCCACGCTTACCGCCAATCCAAAAACACGAGCCATTTCCAAGCATCTCCACCACAAACATTTTCTGCGGAAGCACGGCGCGTCCGCATATTACGGCCAGAAGAAGAAATAGATTAGTTCCCGGCTGGCAGTGCTCGAAACGCCGAAAAGAAGGCAGACAACCCAACAGCAGCGCATTGGTGCCTCGATATATGAGGTCACGCAAGGAGCTCCTCCAAGGCAGTACCCCCCCGCCCGATTCTTGTAAGTGTTGATTCTACGGGGGGTTAGGAAGGCAGGCTTTGTAAGTGCAGAATCCAAAGGAGTTGAAGTAGTTGAAGTCCCTTTGGAATGAACAGATACGAGAGATTTGCGGATGTGTTGAAAAGAAAAGAGTTGGGGGAGGGAATTCGCGTAAGTGCGGAAAGGAAAGGAGTTAAGGGATTTGAGAGGCGATTTCATAGGGCAGCATAGCACTGATCGATTACCAAGTAAAGTCACAGTACTAAAGAGGAATCATTCGAAACGGCCACTCGTTCTTCCGTGAGTCTTCGTTGCAACTTGACGCTCATTGCTTCCGAATTTTTCCGTCCGCCGCCAACCGATCCAACCAGCGGCGGGCGGTCGCTGCGCCTTTGTCGTTTGGATGATTCTTGAGAAAAGCACGCAGCGTTGCTGCAGAATCCTCAAAGTTGCCAACCGCAGTCTGTGATTGGGCAATCAGTAGTTCGATTGCCGGTTCAACTCCGTGGGACTGACCTAATGCCTGTTGCGCTTCCTTCAGCGCACCGTCGTACTGTTCCTGGTGATACATGGCTCTGGCCAGTGTCCAATGCGTTTCCCAGCTGACGGGATCCAGCTGTAGCGATTGCTGCAAAGGAGCGATTGCCAGGTCATATTTGTTTTCGTCCAAAAATGCCATACCCAAGGCAGAAAAGGCGTGCGCATTCTTGGGGTCAATCTGAGTCGCCTTTTCCAGAACGTCCCGCGCCTTTTCCCAGTGTCTTTGCCTCAGAAAAAGAACCCCGTGCAGATAAAGAACGTCCGGGTGATTTGGAGCGAGCCTGGCTGCTTCATCAAGATTCTTTTCCGCCGCTTCCAACTTGTTGTCATTAAGAGCTTGTAATCCCTTGTCAAAGGCTTCCTTCGCTTTGGGAGCAAGCACAGGGCTCGTGGAAGTTCCAAGCCCCTCGGTGGAAGAATCGCGTTGAAGAATGAGCTCTTCCTCGGCGTCAACCGCAACGGGGACAGAAATGTCTTTTTGAGCTGATCTGTAGCCAGAGGCCTCGGCGCTGATAGTGTAGTCGCCAAGGTTGCTCAAAATGAACAAGGCGCGGCCTTTGGATGTGACCGACTGCCCCGTGAGCGTACCGCGGCGATAGAGTTTTACAGTGACAGGCACCCCGATGAGTTGCCCGGAATTATCTTTCAGGGTAACAGCGATTTCAGCGCGGTTGCCGCGAAGAGCGGATTCGTCGGCGGGGCGATCCTGGCAAAGGGCGGGCGAGGCAAAAACCAGAAGGAAGGAAAACAATCTTCGAAGATTATTGAAAGGAGAAAAGAGAAGCCGTGATTTTCGGCACATGGTGACTCGAACCTCCTCGCACCTAACACTCGACAGAAGTAGCGAACCGAACCAGGACAGAGCCGCAGACAGGCATTCCATTCACTTTGTCGTTGGCCCCAGTTTGAGGCTGGACATCTTGTCGACGACATCGTCCTCCGCTTTTTTGTGCAACTGCTGAACTCTTGCGAATTCTCTTTGTGCGGATTGTGTATCGCCCATGGCTTGAAGCAGGCGGCCGAGACGGTAGTGGACTTCCGGCTGTTCGGGGTCCAGTTTCTCTGCGCGCTGCAGAGCGTAAAGCGCTTCTTGATAGCGCTTTTGCTGCGTCAGGATTACGCCGATATCCATCTGCGCGATGCGGATGTCTTCGCGCAAACCGACGGCTCGGTTCAATAGCAAAAGCGCTTTTTCGGAATTCTCGCGCTTCAACTCAATGTCGCCGAGATATGCCAGCGCTTGAGCATTTTGCGGGTCCACAGCAAGTTCGTTATTGAAAGCCGCGGCCGCTTCGTTATATCGGCGCATTTTCCAGTAGAGATATCCGAGGCCAAAATTGACATTGGGAGTGCGCGGATCAGCTTTGGCGGCCAAATCAAACTCGGCGATCGCCTCGGGCGTCCTGTCCAACCCGTCGAGCGCTTCTCCCGTCAGAATATGAACTGCGGCGGAGTTTGGATTGCGCTGCAAAATCCAAGTGAATTCATTCAGGGCGCAGTCATAGTTCTTGCCCAACAAACAGCTTTGCGCGAGAACGTTGTGTAATTCCGGATTTGATGGATTCGCTTTCGACGCAATTTCCAGATGTTTCCCCGCTTCCACGAATTGCCCGGTGCCATAGCAACTTAGGCCGAGCAGCGTCCTCGCTTGCATGTTTTGCGGATTCTCCGCCAGTGCAGCGCGAAGCGGTTCGACAGCAGCCTGCAGATTGTTCGATTTGAACTCCGCCAACCCCAGGTTCAATTGTATGCCTGGCAACCTAGGATTAAGTGCAATTGCTTTTCGGTAGGCTGAGCTTGCCTCTCCATATTCTTGCAGCCTGGCGAGCGCTACACCCAAACTGGCCCATGCGGCGGAGTCTTTCGGATTGGCGTTCACGACTTTGCGCCACGCTGCTGCAGCTTCCTTCAGCTTGCCTTCTTGTTCCAGCTTCTGCGCGTTTAGCGTGTCAGGCGTCTGCGCCAAAACGCGAGCCGAAGAGAAAATTCCTGCAAGGAATAGGATGAGCAGCTTAAAGCGGGATCGGAGAAGGATAGACAAGTGAAAAGTGTCCTGAATTCAAGCCCCCGGTCTTCGTAGTGCGGTGAGGGCGTTGCAGCAATTGTGCACCAAAATCAAAGAAAAGGCCCCGCTCGCAGGGGTGAATGCGAGCGAGGCCGGTGCGCGCTTCTAGGAAACTCTAGAAGTAAAGTTTTCCACCGAGCTGAATGATTCTCGGATCGAAAGCAGTTTTAAACTGGCCGAAGTCACTGGCGCCGAAGTTGTTGCTGACCTGATTGAACTGCCTGTGGTTCCAGGTGTTGAAGGTTTCAAAGCGCAACTCGAATCGTGTGCCGCGCTCCTCTTTGATCCAGAAGTTCTTGAAGAGGGACATGTTCCAGTTATCGCGTCCCGGGCCACGCGCTGCGTTGTGCCCCAGGTTGCCGAACGTCCCGATTGCCGGCAGTGCGAAAGCCGACGGATCGAGGTACTGAATGATTTGCTGCCCGGTTGTGCTAACCGTCTGCGGATAGGAGATCTTGCCGACCAGGTTCGGACGGTTCGTCGCGTTGGGCAGCGCGTTTCCGCCTTGTTTTCCGCTGACACCGATGTTGAGGGGCAAACCGGACTCAAGTGTCACAATGCCCGATGTCTGCCAGCCACCAAGCATGGTTTTCACCAAGCGGTTTGAGTTGTTGCGAAAGACAGGGATGTCGTAAATGAAGTTGACCACTGCGTTGTGCGTACGGTCAAAGCCGCTCGGGCCTAAATCGTATCTCCAGCCCAGGTAAGGGTTCGAAACGTTTTGTAGATCTTGGCCGCCTGTACTGCCGGTGCCCGGATCAATTGCCTTCGAATACGTATAGAAGGCACGAAGGAAGAGATCGCGGCCGACTTGGGAGTTTAGGTCGAGCTGCAACCCATGGTAATGAGAGTTGGCTTCGTTTGTCGAAAGCCGGACGGCATGGAAGCCGGGAAAAGGCAAACCAGCCGCGGTATTGTAGTTTGCTCCGGCAACGCCATTGATAATTGGTATCAGGGCAGCCTGATTCGGCAGATTGTATTCCGTCCGGTCACTTTGGTAACGATTCGTATTGCCTACATAGGCGACGGACAGGACGGTCTTGGCGCTGAGTGAGCGCTGTATGCCAAGGCTCCACTGATAACTGGCGGGCTGCTTGTAGTTTTTCCTGTTCAGACCAGTGATGCTGGCCGGATTGATGGGCAGAGTGCCGGCCGTTCCAGTGCCCAAGGAGAGCCGCGGATTATCGAGCTCGACGGGACCTGGAGTGCTGACCTGCAGGCTGAACGGAATGTTCGGGCCGGCATCGTACATGTCGTTGCCCTGAATGCGCTCGTACATAATGCCGGAACCGCCGCGTAGAACGGTCTTACCGTTGCCCAGCAAATCGTACGCGAATCCGATACGCGGACCGAAGCTCGCCCAGTGATTGTCGACCAAGCCTTTAGGGATGCCGTTCTGGCCTGGAATGCCGATACCGTTCAGGTAAAGTGGCACGCCGGCGAGAATTGAGTTCGGGCTGGTGCCCAGACCCGGGCTAGCCGAGTTGATCGTGCCGTCAGGATTAAGCACAGCCTTCTTGGCCGGATCGTACAGCGATGCGTAGAAGTTCCCCATACGATCATTCGCTTCGTAGGTATGCGGAACGCCATCCCAACGCAAGCCCAGGTTTAGAGTCAGCCGCTTGTTGAAACGCCAGTTGTCTTGTACGTACGATGCCCATGAGACGTTGTTCCAGAAACCTTTGTCCTGCACAGCGAGTTCCTGGTACGACTTGGCATCGCCGAGCAGAAAATCAGCGAAGTCATTGCCGAAGGCTGTTTTCTGACCCGACGGAGTAGTAAAGGTTCCGTCAAAGCCGAACCCGCCTTGCGTCTGACCGAACAGGTCCTGAACCTTCTTATAGATCGCCCAGCTAAAACCGAACTTGAGTTGATGGGCTCCCTTGGTCCAGGAGAGATCGTCGCGGATCTGGTAGTCGTCCGCTTTGTTTCGCCACGGCCAACTGGAGATCTCAAAGTGAGTACCAGTGGCACCGTTCAAGTCGATATTCGGTATGCGGCTAAGGTTGTTTGGCCCAGTGAATAACCTGGAATTAGTCGTGACGTAGCCGCTGGGAATCGCCAAGCTGCTCAAGCCCGAACCTGCAAACGGAATGATGTTGATGCGGTTCCCATTGTAGTTGAACGCAACTTCGTTCAGCAAAGTCGGACTAATCGTGTACGTTGTGTGCACCACAGCGCTATAGGACGGGTTGCCGAATGTGTCGCCCACAGTTGGAACGTTCGCGCCGCTCCACTGGCTAATGCCGTAGCCTTGGCTCACCTGCTCGGCAACGAAGTGTCCAAACACGGAAAACTTGCTGGTGAAATTGTGGTCGATGCGGACGACTTCTTCCTTCAGGTTCGTCGGGGTGTTATTCCCGCCGGCGAAGTTCTGGCCGCTCGTAGGTTTCGGGAAGATGCCCGCGTTGACCAAAGCAGTGGCGTTCGGATCGATCATGCAAGCGGGAATCTTATTGCCGGGAAATTGCGCGCCCTGAACGATGCCAGCAGGAAGGATGCCCCCGGGGCAATTCTTGGCGAGGACCGACGGCGCTACCTGCGAAGCCGATGGAACATTGATCACCGCGGGAAGTGCGCTGAAGTCGCCCCCGTAGGTAGCCGGGTCAGGCACAGTCTGGGTGGTAAGACCGCCCTGAATCAGCCTGCGCCATTCCATATTGTAGAAGAAGAAGGTCTTCTTCTTTTCGGGATTATAGAGTTGGCCAAAAGAAACCGGACCGCCAACGTTAAAGCCCCAGACGTTAAGCCGCAGTTTTTGGATTTTGTTGTGGCTGCCGTTCAGATTGGTTCCCGGTTTGAAGAAGTTGCGGGCATCGAATGCGTCGTTACGGTTGAATTCCCAAGCGGACGCGTGAAGCGTGCTCGTCCCGGACTTCAGAACCATGACCATGGTCGCCGCAGACGAAAGACCATAGTCCGCGCTGTAATTCGAGGTCAGGGCGCGGAACTCCGCGATGGCGTCAGAAGAGGGCGCAATGCTCATGCCACCGGCGCCGCCGCGGTCATCATCCTCGCCGCCATCCAGCAGGTAAATGTTGTGGTTCTGGCGCATGCCGTTGAATTCGACGTTGGAGTCGCCGCCGACCGGGGTGTTGACGAAATTGTTGATTTGGCTCGAGGCGCCCGGCGTTAACTGTGCAAGTTGGTAAATGCTGCGTCCATTGACTGCGAGTTGCGAAACCTGCTTGTCGGAGATCAGGTTGCTCAATTCACCAGAATCGGATTGCACGGCGATCGTATTAGCTTCGACGGTAACCGTTTCTGAGGCAGCGCCGACGGCCATCTGGAAATCGATGCGCAGACGATCGCCAACGGTCAACGTCACTTCCTTCTTTTCAGCAACCTTGAAGCCGTTTGCCGAAGCTTTGATGTTGTAATGGCCGATTGGCAAATCTGGTATGACGTACTGTCCGGATTCGTTTGTTGTGATGGTCTTCACTGCGCCGGTTTCGGCGCTCGTGATAGTTATCGTTACACCTGCAACGACCCCACCTGAAGGATCGGTGACGGTTCCTACCACCGTAGCGTTCTGGCCGAACGTGCGCGAAGGCAGCGCGACGAGGGCCAGAATCAGAAGAAGTAAGTATTTTAGATTTCGTGTGTTCAGAGAAGAAAACAGACCTGTAGCAAACTTCGAGGCATAAAACAGCATCAATACACCCCCCACTAGAAATGTTGAAGATGTCTTACTCACGACCCCGTCGAACAAACCGTTAACGTTAACGGTTGTTATGCTTGTATTGCTTTGACAGATGCTTGTCAAGCAAATTTTTGCTGGAACGCCAGAAAATAACGTTATTCCGACAGGGTCAAGTACTAGTACAAGTTGGGCTTATACTCTGGCTCTGCTCGGCGTGGGTAGGCCTTCGAGCTTGGAATCTGCGAGGCGCATCTCGCGAAACAGGTGCAGGTTCGTGGACATGACCACCCCAGGGCTCAAATGCGTTTTGGGCGGGAAAGGCGTTTTGTTAATCACATGGTCGGCCATCAAACGCACGGCGATTTGGCCTTGCCGATGCGGGTTCTGGTAGATGGATGCGGTAATTGTCCCGCGTTGGAGATACGGCGACATTTCCGCAAAAAGATCGGTCGTGATCAATTTGACTTTACCTGCCAGGCCACGCGCGCCCAGTGCGCGGCAGACAGGGAGGCAGTTCACCGTGTTTACGTAGATTCCAGCTAGAGTGGGGACGCGGCGCAACAAGTCGAATGTTTTTTGGAAACTTTCGTCCTCGTCCTCATGACCTTCGATGACGCGAATGATTTTTCCGCCGGTGCAATGATGCGGAAACGTTTCCGAAAAGCCGTCGGCTTTTTTGCGATGATCTTCCGCGCTCAACATGCCCGCGATAATCGCCACCTTTGAGCCCGGTGGAACCAGCTTTCCCATGAGTTCGCCTGCAAGCGAACCGTTCGTCCACGGTTCCACGCAAACGATGCTGGACCTGCGGCTCCCCGGAGCGTCCGTGGAAACGCAGACTACACGAATGTCCTTTTCTTCGGCCGCATCGATCAATGGATGTAAATCTTTGGGATTGCCGGCGGTCAAGATGATTCCGTCCACGCCCGCTTCAACGAGTTCCTGAAAAGCATCCGTATCACCTTCTCCGAGCACCTGCACGGGGCGGTTCACAAAATGAATCCCAAGATTTCCGGCGCGGCGCTCTTCATCCAGAATTCCGCTCCATAGCTGGTCGTAGAAAAAATGGATTTCGCGCGGTACGCACACGCCAATTTTTATTTGCGCCTTGGCAGCGGAGAGCGCTCGCGCAGCAAGATTCGGCGTGTAGCCGACTTGGCGTGCGACCTGCAGGATGCGTTGGCGCGTCTCTTCGTTGATGCCAGGGCGGCCGTGTAGCGCGCGATCCACCGTGCCGATAGACACTTGCGCTATTTCCGCAATCAGGTGGATGCCGCGTCGTTCCCTTGCCATTGCTTACCTATTGGCCTCGTTTGTTCTGACTGGCATTGGCGCCGAGCGTAATTCTACTTTGGCTTACTCAGGCGCGAACATGCCCGAAGAAAGATACGCCTTCAAAGCAGCTTTTTCCGCCATTATTTCAAGTTGCGAAACTCTCACTTGACATTGATGCCGGTATCGCAAATATAGTTCGCGGTCGAAATTGATTACTGGGGGCCGATTATCAAGTTCTTTTTAGGGATTGACGTGGGAACGGGCGGCACACGGGCTTTGCTCATGGATGGAAAGGGGCGCGTCGCCTCGTCCGGCACGCACGAGCATCATGCCTTCGCTTCGCCGCGGAGCGGCTGGGCCGAGCAAGACCCTCTTGACTGGTGGCGTGCGTGCGCATCGGCCGTAAAGAAGGCGCTTCATCACGCAAATGCCGCAGCCGATGACGTAGTGTGCATTGGCTTCTCGGGCCAAATGCATGGAGCGGTTCTACTCGATTCTTTAGGGAACGTCATTCGTCCCGCCATCATCTGGTGCGATCAGCGCACAGAAAAACAGTCGCAGGAACTCGCACAGAACTTCGGTCTCGCGCGCATCATTCAGCTCACGTGCAATCCACCGCTCACGAATTTTACGCTCACGAAATTGCTCTGGGTCCGGGAAAACGAACCGCAAAATTGGGCACGCGTGCGGCACATCATGGTGCCCAAGGACTACATCCGGTACCGGCTTACCGGCGAGTTTGCGATTGACATGGCCGATGCATCAGGCACTTTGATGCTGGACGTCGCAAATCGCCGCTGGTCTACAGAAATTCTGGGCGAGATGAAAATTTCGCAGCAATCTCTGCCCACTCTCTATGAATCTTCGGACGTTTGCGGAAAGCTTTCGAAAGAGGGCGCCGAAGCCGTAGGGTTGAAAGTCGGCACACCGGTGGTTGCCGGGGCTGGCGATCAGGCCGCCGGCGCAGTCGGAATGGGAATTGTTCGCCCTGGCGTTGTCAGCGCAACCATCGGCACATCCGGCGTTGTTTTTGCCGCAACCGATCGTCCGGCTCTCGACCCACAGGGCCGGCTTCACACGTTTTGCCATGCGATTCCCGGGCGCTGGCACGTGATGGGAGTTACGCAAGCTGCGGGGTTGTCGCTGCGCTGGTTTCGCGATCAGTTCGGCTCAGGCAAGAATGACGGCCGCGACCCTTACGATCGTCTATCCGACGAAGGAGCGTCCGTTCCTCCAGGCTCCGAGGGACTATTCTGGGCGCCTTACTTAATGGGCGAACGCACACCGCACCTCGATCCGAACGTTCGTGCCGCGCTAGTTGGTCTCTCTCCGTCGCATACTCGCGCGCACATTATTCGCGCAATTCAAGAGGGCGTCGCGTTCAGTCTCAAAGACACTTTTTCTATTTTTGAGGAGATGAAAGTTCCGGTCACAAAAATCCGGCTAGGGGGCGGCGGAGCGCGTTCCAAGCTCTGGCGCCAGGTTCAGGCCGACGTCTACGGACAGGAAGTCGAATTGGTCGAAGCTGAAGAAGGTGCGGCCTACGGAGCGGCAATTTTGGCCGCGGTTGGCGGGCGCCACTGGAACTCTGTGGATGAAGCCTGCGATGCTGTTGTTCGCGTTGCGGCACGCGTCGCGCCGAACTCTGAAGCGTCACGCCTCATGCAAAAGAACTATTCCGTTTACCGCCGCATCTATCCCGCGTTGCGCAGCATCAATCCAAGCAATTCCATCTAGCGCGTCGTCGCTGAAGTTTTCTTTGGGCGGTACACAACGCAATAAATCAATCCAACAACGGTCAGCAAAGCACCCCACCAGACTGGCGCATGCATCGAAAAAAGCACTACGGGATGCGCCGGAGGATGCGACATTTCGTATGCCCCGGCGCCAAAAATCAGAAGGCCAGTAACAGTCAATGCAATCCCGATAAAAAACCAGATGGGGATCATCTTCGAAGCCTCCGGCTACCAGAAGTAGATATTCAGAACGAAGAAAACAACGGTCACCACACCAGCCCAGAGTAGCGGCTTTTGATAGACAGGCATATTACCGACGTGCGGCACTTTCGTCAGGCCGTACACCAGCCCGTCCAGTTCGCTGTCGGGTTTCGGCTTCGTCGCCATGCTGACAACGACAGTTACAATCACACATACAACGAACGACCACAGGGCCTGGAACATATCCTGTGCGAGCGCTTTGGCATGCGTCGAAAGCGCTACATAACGCAGAGCGGAGGGATCAACCTTCACCCATGCCCACATGCCGATGGAAGAAAGCGTTCCGCAGAGCAATCCCAAAAATCCGCCAAGCCCAGTCGCCCGCTTCCACAACATTCCCAGCACAACCGTGCCGAAGAGCGGAGCGATGAAAAAACTGAACAAGGCCTGCACATAGTCCATGATGCTCGCGAACTGCATCACCAAATACGCCGTGCCCACGCTGATTAAGACACCAATCACCGTCGTCCACCGGCCCATGTTCACGTAGTGATGGTCGCTGCCTTTGCTGTGAACGAGCGGCTTGTAAATGTCATAAGTCCAAACCGTCGTGAATGCAGTCACGTTACCCGCCATGCCGGACATAAATCCCGCAATCAGCGCCGTGATTCCTAGTCCCAACAATCCCGGCCCGCAATAGCGCGCCAGCATCAAAGGAAGCACGTCGTTATAGCTGTGCGCTCCCGTTGCGCCGACCATAGATTCCGGCACGAGTTTTTCCGGAAGCAAACCCAAACCAAGAAGGCCGGGCAGAATCACGATCAGCGGCACCATCATCTTGAATCCGGCGCCGATAATTGGCGCCATCTCCGCGCTGCGGATATCTTTTGCGGACAAAATGCGCTGCACGACCAAAAAGTCTGTCGTCCAGTAGCCCATTGAAATGACGGCGCCGAGCCCGAACACAATTCCGACCCAGTTGATTCCCATCGGATTGTCCGCGAAGGAGCCCAAACCGGACCACAGATGTACGTATTGTGCTGAAGCCCGCTGCGCGATCAGCAATTTCAAGTTGTGCCATCCGCCCGCTTCATACAGGCCAAGAATGGGGATGAGCAATGCGCCGGCCCAAATCAGAAAGAATTGCAGAACCTCATTAAAGATCGCAGACCGCAAACCTCCCAGGGCAACATATACAGCCACCGTGCCTGCGGACAGCCAAATGCTGACGTTGATGTCCCATCCAAGAACGAGCTGCATGACCTTGGCCATAGCGAACATGTTCACGCCGCTCATGAGCACGGTCATTAACCCAAACGATACAGCGGACACCGCGCGCGCCGGTTCTCCGAAGCGCAACTTCAAATAACCAGGCACCGAGTGCGTCTTCGAAATGTAATAGAAGGGCATCATCACGAGCGCGAGAAACAACATCGCGGGAATCGCGCCAATCCAATACCAATGGGTGGCAAGAATTCCATATTGATAGGCCGAGCCCGCCCAGCCCATCAATTCCAGCGCGCCCAGGTTTGCAGAAAGAAAGCTGAGCCCGGCTACCCACGCCGTCATGTCGCGTCCTGCCATGAAGAAATCCTCGGCGGTGTTCGCGCGGTTCTTCAAATAAAAGCCGATGGCTAATACGAGGGCGAAGTAAAAGACAACGATGATCAGATCGACCTTCGAAAGCGTGACAAGATGTTGCGCTTCAAATGCCGCGAAAAATGTCATGTGTTCAACTCACCTCGTTCCGCGTTCACGAATTCCCCGCAAGCTCCGCGTGCATGAAACAAACCGCAAACTTGTTCGAATTACCATGCGGGATTCTCATTGCGTGCCGCATTGTATCGAAAGGTTCAAAACAAGACTAACGATTAACCACGTTCAGGATCGTCGTAATCAGATCAACGGAATTGCCACCCGCCATCACTTCGAACGTCCCCGGTTCCACGACACGTTTCATATCGCGATTCAAGTACGAAAGCTCGTCCGGCCCAAGTACGAATTCCACCGTTTTCGTCTCGCCCGGATTGAGCGAAATTCGATGGAATCCGCGCAGCTCTTTCACCGCGCGCGTTACGGAACTAACTGTTTGGTGAATATAGAGCTGAGCGACCTCATCGCCGCGCACCGTGCCGGTATTTGTTACGTCCACGCTGACTTTGGTCTGGCCTTCCGGGCCGATAGTGTCCTGCGCGAGCCGCAAATTCGAATACTCGAACGTGGTGTAGCTCAAGCCCCAGCCAAAAGGGAACAGCGGCAACACGGAACCGTCCACGAAACCGCGCTTTGCGGACGGCTTCTGGTAGTAATAATCGGGAAGCTGCCCCACCGAGCGCGGTACAGTAATAGGCAACTTCCCGGCGGGATTGTAGTCGCCGAAGAGTACATCTGCCGCCGCAGGGCCGCCCTCTTGACCGAGGTACCATCCATCTAAAATCGCGGGCACGTTTTCCGCGATGTAATTGATGGAGTTCGGCCGTCCATGCAATAGAAGCACAACGGTAGGCTTTCCTGTCGCCACGATCTGTTTCGCCAGTTCATCCTGATTTCCGAGTAGATCCAAATCCTGCCGGTCACCCAGATGATTTTTCGCCCAAGCTTCGCGCGATGTTTGTTCGTTTTCGCCGAGTACCAGAATCACGACGTCGGCTTTCTTCGCAACCGCGATTGCATCTACGATGCGCTCTGCGTTCAGCACAGGATCGCCCAGCGCAACTTTGTCCGTGTCCCAATCGGGGTGCGATTCCGTGATTTTGCAGCCTTCCGAGTACAGCACTTCATTACCGGAACCCAGCTTGTCCTTGATCGCCTGCAGAATGCTTACGCCGCGCCCCGGCTTGTTGCTGTAGCCGCCCAGGTGCAGTTCCGCTGCGTTCGGACCAATCACCGCCACGCGCTTGTACTTCGATTTATCCAATGGCAACAGATGACTTTCATTCTTCAAAAGAACGATCGTCTCGTGCGCCGCTTTCAAGGCAAGTCGCTGATGCTCCAGCGAGTTTACGATTTTTTCCGCGTACGCCGGATCAACAAAAGGGTCCTCAAAAAGCCCAGTAAGGAATTTCGTGCGCAGCACACGTGCGGCCGCCCGGTCAATCAACGCCTCCGAAACTTTTCCTTCTTTTAGCTGATCGAGCAAGCTCGGATACGCGCTCGCAAACGGCAGTTCAATATCTACGCCGGATTCGAGCGCCAGCTTCGCCGCCGCGCCTTCCGTCGCGACTACGTGATGCACTCGAATCAACTCATCTATCCCGAAATAATCGGACACTACGAGTCCATTGAATCCCCACTCGTGCCGCAAAACATCGTCCAGCAAGTGCTTGTTGCTGTGCGAAGGAATGCCGTCAACCTCGTTGTACGAGGCCATCAAGGTCTGCACGTGGGCTTCTTTTACAGCCGCCTCGAACGGCTTTAGGAAATATTCCCGAATGACTCGCTCTGAATAATTTCCAGTGCTGACGTTTGTTCCGCCTTCGGGCTGACCATGCACTGCAAAGTGTTTGGCCGTCGCCATCACGTGCGACTTGTCAACCCACGGCTCCTCGCCCTGAAATCCATGAATCGCGGCGAGGCCAATATGCGTCACCAAGTATGGATCTTCGCCGTACGTTTCTTCCGTGCGTCCCCAGCGTGGGTCGCGCGCCAAATCCAGAACCGGCGCCAGGCACTCTTGCGCGCCACGCGCTCTCACTTCGGACGCAATCGATGTGAACACGTCATGAATCAGTGCTTCATCCCACGTGGACGCTAACCCGATCGCCGCTGGGAACGACGTGCCTTTCGGCGCGGCGTGACCATGGAGACACTCCTCATGAAAAAATACCGGGATTCCTAAACGCGTATTTTCCTTCACCCACCTCTGAATCGCATTCGTGAGTTCGGCCATCTCCCGCGGGCCGCCGCTGCCGCCGGGATTCTCGCTCGGCCGCGAAACTTGCCCAAGTCCGTCCTTCAGCGTTATCTTTGCCGCATCCGGCAGAAACACACCCTTCGCATCGGCGAGGAACGGCTGCGCCTCCCGCACAAACCCTTTATTTCCCCACGCGCTGTCAAGCTGCGCGATTTTCTCCTCCAGAGTCATGCGTGAAAGCAAATCCGCGACGCGCTGATCAACGGAAAGCTTCGGGTTCTTGTAGGCCGGAACGCGTTGCGCGGTTGCGGGAAAGCCGGCAATGCTGTAAACAAATAACAGTGTGGCTGACGCAAAAAGCAGCGAACGAAGTGGAGTGCGATTTCTCAAGCAGCCTCCTGGAGTTTCCGGCGCTTGCAATCGCGCGGGCGCGTGGTACTATACACGCCCGTTAACGTTAACGGCAAAGAATTTCGAGCACATTCATTCGCGCCGCCGATTTTGCTAATTCAAAGTTCAAGTCCTGGAGCCTAGGGAGGCTCGATGAACGCCGTCCAATTTCAACCGAAACCGGAACACAAATTTTCCTTTGGACTCTGGACGGTTGGAAATCGCGGCCGCGATCCGTTCGGCGATTTCGTGCGCCCTCCTCTTTCTCCGGTTGAGATCGCAGCCATGCTTGGGGAGGTTGGCGCCTGGGGTGTGAATCTCCACGACAACGATCTCGTTCCAATCGACGCTACTCCCTCTGAACGAGACGCCATCGTTCGTGACTTCAAGCGCGCCTGCAAGGAAAACGGCCTCGTCGTTCCGATGGCGACTGTCTCGCTTTTTTTTCATCCCGTTTTCCGCGACGGCGCTTTCACGGCAAACGATCCTGAAGTCCGCGCCTATGCGCTGCAAAAAACCATGCGCGCGATGGATCTCGGCGCCGAGCTCGGCGCAAAGACCTTCGTCCTTTGGGGCGGGCGCGAAGGGGTTGAAACCGATGCTTGCCGCCGCGCCGACGAAGCCGTTAAACGGCTGCGCGAGGCCATCAATTTTCTTTGTGAATACAATCTCGATTGCGGTTACAAATATCGCTTCGCTTTGGAATCGAAACCGAACGAACCGCGCGGCGACATTTATATGGCCACCACGGGCCACTATCTCGGCTTCATTCCCACTCTCGATCACCCGGAAATGGTCGGCGTCAACCCTGAAGTCGCCCACGAGCAAATGGCAGGACTAAATTTCATGCACGGCGTTGCGCAAGCATGGGAAGCCGGTAAGCTCTTCCACATCGATCTCAATGATCAAGCTCCCGGCCGTTACGATCAGGACTACCGCTTCGGTTCTTTCAATCCTAAGTCTGCATTTTTTCTCGTGAAATTTCTGGAAGACGTCGGCTACGACGGCCCGCGCCACTTCGATGCCCATGCCTATCGCACCGAGGACTGCGTAGGCGTGAAAGATTTCGCGCGCGGCTGCATGCGCACGTACCTCATTCTGAAAGACAAGGCCGCGCGTTGGAACGCCGATAAGGAAATTCAGGGCATTTTGAGAGAGATTAACGCCGGACGAAGAGACTTGCCGCAAACCGGCAAGTATTCCAAGTCGAATGCGAAAACGCTGCTGAGCTACGCTTTCGATAAAGACGCGATGATGAAAAAGCGCCTACCCTACGAACACCTGGACCAACTCACCATAGATATTCTGACCGGCACGCGCTGAGCAGTACGGATTCTCCGCTCTAGCTGAGGTAAATCTTGAAGCGTTTGGCGCTGACCACCGCCTTCACAGCATTTCTTGTAGGATGCGTCCCATTTGGGATGCTGCGAGCAGAAACCGGTGCCGAAGCCTGGCTGCGTTATGCGCGCCTCGACGCGGAGACCTCGCGTCAATACGAGAATCTACCTGCATCTGTCGTGACGCTCGGCGATTCCGCGCTCCTCAATTCTTCGCGCGATGAACTCATTCGTGGAATCCACAGCGTTCTTGGAAAAACGCTCCGCATCGACAGAGAACTCTCGCAAGACTCGGCAATCGTTTTGGGAACTCTAGCAGCCATCCAAAAAGTAATTCCGGAATTGCGCTCGCCCACAAATGTAGGAACCGACGGCTTCTGGCTCACTAATATTCGCGTTCATGGCCGCGACCGCTTCGTCATCGCTGGCGCAAACGATCGTGGCGTCCTCTACGCGGTGTTCGCCTTCCTCAGTAAAATCGCGCGCGGTGGATCGCTCAAAGATCTCAGCGAATCACAGCAGCCCTACGCCACCATCCGCTGGGTGGACCAGTGGGACAATCTCGATGGCAGCATCGAGCGTGGTTACGCGGGCCGTTCCATCTTTTTTGAAAACGGTGGCGTCCGCGCCGATCTTTCCCGCGTTGCCGCTTACGCGCGCATTCTTGCTTCCGTCGGCATCAATGGGTGCACCATCAACAACGTGAACGCCGACCCTCATCTTCTCGACGACGACCATCTCCCGCAACTTGTTCGAGTCGCAAACGCTTTTCGTCCGTGGGGCATTCAACTTTCAATCTCCGTTGATCTCGGCAGTCCGAAAATCATCGGCGGGCTTGACACCTTCGATCCACTCGATCCGCGAGTCGCCGATTGGTGGAGAAAAAAAGCGGGCCAGATTTATGCGGCTATTCCTGACTTTGGCGGTTTTGCCGTCAAAGCCGACTCTGAAGGACGTCTCGGCCCTTCCGTTTATGGCCGCACGCACGCGGATGCCGCCAACGTCATCGCGCGCGCCCTCAAACCGCACAACGGCCTCGTCTTCTACCGCGCCTTCGTCTACAACCATCACCTAGACTGGCGCGAACCCAAAAACGATCGCGCCAAGGCTGCTTACGATAACTTCCGTCCCCTCGACGGAAAATTCGAAGACAACGTCATCATTCAAATCAAACATGGCCCCATCGATTTTCAGGTGCGCGAACCTGTTTCCCCTCTCTTCAGCGGCCTCGAGACAACAAACGAAGCGATCGAGTTGCAAGTCACGCAGGAATACACAGGCCAGCAACGCCATCTCTGCTTCCTCGTTCCCATGTGGAAAGAAGTTCTGGATTTTGATTTACACGCGAATGGCGAGAGCTCTCCCGTCAAGGAGCTCGTCGCAGGGAAAACATCTCATCGTCCGATTGGCGGTTTCGTCGCCGTCGTCAACGTCGGCCTCGATCAAAATTGGCTCGGCCATCCTCTCGCCATGGCCAATCTCTATGGCTACGCGCGACTCGCCTGGAATCCCAATCTCACCGCGCGTGAAATCGCAAACGAATGGACCTCGCTCACTTTTGGACGCGGTTCGAATGTCGTCTCAACAATTTCTTCCATGCTTCTTTCTTCTTGGAATACATACGAAAGCTACACGGGCCCGCTAGGCATGCAGACGCTTACGGATATTCTCGGCAGCCATTACGGTCCGGGCATTGAATCCTCGGAAGAAAACGGCTGGGGTCAGTGGCATCGCGCCGATCAAAAAGGTGTGGGCATGGATCGCACCGTGGCGACCGGAACCGGATATGTCGCGCAATATCCGCCGCTTGTCGGCAAAATTTACGAATCTGTCGAAACTACTCCCGACAATCTGCTCCTCTTCTTCCATCATGTCCGGTATACGCATGTTCTTCACTCGGGAAAAACCGTTATCCAGCAAATTTATGATTCGCACTACGAAGGAGCGCAACGCGCCGCGGACTACGTCAAATCCTGGCAAACGCTGAAAGGCAGTATTGACGATGATCGCTACTCCGCCGTCCTCGCCCGTCTCGAATATCAATCCGGCCACGCCGCCGTCTGGCGCGATGCAGTCTGCGAATATTTTTTCCTCCTTTCCGGAATTGCCGATGCAAAAGGGCACGTTGGTCACCATTCAAATCGCATCGAAGCCGAATCCATGCAGCTCAGCGGCTACACGACCGTCGCAGTCATACCATGGGAAAATGCTTCAGGCGGCAAAGCTGTTGAATGTACTGCGCCGGGACAAAGTTGTTCTGCAAGTTTTGAATATATGGGAGTCGCGGGCTCAACTGATATTTCCGTTCAATATTTCGACACCAACAATGGCGCAGCCAAATATCGCCTCTATGTTGAAAGCACATTGCTTGATGAGTGGGCGGCGAACGATCACTTGCCAACAACAAAAATCGGCGGCGATTCTTCCACTCGGCGACGCATCCGCGGAGTCACGCTTCATCCTCACGATGCAATCCGCATCGAAGGATTCCCCGATCGTGACGAACACGCCGCACTCGACTACGTCGAATTGGCTCCAGCAAGTCAGTAGCTCCGCTCGCCAAAAACAAACATCGAGAGTGGAATGGATTCCGCCATCGCCCCGTATCCGGCAGGTGATGGGTGAAGGTGATCTCCCGAATCGTATGCGGACAGCATCATCTCCGGATGTGCGGGGTCGCGCAGCAGCTTGTCAAAATCAAGCACACCGTCAAAATGCTTTCGAATCCATTCATTCACCGCTTGCCGGTCCGCCTCATTTTTCGCGGTCGGATGATAAAAAGCCGACCCCACAAACGGTAGAATCGTCGCGCCGATCACTTTGATTCGTTGCGCGTGCGCGCGGGCAATAATCTGTTCGTACGCACCAATCACGCGCCGGACTTCCGCTTCATGCTCCGCTTCTGAAACCTCCTTTTCATGCGTCAGCATTCCCAAATCGTTGATGCCTTCGAGCACGATCAAACATCGGACGCCGGCCTGCGCCAACACGTCGTGATCGAATCGCGCCAGCGCATTCCTCGCAATTCCGTCGAGCAACAATCGGTTTCCGCCGATCCCTTGATTCACCACGCCGATCTTTTGCGTCGCCGCGCTTGCCTGCAATCGTTTCGCAAGAATATCGGGCCATCGATTGTTGCCGTCCGTCGTCGAGCCGCGCCCATCCGTGATCGAATCGCCCAATACGACCATCGTGAAAGCGTCTGCCGTTGTCGCAACATCCACTCCCGCCACAAAATACCAGCGCTGCACTTTCTTCGCGTCCGGCAAATCCTCCGCCGCCAAGGAATTTCCTTTGGCCAGGAAAGAAGTCGCGCGTGAACCCGGATGTCCCGTTTGCCACACGGCGTTCGAACCCACGCGAAGCGTAATCGCCAAATCCGAAAGTGGGGCAGTAGGAAAATCCAGCGGATCAGAAATATAATCGGCGCCTGCAGGTACAATCACATCCGCCTTCCCCGAAAACTGCAACTCCTTATCTGTCCCCGTCACAATCCTGGCTGACCCCGCAGCCACTGCCTTCGCTACGTGCACCGCCGTAAAATGCAATGGCTCCGCTCCATACCGGTTGGATAGATGGACGCGCAATTGAGCTCCACCAATAGAAAAATGAACAATCTGCCGCAGCGTCCCTTCGCGTAACTCGCTCGCTGCGAGCGCGTTTTCATCCTCCGCAACCTGCGGTGACGTCGCCCAGGATGCCACCCAATGCGTCTGTGCGAAGCCGGTGTCCGCGCCTCCGACTAACGTCGCCAGTCCGACAAGAGCAAAAATTCCAGCTTTTGCCCGCAACATGGCGCAAGAATCTACCACACTCCCGCCGAATTCCGGGACTTGACGCAACCCAACTCGTGAAGGATCTGATTTTCAAACATCGTGCAACCAGCGGGCATTGTGGAAACTCAAATCCAGCATCGTTTTGCAGTTTCGTTCCGAGACAGGCGGAAAAAGTGAACTCTCGCTTGTTCTATAGATAGAGGCGCGATGCGGAGACTCATGTGAGCAACGATTCCGTACCGCTGGCGCTGCCGCTGCTGCGGTTGGCCGCCGGCTCCTCTGAGGTTACGACTCTGTATTGCGAATTACGCAAGCCTCTCTTGCGGTACCTCGTATGTCTCGGGCTTTCGAGGGACGAAGCGCAGGATGTGGTGCAAGATGTGTTCCTCAGCTTGCAGCGGCATTTGGCTTCGGATGGAACGCAGGAAAACATCCGCGGCTGGCTGTTTCGTGTTGCCCATAATCAAGCCAGGAATCGCCAAACGAGCTACCACCGGCGATTCGGTGAACCGCTCGAAGGCGAAATGGATTTTCTGGCGGACGATGCAACGCCAGAGCAACGAGTGCTTGAGAAAGAGAGGTTCCGGCGTCTCGCAGCCGGGATTCGAATGCTGACGGAATCCGAAAGGGAGTGCCTCCTGCTAAGAGCCGGGGGACTCCGGTACCGCGAAATTGGAGAGGTCCTGGGAATAGCAACATCCACGGTGGGGGACACTGTGGAACGCGCGATTAAGAAGTTAGCGGAGAAATGCAATGTGTGAGGTCCAAGCGAAATTGGTTGCGTGGCTTGATCGTGAGCTGCCGGCAGAGGAAGCTGCCAACCTGGAGCGCCATATCGAAGGGTGCGAGGAGTGTCGCGGTCGACTAGCGGCGTACACACAAGTGAGTGAGAACTTTGATGTCTACTGTAATGAAGTCGTATCGACAAAAACGCGTCGCCCGATACCACTCTGGGTGCCCGTGCTTGCGACTGCTGCTGTGGTCGCGGTTGCAATGTTTCTGGCCTTCTCGCGGACTCGCATCGAGCCGCCGCCGGTTCTCACGCCGACGATTACGGCCGCTTCTGTTCCCGTTCCCGCACCGCCTGCGCAGGAGCCTGCTCGACGCAAGACAATCCACAGATGGCACGCGGTTCCAGCTGTTCAAGAGCAGGTCGCGAGATGGCAGCCAACGGAAACTGCTGTGCAAATCGCCATTCCTGCCGAGGCAATGTTTCCGCCAGGTGCTATGCCGAAAGGATTGAATTTCGTCGCGGAGCTAAGCATTGCCCCGGATGGATCAGTCAAACAAGTTCGTCTGCGGCAGTAAGTTTGTCGAGTTAAAAAGGAGAATCACCGTCATGAAACGCGCATTGCTTCTTGTCCTTGCAACCGCATCCTGCGCCTTCGCGCAAGAGAAGGGTAACGTAATCTATCAGACCACCGGCGCCGCTGGCGGTATGGTCGCCGGTGGATTCGACAAAGCATCTGGCCCTGTGCAAGGTGCGCCGTATTCGGCCACGATCACGAACGAATTCATTCGGACCTTTGCGGACGGCAATCGCATCGTGCAGACGAACACGGGAACCACCGCGCGCGATTCGCAAGGTCGCACGCGCCAGGACACGGTTCTGCCGCCGATTGGGAACTTGTCGGCGGCCAATGCGCCGCATCTGGTTTTCATCCACGACCCGGTCGCGCAGGCTTCCTACACCTTGAACCTGACGGAGAAAACGGTGCAGAAAATGCCTGCGCTTCCCCCGCTTCCAGGAGGTGCTCCGGGCGCGGTAGGTGCAACCATCAGTATGAGAGTTGTCGAAGGAAACACGGCGCCGCTGCCTCCCCCCGATGCCATGCCGACGACCATAGCTGCTCCGACGCCGGGAATGTTCTTTGAAAAACATTTGGTTACAGCGGAACAGGATCCTGGAAATACGGAAGACCTCGGCTCTCAGACCATGGAAGGCGTCCTCGTGAACGGAGTTCGGACGACGCGCACTATCCCGGCAGGCCAAATCGGAAATGAAAAGCCTATTACCATTGTCACGGAAGTCTGGACGTCGCCCGAACTCAAGACCGTGGTCTACAGCAAACGGAGCGACCCGCGCATGGGCGAGCAAACCTTCCGCCTTACGAATATCGTGCGAGCGGAACCAAGCCCGTCGTTGTTCACTGTCCCCGCGGATTTCAAAGTAGTGGATGGCCCGCAGACGTTCTTTTATCGGACGAAGCAATAAGAAGCGCCAGGCATGCAAGACTCAGCAAGGTCGAGCTTTAGTTAGGAGATGGTGCAGCAGCGGCCTGGCAGCTGGCCACGACTACCGGCCGCAACGAAATCACAACGGGGCTCGTCGATCCCTTAGGATCTGGCCTACGAAGTGAGGGAGGGGGTCCTTCTCGAATTTTTCCCAGCGCGGCTGGCCAGTCCGCGCAGCCAAGTGTCGATTGCCGAGTGCTGCTCGGGCCCCATTTCTTCGAAAAGCACACCCATGCCGAAAATTCCGAAGCCGCCACCGGAATGCGTGTAGAGCACCTTGCCGTGCAGCTCGCATGTGCTCATGCCATCGCAAATACGGAGATGTAGTTTTGTCCGGACGGGAATGGGTTCGAGCGAATCAATGTAACAACCACGAGAGCTCAACTCGGAGAGCTGTGCGCGGACGCCCGTGCCGTCGCGAAGCGTAACTTCGGCGTCCGCGAAAAATGGGAACCGCGGATTGACCCGCCTTGTTGCGTACGGAACTTCAGACATAGTTTTTCCTCCGTCCGCGAACTTTGCAATTCGTGTAATCCATTCTATTGAACTGCAGCGCGGCGCTTCCATGCGTTTGTGTTCGGCATCGCCGAAAGAGATACTGTCCATTAGTGCATTCCTGGTGCCTTTGTCGGTGGGCTTGGGCCGCCGCACGAGGCACGCATGCCCCGTCAATCAGGGCGAAAATGTAAACATAAGAGCTTTGTTTTCAGTGCCTTAATGGAAGCCTCTTTCGCGCTTTTATGCAACCCTCAACGTCCGCGACCGAATAGCGTGCGCGGGCTGTACTCAACAAGGCAATAGCCGGTCGGAAAGTTCCTTGAAAACAGTACTCGCGTTCCATTTGGGGGAACAGGCGAATCCTCTAAAAAGTACCAATAGTTCTGGGACTATGCGTGGATCAGCCATGGAGTATTTCAGCTTCAGAAGAGGAAAACGCTGACACGCAATAGCAACCGGGACTTGTGCCGTATGTGAGCAGTGCGTCCTGAGTTCGGGCCGCATGGTTGGCGTCGCGGAGGCGATATGCCCTTAGATGCGTTGGATAAGAAAACGCTGACCAGCCTTCCCCCGCTGCCGGAGATTTACGACGTTTACGGCGTACAAATTAATGCTCTGTCCGTCAACGAAATCTTTGCTCTCTACGAACGCACGGGCTTTCTTTATCCGGACAAAGCGGCACGCCTTTTTCCGCACATGTCACAGGTGCGGGAAAACTGGCGACGGATGTTGAGTGCCGGCGATTCGCTGCTCTATGTATTGACCGCTGGAGATAAGAAGAAAGGGCGCGCGTCCCTGGCTGTCTGGCGGACCACAGAAAACGGCTGGATGTCGCAGCATCTTGTCTCGGAAAACAATCCGTACGCATCGCGGGCGGTGATGCTGGCAGCGGCGGCAGCGAGTATTCGCAAAGGGCAAGATCTTTCGGCACAGAACTGGTTTCGGCCGGAGAACCGGTTTCCGGCGCGAGTCTTCGGTTCGATGGTGCAGACGATCGGAGAGTCACTGTCGTCGGTGCAGCGGCACTCGTACTTCGCGCTCCCGAGAACGCTATCCCTGCCCGCGGAAAAGCGAATTCGCGTGGTTCCCTACGACGCTTCTCACCAGGAAGCGCTTTTGGAGATAGCGGCTGCGGCGCGCGGTAGTATCTACATCACAGCAGAAGAATTGGAGCAAGACGTCGAATTCGCAGCGGTAGACGAACTCTACCGCGGCGTGGGACTGCGACGCACGCGACATGTGTGGCTGGCCTACCGGGCAAACAAAGAAGAACCAATCGGGGCGGCGAT
>Ga0137359_10000153_pt1 | contig 53036 bp, 40 predicted proteins | sample Mad1_40_16metaG_FD_108281 | JGI IMG/M metagenome (GOLD analysis project Ga0137359, IMG submission 108281) | Vadose zone soil microbial communities from Angelo Coast Range Reserve, California, USA - Mad1_40_16 metaG | ecosystem: Environmental > Terrestrial > Soil > Vadose zone | place: USA... | reverse complement strand
ACAGGCGAGCTCGGGGGTTCTCACTGGTATACGCGAAGGCAAGCCGTTCACCGACAGCCTCGAGGCGTCGGGCTGGGTGTCCGAGCTTGCGATCGACATGATCGGGGTGGGCGAGAAGTCAGGCGCACTGCGCGAGATGCTCGATGAGGTCGCCAATTTCTATGATTCAGAGATCGACGTGCGGCTCAACACGATCACGACGTTCATCGAGCCCGTGATACTGGTCTTCATGGGCAGCCTGGTTATGACGATTCTGCTCGCAATGTATCTGCCGCTGTTCACTATGATCGGCAATATGGGTCAGAGCCAGGGCATTCCCCGGTGATTGGAGAATCTAATGTCTAAAACAGTCGAACAAGACACCGGCGCGGCGATCCCTGCTGCACCTCCCGCGCGCATCCCGGCGGAGATGAGCCAGGAGGAGCTGGCAGCGCGCGAGATGGCGCGGCGATACCGGCTGAGATTCGTCGATCTGAAGACCGAAGAACCGGCTTACAATCTCATTCACGAGTTGCCTGTCGAGATGATGGTCCGCCACAGCTTCGTGCCGCTCAGCCGCCACGGCGACACGCTATTCGTGGCCATGGCGGACCCGAGTAATCTGGAAGTCATCGACGAAATCGAAGCACAGCTGCACGTGCGATTGAAAACCGCGGTCGCCACCCAAACGGCTGTGGAAGAGGCTTTGAAGCGGGGCGACACCGCGGCGCGCATCTTGCAAGACGCAACTGCCGGATTTCGCACTGATCGCATGGCGCTGGTTCGCGAAACCGAGAACGGCGAGGAAGTGCTGGACCTGGAGCGCTTGACCGGCGACGAAGAGATGTCGCCGATAATCAAGCTGGTCTACACGATCGTGCTCAACGCGCTCGAGCGCCGCGCATCGGACATACACATCGAAACTCGCGACTCGGACGTGGCCGTTAAGTACCGAATCGACGGCGCGCTCTATCGGGCGGCCGACCCTATCGACATAGCGCATCATCAGACGATCGTGCAGCGGATCAAGGTCATGTCGGAGCTCGACATCGCTGAGCGGCGCGTGCCGCAGGATGGGCGTTTTCGAATCATGATTCGCGGCCGCAAGATTGACTTCCGTGTTTCGATAATGCCGTCGATCTACGGCGAGAACGTAGTAATCCGTATCCTCGACAAAGAGCAAATCAACGAATCCTTCCGCGACTTGAATCTGGACGTCGTCGGATTTGCCCCTGGGGACTTGAAGAAGTTCCGCAAGTTCATCGCCGAGCCCTACGGCATGGTGCTGGTGACGGGACCGACGGGCTCAGGAAAGACGACGACGTTGTACGCCGCGCTCAACGAGATCAAGAACGAAGAGGACAAAATCATCACCATTGAAGACCCCGTCGAGTATCAGCTTCAAGGCATCACGCAGATACCGGTGAACGAGAAAAAGGGGCTGACCTTCGCGCGCGGACTGCGCAGCATACTCCGTCACGACCCGGACAAGATAATGGTTGGCGAGATCCGCGACTCTGAAACCGCGCAGATTGCGATCCAGTCAGCGCTGACGGGTCACCTGGTCTTCACCACTGTGCACGCCAACAACGTGATCGACGTTATCGGCCGGTTCTTGAACATGGGTGTCGAGCCATACAACTTCGTCTCGTCTTTGAACTGCGTGCTGGCTCAACGACTGGTGCGTATTCTGTGCACGCATTGCAAGCTCCAGCACCACGTCACCGACGAGGAGCTCAATGAGTCGGGGTTGAATCCGGACAAGTATCGCAGTGAAACCTTTTATCGCTCGGTTGGATGTGAAGTGTGCAACCTCACAGGCTATCGAGGCCGTACCGCAATCCACGAGCTGCTGAACGTGACTGATAACATACGCGAGATCATAATCGAGCGGCGTCCCGGTTCGGAGGTGCGCCGTGCCGCGCGCGCCGAAGGACTGACGTCTCTGCGCGAGTCTGCGATCGCCAAAGTGTTTTTGGGCGTGACCACATTGCACGAGATCAATCGCGTGACGTTTGTTGAGTAGTCCGTAGTCCGTAGTCCGTAGCTAGACGGCGCAGTGGATTGCTCGCAACGGACTACGGACTACGGACTCAGTATTCCGTTTATTTTGAAACCGAAGCGTGCTAGAGTGGTTTAACCGAGCAGACACTCTTAGGAATAAGTTCGATGCGGCAGCGAGCCATAAGAGGCTCGGGTTAGCGGAGGATGTTAGGCCGCCAGCCGCGATTATCCCCCGGCCGACGTTTTCAAGGGTGCGCTTTCTTCGTGGGAATATCATCAAGCGAGGAGTTGGGCAATGGCAAAGACTCTAAGAATACAGCAGGTACTAGCGCTCGCGGTGGCGCTGACGTTGGCAGCTCCGATTGCCGCGTTTGCGGCCGATGGCAAGAAACATTTTAAGGAAGGGCTCAAGTACGAAGAGAACCGCCAGTGGGACAACGCTGCCCGAGAGTTCGCCCTCGCCGTGTCTGAGAAGCCATCCAATGTCGAGTACCAGCTTCACCTTCAGCGCGCCCTGGTGAGCGCCGGCATCATGCTGGTCGAGCGTGGAGACAGCCTTGCAGAAAAGAAGGACTATAATGCCGCGTACAACGCGTATCGGCAGGCCTTTTCGTTCGATCCTACGAACGAGTTGGCGCTGATCAAGATGCGCAGAATGCTCGAAGCGCAGGGGCTGCCCACCGACAATTTGCCGGCGAGCGGCGACCCTTCTGGCCCGAAGATTAAGCCCAAAGCCGACCCGACCGTAAAAGCCACATACCCGGGTGCCGGTGGCGCGCCGCCCGCAAGCCAGATGAAAATCCAGATGCCGGGGATACCGGGAAAACGCTTCAGCAAGACCGATGTCAACTTTCGTGATACCAATATTCTGACGGTCATCGAACAACTGGCCCAGATGATGAAGCTCAACGTCATTTTCGATAGTATGGTCGTCAATCAGATGAAGATGTTCAAGCTCACGGTCGAGCTCCGGGACGTTACCTATCCCAAAGCTCTCGAGATGATCTTGAAGACGAACACTCTGATGTATGCACAGATCGACTCGCGCACCATCGTGATCGCCAGCGACAATCCCCAGACGCGAATGAAGTACGAGCCTTACGCTATGCGGACCTTCTACATCAAGAACGCGTTGCTTGACGAAGTGAAGGGGGCAATCAACGGGGCCCTGCCCGCTACAAAGCAGGTGACGTCGGTCAAGCAATTGAACGCGCTCATAGTGCGCGATACGCCGTCTAACCTCGAGCTGGTAGAGAGTCTGATTGACTCGCTGGACAAGAGCAAAGCCGAAGTGTTGATCGACGTCAACATCTACGAAGTCTCGCGCAGTAACCTGCTTCAGCTCGGCAACCAGTTCGGAAACACATCCTCAACGGTGCAGGTGACTACGGGGTTTGATTCCACCGGCAAGGCCATAACTCAGGACGCCTTTTCCCCAGGAAATAACCAGATAGGCGGCTTTGGCCGATTTGGTTCCGTGGCAGGGCTGGTTGGAGCGGCCAGGTTTGCCGGCGGTCCGCTCGGACTTGCCATAGGATTACCTGCAAGCGCGATAAGCGTGTTTCAGGATAAAGGGAAATCCAAGCTCTTGGCTTCTACTCAGGTTCACGTGATTGACGGCGAGGCGCACGCCATTCGAATAGGCCAGAGGGTGCCGATTCGGACCGCCACCCTGCCGACCTTCGGGACGACCCCAACAACAGGAACGGGGACCGGAACAGGAACGACGAATGGCGGCTCTTTGGCCGGCTTCGGCATAGACCAGATCCAGTACGAGAGCGTTGGCCTGAACATTGATATGACTCCGACGGTGTTCGAGGATGATGTTCAGATGAAGATGAAGATCGAGTCGTCTTCTGTTGACGGGGCCTCGGGCGGGCTGACTCCGACTTTCAACCAGCGCACTATGTCTTCGGTCGCGCGGGTAAAGGACGGACAGACCACGATGATCGCAGGGGTCAGCCAGAACATCGAGGCAAAGAACATTAAGGGCATGCCGATTATTGGGCTGATTCCCATCTTAGGGCGGTTCTTTTCAACACCTGAGACAAAGGATACCCAGAGCGACGTCGTCATCACAGTCACGCCTCACATACTTCGACGAGCCGACATCACCGAACGAGATCATCTGGCCAGGCTCGCAGGCGATCAGCAGAACTCAAGCAATCAGTTGAAAATCGAGCAGATTCTTTATCTTGCGGATCAGGAAGACGCGCAGCCAAATCAGGTGGCCGAGAACCCGGCTCCGGCTCCGGCCCAGCCTGAAACAAAGACTCAGCCAGTCAGCGCGCCGCCGCCGATCGTTAACACAAGCTTACCGGGTGTGGTAGTGACTCCGCCGCCGGGCCAACCTCAGGCACTGAAGCCAAACGTAATAAAAAGCCAGGTCCCCAGACCGGGTGTCCCAGTCTCCAATCCGGGAGCCGATTCTCCGCAGGTGAATAAAGCTAACAAACCCCTGGATGATGATGACGACGATGACGACGACGCGACGACTGCGGACCAGAAGGCGACTACTCCGTTGATGGTTTACGTGAGGCCTACTACGCCCGTCGCCACGAAGGGGCAGACTCTCTACGCCGCCATATTCGTCAACGGCAACGGCGAGGTGTCCTCGGCGCACATCACCCTTACTTTTGACGGATCGCTGTTGGAGGTAAAGGGCGTGCGCGACAGCGGAATGTTGAGCGCGGGCGCACGGGCCGAGCTTCATTTTACGGCCGAGGGAGGAGTGGTGAATATCCAGATGGACAGACCGCAAGGAACGCCCGCCGTTCCGGCGCGAGGTCAGTTATGCCTGGTGGAGTTTATTGTTAAGGGACCAGGTCAATCGCCGCTGGTGCTCAACGAGCAGCAGACGCAATTCCGCAACTCCAGCGGTCAAGCGGTTCCTATCAAGGTCCAATCGTCGCAGGTTGATATTCGATGAGCAGCACGGAATCTCGGATTTCGAATCTCGGATTTCGAATTGATGGAACGGTGAACTGCGGCGCAATTCGCAATTCGCAATTCGCAATTCAAAACTCCGCTCGCGGCTTCACCCTCCTCGAGATAATAATAGTCATCATTATCCTATCTGTGTTGACTGCGGCTGCGATCCCCATGGTGCGCAACACAGTGAGGCGCGAACGTGAAGCCGAACTGAGGCTCGCGCTTCGGCAATTGCGGCAGGCCATCGATCGATACAAGCTCTACAACGACCAAAGTAACGGCACCGCGATCCCAATCGAGTGGAAGACACCGAGCGGCTATCCGAAGGAACTCAAACTGTTGGTCGATGGTTTTACGCCCGCGAACGTTGTGGGCACAAGCGAAGCTCGAGTGCGGTTTTTGCGCCGGCTTCCGATTGATCCGCTGACCGGGACCACCGAATGGGGCATGAGGTCCTACAAAGACAAACCAGATTCGACGTCCTGGGGAGGCGAAGACGTATTCGATGTCTACACCAAGAGCAGCGGCGAAGCGCTCAACGGAACTAAGTACAAGGATTGGTAATGAGAAACGAAATCAGATCGAGGATTGAGGATCGAGGATTGATGATCGCGCGTGGGCGCGAGGCGCAGGCGAGCCTCTATCCTCAATCGTCAATCGTCGCGTCCCCAGGGTTCACGCTGCTCGAACTGGTCATGGTTATGACCATTATCGTGGTGCTTGCTGCGATAAGCGTCTCTTCGTATCAGCACATCCAGTCGAAGGCGCGCGAGACGATACTCAAAGAAGACCTACGGACCATGCGCAAGATGATAGACCAGTACGCGGCTGATAAAGAAAAGCTTCCGCAGGCGCTCGATGATCTCGTGAGCGCGAATTACATGCGCGACGTGCCGCCGGATCCCATCACCGGAGAAAAGGACTGGGTCGTTGATATGGGCGAGGACACGGTCTCTCGCGACGGCGGTACAGGTGTAGTCGATGTTCACAGCGCTGCCGGCGGTGAAGGCAGCGACGGCATCGCTTACAAGGATTACTAAGAAAGGAAGAAAGGCAGCAGTAGAAAGTTAAAAAGTAAAAAGGTAAAGAAGTTGGGTGCTTGCTTTTTCCTGTTGCCCTGTTGCGATGTCAGTCTTACGCAGATTCTTCCTTGCGCCTCCCGCGCCTAGTACAGCGGCCGGTTTCGTTGATGACAACTTCGCGGTAGTCGATCTGCGCCGTGGAAGGCACGGCTTCTCGCTCGCCTCGAGCGCCGTCACCCAGCTTGCTCTCGGTCTGATCACTCCGGCCTTTGACACTTTGAACATTCAAGACACGGGTGAGCTGGCTCAGACCATTGCCCAAACCACCGAAGCCGCTGGACTCTTAAACAAGAAGCGCTGGTCGGTCGCCTTGCCCGACGCTACCGCGCGAACGCTTGTCGTCGCCCTCGAAAGCAGGCCCTCCAGCCGTCGTGAGTTGAATGAAGTCATTTCATGGAAGATTGAGCGCCTGATCGCCACGCCTGCAAAGGAGCTGCGCATTTCGCGCCAGCGGATGAACCCGGCGGGCGGCCAGGACCGGTATGTGGTGACTGTCGCCCACAATGAAGTCCTGTCGCAGTACGAGTCCGTATTTGCCGGGATGGGATGGAGCGCGGGGCTGATATTGCCGCGCCACATGGGCGAAGCGCAGTGGCTGATTTGGGACGACGCGCCCGGCGACAAGATTCTGGTGTCGGCAAATCGGAGCGGCTTCACTTCCCTGATAGTGCGAAACGGCGATCCGGTTCTTGTGCGAACATTTGTGTGTGAGCCAGAGTCGATCGCCGATGAGTTGCATCGCTTTGCGTTGTACTATCGCGACAGGCTGGTTGACGGAAGCGGAGCAACGAACACGTTAACGCGGATTCTGGTGCTGGGCGGGATTAATTTGGCGGAAGCCCGGCGCGCCGTCGCAGACGCGCTCGACAGTGAGCCCCGCGCGCTCGACCCGGCGGAATTTGGAATGGACCTCACAGGCGAAGCGATACGATTCGACCACCTCGCCGGTGCCGCGGGCCTCGCAACAGTCGCGTGGCAGTAACCAAATCAAGGCTAAGGAAAATGAACTTGCCCCACCCCGCGGTTTTTACTGGCCCGTTTGTGTCACCTGGTTCTTGGCTTCCCGCTCCATACGTTGACGGCGCTGGCGGGAACGATCGGTTCACCTGGCACCCCGTACATCTCCACCGAGAGGAAGAATTTCTTCGCGGCGAGCAAACCCACTACCAGGCGTGCGTCCACCGTCTCTCCGGGCGAGAGCGTGTTGTCGCTACCGGCGTCAACATTCAGGCGAGCTCCCTCAGTCCAATTCGATTTCGGCTCGCGAGTCAGGAGCACGTTGCGGGTTAGTTCGGCGACTCGCAAGAAGGGACTCACGATCGGCGTGTTGCCCCGGTTAACGATCCTCAGATTCACAATCAATCGCGAGGCTCCGCTCGCCGTATTCGGCGGCTCGTCCGAAGACGTGGCGGACCAGTTAAGATCTACCCTCTCAGAAGAGACAAAACTGATGTCAACATTTGAACCAACGTTCAATCCGATGGAAAAGTCTGCCTCGCTAACCGCCGCCGTCGGATTGTGAAACACGGGTTCAACGGCCAGTAGGCCAATGCGCGCTCGAGAGGTAGCCACTCGAGGCATGGTGACCCGGAAACGCTGGGCATCCGAGGGGATGTTCCGAGCCAGCGGAGCAAAACTCACGCCGCCATCGGTGGAAAGCGTCAGCAACTGCGGGTAACCAGGGGCATTTGGCGCCGTCCAACCAACTATGTAGTCGTCTCCGCCCGCCAGGCGCTCGCCGCCGCCGGGCGACCCGATGAGAAAGCTCGGCAAATCTCCGCGCACACCGGGCGCCATCGTGTGCAGCGTATCAACGCCGCCGTCGTTGCCTTCGCCCGTCGAGTCTTCGTAGTTCTCCCAGTGACTCAAGCCGGCCGTGTAGCTTGCAATCGTGCCGGGCACCGCATCAAGCATTGAACCCAGGGAGTCAGTAGCCGATACCGCAAGCCGCCACGGGCTGATCAAGTTCCCGTCGTCAATCAACACGGTTTCGCCGACCCAGGTGTCGTTCGCGTAAGCCGTCCTCTGCCACCCCTCATTTTCGCTGACCGCCGACAGTGTCACTTCGTCCAGTTGCGCGTTGCGCCCGAGCGTTGCGCGAGGGGTGAGCGACGTATTCATTGGCCTCGAGAACTGCAGACGGACTTGCAGGCGGCTGGGATCGATCCCGGGGAATCGTGTGTCGACGGTCATCTGGCGCTGAGTGGCGTTGTCAGGTAACGAGGTCCATCGTGCCGAATATACCAACCTTGAGAAGGAGCCGTCGGGTCCCGGCGTGTATGCTTTGACCGATTCGAGTATCGGCGGACCGGTCGCCCAGTTCAGCAGCTCCTGCGCACCCGCCCACGTCTCCTGATTAACCGCCGGTATTTGGCTCTCGGATACGCTGAAGTTGCAGCAGTCGGGCCGCATCTCGACGACGAACGGCGCGGGAACGTGATTGGCCCCGTAAGCATAGTCAATCGACGAACCGGTCAGGGCGTAAAGATCAACCGCCTGCTCAGGGCGATAGCGCTTCCGGTCCACGCTGAAAACCGCATCCGACATCTGCTGTGCAAGTCGAGAAAGTGTATTGCTATCGTCTGTTCCAAAAGGCGCATATCCCCAGGGATAGAGAATCAGTTGGGCGAAATTATGGTAATCGAGTTGCGCCCGGAAATGGCGATTGGGATCATCCACCAGCGATTTGATTGCCTTAACTTCAAGCTCGCTCTCCGCCTTGGGCCCGCGATAAATTTCGCTTGTTGGATCGTCGCTCCCGCCAATATCGTCGTTCAGACAGCTTCGATCAGAGCAATAGTCGTCACAGGGAGCATCGTCTCGTGTTCTCCACTGATAGCTATAGTTGCGATTCAGGTCCACGCCTACCGCTGAAGGGCAACTCCCGGTCGTAATTGGCCGCCGATTCTTCCGCCATAACCGAACCTGGTCCATCTGGTCGTTAGGCGAGTTCTGAGTGTAGGTGAGCCCATCCGGGTTCATTATGGGAACGATCCATATTTGAAGATGGTCGACCAGGTACTTGACCGAGTCATCAGTCGCGTACCCACTAAGAAGTCGGTTTGCGAAGTAAACCGGGGATTCGACGGATATCCACTCGCGGGCATGGTGCAATCCGGTGATCAACACATCCGGCTTGCTGACATCGTCCGTCGAAGCGTCCTTGCTGATCTTGAGCGCGAAGATTTCTCTGCCTTCGAAACTGGAGCCCAGCCTGGAATACCGCGCCAGATCGGGATGCGCGGTGGCAAGTGACTTGAACTCGGCGAGCGTCTCCTCGTAGCTATGGAACTTTCCGTTCGCCAGGGCGATGCTGACCCCGCCGGCTGCTGCCGGTTTAGGTCGTCGGCCTGCGTCGAAGCTCTTACCCGGGAACAGCCGTGGCGCGCGATCGGCAAACTCTTCAGGAGTATAGAATCCCTCCAGCCTATATCCGCGACGAGTGTACTGCTCGGCGATGTGAGAGTCGATCGAGGCCAGCGAGCCGTCTGAGAGAAAAATATCCAGATAAGCCAGACGAGATCCGTCGCGCATGAGAATGTTTTCGCTGTCGCCCAGCCAATCCGAGTAGCCCGCCGCGGCTGCACCGCGATCGGCGAGATCCATCACGGCAACGCGTATCTGGGATGCGGAGTCAGCCTCGGTTGACTGGTATGGAGGTGTGATCACCTGCGCGGCCGAATCACCGTTTGCGCGAGCCCTTTGCCACGCGGCTACTGAATCGTAGATGACGTCGATGCCTATGCCTTCACTTCGTAAGCGCTCGATCAAATAGGGAGGCACGGCCGCGATTGTTTGAACGTCGCCGGTGGACCAGATCGTCACATCAAGGCCACTCGACTTTGCAAGGCGGGACACCTCGGCGGCGGGCGCATTGATGCGCGCGATCTGCGGCACGAATTCCTTGCGCGAGAGCTCTGATTGAACTTCGCGATACCTGCTCCAAGCCTGACGCCGAAGTCGCGGGTCGGCATTGCTCAAAGCGATGCGCCACACGTCGAGCGCTCCCGGCTCATCCAGGCGAGCGAGCACGGTGAGCGAATCTTGAAACTCAGTCGAATGGGTCGAAGCAAGATGAAGCTTCAGCTCGGCGTGTCTCCCCCGACGTTCGTCATCAAGTCCAATCGAGTGCGTGTGGGATCGAGTTGCGCGAGCGGAGACCGATGCGTGCGGAGTTCCGCTGGCCAACAGCAGCGCAGAGGCAGCCAGCACAATGCAAGCTACCGCAAGTCCCCGATGTAGCGCACTCTCTTCCATCCGCTCTCTCGTCTGCCTTCGATAAACAAGGGATGTATCAGAAGGCGGCAATGAGGTCAATACTCTCGCAGGCGAACCGGTCTCTCAATAAAATCGGCGGCAACACCTTCAATCCTGCCTGGGGGAGAAACTACGAGGGTTGGTTACGTGAGGAAGAGCCACGGCGGCGCGGCTCTTCCTCAAACTTACTGCGTCAAAGCAATGTGTTATGGCTTATGGCTTCTTGCGCCCCTTTGCCGGAGCGGCGGGCTTCTCGGCTTCTATCTTCAAACCGTTCTTTAGCTCCTCAAGCGAACTCTTGACGATGGGCACACGCTTGTCGGTAGCGGGCGCTTTGGCGAGAAACTCTGCAAGCGCATTCGCCCCTTCCTGAATCTGTGCCCGTTCACTGCTGCCGATCAGCGAGAGCCCCAAGCCGTAAATCGCATCGGCGTAGTTGGGATCAGCAGCCAAAACCTTTTTGTACGCCGCGACTGCGTCGTCAGTCCGGCCTCCAGATCGATACAAGTCGGCCTTCAACACTCCCCACTTGTTCTTATTAGCGGCGTCGAGCGTTTCTGCCTTTTCAAGATCCTTAACCGTAGCGTCAACCAGATTGGCCTGGTTGTAGTTCTCGACCAGGATTTGAGCGTTCTTATCGAGAATGCTGTAGTAAGTGATCAAATCGGCGGTTACCGTCGGGTCGTCGGTAGCAGTGGACGCCACAGCAATGGCCTTGTTAATTGACGTCACCGCTTGTTCAAAATGGGGCTTGGCGCCGTCTCGATCCTTCTTGTTGAATTTGTCGGCTCCAATTTGGTAGTGCGTCTCCGCTACCTGAGCATTTGCCCGATGGCCGATTTCGATAAAATTCTTGTTCTTGCTTGGATCGAGCTTGGTCGACTCTTCGAATTCACTGAGGGCTGCTTCATAGTTGCTAGCCGCCTTCAGTTTCACGCCTTCATTGAAGTGCTTGACGGCAGCGTCGAAGCTCGCCTGGAGTTCTTTGCCTTCTTTGGCATTCGCTTCCATTTCCTTTTGAGCCGCTTCCAGCTTCGCCTTGTCCGCCGGAGATATCGCCTTAGGCGCGGGCGCTCCTCCTCCTCCTCCTGCTCCCGTCTTTTGCTGCGCTATTTGCTTCTGGATTTCTTCGAGCGTCAGCGTGCGCCCGTCTCCGGGATCCAGCGTAGTGTCAACAACCGGCATCTGCGATATGCGAACATTGTTCATCCAGGTTGGCGTCGCACCGGGCCCCGAGAAGACAAACAAGTACGTTCCCTGGATCGGCAAACCCAGTCGTACGAAGTGACCGTTCTTATCGGTCTTAACATCGTAGTGCCCCTTGATGTCGAGGCGGTAGATGTCAATCAGCACTCCAGCGGCGAGCTTCGTCAACCCGTCTGCCTCCTTGAGCTTGACGGTTCCTTCAACCTGGGAGGTTTGCGCGAGGACAACCGTCGACAGCAACGCGACCGCGGCAGCAAGGCCTGCGGCTCTAAGTAGATTGATGCGAAACATTGAATTCCCCTCCAATCGCTTGAGGGCTAACGTGCGACCCAGTGACTATGATGCCTTCCAATCGCTCGTTGGCACCGGAGCATGATGCAAGCCCCCAGCGTTTGATGACTTTCTGCTCAAAATTCCGAGTATTTGCAGTTTATCTCAGCCCTCTACCAGTGTCAACGCAGCAGCCAATTTGCAGTTGGGATCATGCTTTTCGAACCCCCATCAGTGCCCGACGGGATCAGGATCCGCGGATCCCCGAACAACAGCAAGACTTCTCTGACTCCTTCGGTGTGCGCTCTACCGCGTGTTGTAGTACGATAGCGCCTGGCAATTTCCGAACCCTAACGGTTTATGCAGCCCCAGCTTTTTTTGAAGACCAAACTTCTACCGCCTCGTCTTGGAAGGCACGTGTTGCCTCGGCCGCGGCTGGTGGCGCGAATGAAGTCCTACCTCGACGGTCCCGCGACTATAGTCTGCGCAAACGCGGGCTGCGGCAAGACGACTCTAGTAGCTGAGTTCGTTCCATCGTGCCACATACCGTTTGTCTGGTATCAGATTGATCCGTCAGACGAAGATCTCGGCGTTTTCTTCGGCTATTTAGTCTATGGGCTGCGGCGCCTGTACCCTGAATTCGGCCAGGCGGTGCTGGGCTTTATGAGAGAGACCGAGGATCTTTCGTCGCAGGCCGATCAGCTCGCGGATGTCTTTGTTACCGAAGTCAGCGAACAGATCGAGCAAAAGACAATCCTTGTGATGGATGATTTCCACCACGCCGACAAATCTACTCCAATCGGAATAGCAGTGGACCGGCTGGTTCAGTATCTACCCGATGTATTGCACATCATCTTGATGAGCCGGACTATGCCGAACCTGTCAGTGAGCCGGCTGAGAAGCAAAGGGTTGGTTGGGATCATCGAGCGCCAGGATCTGTTGTTTGTGCCCGAAGAGGTCAGTAAGCTCTTCGGAGAAACGTTTCGGCGAACACTTCCACCAGATCTGATTACGCAGTTCTACGAGAAGACCGAAGGATGGATCACCGGGCTCCAGTTGATTCAGCAGTCGATCGAGCGGGCGACCGGCCACCATCCGGCGCTCATCAGCAAAGCGGAGGCGGTGAGCGCGCTGCAACAATCAGAGATTGATATATTCGATTATTTTGCTGAAGAAGTGCTTCAGTCAGAGCCTGTCGAGACGCGATTGACGTTGGCGCGGCTGTCGATGTTCGAGCGCATCTCGCCGGAAGTCTGCGAGGCGATCTTTGGCGCCACCGATTACCGAACCACGTTGCGCGAGCTTGCCAGGCAGAATGTCTTTGTCACACACACCTATTCATCGGGCAGCGAAGAAGAATATCGGTTGCACCCGCTGTTTCGCAGCTTTCTCAGGCGTTGGCTTTCCAATGAGATGGGAGGCGACGAAATCAAGCAGCTCCACCGGCAGTGCGCCGACTATTTCGCGAGCGTTTTGCAGTGGGATCTTGCGGTGAACCACTACTCCGAAGCTTCGGCGACCGCCGCTCTGGCGGATCTGCTTGCCGAGCAGGGGCCGGAGTTGGTCAGGCTTGGACGATTCGAGGTGATTAAGCGCGCGTTCGAGCGCGTGCCGCAAGAATCGTTCATTGGGCGTCCTCGATCACTTATAGCCCGGGCCGACGTGGCTATGATCGAGGGTGACCGCGCGCTCGCGCTGGTGCTCTACGACAGGGCGGCGCCGCTGGCCAGGGAGTTAGGCGACCGCGGCGTCGAAGCAGAGTCTCTTCGGGGCAAAGCATACCTAGCTCGCCGCGCGGGTGACTTTGATCAAGCCGTCGAGCTGGCGTCATCGGCAATCGAGATTGCTCCGGATCTTCATTCTCTGCGCGCGCGCTGCTTCAACATCATCGGGCTTTGTCGCTTCATGTCGGCGCAGGACACCAACGGCGCAACCGAAAGCTGGAGGTCGGCTCTGGACGAAGCGCGGCAGGCGGGCGACGATCGATTCGCTCGAATAGTGTTGCATAACCTCGGACTGCCCTACTCGATGGAAGGCGACTTGAACGAAGCGATACATTGGATCAGCCAGATGATTGAAAATCGGCCGAGTGGCGTGCAACAAGCCAACCCTCAAGAACTGGGGCCGCCTTTTCCTCAGGAAGCAATAGCGCACCTGAACCTCGTGCGGCTCAAGATGGCGCAGGGCCGTCTCGATGAAGCGGAGTTGCACCTGGAGCTCGCACTCGACCGTTGCCGCATGTTCAATCTGCTGGCATCAACCGCTGAAACTCTCGAAGGATTCGGCAACCTCTATCGCGAGCGAGGCGACTACAGCAAGTCGCTTGATTTTTACAACGAAGCTGCTCGTGCATACCGCGAAGCCGGACTGTCGCTTAGTGATCGAGAGCTACTGGACGAGCGCGCTACTCTGTTTCTTCAAATGGGCCAGATCTCCGCGGCCGAACGCGATGCCGAGATGTACTACCAGGCGCGCCGCGAGGGTTCGCCTGCCGAACGCTCGACGGCGCTTATTACCCGCGGGCGGATCGAAATGGCCGCCGGGCGAACTGATGCCGCCGAAGCCTCGCTTGTTGAGGCTGCCGGTGTGACCCAAGCTCACAACCTTCATTACTTTGAGGCGCGCGCGACCACATCGCTGGCTAGGTTACTGTGGGACTCGGGCCGGCAAGACGACGCGCTGACTCGACTCGCGCGCGCGGTTGAGCTCTCGCTTCGATACGATTATTCCTATTGGCTGTCATCGGAGGCTGCCCAGTCGCCGGCGCTATTCCGCGAAGCGATCGCCGCAGGATATGCAAGAGAGTACCTTGCGCGATTAGTGACAGAAGAAGCGGCGGCCGAAGAAGCGGGAACCGCGGTCCCTGTGCAAAGCATCGCCGGGACGGCCGCTCAACCTCAATTCAAAACCATAATCGAGCGTCCCAATTTCGACCTCACTGTAAACATGCTTGGGCCAATAGAGGTCTACCGCAACCAGGCGACAACATCGCCCGAAGACGCGTGGCGATTGTCAAAGTCGCTGCACATACTTTGTCATGTCGCCTCGCGTCGCAACCACCGGGTGACTAAGGAGTCTCTCGTAGAGCTCTTCTGGCCCGATGCCGGCGCTGATACGATCGCCAAGAATTTCCATCCAATGATTTCGCATGCGAGGAAGGCGCTCAATCTTGGTCAGGTCATCAAGAAAGACTTCATCCTGTATCGTGAGGGAGCATATCTGCTGAATCCCCAATACCGTTACCAGATTGATACTGAGTCATTCGAGCTCCTGCTCGCTGACGCTGGAAAGAAGCGCCAGAGCGGCGACAGCGAAGGCGCGGCACAAACGACGGTCGAAGCAGTTGGACTCTACCGGGGTGATTTTCTTGAAGAGCTCTACGACGACTGGGCCGAGGAGCTGCGGAACTACTACCGCGATCTTTATCTGGAAGCGCTCAAGGAGCTGGCCTCCTTTTACGGCGGCCGTGGGAACCACGAACTGGTGATCAGATATGGGCAGAAAATCTTGCAGCGCGATCCGTATCGGGAAGACGCGCATTGCCAGGTCATGGAGGCTTACGTACGTATGGGCAACCGGGCAGCAGCAATCGACCAGTTTGACAGGCTCCGCAAGCTGCTTCGAAGCGAGCTAGGCGTCGCCCCTCTCCCGGCGACAGTGACAAAGTATGAGGCACTGATAAAATAAGTTGTGGCTTGCGCAAGTTTCAGTGGATTGTACTCGAGGAGATCTAAAATGCCATTGCAGGTCAACGACAATTATTGGAAAGATTATCGCGGCGCCGTGGCAAAGGGCGAGATGACGAGAGCGCATAAAATCGCTTCGCAGGCGGCGCTGCTCTACGAAGAGGGAGACGACCTCAAACTCGCAGGCTTCTGGCGTCGCGCAGTGTCTAGCACCCTTTACTATTTAGGCAAGTATGGTGAAGCCGCATTCGAGGCCGAGCGATCAGCGGATATTCAGCCCGACCCCTATGAACGAGCCTTGTCACTTATCCTTCTTGCGCAAAGTCACACTTTGTCTTCGAGGTCCAACGGCGCATTCATTGCGCTGGGTAGGGTTGAGGAAATCGCCAGGACCTTTAGAAAGGACATCTTCTTGATGGCTCAGCTTTACAGCACACGGGCGTTAGCATTCGGCAGCGTTGCGAGCGTGGATCAGGCCCTCGTCAACTCAGTGGAGCTGCCCGCCTAATGACAGAGATTGGACATCCCGGCCGTGCGGCGGTTTGTCTGAATAACGTCGGTTGGTGGTTAGGTGAGAACGGGCAGCTAGCAGAAGCGGAGAGAGTCATTTCACGGGCGGTTGAACTGGTCGACAAAGAGCCGCACCTCCACCATAGGGCGTGCTTCTATGATTCGCTAGGGTACATCCAGAGGTTGATGGGCCGAAATAACGACGCGGAACGCTATCTGAGACAATCGACTGAAATCTTCGAGGGTCTCTCAAACAATGCGGAGCTCGCCGGTTCCCTACTTCACCTGAGCGAGTTGCACCAACGCATGCGCCAGCGCCAAGCCGCGCGCGAGGAAGCCGTCCGTGCGCTGCGACTCGCCACCGAGTCGGGGGTTGAACGCTTACGGGTCGATGCGAGCAACCTGCTGTTGAGCATCGAATCAGACACACATAGGTATCCGCGAAATGGAAATCCGAACGTGCAACGAGTTCGCGACCTGATAAACGATAATCTTCAAGAAACGCTCAGGCTCAAAGAGATGGCCCGCGCTATCTATCTCTCCCCGTCGCGCCTGGAGCATCTGTTCAAAACCGAAACCGGCGCCTCTCTGGGCAGCTACATAAAAGCCGCAAGAATGGAGAAAGCACGAGAGCTGTTAGAAACTACTCTTCTAAGCGTCAAAGAGGTTAAGGGCAGCGTTGGACTGAGTGACGGAAGCCACTTCCTGCGAGACTTCAAGAGGCGTTACGGCGTGACACCCACGCAATACAGAAGACGCTACCTCGCCGAGAAGAGCTTCGCCAGAAGCGCCGGCAGCGTCCGATAGCAAGATTCGCCACATAAACAGCCAGAAACGCCAATTGATTTTGATTGACCTGAAAAGGTATTTTGGACTACCTTAGCGTCGGATGCCAGAATACCTTCGGTCTTGAGCGCTTTAAAAAGTAGCGAAGCAAAAAACGATTACATAAGTCACGAAGTCAGTTCCTACTTATCCTCACCCCAAAAGCGACAGGAGTAAAGCTCGCCGGGAAGTATGAATGTCGTTGGACGGGTCTTCCTCACTGATACCTGCGACGCGATACAACTCTAGCGGTCGTCTGGCCGGAAAAGTTCTGGGTCACGTGAATGATCTTATGAACTTCGACAGTTAGTACAACGGCGCGAATGGTTACGTTCATTGGCTGTTCGCCCCATCCGCGCCGTAAAGCAGAAACGCAAGTGCGCTTCAACTAGAGCGCACTTGTATCAAACAACTCAGCCGAGAGTCAACTCGACTCTCTATATAAAGGAGAAGCTATGTCTGATACAATGCGGTCGAACAAGTGTCGTGTCCTGGTGTTCCTGATGACAATGAGTGTTTTCATCAGCGGGCTGCCATCATCGCTTTCTGGCACAACCTCTCGCGAACGGAGCGGCGGTTCAGCAGGCGCCGTCAAGGCTAGCACGGGTTCAAACCGGCGAGCTGCGATCACTGCCGCTCCCGTTCAAGCGTCTCCGACCTACGATCTGCTACTACAGGATGACAGCAGCCGCGATATGCTCCGATGGAATTCCGCTACGGGAGACTACCTGTACAGTAGATGTACTGATGGGTTTTCGCTTACCGGAACGGGAAGCGTAGCGTCTCATGGCTCCACCTATACGCTAACCCACTATCCGGGCGATCGACGAGTAACGGCCACGCTGGATAACGGTGTGCATAGTGGCACCGCTTCGGTCCAGTACCCCATTGGATCAACGACGTACACCATCGCGGACCAAAGCTCGATCCCCGACCCGGGAGCTACGGACAGCGTGCCACCGCAGGTCAACATCTCGGCGCCGAATGGCGGTGAGATTGTTGACACAGGCTCAAGCTTTGCCATCACATGGAACGCCTATGATGACGTAGCCTTAAGCAAGCAGGACGTGTTGCTGTCCACCGACGGCGGCGCATCCTTCAACCCGATCGTGACGGGGCTATCGGGCACGGTGAATCAGTACGCCTGGATCGCTCCCACGATCGCCAACAATCAGACGGCGCGCGTTCGCGTTGTTGGATACGATACAGCATGCAACGTGGGCCGGGCTGACAGCGAGGCAAACTTCCAGCTATGGAATCGAGGCGGCCCGCTTCCACACGTCGCCGAAGCGCCGATTTTCATGTCGTCGGGAGGCTTCAGGTCAATCATTCATCTTTGCAACGCCTCTCCGAATTCCGCCACGGTCGAGCTTTCGGTGCGCAACCGCTACGGCACCGCGCTGGCCGCGCCGCCCGTTCAATTCACGCTCAGCTCCGGGCAAGTTCGTGCCATCGACGTAGCTAACTATCTTCTTCCGGGCGCTCCTCCGGATTCGGGCGATCCGAATATCTCGATGGGGAGCATCCGGCTTCGTCACAACGGTTCAGGTGACAGCGATGTCAGAGCGATTGTTGCCGTGGACCGCAACAACGAAGACGATTCGTTTACCGTGCCATTCGTCTATGCGGCTTCGGCGCAGTCACCTTCGAGCACGATGCAGTGCTCGCCGCTGTACTATGTGGACAATCAAACAAGCGCGCTGCTTTCGCTGCAGAACATCACCAATGGACCGGTCCCGGTGAGTATTGCGCTTCACTACGGGACCGGAGCGTCGGGCACGGCCAACGGTACATATTACTTGCCGTCATTCACGCTTGCCGCGCAGCAAACATTAATCACGAACCTCGCGAATTATGCGGGTCAAGTGCAAGGGACGTGCTGGGGCTCCATAACTTTGAACGCGCCATCCCAGTCGGTGGTGGCTCATACAGTCATGATGTCGCGCGCGAACCATTTCGCCTTCAACTCATCGTTTGTGGACCCGGCAATGTGCAGCAACACAACGAAAGTGGCGAGCACATTAAAGCTTGATTACGCCATGGGTCTGAAAGCGTGTGTGATGGTGTGCAATATGTCGGCCACCGATACGCGAACCGTGACCGCCAGCTTCAAGACAAACAACGGAGTCGTGCTGCCCTCGCGACAGGTCACGCTCGCTCCCGGACAGCAGAACTTGATCGAGTTGGATTCGCAGGCGTTACTCGCTCCCGGCAGCAGCACAATGGCAAATGTGAGTTTGAGCTACAGCGGCAACGCGTCAGATATCATCGCCAGCGCGGTGTCGATGTCGGCTGCGAATCACTGCGCGATTCCGGCGCAATTCGTCGAGCTGCATCGTACCGACGGACGTCATCTTGTCGCTCCGTTCTTCAGGTTTGACGAGCGAACCTCTGGGTTCCTTCAGATCTCGAATTTTGGGGCGGCCGATGTTAAGGCAGGCGTGACAATGAAGTTTGCCGATACGACTCTGCCAATGCTCAACACTGACCTGATCACTGTCGCGGCAGGAGGCACGGCAACTATCGACCTTCAGAGTTATTTCGCCCTCGTTGACGATACCATCACGGCTCAAGGATGCGTCGAGGTGATACACAACGGAGCATCGGGAACTATCGCCGCTACGTTCACCGCGTTGGGCAAGTACAATGACCTGTCGCTGGAAGTACCGTTAGAGGCAGGACCGCCTTTTGCATCGAACGCGATGCAGATGTTTCCGAACAATGTGGAGCTCGCGACTGGCGATGGAACTACGTTCTCGGCGATGACCGGCGAGAATCTCAATGCGCCGGGCTGGAGCGTGAGCTCGACAGTCGGCAAACCGGGCTCAATAACTCCGACTGCATCAACTGCGCAGTATGTTTATCCTGCATCGTATGTGTCCGCACCTGACCCCAATACGATCGCTGTGACGGTCCGGGCAGACGCGACGAGCAGCGGAGGTCCGGTTCAGAGCGGCTCGATAACGATTGAGAAAGTGAAGGTCCTGGGCTTTACGACATCTTCTGGCGGAAGGATTAATCCAGACGTGGGTACTTCGTTCACGATCACCGGAAAGAGTGACTGGCCCAGTGGTCCACTGACGGTTAAGTTCAAGCAGGGCGACCTGAGTACTGGAGAAGTGAGCGCTTCAACAAGCCCATCGGATCAGAAGGTTCTGACAGGAACGGCTCCAGCGAACACCCTTTTCATTGGAGATTGTCAGGTTATTGTGCTTCAAGACGGGACAAAAATCTCGAAGGACAACTCCGGTGCTGCTTACTACTCATTTAATCCGCCATCTCTTCCGACGAGTGTTAGTCCGACTGGGCTTAACAGGCAGGGAGGTAATGTGACTATCACTGCGCAAGGCGGCGGCTTCAAGGAGTTTACATCTACAGCTACTCAGAAGCGAGTAGAACCCAAAGTTGAGATAGGTGAGCTTGACTTTGAAGTCAATACAGTAAGCAGCACCCAGATCAACGGCAACGTGCTGAGAGCCCCCAATAGAGCACGGTGCTGCGATCTTGAAGGGCAGACTCCGTGTTTGTCTGTTCGGGCTACAAATCCAGGTGGCAGGACAAACGATGGAAGATCAAGCTCTGTCCCTCTATACAACCTCTTGCCAGGACCAGCACCTGCGCCACAGAGTCGGTTCCCTGATTTTGGCTTTTCGATTGGAGGCTCAAGAGTAACGATAAGAGGCCAAAACCTCGACTTTGTGGATAGCGTCACTATTGGTGGAACTGATGCTCCAATAATCAGTAAGACAGCCACTGTGCTCGAAGTGACAACTCGACCGCATACGGCTGGGGCGAACAACGCGATAATACTCTTCGATGTTTGCCCAACGGTCGGAGGTGTAACAGTACAAGGTGGCGGCTTCCGAATAGACCCGACCCCGATCATGGAGCTTGCGTTTCCGAATCAGGGCGTTTACGTTGTCGGCCCAGGTGAGGGAGTGGATCTGCAGGGTGGCCTTACTATCTCCCAAAACATTAGCTGTATAATTCCCGCCCCTGGCTCTAACATTGCACCCCCTAGCGTAACGGTCACACCGGTTCCTCCTCCATCGCCATTCCTGCCTGAGGTTTTAGCATTCAGGGCAATCGGATCGTATGACTGCAGAGGCTGTACGTGTTCGGCCCAGAATCCCCCTTGTCCAACCGACATATCTGGAACGATCACATATAGACTTGTAAATACGGCGGCTCCTAATGACTCGCGGCTTAGACTGAACGTGCAACGGACACCAAGTGTCCGATTTGACTTGCCGCCGCCCCCTGGTTTGCCGCGAACGTGCAGCGGCTCGTTCTAGGACGCAGGAACGCTTGTCCGTTGTGTTAGTAAGGCAGAGCCATGAACACAAGGTTGTGGCTCTGCCAATCGCCATCTGTTGGGAGAAGGTCATTATGAGACGATACGCAAGTGTCAAAGCAATTGTCCTGAGCCTTGTTTTGACTGCGCAGATCACGCTTTTGCCGTCAGAAGTAATCGGGCAGAGCAGTGGTTTTGGTATAACTCCAATAGTCAGGCGGGGCGATCCTGTGTCGGACGGAGGGCGCTTCTTCGATTGTGACCTCTGCGAAGGGAGGGTTGTCGGATTTCACGCCCTGAACAATAAAGGCGATGTTGCTATCGGAGCCGATACAACAGGGAGTTGCAACGAAGGCCGCTTCCTTGTCTCAAGTGGCTCGAGCATACGCTTGGCGGACTTTTGTCAGCAGACACCTTTTGGCAAGCTCGGAATACTGGGTTCCGTTAACATAAACCAACAAAGTGACGCAGCCATGTTGGTCGGCGTGCCGGTATCGAACCGAGTTGATGCAGCTTTGCTTCTGCGGTCAAACGGGCAGATCACGAAGCTAGTACAGGAAGGTGATGCCTCGCCAGCGGGAACGATCTTCAAGGGCTGCGGATTTAGCGCCCCAAGCATCAATAACAGAGGTGAGGTGGCGTTCTCTGCTTGTGGCGAAACACCGCAGGGTTTTTTTCGTGATGGGGCCTTTGTCTACTCCGGCGGCCAGATGCGCAAGGTGGTCCTTAGCGGCGAGCCTTCGCCCGTAGGTGGTGAGTTCGTCATCAATTTTATTCCCGCACCACCTGTAAAGATCAATGATAACGGGGAGGTCTTATTTCTAGCAGATGTGATTCTCAATTCTTTAACTCAAAAGCTCGGCTTATGGATGGCTACGAGTAACGGCTTCAACAAGATTCTTTTCGATGACGATCCGATGCCAGCCAGCGGACTAGTGATGCACAAAACTTTTGCCAATGCAGACTTGAACAATAATGGGTACGTGGCATTTTCAGTAAGGCTGGAAGGCGGCAACACGGATAGCGGTATATTCCTTTACTCAAACGGACAGATCAGCAAGATCATGGCCGAAGGCGATTCCTCTCCCATCGGAGGCAAATTCTCATCCCTACTTGATCCGGAACTGCGCGAGGATTTCCCAACACCGCGAATGAACGGCAATGGCGCAGTGGCATTTAAAGTACGGGTAACTGGAGGCAACGCGCCGTCGGCGATATTCCTGGCCTCACCAAGTGCAATCGTGAAAGTCGTTGCAGTGGGCGACCAGCTTCCGACAGGCGAGACGATTCGAGTGATAGACACATTTGCACTGAACGATCTTGGGCAGGTGGCTTTCTTCGCTTATGGGAAGAAGGACAAGACAAAACCTCTCGGGGTGTACTTAGCCACTCCACCCGCACCCGCAATCGCATCAATCAAGCTGAAGAGCAAGAAGGGCTCGCTCCAACTCAGAGTCAACGGCAACGCGATGATCACCAACGACACAGTGATCGAAATCAACGGCGTGCCTCTCGGCGCGATCGACTACCCGTCTGACTTTCGAGAAGACGGCGGCACAACGACCCAACTAGTAAGCCGAGACAGCCGGCTCGAACAGTTGATCCCTTCTGGGCAGACCGTGCAAGTGATGGTCTACAATTCGCTTACAAATCTCCGTAGCGCACCGAGGATGTTTACGCGGGATTGACGAGCCGAATACCGAGGTCTTCTTGACCGGACCCATCGCGACTATCGAGCGAGCTGAATGGATAGGTGAAGGATAGGAGAAACAATGCCAGTGCATACTGATCGACGTGGCGGACCGGTGTTCGTCGTGCTCCTGCTTGCTCTGTTATCTAGTGATTGCGCTACGAAGGTGTACACCGACCCGCATGCGTTTCTGCAGAGTATGATTAATCAAGCGAGCCAAGATGACGTAGCTAAGAGGCTAGGGCCCTCGACCACCTCAAGGACGCTCGCAGATGGCGGTGAAGTTTGGGCGTATGATTATCGCTCGGATCCTGTCAGTCGGTCCCAGGACAACAACAGCGGCTCCGTCTGTAGGCGATTGATTCTGGTCTTCGACAAGGGAAAGATATTGCGAGACTGGCGGCGTGAGCCATGCTGACAAGAAAACTCCGGCGTGAGATTTCAGTGTGGTGTCGGATGTGACTACCAATGGCGACATCAGCACGCGCCCTGAGGCTGGCAATAAGTACTTTCTCAAACTACAAATCACTACTGAAAACACCGCACGCACAGGTTTGGTCTCGAGCCCTGATCCTGCCGAGTTCGGCACTAGGTTTGCCCGGAGCCAGCAATCAGACGGATATGGGGTTGGTAAGAGGCATCTTCTGGAGGAAGTCGGCTGTAACGCGTACGTTTATCGATCGAGAGTTGGGGAACTTTTTACATAGTTCCGAGAGGCTTTGACAACAGGCGCAAGAATTCGCATCACTGTTGGGAATTCAAGGTTTTTTCAAGGTACTTGAACCATACTGTAGCGCGATAGAAAGAAAAAAAGATCAATAACTATGGAGCGGAAAAAATGAGAAGGACAACCTCCCCAGGGTTCACTATTCTCCTGTATCTCTTGTTACTTCTGCAGTTTCCAACCTCAATATTTGCAGGCATCAATTTTGTTCCCGGTCAGGGATTCGTGCTAACCGGAGCCGATGGTTTTGTGTTGGCCGGAGCCGATGGATTCGTACTAACCGGCGTCGAAGGCTTTGTGCTGGCCGGTGCCGACGGATTCTTTCTAACCGGGGCCGACGGCTTTGTGCTCGCAGGGGCAGATGCGCTCACCTACACCGGCGCTGACGGATTCGTGCTTGCGGGCGCGGACTCGAGTGGTATTCGAAGCCTGGACCCCGAATTGGCTGTGGTGCTGAACCTGTTGCCCGATTCGAGCGCTGTCAACGTTGTTGTGGTCTTCCATCATATGCCCGCCGACCCTGATCTGGACGACCTCCGTGCCGCCGGAGTCGTAGGAGGTACGAGGTTCCATAACCTGCCGATGGTGATGATCAACGCGACGAAGAGTCAGGTCGCGGCTATATCGGCTCTTCCTTCGGTTCGTTCTCTCTATTCAAATAAGACCTTTGAGTTTTTTACCCATGACACGCGAGTGATCACGGGTCAGGCTGGAGTACGCACGGATACAGCGTTGACCGCACGCAACAATGGTCTGCCGCTTTCCGGCAGAGGCATCACTGTGGCCGTGCTCGACACGGGAATTGATACTACTCATCCCGACCTTGCTTTCGGCGCGCAGGTAATTGAAAACGTCAGAACGATGGACTTTCAGGGAAGCGCGCCCGGCTTCATATATGCGGCGGTAGCCGAAGGGCTGCTCGACAGCGATCCTACCATGGGCCACGGAACATTTGTCGCCGGCGTGTTGGCGGGCGCCGGCGGAGCTTCGGGCGGGTACTACGGCGGGATGGCTCCGGGTGCAAGGCTGCTTGGCGTAGGGGCCGGCGACGCCAGCCTGTTTTATGTGCTGTCAGGCATCGACTACATTCTGTCACACCGCGTCGATCAAAACGTTCGCGTAGTCAATTGCAGCTTCGGCATCAGCGGCCTGTTCGATGTGCACGATCCGGTTAACATCGCGACCAGGATAATGCACGACTCCGGCATTTCGGTGGTCTTCTCGGCAGGTAATCGGGGCGACCAGCCCAACTCGCTTAACCCTTACTCAGTAGCTGACTGGGTGATCGGCGTCGGGTCCGGGACGAAGGATAGGAAGCTATCAGAATTTTCGTCGCGCGGCGCCGCAGGCTACGGGACGTTTTATCCGACTCTCGTCGCGCCGGGCGAGAACGTAGTCTCGACGCGGGCTACCGGCATCAACGTAGTCGGTACGGCGGGGCTCGCAGGCGCACTGGTTTCACCCGAGGGCGACACAACAAACATTGCGCCTTCCAACCTGCCGCGTTACACAATGAGTTCGGGCACGAGCTTCGCGGCGCCTCACGTCGCGGGTACGATCGCGTTGATGCTCGAGGCGGCTCCGCAACTCACCCCTGACCAGATCAAGCAAATCCTCCAGCTTACTGCAACGCCCATGCTCGCTTACTCGCGCTATGAAGTCGGAGCCGGCTATCTGAACACATATGCGGCGGTTCGCAAGGCTGCGACGAGCGCGCGGTTCGGAAACTTCCGCTGCGGGCTGGCTAACCAGGGGGTTAGTTACTCGCGAAGTTCGCTCACCGGATTCAACGGAGTGGTCGCTCCGGGCGCAAGCTACACAACTACTTTCCAGATGCCCGAGGACTCCGTCTTCTCCACCCTGCAAGTCGCCTGGATCAACGCGGACGCGGTTGGCAACAATCTCAGCGTCTCGGTTGCGCGAGGCAATCAGACAGTGACATCCAAGCCCGCCGCGTTGCTTGCAGGGCAAGGGGTACAAAAGACTGGAGTGACCCTCAACGATCCCGCAGCCGGCTCCTGGACAATCACCGTCAGCAACACCGGCAGCCCGACCGGCGCGCCGCAGAGATTTGTAGGCGCCATTGAAGTCATCGGCGCGCGCTACGGCAATTTGTCGGACATAGGCCAGCTTCCAGCGTCCAGCCAGCAAGCAATCAAGCGGGCGTTGCGGACTGGACTGGTGACTGCGCGTTCGGGAAGCTTTGGCGCCAACGCGATTGTAACGCGACTCGATGTGGCGCGTGCAGTGATGCTGGGCTCAGGCGCGCTCGTGCCTCAATACTTACCGGCCTCGCCTTCTTTTGTGGACGTTCCCGCCGATGACAACGCTGTGTTTGTCGAGAGCGTTGTGAACTCGCCAAGCGGCAATCTTATGCCCGCAACCGGATTGTATTTTAATCCGCAAAACACTTGTGATCGCCTGACAGTTGCCATAGCTGTGGTGAAGGTGCTCGGGCTTGAGCAGATGGCTCAATCGTGGACCGGTACAAACCCGGGATTTGCGGACTGGGCCCTTGTGCCCGCCTCTGCACGCGGTTACGCTGCGGTTGCGCTCAGTCGCAACTTGATAAGAATCACTGTGACTGGAACCTTCCGCCTGTTCGATTCGATGACCCGATCGGAGCTTGCCTGGACCGCTTCAACCCTTCAACAGACCGCGCGATAGCCAGGTCGAATCGGGCTTGTTCAAGTATTTTTCAAGTGCCTGGAGTTAATCTTCCTGTGAAGCGCGAATTTAGACGTGCTTGAGGCCGCGGCCGCGGTCATTAAGAAGAGCGCAGCGTTAACCTGGGGAGGAACGCTGCGCTCTATTTGTCGGCGGGGTTTCTCGATTCGCGCTGATCAAGTAGCCGCGGGCACTGCCCGGACCCTTTGTGTCGCCCGTCAAATGCTTTCTCACAGGTTCAAGGTTAGTTCAAGAATCCGTCAACAGCGCACTTGTAAACTGAACCGCGGCAGGGGGGATAAACATGCTCGTCCCACGCCAAACCATCAAGCATTTGTCTCGACGCAGTCCAACGGATTGCATCGGAAATTGGCACCGCCGCTCGGCGCGACCTTGCCAAATGAATGTATCGCCGTACGAGGGAATAAACAATGAAACCGAGTGTGCGAAAACTTCTTACCATTGGAGAGAAGAGTCTCCACAACCTCCTCTCCAGACACGAGGCGAATAGAAAAACGCGGATGGCTTCCAGAACCTGGTCATCTTCTTCCAGATCGTTGAGCTATCTTATCGGGTTAATCTTTGCCTTAAGCGTCCTAATTGCCCCGCTGCCCTCGTCACAAGCGGCCAATCCTACGGCCGGCACAATCGGACCAGCAGGGCCGACACAGGCTTGGGATGGAAGTGCGGTAGGCGGCGCAAGCGCAGGCGAGGACACTTGCATAGACGGAGTCAATTGCGATCTCTACACGCTGACTGTTTCCGGTGTGCCAACAGACTGGACCGGTAAAATCGTAGCCATAAAAATTACGTGGATTGTTCCGACCAATGATTACGATCTGTACGTCCATTACGACGCTAACAATGATGGAGTATTGGACTCCACTGATCCTGTGGTTGCGTCATCCGGAAACGGGGCTCCGGGCACAGAAGAAGCAACGTCTATCGATCCCAGCTCTACGGGCACCGGCAAATACTTCGTTCACGTCGTCGATTTCTCGGTTGTGCCGGACCAATATCACGGGACTGCGACAGTGGAGAATAAGCCGGTGTCGCGCACTGCAAGCTATCTGAAGGGCGGAATCACATTCAGCCCGAACGTCACCGTTAAAGCTCCGGTTGCGGCGCGTGACGGCGAGCCGAGCAACCGCACAGACAAGCGCGGTAATCATTATGTGTCGGGCATTCGCGGCGTGCCTGCTGGCGTCGATCTCTGGTATTTCGACCTGCGGCCGGATAGCGCGACGTACGATCCGCTGATGCGCCATCCCGTTTATCGCGGACAACCGGATTCATTCACAATGGACGATGCCACGTCTGTTGGCGCCGACGGTGGCGGCGACGTGGATCTCGCGGTCGGCATGAACGCATCGGATCCGGCGACTCTCGCCTATTCGAGCCTCGTGGCTGCCAACATCTCGACCGGAAAATCGGCCGATCGCGGAGTGACTTTCCAGTTAAATCCTTTAGGTAACGCAACCGGTGGTGCGCCAGGAGACGATCGGCAATGGCTCGAGTTCCAGGGCAGTAACAACGTTTACCTTCTATATCGCACACTCGCGCCGGCCGTGACCATGATCCAACGGTCGACGGACGGTGGGTTCATGTTCGGACCCGCGCAAACCGCGGGAGCTATCGGCCAAGTCGGCTACATCGACGTCCATCAGGCTTCGGGAACTGTGTACATCAGCGGGAGCACCGGGCAGGTCTGCCATAGCACCACAACCCTACCGATCACAATGGAGGCGGCGTCATACGAGTGCCACCAGGCGGCGCCCGAACCTGGGGTCGCGAACATCTTCTTTCCTGTCAAGGTGGCAGACGATGGAACGCCTAATGGAACGGTGTACGTCGCTTATTCGGACGGCCACGACATCTACCTCAGACATTCAAGCGACAAGGGAGTCACGTGGAGTGATCGGGTTCGCGTCAGTGACGGCGCGGAAACAAAGACGAGTATGTTGCCGTGGTTGGAGACGGGACCGACGCCTGGCTCAGTTGGCATCGCATGGTACGGAACCACGGAGCTGTCTAACAACGACAATGCCAATTGGCAAGTCTTTTTTGCTCAGAGTTTCAATGCGACCTCCGCTTCCCCAACCTTCCGTCAGGTTGTTGCCAGCGATCACTCCATTCACGGCAGCAATATCTCAACGGGAGGAACCCTTGGGACCGCGAATAGGAATCTCCTCGACTACTTCCAGATTTCATTCGATCCTAAAGGCGCAGCGGTCATCGACTACACGGATGACCACAATGACTTCGATGGTTACACGTATGTGACGCGGCAGGTCAGTGGACCGAGCATCATCAAAAACACCACGGTTCCGAACCCAGTTCCAGGCGGAGGGCTATTTGACCCGGGTGTCTCGCCACCACCTGCGCAACCTGGTCCGGGCGGAGAGCAGGTCACCGACTTTGCGCATGACGTGTCTATTGGACTTTTGGGAACAGTTGATGTCGATGATCCGCTCGACATTCTCACGATCAAGTATTCCTGTGAGGACACAACAAGTGGATCCATGCTCGTGGCAACGATGAAGGTTTCGGATCTTATAACCGTACCTCTGTCAAACTGGCGGATGAACTTCACGGCCAACGCGCCGAACAGCTTATTGAGTACAACCGGAGACTACACATTTGGACTCTCCGATCGTGGTGACCAGTTTTTCGTGCGTGCTTCTACCGACGCGGCAGGCGCACCCTCTTACACATTTGGCACGGCCGTAAGAAATTCCGACGGTACGTTAACCTACACGACGCGTGGAGCGGCAGACGTCGGTTCGTTTAACACCACGGCCGACACAATCACCGTAAAAGTGTTGGTTAGCAGACTGAACCCGTTTGTCACTCACGGCCCGGTTATTGGTTCGGGTTCGGTGTTGGTCGGCCTGCGCGGGCAGACTTTCACGTCGAATGTTAACGCTAAGCGGGATCTGACTCGCGGCGGTACGCAGTTTGTGTTTGGAAGCTGCTTAAACGGGCCGCCTCCGCCTCCGCCACCACCACCGCCGCCGCCAGGTCCGATAGTGAAGGTGACCGGAGGCGGAAGCATTCTCGCGAAGGTTGTCAACTTCGGCTTCAATGCTGACAACTCGATGAGTGGTCACCTGAATTATCAGGACAAGGAGCAGAACATTAACCTGGTTTCGACGAAGATTCTGACTTTCGTCGAGACTGGACCCAACGAGGTCACATTCAGCGGCACAGGCATGGTGGGAAGGGATCCGGTGAATTTCGAGGTGACCGTTCGAGACAACGGCGATCCCGGCAGAAACGACTTCTTCCGGATCGAGATAACTGGTTCCCACAACTCCACCCGTGCCGGGAATTTGTCCCAGGGAAATATTCAGGTCCATCGCTAGACGGAGGCTGAATCACAATGATGAATCTTCTTTCTCACATTCGTCGGGCCAGTTCTAGCTCAGGGCTGGCCCCTGCTTTGTTCCTCCTCGTTCTGTTTATTCTCTCGCCGATTGTTTCAGCACAGACAGGCAAACGCCCGCGGGTTACCGACTCAATCCTGGGTGTGGGCATTGGAGCGAGTCTCGAAGCCGTGCGTGAAAAGCTGGAGCGGCTCAGCATCGCTATCGACGACCCGACAAACAAGGATGAGGATAAAGATGAGGGTGGACATAAACAAGTATGGAAGCTGAAGGCAACAAACTATGCTTACATCGCTTTGAAGACCAACGACAGGGGACGCGTAGTCTGGGTAACCGGGTTTGTGCGTCCGAGCAAAGAGCTTCCGTTCTCTGCATTGGGAGACACCTCGCTGGCTCTGCGCGCCACAGACTCGCAGGCGATCTGGAACGTCGCGACACCGAGTGGAGGTTATCGTCTGGTTGCCAAGGGCCAGAATGGCAGAGCCCGAGTGATCTACCTCCTCTCTTTGGCAACCTCGGCTCGGCAGTAAGAGCTGTCATTGGAATAAAAGGTGAGTGCTCACAAAGCGTGACGTTCTTCGTTTTGCCACCGCCGCCTCCGGGAATCAAATAGGTTCTCAATGTCCCCCGGCGTTTTCGTTCAAGCTAAGGCTAAGAAATGGGTCAATAATTTCAGAGCTATCGTGTGCGGATGAGAACGTCGTTCCCTGCTCGGGTCGCCGATAAGGCGCGCGTTGACAGCCGCTGGTGGCGGCAGATTCGTCGCCCTCACCTGACCCGGGCAGGATTCCGACGGACCTCGGTGTGTGCGCCGCTCCAGTCGAAGCAACCTTAGGGGAACTTTAATTCATAAGCGTGCTTGCTTACCCACGCGGTCAGTACTGTCCCATGCCTCAGATCATCACGGCACTCCTCTTTTGCTGCTTAGATTGACAATAGTTTCAACGCCATGCTAAAAGCATTTCTCGATCATAAGCTTTGGTTTGACCGGCAGCACTTCTTTTCAAAGCAGTCACAGCCGTCCTGTTACGAGTTGAAGCGCGCGGCAAACGTCTGCGCACGGTTCTTGGGTGAGCATGGAAGACGAGACCAATCAAGGCGCTGACAAAGGGCCCCCAGCCGAAAAGGAAGATGCTGCCAAGCCGGACATCTCCTTAACCAAACCGGCAAGCGAAGGCGCCGAGACTGGACAGTCAGCGCCCGCCGCGAGTGAGAAGGCCCAGCCGGAAGAATCGGGCGCCGCGAAGCCATCACCTCCTGCCGCTGCCGAGAAGCCTGCTCCCCCGAAAGCGGTTCCTGCGGCAGGTCACAAGCCGGCGGCGCCTCCTGCGAAGAAGGGTCCCGTAATCACCGTCGACATCACCGATGATGCTCTGATCAACCGGATCAGGGAGCGCTTTGGCGATGCGATCACCGAAGCGGTCGCGACACTCGGCCAGCAGATCCTTCGTGTAAAGAAGGAGTCTTACCTGGAGCTCTGCAGCTTTCTGCACGATGACGAAGAAGCGGTGTTCGATATGTGCACCGATCTGACTGCGATTCACTGGCCGGAGCGCGCGGGCCAGGAGTTCGAAGTCGTTATACTTCTATATTCGGTGCCAAAGAATCGAAGGCTCCGAGTGAAGGTTTCACTGGCTGACGGTGAAGCCTGCCCAAGCGTTACGCCGATATGGGCTGGAGCGAATTGGATGGAGCGCGAGGTCTTCGACATGTTCGGGATCCGGTTCGACGGCCACCCGGACCTGAGACGAATTCTTCTCCCCTCGGATTGGCCGGGCCATCCGCTCCGCAAAGAGTATCCGATCGAATATCGCGACAACGAATGGACTGACAAGCATCTTGATTACCGGGAGATCGACTACGACACGAGTCTTATCGACGTGAAGTACGCGGAACGGAGATAGGTGTTGGGGGATGGGGGTTGGTTCCAACCCCTAACGCCCATCCCCCATCCCCCACTCATATGCAAGATCAGCAACTAGCGAAAGGTCAGGAAACGCTCTTCGATGCCGAAGAGATGGTGCTCAACATGGGCCCGCAGCATCCTTCCACGCACGGGGTACTGCGAGTGATCTTGAAACTCGACGGCGAAACCGTTGTTGGTCTCGACTGTGATATCGGCTTCCTCCATCGCGGCGTTGAGAAGATCGGTGAGCACGATACCTATGCGATGATCACGCCTTACTGGGACCGGCTCGATTACGTGGCCGCGGTGTCCAACGACCTTTGCTACGTCGAAGGCGTCGAGAAGATGCTTCAGGTAGAAGTGCCCAAGCGAGCCGAGTACCTGCGGGTCATCCTGACAGAGCTACAGCGCATCGCATCGCATCTCCTGTGGCTGGGCACTCATGCGATGGATATCGGAGCCGTCACCGTACTGCTGTACTGCTTCCGCGAGCGCGAAGAAATACTCAAGATATTCGAAGACTTCATAGGCGCGCGGCTCACCGCGCACGCGTTTCGCATTGGCGGGCTGTGGTGGGATGCGTACCCCGAGTTCGAGGCGCGCGTCCGAGATTTCCTCAAGATCCTTCCCTCGCGGATCGATGAGTACGAGACGCTGCTTAACGCCAACCGGATCTGGCTGCAGCGAACGGTCGGCATAGGCATCCTCCCGGCCGAAGAAGCTATCAATCTCAGCCTGACCGGGCCGGCGCTGCGCGGATCCGGAGTCAAATACGACGTTCGGAAAGCGCAGCCCTATTCGGCATATCCGGACTTCAATTTCGAGATACCGATCGGCGAGAACGGCGATACATACGATCGCTACCTCGTTCGCATGGAAGAGATGAAGCAGTCGGCGGTGATCATCGAACAGGCGCTCGACGGATTGCCCGAAGGTCCGGTGATGGCGAAGGTGCCGAAGATAAGCAAACCGCCGGTCGGCGAAATATATCACTCGATCGAAGGACCCAAGGGCGAGCTCGGCGTGTTCATGGTGAGCGATGGAACGGGCAAGCCTTATCGTATGCGTATTCGTCCGCCTTCTTATATCAATTTGCAATCACTTAAGCGAATGTCGATCGGGCATCTTGTCGCCGACGTGGTCGCGCTGATCGGAACGCTGGACATCGTGCTTGGGGAAGTTGATAGATGAGAGTGAAGAGTGATGCGTGATGCGTGACGTAGCATAGACTTTAGTCTGTGTCCGATGGCCTCTCTCTTCCCAGGGAGCCGCAGACACAGACTAAAGTCTATGCTACTTCTGGGATCACATCTGTTTGATATGCAAGCAATCTTAGCTACCCTGCTGCTGGTCGCCCCTGATTGGGTCGTGAGCTTGACCCGCGAACGCCGGCCGAACACGTTCTGGGCCGAGTACGTCCTGTGGCCGGTCATTCAGATCCTCGTCGTTCTGTTCATCGTCCTGACGCTGGTCGCTTATCTCGTCTATCTCGAGCGAAAGGTGTCTGCCTTCATGCAAGCGCGGCTCGGCCCGATGCGCGTTGGACCGTGGGGTTTGCTTCAGCCGCTCGCGGATGGAATCAAGCTGCTGCTCAAAGAAGACATCATTCCGATCAAAGCGGATCGCGCGGTGTTCATCATCGCTCCGATCGTGTCCGTTGTCGCGGCGCTGGTTGTGCTGGCGGTGATCCCCTGGGGTGCGACGTGGGCGACGATTGCGAACGTCAACATCGGACTTCTGTTCATACTCGCCGTCTCATCGGTCGGCGTGTTAGGTCTCGTGCTTGCGGGTTGGGGATCGAACTCGAAGTATTCGTTGCTTGGCGCGCTTCGTTCGTCGGCCCAGATGGTGAGTTACGAAATCGGCATGGGATTGTCGATAATCGGAGCGTTGATGTTCGCAAGAACGCTTTCGATGTCGGGCATTATCGAGGCTCAGCGAGCGGACGGCATCTGGTACATCTTATTTCAACCGTTGGGGTTTCTGGTCTACGCCATCAGCGCGTTGGGCGAGACCAACCGGGCGCCGTTCGATCTGCCCGAAGCCGAATCCGAGTTGGTGGCCGGTTACCATACTGAGTATTCGGGCTTCAGGTGGGCGCTGTTTTTCATGGCTGAGTATTCCGGGATGATCGTGACTTCGGCGGTCGCGGTGACTGTCTTTCTGGGCGGGTGGATGCTGCCGGGTGTTACGGGCACTTCGCTATTTGGTATCGGGCCAATTTCGAATCCGAGCTTGCACACCTTCCTCAGCATCATTGTTTTCGCCGGGAAGATCATGCTTTTGATCTACGCGTACATGTGGTTCCGCTGGACATGGCCCCGCTATCGGTACGACCAGCTTATGGAGCTTGGGTGGAAGTGGATGATACCCGCCGGGCTTGCCAACATCGTGTTGACCGGGACTTGGTACGTGCTGGCGCTGCCGAAAGCGCAGGGTGGCCTGCTAGGGTTTATGCGTGAGGTAAACAAGCGACTGGTGCCGACCGGGTGGGGCATTGTTTATTTCATCGGAACCGCTTTCATCATTACAATTCCAATCGTGTGGGGGCTGCTGGTTACGATCAACCGACGGTCGCGCGACTTCAATTTGCACGATCAGCGCCAGCTCCAGATGCAGCTTCGTCGCGAGCGGCTCGAGAAGATGTTGCAGGAGCAGCCTCGTCCGGCAGAAATCTCAGGACAGTAACAATTTTTCCAAGCAGGTAATTCTATGTCAGCAGCAAAGACACCAGCACCAAGACGAACAATTGGCCAGTTAATCAAGCGGCTCCTGTTGCTCGATCTATTCAAGGGGCTGATGGTCACGTTCAGGTACAATGCGCGAGCGCTGTACGAGCCGCGCGATGGTGGCAACCCGAATCAAGCCATCTACACCGAGCAGTATCCGCTCGAGGCGGCCCGCGTATCCGAGAGATTCCGCGGCGCGCCTCGGTTGAATCTGGATCCCGAAAACGGGAGCACCCTGTGCATAGCATGCGATCTTTGCGCGCTGGCCTGCCCGGTCGATTGCATCGACGTCGGGTCGATACGCCGCGAAGTTCGCGAAGGCGAAAAGGTAAACAAGAAGAAGGTGCTCACTACTTTCACCTTCGACACGTCGCGCTGCATGTTTTGCAACCTGTGCGTGGAAGCTTGTCCGACTGATTGCCTCGAGCTGACGCAGAGCTTCGAGCTTGCGGTGTACCACCGCGCCGGCTTCCGGTGGGACCGTGAGATGCTTGAGAAGGGCATTAATTACGTTCGCTATTCAAAGTAGTCATCCGTTATCGGCCATATTGGTCCCATAGGTCCTATATGCAATTACACGGTTGGGAAGCCGCGCTATTCTATGTCCTGGCGATCATGACATTGTTCATGGCTGTCTTTGTCGTGACCGCACGAGTGGCGGTTCACTCGGCTCTGTTTCTCATTTCAACATTAGTCAACGTTGCGCTGCTGTTCATACTTCTGCGCGCCGAGTTCGTGGCCGGGGTCCAGATACTCGTATACGTCGGCGGCGTGATGGTCCTGTTCCTGTTCGTGATCATGCTCGTGCAGACTCGAGCTGAAGAAGAAGCGCGGGTCAGGCTGTACACGGGACAGACCTGGCCCGCAGTTATCATCGCGTTGCTGCTTGCAGTTTCGTTCTATTTCGCAATGAATCCGGCGCAGGCGGCTTTCAGGCCACCGGAAAGCGCAACGACCGCCCCGGTGGTAGCAGAAAGCACCGAACGAGCGACCGCCGGCGCCGGGTTGAACATTTCCAAGGACACTCAGGAAGTCGGCGAACAGCTTTACCGCCAGGCGGCTTTGCCTTTCGAAGTTGCATCGCTTCTGTTGCTGGTCGCGATGGTAGGCGCGGTGCTGCTCGCGCGTGGAACAAAACAAGAGAAGTACTATGAATAAGGCAAAAGTAAGAAGGAAAAAGGTAAAAGTGGGCACACCTTACTTTTTCCTTTTGACTTTTAACTTTTGCCTTAACCAGGGGGAGACGCTGTGATCAGTATCATCGTAGGCGCGCTTGCCTATGTGGCCCCGGTGCTCTTACAGGCTCAGCAGCCTTTTCTCAAGCGGTTCGAACCTACGCTCATCAACTTCCTGATGCTGAGCTTTCTGCTTTTTGTCGTCGGGGTCGCGGGAGTGTTGTCGCGCCGCAACATCATCATCATTTTCATGTCGATCGAGCTGATCCTGAACGCGGTCAACCTGAACCTGATCGCGTTCTCGCGCTACCTTGAACTGAACAAGGACGCGCTTATGGCGAAAGGCCTGGCGGTGAATCCGCTTGCTGGGCCCGTGTTCACTATATTTATCATCGTCGTAGCTGCGGCAGAAGCGGCGGTCGGGCTTGGCATCGTCATCGCAATGTTCCGCAACCGCGAGACCGTCGCGATCGATGAGATAGATTTATTGAAATGGTGAGAAACCCGGTTCCGGGTTTACGGTTCCCAGTTCAGTGTTCCGAGTTCAGGGTTGCAGAACCCCGAAACCCTGAACCCTGAACCCTGAACCCTGAACCCCGAACCGTGAACTTCTTATGCTCAAACTCGTCTGGCTTATCCCCGTTCTTCCGCTGTTTGGCTTCTTGCTCAATTTTTTGCTGGGCCGCAAGCTCCGTCTTAGCGAGCGCACAGTCTCGCTCATCGGGTGCGGAGTGATCCTCGCTTCGATGCTGCTCACGCTCGGGGCGTTCTACGAATACCACTGGAGCTTCAACCCCGCCAATGAGGACAGGCCGTACCTCACCAGCAAAGACGGATTTCCGGGTTCGTTTACCTGGCTGCCTGGCGGCGCCGCCCACAACACGCAGGGGCAACAGGCCGGCGCGCTGACGAATTTCAACATCGAGTGGAGCTACCAGATAGACCAGCTCTCGCTGGTGATGATGTTCATCGTCACTTTCGTAGGCTTCTGGATTCACGTCTTCGCCACCGGCTATATGCACGGCGACAAGGGCTACTATCGATTCTTCGCTTATCTGAATCTGTTCATGTTCATGATGCTGCTGCTGGTGATGGGCTCGAACTTCATGATCATGTTCATCGGATGGGAAGGCGTCGGGCTTTGCTCATACTTGCTCATCGGCTACTACTTCGACAGACAAGAGGCAGCCGACGCGTCGAAGAAGGCGTTCGTCGTCAACCGCATCGGCGATTTCGGAATGGTGCTGGCCATCGCCGGCGTGTTCGCGACGTTCGGCACGCTCCAGTTTCACGATGTGGCCCTCGCCTCAGCGGCGTACTCCCGAGAGCATCTCTGGCAGTTCGGATTGATGTCATGGCTTGCGCTAGGCCTGTTCATCGGCGCGACCGGCAAGAGCGCGCAAATACCGCTTTTTATCTGGCTGCCGGACGCAATGGCTGGGCCTACGCCCGTATCGGCGTTGATCCACGCCGCGACGATGGTGACCGCAGGCGTGTTCATGGTGACCCGCACGAACTTCATCTTCCAGCGCTCAGTCACGATGATGATGATTGTCGCGCTGGTCGGATGCCTGACCGCGTTCATCGCCGCGACCATCGGTATCACACAGACCGACATCAAGAAAGTCCTGGCTTACTCGACGGTGTCGCAACTCGGCTACATGTTCTTGGGTGTCGGAGTGGGAGCGTTCATCGGAGCGATATTCCATGTGTTCACGCACGCGTTCTTCAAAGCGCTGCTCTTCCTCGGATCGGGCTCGGTCATTCACGGCATGCATCACGAGCAGGAGATGCCGCGAATGGGCGGGTTGAAAAAATATCTGCCGACTACCTATAAGACAATGCTCATGGGCTGGCTTGCGATATGCGGCATCTTCCCGTTCGCCGGGTTTTTCTCGAAAGACGAAATCCTGTGGAAGACCTTTTCCACGAGCGTGTTCGGCGGGCGCTGGATCCTGTGGGTAGTTGGATTCATCACAGCGGGCTTAACCGCTTTCTACATGACTCGCCTGATGGGCCTGACGTTCTGGGGTGAAGAGCGATTCCGCAAGATTCACGCTGGAGGTGAGGCTGATGAAGCTTACGCCGCAGCGTATGACAAAGGCTTGAAGCCTCACGACGCGACGGTTGCATCTGCCGACGACCGCCCACACCACCAGCCGGGTGAGCACGTCGGTGCGCACGATGCGACAGACCGCCTGGACGCGGTCGGCGCACCTCACAGGCACTTCGAGCCGCACGAATCGCCGCGAAGCATGACCCTTCCGCTTATTGTGTTGGCGGTGGGCTCGTTAGTGGTAGGGTGGGTGGGAATCCCGCACCTCAACATGTTCGAGCGGTGGCTTGAACCAGTTATCGTGAAGATACACGAAGTGCCGGCGACCGGGCTCCATACCGCACAAGCCGCTCCTGGAGCCAATCCTGCGCCTGCCACTGCGGAAGCATCGCCTGCTGAATCGACTGCCGCTCATGCCGAATCAGCTCAAGAAGCCGTTGACCCGAAGGAGTTGCTGTTGATGGTGCTCTCACTAGCGATCGCATTTGGGGGCATTTATCTGGGCCGTCTGTTCTACATCAAGCGACCCGATCTGCCAAAGATCTGGGCGGCCAGGCTCCGCCCGTTATACACGCTCAGTTTCAACAAGTGGTATTTGGACTGGCTGCTCGATGTGAAGGGAGTGGAAGCCGGCAAAGCGGTTAACAACGCCCTCTGGACGGTTGACGCAACCCTAGTCGATGGCGGCGTGAACGGCGCCGGCTGGATGACCAGATTTTGGGCGAAGGTCACCGGCTGGTGGGACAAGTGGGTTATCGATCTCGCCGTTAACGCTACCGGCTTTGTTACCAAGGTCGGCTCGTATATGTTGCGCACTGTGCAAACGGGCTTTTGGCAGAACTACGCTTTGCTGTTTGCGGCGGGGTTGTTTGTTATTTTGCTTTACTACGTGTACCCGGCGATATCGACGACGATCAAGGGCTTCACCGGGAAATAGGTCCTACAGGTCTAATAGGTCCTATAACAATTCTAGGAGACTCTGGCTATGCCTGGTCGCATTCAGTTTTTCGGCATCGGCATCCTCTCGTGGGTGACGTGGCTCCCGGCGGTTGGCGCTATTCTGCTTTTGTTCTTCAACCGCGCAAAGAACAACAGCATTCGCGGATTCGCGAATATGTGGATCGTCCTGTGCTTCTTGATTTCGATCCCGCTGGTGACCGGTTTGGGCGGGGGCCGTCCGGGCTATGACCGAGCCTACGGCGGATTGCAATTCATCGAAGACCACGACTGGATTCCGCTGATCGGCGCGCGCTATCAACTCGGCGTCGATGGGCTAGCGCTGGTGCTGGTGATGCTGACGACGCTGTTGGGCGTACTCTCGGTCATCTGTTCGTGGGCTTACATCCGCGAGAAGGGCCGCGAAAAAGAGTACTACATAATGATGCTGCTGCTTCAGAGCGGCATGCTTGGAGCGTTCGTCTCAGCCGATCTGTTCCTGTTCTTCATTTTCTGGGAAGTGATGCTCGTACCGATGTACTTCCTGATCGGCATCTGGGGAGGGAAGAACCGGCTCTATTCGGCAATCAAATTCTTCCTGTATACCCTGGTTGGCTCGGTGGTGATGCTGTTGGCGGTGCTGAAGCTCTTCTTCATTTTCCCCGATGTGGTCAAGGCGCAGCGGCCCGCCGTTGAAGCGACCGCGCGGCAGCTTGCCGCGTGCAGCGTCGCCGATCCCGACCGCCGAGGTCAGGTCAACAGCGAGATGCTCAACCTCGCGCTCGATGCGATGAAACGCGTCGACGGCGTCGACCCACAGACCAAACAACCGTTGCCTTCAGGCTACGTACACAGTTCCTTCAATATCGCCGGGCTCACCGCTATCGGCCCGCACATTAAGACGGTCTACGGTGTGGGACTTGTGATCTGGTTGTTCATAGGGTTCGGTCTCTCGTTCGCGATCAAGGTGCCGATGTTTCCGTTCCACACCTGGCTGCCGGACGCGCACTACGACGCGCCAACCGCCGGCTCGGTCATACTGGCGGGCGTGCTGCTGAAGATGGGCACGTACGGATTCATGCGATTCTCGCTGCCGATCTTCCCCGATGCCGCGAAAGATCCGACCGTGCGGCAGGTGATGGTTGTGCTTTCGATCATCGGCATAATCTACGGCGCGCTGGTGGCGATGGCGCAGAAGGACGTCAAGAAGCTGGTCGCGTACTCGTCGGTCTCGCACCTGGGCTTCGTTATGCTGGGGCTGTTCGCGTTCAATCCGAACGGGATTAACGGCGCGGTTATGCAGATGGTCAATCACGGCATCTCGACCGGCGCGCTGTTCATGCTGGCGGGCATTCTGTACGAGCGCCGGCACACGTATGAGATTGCCGAGTTCGGAGGGCTCGCTTCGGTGATGCCGACTTACTCTACTATCTTCCTGATAGTCACGTTGTCGTCGCTAGGCTTGCCGTTGATGAACAACTTCATCGGCGAGTTCCTGACGATTCGAGGCGCGTTCGAAGCAAAAGTGGTGTGGGGCGCGCTTGCCGCCCTGGGAATCATTCTGGGCGCGGCGTATATGCTGTGGCTCTATCAACGAGTGTTCTTCGGCCAGGTCAGCAAAGCGAACGAAGGCCTGAAGGACCTGGATGCCCGCGAGGCGTGGCAGTTCGCGCCGCTGATCTTCTTGATCTTCTGGATCGGTGTTTATCCGAAGCCGCTGCTTTCGTACATCGAGCCACAGACCAATGTAGTGGTGGCGCAAGTGCAGCCGGACTATTTCAAGAACGCTGCACAGCGCCCGCAGATCGCTGAAGGCCAACCCGGCACGCACAGTGGAGAGAGTGAGCAAACGAGATAACGGTTTCTAGTTTCTGGTTTCTGGTTTGTGGGCCACAAGCTCCGACAGTAAGAACGCCGAAACCGAAACCAGAAACCAGAAACCAGTTTTTATGTTACAAGCTACCGACTTTCAAACCATCGCGCGTCAAGCGGTCCAGTTCATCATGCCCGAAGGCATCCTCACGCTGTTCGCCTGCGGCGCGCTCGTGCTCGACGTTATGCTCCCGCGCAATAGCAAGCGAGTCGTGGCGTGGGTCTCGCTTGCGGGGGTGGGCTTTGCGTTCCTCTCGCTCTGGATCCTGTACTCCGGCATCGTCACCAAAGGCGCGCCTCGCACGGCGTTCTACGACATGATCGTGCTCGATAGCTACGCCGTGGTGTTCAAGTCGATGTTTCTGATCGGCGCGGCTCTGTCGATACTCCTCTCGATCAAATATCTCGACGTCGAAGGCGAACAGCGCGGCGAATACTACTCGCTCATTCTGTTCTCCGTCGTCGGCATGATGTTCATGGCGTCGGGCGTCGATCTGCTGACGCTGTTCATCTCGCTCGAATTGATGGCCGTCTCGGTGTACATACTAGTCGGCTACTTCCGGCGCGATCAGAAGTCGAACGAAGCGTCGATGAAGTACTTTCTTCTTGGCGCGTTTTCGTCGGGCGTTTTGCTGTACGGCATTTCGATGGTGTATGGCCTGACCGGTTCAACCAATCTGGCTACCATTGCGGGAGCGCTGCCGAAGGTCATGGCCCTCGAGGTGGTCAAGAACGCCAACGGCAGCGAAACCATAATCGATCAACGCTATTTGTTGTTGATGTCGATGATTCTGATGGCCGCCGGCATGTTCTTTAAGGTGGCGGCGGTTCCGTTTCACATGTGGGCGCCCGATGCCTACGAGGGTGCGCCTACCTCGATTACCGCGTTTATGTCAGTCGGCGTGAAGGCTGCGAGCTTTGCAATGTTCGGGCGCTTGTTTCTCTACGGCCTGCCCGATATGCGCGCGACAATTGCCGGGGATCCGGCGCACGGCGTTTTGGGGTTGCCTGGCTGGGCCGTCTTGTTAGGAGTAGTGTCGGCGATAACGATGGTCTGGGGAAATCTGGGCGCGCTGACTCAGCCGAACATGAAGCGGCTGTTAGCCTACTCATCGATCTCGCATGCGGGCTACACGCTGTTGGGGCTCATCGCCGGAAATCAAACCGGCTACACGGGCTTCGTCATTTATCTGTTCATCTACACGATCATGAACCTCGGCGTATTTGGCTGCATCATAGCGCTCAGGAGGCGAGGCATCGTCGGCGATCGCATTGAAGACCTGAACGGGTTGATGAAGAAAGCGCCGTGGCTGACGGTGATGATGACGATCTTCCTGCTATCGCTTGGAGGCATTCCTCCGACGGCCGGATTCATCGGCAAGTTTTACCTGTTCGCCGGTCTGATCGAGACGGGCAATCCTTGGCTCGTTCGATTAGCAATACTTGCGGTGGTGATGACCGTCGTTTCGCTTTACTACTATCTCCGGTTCATCCGCGCGATGTACATCGAAGGCGAGACCGACCCTCAACCGGTGACGCTTGCGCCTTCGCTTCGAGTCGCGCTTGTAGCCGCCGCGTTCCTGGTGCTCTACATTGGCGTATTTCCGCAGCGTCTGATCAGCTTCACGCAAAAGGCCGGTATGAGTCCGGGGCTGAAGACCTACTCCTACGAGCAAGGTGCGGGCAAGTCGGACAAATCAGGAGCTCCGCCGCGCGGCATGTCGAGCGAGCCCGACGACGAGCCAGTCACTCCGCCTCGTTGATCTCATGCCTTCCGAAGATGACAATCCCGACGAGCGCGACAGGCCGAACAACAAGCCTGATGGCGGTATAAGCTGGCGTCAGGCGATGGGAACTGTAGGACTGGCCCTGGCTATCCCGTGGATGATAGGAGTGCCGACGCTGATCGGCTTGTGGCTGGACAAGAAGTACGCGACGACGCCGTGGTGGTTCATCATCGGACTCGTCTTGGGGCTGTTTACCACGGCAGTCGATATTTACAGACTGATGAAGCGATTCGGGCAGTTCAAGTGAAGCATCCCACGTAGTGAAATCCCAACCCTGTTTGCCTTAAGGTCTACTTTCTTGCTATGTCAGATGTGACGTAGTAATGTCTCGATCGTTAACGCGAGAGGGTAGAATCATGCAGGCGGCAAAGAGAAAGAGGCTTGAAGCAGCCGGATGGCGCATTGGCTCGGCCGAGGAGTTCTTAGGGCTGACCAAGGGAGAAACAGCGCTGGTTGAAATGAAGCTGGCGCTTGCCGGAAAGGTCAAGGCGCTGAGAGTCAAGCATCGTATCTCCCAGGCTACGCTTGCGGCGCGGATAGGCTCGAGTCAGTCTCGTGTTGCTAAGATCGAGGCCGGCGATCCATCCGTGTCTCTTGATCTGCTGGTACGCGCGGCGCTGGCTGCAGGCGGCTCGAAACGTGAAGTGGCGAAGGCACTCGGCTAGCGCTTTTACGGCATGGGCGCGCCCGGTTGGTTCCGTCAGTCAGGAAAGTGGACGAGATGCGCAACGAAGTGTTACTCCTCGCCGCCCTGGGTTATTACAATCTTCACAAGATAGCGCGCAGGCGGAGCATTCGTATCAGTACCCTCAGCAAGCCCGACTACTTCGTTTCGTTCATCCCCTAACCAACAACCAATGAGATCGTAGAGCATAAAGTCGGCGAAATGACGAGCGACCGAAAGCACCGGGGGAAGTGGTATCGTCTTCGTCGCAGGCACACTTGCGGGGTTCATCCCCCTAATCAATCCTCTCAGGGTTTGCGCTGGGACTACCAGAGTCTTGATCGACGGCAACTCCGCCGGACCAAATAAGAAGTAGTAGCTGAACGGTGATTTGGAGATGAGATTATCGCACTGGGTCGTTTCAATACTCCAAGACGGCCTGAATCGATGCGCGTTGTCGTCATAGGCCATCTTCTTGCACTGGACTAACACTGCGTGACGTTTAGCAAGAACTCCTCGTATGGAACATTCGAACAAGAATGCGATATCGGCGTTCCATATCCGCTCAACGGGTTGAGTGTCCCTGTAACTGAGTTCTATTTTGATCGGCCCGTTTCGCAGCTTTCCGCTCCACTCCTTGAGAAACGAACCAATCGGCCTAACTCGCTCTTCGAGACAATACAGAAGGCGTTCGGTTAAGCCCTCTTCATATTTCGAATGGTTGATCTCAAAGAATCGCGAAAAGTCATCGTCAGCCCTCGCAAAGGCGTCGTGCACGAAGCGCTCCGTCAACTCATCTTGAAGCCACGTTCGACCAGAGTGTGACTTCCCCCGAGAGGACATGATGTCATCGTAGTAAGCAATAAGATGGCTCACGCTGCTGAATCTGTCCTTCGGCAAAAGGTGCACTTCGGGCGAGCCCGTTAAGTGCTCCATGACAAGGCGAGCCCCGAGCCTCACGTCGGAGTTCGCGTCATCATTGGCGATGCGCTCAAGGTCAGTTGTGGGGCGTCCCTCCAGCGCATTCGTCAATACAGCGACAACGTCATCCTTGATTTCACTGTACCTGCTCAGGATGAATCTTTGACACGCGTTTAGCAAATCAGCATTCGATCGCAGCAAGTCAATTGCATCACGGCGGATCAGAAACCGGCGCTGTTCATCAAGGTCACTTCGATAGCCCCACTTGTCTTTGGTATTTAGACCCTCGAATAGTCTGATGAGCTCCGTTACTTGAGTGACCAGCGTCTCAGAAAACCTGCTGATTGCCGAGTCTCGTTTCGTTTGCAATTTCTTACGCTCGGTGTCCAAGATCGTGTAGGCATAATGGTCCGACTTCTCAATTGCCTGCCGGTCTTTTTCAAGCTCGTAGATCAAATCGGGTAGTTCTTGGTTCCTGGAGACCTTGCCCAGTGCATCAATCAGAGGATCCCTTAAATAAGCGAGTTTGGTATCGGCGACTCGCAGAATAGCCAAATAGGCCGAGCAGACGTCACTGCGCTGATTGTCGAAGGCAAGGTTGGAAGAATAATCGCAAGCGATCAAGAGAAGCTGCTGCTCCGGAGCTTCGTAGTTCTTTTGATGCCCGACTGTCCATGCCCACTTCCCCGTCATTAACTCTAGCAATTTTTTCAGGACCAGCGTTGAGTAAATCCCATTATTTGAAAGGACATGCAAATGCTCAAGGTTTCCCCGAGCGACTTCGTCCGCTGCGTCGCTATCTTATCCCGCCATCTCTCAACCAAACGCGTCGTCAGCGATTCGAGGAGCGGCTGATCGGGTTTTGCTCCGAGCACTGCTGTAAACAGTTCGAGTATCCGTAACGGTTCTTCGATTGAACTCAGAAAGGCTTCAGCCAGTGCGCGGTCACCCTCCAGAAAGCTCAGGTGAGCCAGTGAGCCATCGGACATCTCGCAGAGAAGCGCCTTCGCGAACTCCGTCGGAGCGGACTTCGAATAGTGATAGAGAGTCGCCTCTGCCTCTTGCTTCAGCTTGGCGATCCTGGCTTCGTGGTGGATACGCAACAGTGAAGTCAAGTGACCAGCAACATCTTTGAACAGAACAGCGCGCAGGATATCTGCGCAGCAGTAAGCACCGAAGCAATATTCATGAGCGCGCTCCGACCGCTGCCACTTTCGCGATAATGGCTTTGCAGCCACTAACTCCCAAGCTTGTTGCCCTGCTGATACTCTGTCCTTCCGTGAGAGCGAAGCAAGAATCACAGAAATGTCGCTCTTCCATTCTTCGAAATCATTCCAGACCAACTCTTTCTGCTCGTAGTCGGATCTAGCGTACTTCGATTTGAACGCAGAGAGTATCTCTTCAAAGTTCGGCATACGCCTTTCCCAAAGTGTTGGCCCTTACGGCTGATGAGACCTGATTAATTCTCGTGAGAGTCAGCCTGCGCTGAAGAATGCACTCACTTCGCCGAAGAGAGAAACGGCCTGCCGCTGTATTTGTTGTTCCGCTTCAAACCGGCGAGACTCGTCATCCGAAAGAAGATCAGGAAGCCGCGCAATTAGTGCCTCAAGCAAACCGGTGTCGATAACCAGCCGAAACAAGTACAACTGTGATACTCGGGGCATCGTGGCGCCACTGATCTCATACATCCTTCGAACCATCGCCCCCAATTCGTCAACCGCGACTGGCGTGCGAGCGACGTTGTCGTCCGACATAATGACTACGTCGTCGCGAATAATGTACTCGCACGGATTGTGTACCGCTGAATTCCTTCTCCATCCTGCGTCGCCTTCAACGAGGCCGGGATACGCACTGAGACGAGATGCCGTCTGTTTTACGAGGCTCCCGAAACTTTGCACTTCGTTTGGCGGCCGCTCTCGATTCCTTAGATAAGATAGTTCCCAAAGAGACAAGAGATAAGGTTTGTAGAGGGGCTCGATAGTTCTGAGAGCATGAAGAATCGCCTGGGCTCTGGCTTCACCGTTTGAGCGCTCGGCATCCTCAAGGAATCGCCCAGGTTCGGCAAGGAAGTCCAACAAACGCGACGGATCGCCGTGCCTCAGAACAAACCTCATCGAGACGTAAGGTAGCTGCTGATCAGCTTCGCTCATCAAACGCAGCAGCATTGAATAGCGACGATCAGCCGATGCCATCTTCTTCGTGACTGTCTTCAGATCTGTTGCAATCTCACGAACATCACAAGATCGGAATAAATCAAGCAGTGCGGGCAGAATCGCTTTCTCTCGGCTTGCGAGCGACTGCGCAACGCTACAGAGGTCCTTCTCAACAGCAGCCTTGAACGTGTTTGGAAGAGAGCCATCAAACTCCTCAGCCCTCCGCACAATCTTCGACAGCGCGAGCGGCAGCTCAGGAAGCAGTGACTCTAGCATCGTCAGTTTTGAATCGTCTCTCTTCATTTCACAGATTTACCATCAGATTGATCGGAGCGAGGCTTCCGCCAAGCCCCTGGCTTTGCCCCTCGGTAGTCAGACTTGGGGGCAGACGACGCGCGTTAGGTTCGACAAATGTCACCACCTTGCTAAATCTCGCGCTCGCGGCACGAGGACTCCTGCTCGTAGTAGGCCGCCTGTTGATCCGCCTGTTGTGCGAGGATGCGGCGTCGCTCCTCGATCGGTAATCTCATGAAGGCGAGTCGGTCCGCTACCGTGAGAGGGGCCGTTGTTTCGATGGTCTCTTCCTGAGTGTTCATGGCGTTGCTCCTTTCGCGATGAGTTTACGACATTCGAGAGTAATGGCCAAAGCGCTTGACTGGCGGGTTGCTGGTCTATGATGAGCTAAGGATGTTGGGTCCGAGGGTCGCGGTGTGAATCACGGCGGCTCCCTGTCCAGGCCGTCGCTCAGTGCGCAGGTCGCGAGTGGTTCACTAATACTTGGCGGCGCCAATACTCGCATCGAAAACGGGAAATTATTCGTACAATAGAGTCACGTCAGACGGAAATAAAAGGGGGAACTTCCGTGCAGAAGAGATGGCTTCACCTTCAATTGCTCGGTTCTGACCCGTGGGTTCTGCCGGTAAGAAACGCGATCAATCAGGCTGTGCGGGACGGGCGTATGATAGAGCCGGGGAAAGAATTCAATGAACTCTGTTCGAATGTTTCGCTTCGTCTGAGCCTGCTTCCTCGGATAGCAATCCGTATAAACAAAGCCTGGCGGTCGTTGAGCGAAGCGATCGGAGCGCGAGAGGAATGGCATGAATTCACACGCGGGAAACAAGGTTATGCGTTTCCTTGGAATCATGAGCTCACACTCGATCTCGTGTTAGACATCGATTCGTTCCTGTTCGAGATCTTCTCTAGTGCGGGGTTGATGGACACCCTATTAAAGCGAGCTTACAGAGACACACATACGCATTTCCAGAAGGTCGGAAAGCTAGGACTGACTCGAGGCGTCCTCCAACGAGAAGGAAAGGACGTAGGATGGCTTGATCGGGTCGCCGAACTGAGGAATTTCTTTATACATCAGGCGACACCATATCCGGCTGTCGAGTTGGCATCCAATGTTCCGGAGTTAATCATCTTGAGAGAGAACGTTATGTACCTCGATGACGATAGTAAGTTCGTAAGACTATCAGAACTCAGCACTATCGTCCGGGGCATCCAGGAAACCAAAGGGGCGCTTCAGAATCATCTTCTTGGGCTCTATGAGGCTTGCCACAAGGGTGACTCCAAGAGTAACCAGCAAGATCGCGGATCGGTCGATCCAAGACATGTGATCACAGACGAATACACCTTCAAAAAGCGATAGAGAAGAATCACAGGCCGAAGCGTTGTGTTCTCAAAAAAGAAAATTGACGGTGCCGATATGATCGAGAAGAAGCTGGCCAACGCCCACAACTGGAAGCATCTCGCGAGATGGAATGGCGAGGGCTTTTACGAGCTGCGCACCGAAGACACTCGCGATGTGCCGGTGAGGATGTTCCTTACGCCGCGACTGCTCCAAGACGCCGAGGACATTCTCTGTCGCCAGATCGTCAACGCGACTCGGTTCCCAGGCGTGAAGCTCGTAGTTATCACGCCCGATGTTCACTACGGCTACGGCGTGCCCGTGGGCTGCGTGATCTTGACTGATTCGTCCGACGGTGCGATCGCGATGGGGCCCGTAGGCTATGACATCGGCTGCGGAATGGTCAGCGCGAAGAGCGATGTTCAAGTTGATGCCGCTACGCCCGAGCGAAGACTCGAGTTCAATCGCGAGGTGATGAAGCGGGTCGACCTCGGCGCGGGCGGCAAGAGCTTCAAACTTGGCACTGTCGATCGACGCGAGTTTGATAATCTCGTTCACGGTGGCGCTGAGTATTACGTCGAGAAGTACGGCGCTACGTTTGATCGCTCGCTCGCTGAACGGCATCGCATGCCGGTGGATGATGACTGGCAGCCACCGCTTGGAGCCCGAGGCAAGCCCGAGCGCGGGTTCTCTCAGCTGGGTTCGCTCGGTGGTGGCAACCACTTCATCGAGCTGCAGCGTTGCGAAGAGACCGGGACGCTGTTCGTGCAAGCGCACACCGGGTCGCGAGGCTGGGGGCACGGGTTGGCGACTAACTACTTCGACCTGGCGCGCGCGGAGAAGCCAGCCGAGATTACGGATCTCGACCTTGGTTACTTTACGCCGGACTCGGAGCACTACCGCAGCTACTTGAACGCTGTGGCCGCGGGCGGGAACTTCGCGATCATCAACCGCCTGATCATCTTCGAACAGGTGGCCGAAGCGTTCGAGAAGGTGTTCGGTTCTGAGATGGAATTGATCTATGAAATCTCTCACAATCTCGTCCAGAAGGAACGGCACCCTGAGTTTGGCGAGGTGTGGGTGCACCGCAAGGGTGCCACGCGAGCATTTCCCGCGAGGCATCCGGCGCTCGAGGGAACGATGTGGGAAGCCGACGGGCATCCGGTGTTGATTCCCGGCTCGAATAAAGATTGGAGTTACGTGTTGCGGCCGGCAGCGGGCGCGGTGAAGAGCGGATACTCAGTGAATCACGGAGCAGGCCGGCGCATGTCGCGCGGCGAAGCTGGAAGGACTCTGAACCAGCGCAAGATTGACGACGAGTACGCGGCGGCCGGCATTCTGGTGAACGTGGATGGCCGCGTTCCGATCGACGAAGCAGCGCCGTGCTACAAGCCGTCAGAAGAAGTGGTAGCAGCGGTAGTCGGCGCCGGGCTTGCGACGATCGAATACAGTCTGTGGCCGCTTGCCTCGCTGAAGGGTACTGAAGGCGCCGGAGGACGGCGACGAAGGCAGTCACGAAAGTCACCCCTCTAGCATAGACGCTTACTGACAAACCAAGACTCGGGAGAAGGGAGGTTCAAGGCTCGATGTACAAGAAAATCTTCGTGATCAATGATCATTCGAAATGCGAACAGACGTATAAGGAATCAATCGAGTACCTCGAAACACAGCCAGCCCTGGAGGAAAAGGTCGCAACGCATATCTGGACCTATCGGGAGACCGCTGATCTCGTTCCGCAAACTACTACCAACTTTGGGTCTGGGCACTTTTTCCCTTACGCCGAGTCGGTTTACGAAGTAGAGAGTTCTTGCGAACTCGCCCTTCAGGGTTTCTACAGACAAGCATTGGCAGGGCTTAGGTCGGTTTTGGAATTGGGTCTTTTGAGCGTTTACTTTGATGTGAACGATACTGCGCATATAGACGTTCAAAACTGGCTAGCTTCGCTTGAGCAAACTCCACGTAGGAAGAAGATCTTCGACCGATTATGCGGGTTAGACACTTTTCGCCAATTCGACCGGCGGTTCAACCTCCTGCAACGCATTCAAGATAGTTTTGGTATGCTGGACCGTTATGTTCACACGCGAGGTTATGAACACTCTGGCAGCGCATTGAATAGAGCAAACTTTAATAGGTTCTCTGAGACATCCCTCAAGCACTATTGTGACTCGTTGGGGGTTGTAGTGCGCGATGTGATTGTCGTTATGCTCTTGAAGTATCCAATTGGCCTGCAGCCTCTTCCGTTGACGTCGAAATTCGGCCTCAACGGTCCAGTTGGAGGCTTGTTGGAGAACCACCAGGTTGAACTTATGAGGTGTATTCTGGAACCTAGTGAGAAACAATACCTGCAGGAATTGAGTGACCAAAATGAGGCGGTACAGCGAACCGTTCGGCACATCGAGCAGCTTCCTGATCTAAGTGAGGAACAATGGACGCAACAAGCGGCCGAGTGGGAGGAGCAAAAGAAGGCCCTTCTATTCAAGAACTGAAGCTGTGCAACTTGATCTAGGAACGCAAACATACTGGTCAGGCTGTAGTGATTATTATTGACGGATCATTTGGAGAAGGAGGCGGGCAGATTCTGCGCACGTCGGTGGCGCTTTCGCTGGTGACGGGCAAGCCGTTTCGCATCGAGAACATTCGCGCGGGGCGCAAGAATCCGGGGCTTCTAAGGCAACACCTCACCGCGGTGAACGCTGCGACTGAGATCTCGCGGGCCGAGGTCACGGGTGCGGCCATCGGCTCTCGCGAGCTGACGTTCGCACCCGGCAGCGTTGTAGCCGGCAACTACGCGTTTGCGGTTGGAACCGCGGGAAGCACGACGCTGGTGCTGCAGACGGTGCTGCCGGCAATGCTGGTAGCGAGCGGTAAGAGCAAGTTGATCCTTGAAGGCGGCACCCACAATCCGTTCGCTCCGCCGTTTGATTTTCTCGAGAAGGCTTTCCTGCCGCTGGTGAATCGAATGGGTCCGCGCGTCACGGCTGAACTCGAACAGCCGGGCTTCTACCCAGCAGGCGGCGGCCGGATGAGCGTGACGATTGAACCGGCGAACGCGCTGAAACGGTTGGACCTTCCAATTCGCGGAGAAGTGCTAGCTCGACGAGCGAAGGCAGTAGTCGCGAATCTTCCAATCAGCATCGCCGAACGCGAGTTGAAGGTGATCGCGCGGAAGATGTCCTGGCCTCGCGAATGGATGAAGGCCGAATCGGTCGAACGGTCGCCCGGTCCCGGCAACGTCGTGACTATCGAGATTGAATGCGAGCACGTGACTGAGGTCTTCACCGGGTTTGGCGAACGCGGACTTCGCTCGGAGGCGGTCGCGGAGAAAGCGGTGCAGCAAGCGCGGCGGTATATTGGTTCGGAAGCAGCAGTGGGAGAATACCTGGCGGACCAGTTGTTGATTCCGATGGCGATGGCCGGTATCGGGAGCTTCAATACGTTGCCGCTCTCTCGACACGCGACGACTAACATCGAGGTGATTGGCAAATTCCTCGACGTCGCGATCGAGTGTTCGCAGTTGGCGGATCGAGTGTGGAAGGTGGATGTGGGGGATGGCGTGACGGATGCTGTGTGAGAGTTAAGTCCGGCTCACCAGCACCAGTGCCTCTCCCATCTCCGGTTGAGCAACTCCGTCAGGAGTTGAATGTTTATAGAGGCGTTTCGTTCGGCGGTACGCACCCCAGCGGGGTGCTATGTCGGCCGCTCCCTGAATTACGAAGTTAACACGGCACATTGCACCCCGCTGGGGTGCGACTCTCGCGCGGACCTCGTTTCTATAAACATCGCACCCCTGCGGGGTGCCTTACCCAACTGAGTTGTAATCGCGTGGAACTTATCGCGAGGAGCGACGTAAGACATAGTTCGAAAAAATAGTTCTTGTAAAAGTTTGCAAGACTCCTTTATAGTTTCATTCGTGCTGAGGAGAATTAGTTCGATGATGTTCAAGGGACAAAACACAAGATCGATGACGCGCATTGCGGCGTGGCGGTCACGTGCGTCCTTTGGGCTCGCCTGCCCGTGCGCGCCATCATTAGGCGTCAATACGCTGAGTTACGTGAATATCATAGGTACCACGAAATCGGCAGAACACAGGTTCTCCGATTGTTCACGACGGCAGCGTTGATCCAGCGGGAGCGGATTCCCGCTCCCAAAATCTCAAGACCCAGTTCGATAAAAGAGACAAAAGGAGCGGGCCGTTTCTCCGCTTTGTGTGCGGAAGGACTCGCTCCTTTTGTTTTTTGACAACCGAATAGAAGCAAGATCTTCGAAACGCTGAGCTGGCAGAGTGGCATTGCACCTGACTGTAGATCAGGCGACCCGAGCGGTCATTGGAGGTTCGATTCCTTCGCTCAGCATGGACGCAGCATGGACTTTAGTCTGTGGCTGGATTCACATTGGGGAGTCGGAAAGCCACACAGACTGAAGTGCATGCTACACAGGCTACCACGGGAGCATGGTGTAACAGGCAGCATGGCGGTCTCCAAAACCGTTGATGGAGGTTCGACTCCTCCTGCTCCCGCTTCGCGGAGGGTTCGCATAACTGGCAGTGCACCGGTCCCGAAAACCGGCGGGCTTCGGCCTGTGAGAGTTCGAATCTCTCACCCTCCGCCAAAGAATCGAGGATAGAGGATTGAGAATAGAGGACCGCGACCGAGTTTTATCGTTCGATCGTCCATCGTCAATCCTCAATTCTCGTCGCAGGAGGCGTCGCCTAATGGTATGGCAGCGGCGTGCTAAGCCGCCGGGTGAATTCCTGTGCAGGTTCGACTCCTGCCGCCTCCGCTGAGAATCGAGGGTTGAGGATGGACGATCGAAGATCGAGGAGCACTTGCCATCCTCAATCTTCAATCCTCGATCTTCGATCCTCGAGTTTACCGGCGTGGCCCAACCTGGCAGAGGCACTGGTCTTAGAAACCAGTTGATGAGGGTTCGAATCCCTCCGCCGGTACCACAGAAATTGCGAATCTCGAATTGCGGATTTCGAATCGCACCCGGTTGCCAAATTCGCAATTCGAGATTCGCAATTCGAGATGCTCGTTATGTGCTGGCGTGACCCAATCGGTAGAGGTGACTGGCTCAAACCCAGTTTGATGAAGGTTCGAATCCTTCCGCCAGCACCAGGTGAATCGCAGATTTCAGATTCCAGATTTCAGATTCGAGATTTCAGATAAGCCTGGATCGAGATCCGAGAAATCTGAAATCCGAAATCTGAACTCTGAACTCTGAAATCCAAGATTTGAGATCCGAGATCCGCGATTTGAGATCTGAGATTGGCAAGCGGCTTCGTTGGTCTAGTGGAATGACATCGCCTTGCCATGGCGAAAGCGTGGGTTCGATTCCCGCACGAAGCTCCAAAGGTACACGCGCGTAGCCAAGTTGGTTAAGGCGCCGGTCCGCAAAACCGGTCATCGTGAGTTCGAATCTCACCGCGCGTTCTTGATGCGGAGATGGAGCAGGAACCAGGCTCGGCTGGCTCATAACCAGCAAATCATCCGGTGAGACTCCGGACTCCGCTACCAATATCTTTGAAACGGGGATGAATGCAAAGCGGTCGCGCGACAGGTTTTTCAAGCCTGGACTAGAGAGTTCAAGTCTCTCCATCCCTGCTCTATGGCGAACGTGGCCGAAAGGATCAGGCGCGAGATTGTGGCTCTCGTCTATGCAGGTTCGAGTCCTGTCGTTCGCCCTGCGTTTGGGTT
>Ga0137359_10000151_pt1 | contig 53165 bp, 34 predicted proteins | sample Mad1_40_16metaG_FD_108281 | JGI IMG/M metagenome (GOLD analysis project Ga0137359, IMG submission 108281) | Vadose zone soil microbial communities from Angelo Coast Range Reserve, California, USA - Mad1_40_16 metaG | ecosystem: Environmental > Terrestrial > Soil > Vadose zone | place: USA... | reverse complement strand
GCACGGCGGCGCGAATACTCGAGGAGCAGTTGTTCGGGCAGCAAATGAATTAGGGATTACCCACACCGGCCTTCTCTGGTTTCTTAACCATCACAAAGACATGGGCCATAAAAAACGTCCGCGCAGACGAACCATTCCTTTCGAAACTCGATCATCGAACGCAAAAAAGTCCTCATAGTAAGTAAACTTCCGAATTAATGATATCCCCGCCGTCGCCAACACCTTAACGTTTTCAGTAAGGTTCTGCCAGGTTCAACATCAATGCCTAGCACAGCTTACCGCAGTGAAAACACTGTATCGTTTAGCTAGAATCAGCCCACCTAAAAGAGTTTCGTTAGTTAGCAACTTCTTTTCTCTTGAAAAGCCGCCCGTAAGCCCCAGCAGGCTCTTGTAGTTTCAAGCAGAGGAATGTTTTCTAGCAACCAGATCGAAAACGTTCGCTACAGATAGTTTGAATAGATAAACAGCAATTCCAAAATTAGATATGACTGGCCCTTACGAAGGTCGAGGCCCCTAAAATTATGGAACTGTCAAAGGTCTATACCATTCTCGCAATCAATGAGTCGCCGGACCGCCTCGACTCTATCAACGATATTCTTCAACGCGCTGGCTATGATGTGCTCAAGGCGACGAACCCAACCGCAGCCTGCAAACTCGCCTTCACCGACCATCCGGATCTAATCCTGATCGAGGAATCAAACACCGAACAGGATGAAAACCTGGTGCGCAGGCTTCGCGAGATCGACAAGACATCTCCGATACCAATACTTCTTACAACGTCAGCTCAGCAACTTTCTCTTGTTAAGGACAGCGAAGCTGCATATCCCTACCCGAGCGACTCTCTACAAATTCCTTACACGGAATTTCAGCTTGTGATCGCTGTTACCAGGCTCATCGACGCCAACTGCGCCGACCGAATCATCCACCAGCGAGAGCGTCGTTATCGCGACCTCTTCGAGAATGCAAACGACATTGTTTACACACACGACTTGAAAGGACGCTACACGTCGCTTAATAAAAGAGGACGCGAGCTAACCGGCTACACTGGAGAGGAAGCCGCGACTCTCGAATCCGCTCAGATAGCCGGCCCGGATGATATAGCGCTCGCTCAACGCCATTTCGAACTCAAACTACGCCGGGGAACCGACGAACCTACGACTTATGAAATGAACATCTTCACCAAAGATGGACGCACACTTCCCGTAGAAATAAACAGCCAGCTGATCTTCGACGAACATGGACATCCAATAGGCGTCCAAGGAATCGCGCGCGATATCTCCGGGCGTAAGGAGCATGAAGCCGCGCTCCGCGAGGCCCATCAACAAGTAATCGAAGCCAACGCACGCGCTATTCTCGAATACCAATACTTGCTAGGTCGAATCGGCGCCCTCGCCCAAATGCTGGGCACCGCCAGAGAAATCTCCACGATCTTTGACGAACTCGTCGAATTTGCCAACGTTTCAGTTCCCTGCTCGACGTTGGTTCTGGCCCTCTATGAATCAGAGCATAACCACGTAGTACCGCAGTTTGTTTGGAGCCAGGACGCGATCATAGATCTGCGCTCCGAACGCCCACTTACGCTGAGCGGCGGCACCCCAGGTAAGGCAGTACTAACCAAGAAAATCATTATATCTTCAACCGCCGGGAGCAAGTTCTTATCCCTCGATCCAACCCGAAACGGCCCAACGCCTCCACCAACTACAATGACCGTTCCTATGATTACCAATGAACGAGTTGTAGGCTTACTCGAGATCCACACTGCAACTCCAGGCGCCTTCACTGAGGAACACAAGACGGCCATCTCAATGGCCGCCAATCTCGCTGCAAACGGAATTGACAACCTTCGATTGCTGGAACGCGACCAGCAGCGCGACGAGAAACTAAAACAAGCTCAGAAAATGGAGGCACTGGGCAGACTGGCCGGCGGCGTAGCGCATGACTTCAACAACATCATCACGGCAATTTACGGATACTGTGATCTTGCGATCAAAGACCTCGACGATAAATGCCCGGCCGCCGCAGAACTAATCGGCGGCGCAAAAGAGTGTGGACACCGCGCTCAACTATTCATCAACCAACTTAACGGGTTTAGCCGCAACCAAATTCTCGATCCACGAAGTCTGGACCTCAATAACGCAGTAAGACAATTTAATAACGTCATTGTTACGCTCTTTGCAAATAATGTAGAAGTTCGCTACATCCTCGACGAGCACGTTCCGCCTGTAAATCTCGCCCCTGTCCAAGTCGACCAAATCATTCTTAACCTCGCGGTCAATTCCAGAGATGCTATGCCCAATGGCGGCCGCATTACTATCGAAACCAGGGTCGTAAATCCGGATCAGCCAAGTTTCAAAGCCGGCGCCACGAAAGATCCGCAACAGCCCCAAGTGCTTCTAATTTTCACCGATACGGGACAAGGAATGGACGGTGAGACTCAGAGACACATATTCGAACCTTACTTTACAACCAAGGGACATCGAGGCACCGGACTTGGACTTTCGATGGTATACGGAACAGTTAAACAGGCAGGAGGCACAACAACCGTTTCGAGCCAACTTGGGAAAGGCACCACCTTCACAATACGTCTGCCAGCTGCAATAAGAGAAGTAGAACTAACGCCGCAAGAGCGACGGCCGGCTATTCCAGCGAGTCGTAAAGACGGATACACGGTTCTTGTCGTTGAAGACGACAAGCGCGTTCAACATACGCTCTCCATAGCGCTAAAAGGCGCCGGCTACGAAGTGTTCACTGCCGATAATGGCCAACAGGGGTGGGAAGTGTTCCAACGAGACCACAAACTTATAGACCTGGTAATAACCGATCTCTTAATGCCCGAACTCAATGGAACGGATCTCGCAATTCGCATGAAAGAGCTGTCCGAAGAAACAAGAATCCTTTACATCTCTGGCTATCCACGAAACACCATCATAGAAGATGGCATTCTTTCAGAGGACGTTGAACTCATGCAAAAGCCTTTCACGCATGCGGAGATCCTCCGGAGAATTGACGACATGCTTCACGGACAACGACAGCCCTTACACGCGTGAAATTAGAAGCGTCTGGTAGGCCCGGTTCCTCTGGCGATAACTCTTTAATAATTGCGAAGGGCGCTTACTCCCTATTCCTAATCAAGCAAGTATCGCCCGAGCGACATTAAGAAACGTCTCGCATCCTTGCTCTTCTAAACTCACCAGGCTCGCTGCCAACCGACTTTCTTTTCGCTCCAGCAACTCGCGGCAATCTTTCGCCTCTTCCCGGTCGCCGCTAAATAGCGCACATGCCCCGTTGATGAAAACCGAATCCTCGTTACTACCTTGTAAGTTTTCAATTCGCTCGGCAGCGTTTCGGGCCTCTTCAACGTCACCAGAGAACAATCTACAGAATGCCATGAGAAATAAAAGATCCGTTTGCTCTGAACGATCGCGCCCGCCTCGCGCTGCCATCTGATCCAGCCAGTCACTACATTCCGCTACCCTGTTTACCAAAAGCAGAGTCATCGCTAATCCCAGAGCCGCTCGTTTAGAACCCTCCTTCGACAATTCAAAACTTCTCCGGTAGTCTTCGATGACCTGGTCAGCTCGTTTCGAGCGCTCACCGTCATTCTCGTCTATCAAGCAAAGCCCAAAACCTACTTCCGCTCTTCCGAAGTAAGCTTCCCCGCCATCACTCTTTCGCGCAATGGCAATCGAATAAGCACGGAAAGCCTCCTGTGCCATGTCAAATGACTCGAACCCGCGAGCGCAGCTAATAAAGTCATCTGCGCCGGCGCCCTCGTCAAGTTGCAGTTGGGCCAGCCGTCTCCGAACATCATCAGGGGTTACTACATCATCCAAAGCAGCAGCCCGTTCAAATTCCAGTAATTCCAGATCCAGCATTGTCTAATAATACCCCGGTTGACCGTTACGGTACTCCTAATTACAATTAACACACTGGACCACCGACACCGATTCTGCCGCGCGTCGCCCAGCGGTCCAAGGTCCCAAACCCCTAAATGAACACGAAAAAACCGCGACACAAAAATCACCCTCATCGCTTGAATCAAAGCAATCTCTTCAAGCACGTGATCGATGGGATCACGGATGCCGTTTTGCTTCTCGATCGCAAAAACAAAGTCGTCTTTGTGAACACGCCCGCCCCGGCCCTTCTGGGCCTCACCAGACAAGCCATACTCGGCAAGACCCTGGACCGCGTTCTCGCACTCGAGGATCCCGCAACGCGCCGGCCAGTAGTAAGGATACCACCGCCCAGAAAACAGGCGACTACGTTTCTCGCTTCGATCGGCGACACTCTATTCAATGCCACATTGCTCGACATTCATCTCACTCCCGGCTTTAACAAGTTAAAGTCAACAGCAACCGCCGCACTCTTTATTCGTCCCTCGGATCACACGCTGGCGTCTGCTCCGAATATCCACCAACAATTTATCGGCCAGCTCACGATGCGCATCGCGCATGACTTCAACAATTCGCTTACCTCTATGCTTGGTAACGCCGAGTTGGTCCAGGAGACACTCGAGGTCATCAACACGGAAGAAAACAACAGCCCAGATACTCCGGCCGGCCTCGCTGTAACCATAAATAAGGACGTAATTCGCAAGTGCCTTGAAATGGCCACCTTCATACGAAAACTTCAGGATTACGCCCGGCAGCAACCTGATAGGAAACAGCTCCTTGATCTCAACTCGATCATTCAAGAAATGCTTCCCATAAGCCAGAAGTTGTTTGGCTCAAAATTGACTATCGAATTCCTCCCAGGACTAAACCTCTCATTAGTAATAGCTGACCAAACACAACTCCACCAAATTCTTTTTACCCTCTTGGATAACTGCAAGGAAAGATCCGGATCTTCAACCGGGACGATTACCATTCAAACAAAGTTAGTAACGCTCGATGAGTATTACCCATCGACACATCCGGGAGCTCAAGCTGGCGAGCACGTGCAGCTGTCGATTAGCGATACCGGCGCCTCGATCGTCCAAAGTTCCCTTCCTCAAACGTTTGAACTTTTCTCGTCGCCTAAAGCGGATCCGGGCAGCGGCCTCCGATTGGCAACCGTCTACGCTATCCTTAAACAACTTGGCGGTTACATTTACGTCGAACCCATCGAACCAGCCGGAAACAGATTTGAACTTTACTTCCCGTTACGACGAGCCCTGTCCAGAACGGACGTCCCCCCGGCACCTGTTCAAACAAACCGCCCAGGGCCGCGCTCACGACGCGCAAAAAAACGAGCCAAACAACAAGGGCCCTTAATTCTCGTGGCCGAAGATCAGCCGGACATTTTGAAGACAATGCACCGACACCTTTCTAAGGCTGGATATCAAACAGACTTAACAACCGACGGGCAAATGGCTCTCTCGCGCTTTCACCAGCTTTGTCAAAACGGCCACCGCCCGTCATTAGTCATCGCCGATTTAGGCCTCCCTGGCTTAGACGGAAAAACTCTCTGCAAGAAGATCAGAGAAACAAGTCCACGAACCCCGCTCCTCTTAACTTCAGGACACGTCATCCCCCTCGATCAAACGAACTCCAGGACTATCGACGGAGGGTTCGACTTCATCCAGAAGCCTTTCGACGCATCTACACTTCTAAAGAAGATCGATTTCCTTTTGAGTTAGCAACCGGCCGGAACTCTTTAGAACACCTCAGACGGATCTATTCGCAACCTGGGCCGATCCTCCAGCTTCGGTAATCCACAATTGCCGCGATAGAACTCAATGTGCGAGTGCTTGTAAGATGGGCCAGATCCCCCAGGTCCTCCAATCTTCCCAATCCGCACCCTCTCACCTTCAGTTACCATCTCAAAACTAGCGACGTGAAATACCGCAATCGTTACGTCAGTTAGCTTCCCCAGCTTTGGATAGTAAAACGTCACTACCGCATCAGTCCGCGACGGCTGCGCGCTGTGCTCTGTGAATCCCGCCGGTACGTACAACGGCGACTCTTTTGTTCCGTCAACGCTTCCATATAAATGCATGGACCATGAAAGATGGCCACGGTGAATGGCTCCGTCATCTCCCAACGTGTCTCCACGATAAAACGGGTAGGACCCAGCCAACCCCGCAGGCTCGAACCCATTACCAGCGGCTACAGCCTCCAGACCGCCAAACGTTCTCGCCAGCGCATAATCCGAGGCGGCCATCTCCGCCGTGTATTGCATTGTCAGAGCATTTCCAGGAACATTCGTCGAGTGTGAATACTTAACCTCGCCCTCTTCTAATAGCTCCGGCCCTCCAACGCTCCACGTCTTCGTTTTGCCTTCAGCTTTTTCCATCCAAGTCTCTGTCAACGACACTAACCGCGCACTCCTGTAGTTCAGCGTAATAGTCCGGCCCAGACTGTCGCTGATTGCGTGCAACAAACATCCGTTCGCCAAATAGACAAAATTTATTCTCACGCCGCTCGCTTCTTTTATAAGCACACAGTAAAACTTGCCATTCGGATAACGAACGAACTGATACCTCGAGCCACCCTTCGTTCTGATCGTCTTCATCGAATCATTGTCCAGCAGTTCAAGGTTCGGCTGGCCGGACGCTCTATACCTTGAACCCTTTTCCGTAGCCTCGAAAGCGATGCTCGTTTCCTCCCTGGCCGCGCCATCGATACTTCCCGCGGCGAGCGGTAACTCGTACACTTTGCGCGCCTCGTCGTAACGTAACCCCGCCAGGATTTGAACGCTCAAGCCGTCCATCGGATAACCAAAGCCGGCAACCTCGGCTTCCTCCAAACAACCATCGCCATCCATTTCCAATAGCGGTAAATCTTTTTCGTCCGTATTCCACCTGTAACGCGTTTGAACAGCCTGGTGCGACTCAAACCATTCATTACCGAGTGCACCCGAAGCTGAACACAACGCAAACCAGACCGCTACGCTCGTCACAAGGGTCCAACCAACACGCGATGGCCACATAAGCTTATTTCTCCGATTTTTGAAAGTATGAGGACAGCCCGGAATGGAGAAAGCCTGTCAGGCAAGATCAATCGAAATCAGGAAACAGGAAGTTTCCTACGATGTAAGACAGGCTACAGTCGACTTTTTCAATGAATGGCCGGCTTTGGGAGATACCGGACTTTAAGATGTGAGAAAAACGAAACGTGACGAAGCTTTTAAGACGCCGCCTTCGACGTAGCCGCCTTCGCCCGCTCCGATCGCCCAAGGAGTGAGTGCGTGCGACCCTGACGTTTACCGGTTGCCAGCCGAATTTCCAAACGCATAAACCATTTACGATCGACGCCCATTTTTTTCGCCGCTAACGACTTGTTTCCGGCACAGAGCCTCAACACGTCAGCAGCATACCGATCGATTAGATTCGGCAGCGCTACCGCATCTTCAATCCGGCTGATAAGCGCCGGCAACCTTTCTTCGCCATCACCCGCAAACTTCCGCAAGTCAGACGGCAAGTCACTCACCAAAATCGTTCCGTTACACCGCGCCACGGCAAATTCAATCGCCGATTCCAACTCGCGCACATTACCAGGCCAGGAATACTGCTCCAGTACCGAAACGACCCCGAAGGAAAAATAAACCACCTGACCAAGCCTGCGAGCGACCCGCTCCGCGAAATACTTCGCTAACGGCATTACGTCGCGCGAACGCTCAACCAGCGGCGGTAAGTAAATCTCCGCCCCCTTCAAACGAAAGTAAAGGTCCTCTCGGAACGTCTTCGCTTCGACCTCGCCGCCAAGACTTCGGTTGCTAGCCGCGATCACCCGCACGTCCAGGTCGATCTCCTGGTTCTTCCCAATCCGGCGCAGCTTTCTTTCCTGTAGCACCCGTAATAACTTCACCTGAATATCAACCGGCATTGAATTGATTTCATCGAGGAAAATCGTTCCTCCATTTGCCTCTTCAAATAATCCAATCCGTTGGGCCTTCGCGTCAGTAAACGCCCCCTTCTCGTAACCAAACAATTCACTCTCAATCAGCGTCTCAGGGATCGCCCCGCAGTTGACCGCTACAAATTTCTTGTCGCGCCGCGTACTTAACTGGTGAATTTGCTTGGCAACCACTTCTTTACCTGTTCCGCTGGCGCCAGAGATAAGCACCGTTACGTCAGTCTTTGAAACTCGCTGCACCGCGACCGCGACCTCGATGATCGCTGAACTCTCTCCCTGGATCTGATACTCAGACTGAATCGACACCGCCTTCTTTCCCATCGGCTCGCCGACCTGACGATCGCTCTCGTTAACCAACACATGGCGCCGAATGACGTCGCGGATGGTTTGCACGTCAAAGGGCTTCGGCAGGTAGCCCGCCACTCCAAATTCCAATGCTGCAAAACAATCAGACGAGCTGCCCGAACCCGTAATCACGTAGGCCGCAAAACTTTCACGACCGACCAGCTCGCGACAGAACTCGACCCCATCGCCATCCTCCAGATTCTTATCAATGAAGGCCAGGACGACCGACTTGGATTTGTCCAGCACGGCGCGCGCGCCGGCCAGGTCCTCGACCGTGCTTAACTTGATATCTGCCCCGAGCCCCTTCACCACCCGTTGAAAATAAACGCGAACATCCCGGTCGTCGTCGACAACCAGGATCGTGCAATCCGCACCCTCCAAATCCATTACCATTTGTTCAATCATAGATTTCTCTTTATTTTTGTAAGATACCCTCCCTAACTACGGTCTCACGACATAACCTACGGTAGTAATTAGCGATGTTCTCCACATAATTTTCTGTCTCTTTATAGGGAGGAATTCCGCTGGGTCGTCTTAAGCCCCGACGGTTTACTACCTTTCCCCCTCTTAACACCACAGTCTTTCCATTCAGGAAAGCGTCCACCGGAATCGACCCGGCATTGTATGCAGCCAACGCCTGAGATACGTTGCCGCCAAACTGGTCCAGAAGCGAAACCAGATACGCCACGCCAGCTTTCACTGCCTCATCCGGATCAAATGGATTTCTCGCGCCGAACCGAACCGCCGTACCGGGCATCAGTTGTAAAGGACCGCGCGCTCCTTTTGGGGAAACCACGTGCAGCTTACCCCCAGATTCCTGCCAAATCAACGAAAAGACGAGCCGCGGATCAATGCGATAACGAGCGCATTCACGATAGACCGCCGCTACCAGCCGGCTGTTGTATCCTTCAACTAGAACTCGCCCCCCACCTCGCGTAATCCTCGCACCGCTGCCCTTCCTCCCAACACCCCTCGAACTGTCCCATTGAGTTTTCGGCACTGTCCCGTTGTTGCTCACTACCTCGCTCTCACTCGGGACTCTAAGATCGACGGAAGCATCGATCGTAACTCGCCCTTGACCGCAAACTATGCCGGCCGAAAGCAAGCCAAAAACCACGGCCATTCCAAAGAAATAGCCACTTGAACAGTGTCTGTGAATTGAAGAGTGCATATATAAAGGAGAAGCCACGCCAAGATCGACGCGCTGTAGGCGGCTTTCGACTTTGCAAACGCTTTGCCACTGCTAGCTTTGCTGACTATTGAGCACACTTAAGCACAATCACATTCAACTAAGTTCTCACAGGTTCTTTCCTTTGCTTCGAATCTTCCGTCCTCGCAGAAGATTTCTGCACGGCACAACATGTGCAGACACCCCTCCTCGTGTGGCTATTCCAACAGGCCCTGATGCCTGAATGCCATGCCCCGCAGCTCTTCACTGAGCAGGCGCGAGTCGGAAGTTATTTCTCGCGTCCCGATCATTAAGCTCGCCGCCCCAAACAGTCGCCGTGTGACTCAGGGGAAGTTTAAGAAGCAACGTGCGCTCGCTATGAGAGTTCAACAATCCAACCATGAAGGCTTCTCTTTAGTGGAGCTGGTTATCGTCTGCGCCATCATCGGCGTCGTCGCCGCTATCGCTTTCGCATCCTTCGCTAACCGCGATGAAGGCTCTCGGCTCGCACAGGACGTGGCCAGTCGTATCCGCGCCCGGCGCGCCGCCGCCATCCGGCTAAACGCACTCGTCCAACCAACCCTCCTGGAGAACTATAAACAACCACCCATCTCCATTGATTTTATAAATGCAACTACGACTGCTTCCTTAGTCACAGAAGGGACCGCCCCGACAACTTTCACCGCGCCCGGCGGCCTCGGATCAACCGGAACGTGGAACTACGCTTATCAGGGCAATGCCCTAACCCTTCCCGCCGGTTGGCGCGTGGCCACCTCCAGTTCAAGCCTCTCGCCAATCCCCGTTATCTCACTTGGTACACCACAAACTGTTTTCAACTTTACCGGCGATGGCCGCTTGGACGCTTCATCGCTTCCAAGCACGCAGTCCAATACGAACCCGAATCAGGAAAGCCAGTTTCCCGCCATTTACCTAACTAACGGCCGCACCGCGCGCGCGGTCGCCGTCCACCCTTCGGGACTCACGGAAATTTGGCAATACGACGAATCAGCGGGAACTTGGAAAGGTTTCAGCAATCGCTCAGCCGTAGCCCCTTAACCACCATTGTAAAGAGTAAAGGACAGATGAAAACGTCATCACTACAACGCGGATTTAGCTTGATCGAACTATTGGTCGCCATGGCGATTAGCATAGTTGCGGTAGCCGCCGCCGTCCTTCTTATTACTAAATTCGCCCGCACCGCCGGCGCCTACGGGGAAGTCTCTACCCTCGAGGAGCAAAGGGGCAGCGCCGACACCCTACTTCGCGCGGACTTCGATGGTGCAGGCTTTAACCTGACCCGGCCTTCCATGCCCTCTGCAGGTAAAGAACTGATCCAATTCCTGCCTGACCCTAATTTCAATACCGGCACCCCAGGAAGCCTGACCAAACTTAACACTGCCGCGGCCTGGGCCTACAGTTCCACGGCCGTAAGCTCCGGCATCAGCCTGTGGAGTTGGACGCCATCGAATGTTTGCCACGACTGCTGGACCTACGTCGTCGGGAACGACGGCAGCTACACCGCGCTCGCTATCTATTACGACCAATCTGACGGCGGCAACGCCATAGTGATTTACGAAACGGCCGCAGGGACGGTGGGAACAAGTTGGGGGCAAGGCGTCACCCTGCCTCCCCACGCTCCTGGAGACACGTACGAAATAGGCATCGAAGCACCCAACGGTCAGCAAACCAGCCGGTTCGTTCGCTACTACCGAATCCGCAGCGGCGTCCGGAGCATTCTCTACACCAGCACTTCGCCAGTCCCCTCCTCGCCGCAATACCTTCTCGCTTATCAGTCAGCCGGTGGCTCGGCGATAAATAACGTCTCGGTAATCGCCGCGCCTATTGCCTATCGCTCTAACAACACCACTGAATTCGCCAGACTGCCGTTCGATGGCGGCACCCAATTAACCAGCCCCGTCACCATTACCGGGGGCGGCAATTCAGTCAACATCCTTTCGGGCGACAAAGCCACCGACGCCGCTCCCGCCCTTACCACCTTCTCGTCTGACAGCACTCAGATCGATCTGAAAACTCCGGCCCGAGGCTCGTACGCTGCCGGCGACGCCGTGTTAGTAGTCGACTACGGCAATACCGATCCAAGCAATCCCATCAGCCCCGCGTCCGCGGTTTGCGTTATCTCCGCGGCTTCAAACCAAGATAGCCAAACCACCCGACTCACGCTTACACGAGCGCGCCAGGTTAACCCGGCATGGGGACGCCTTTGGTCGTCCGATACCGATCACGCTCACACCTTCTCACCCAGCGAGACCTCAGTTATCAAACTCGCCCCTCCCGTAACCTATGCCCTTAGTACGGACTCGCGACTTGTCCGCATCGAGGGCGCGCGCGTATCAACCGTCGCCTTTAATGTGCGACAGCTCAACTTTACTCAGGCCTCCGGAAATACATTTACCGCCAGCGCGGTTATCGCAGCTGAAGGAATTGAAACGGCCAACGACAGTACCAACGAAACGCGAAGCACAATCCAATTCACATCAACGCCTCGCGCTATGAACCTTGCCTCGAACCAGCAGAATTAACAGGAGCCTTATGAATAAACCGAAACCAACTGCCTACCCTACCGGGCTTTCCATAGATGAGCGGAACGCCGAAATCATCGTAGCCGACTACGCGCCGGACGGCGGCTTTGATATTCACCGCAGCCCCATTAATGAAGCGCGCAGAGTCAACATTACCTCCACCGATCTGCGCACAGTTGTCGACGATGCAAATGCCCACACCCAGGCCACTCCAGCTTCCGTAAGCGCAAGCGATTCGGATGAAGTGATCATCGACGCCTTGCTCGAGCCGCAGCGCGATTCATCAGGCCTGATATCCAATTTCACCCGGACGCCGGACGGCCGCGTACTCCTGACCCAGGCCGAAGAGGTTTCCGTAGCCAAAACAACACGTGTCATCGAACACTGGTTAACCATTCAACAACCTACCCATATCGATCAGCTCCCGCATCGCCTGCGCGTCGAAACCCGCACCCGCGCTATCGCCCGCGTCTGGCATCATGCGGCCCAAGCTCCCGATACGGGGACCATCGCTTTTCTCGTCCTTAGCAGAGACGACTACGCCGTGGCTCTCTGGTCCAAAGACACCGGGCTCGTCTACGAAACAGAAGAGTCTTTTGAAGCCGGCGCTACCTCTCAAATCAAATGCCAGCACTCCCGCAATATGTTTGCCCGTTTAATCGCCGCCGGCACTATCCAAAATTTGAACCTACCCCAGGTCACCAGGGCTATTGTTTCCGCACCCGGCGATATCCAGGACCGGCTGCTCGCATTGCTGATATCCAGTAACGACCTTCCCGATGTAGAAGTTTTCCCGGTTTATCTCAACGAGGGCGACCAAACGCCACTCGACCAGCCGGCAGCGCTCGCTATCGGCGCGTTGCTTGACGACCCGGAACTCCCGCCGTGCGATCTAAACATCACTCTCCAGGAGCAGCTCGAGGTAATCAAAGAACGCTCGGAAGAAGCAGAACGCACCAGCAGCAAAGCCAGAGCAATGCACGCCACTCTTGCCGTGCTGATTCCGCTGGCTGTCGTCCTGGCCGTAATGATCGCTTCCTATATTGATCGTACCGTCGAACGCAATCGCCTTCAATCACATCTTGACGCGGAAGACAGCACAGCGGCGAAACTCGCGACCGAGAACGCCGACTACGAGTCTTCCAAAGCAAGCTTCACCACGTTTCAAAATCTTCTCGATAACCTAATCGGGCTCAGACAACGCCAGCCTGCCGCTTTCCAACTCCTGCGCGACCTCGACCAACGCTGGCCGCGCGATAACTCATGGCTCGTTTCGGAAATGAACGTCAAGGGAGGCAACGTCGAAATCAAAGGTAAGACTAGAAACGAACAGGCCATAACTTCCTTCGCGAAGAATCTCGAATTCAGCGATGGTCTCTTTACTAATATTCTGACGAAGAACAATCTTCAGGGCGCAAACCCAAACCTGTCCGCGCCTGCTGCCGCTGCCACTGCCCCCAGCTCAAACGTAGTCGAATTCACCGTCAGCGCTACTTACACGCCACTCGCTTCCCCAGGAAAACAGTTGGCCCCAAGCTCGCAATCACCAGCGGCAGCTCTGCCGCCAGCAATCCCGCTAACCACGCCGTCGACACTTCCGTCGCCAATTTCACTTCGCACACCGCCAGCGATCGGAACGCCCCCTAACGGAGTAAACCAATGACAACCCTTGCTTCGAAGCGAGCCAAGCGCCGCCAATCAATTTTCGACCGGATGCGGAACGTCGCCTTGAAGGCCCGCCCGCTAAACCTCTTCTTGATTTCTACGGTTGCGTCCGTCGGCGCAGCTCTGCTCCTGCAGTACATATATATGTCTCCGCAGAACGACTACAACGACTCGCTGCGTGAACTGTTGCTCAAAAAGAGACAACAAAACGCGATCGCGCGGATGGTCCAGCAAACCAAGCCACAATTCCTTCAGGAATTTCGCCGCGTCATCAATAACTTCACGACCGCGCGTGAATTACTTCCGAGCGAAGCTGAAATCTCCAATGTGATGGATTCCATCCAACAAATGGCCCATACAAACAGTGTCCGCGTCACCATGTTTGACGCCAGCAAGCCCGGAGCCAAATCAACAAACCCGGCCGCAGCGCCAAGCCCTGCACCAGGTTCAAACCCGACCCCCGCGCAAGTAACTCTCAACGAGCGGGTCATTCCCGCCCAAATTCAAGGCTCGCATGCCAATGTCGTGCGCTTCCTTAATGCCATTTCGCGCTTTCAGCGCATCATCTACATCCGTGAATTCTCAATCACCAGTCTTGAGCGTGAAGAGACCGTAAGTCTCACGCTCATTACCTACGACGCTCCAACCTCCGGGATCCTCCCGCCCATTCCATCCGAACTCCGGGACGAATTTCAGTCTCAGGGGAAAACCGCCCTGCTCACCAAGTAGTTAGATCAAGACCATAAGGACAAAATCATGAAACTCAATCAATCCACGTCTATCAGCCGGCTCACAGTCTGCCTGGCTCTCATCGCTGCCTTCGCCGTCGCCGCCACCGTTACCTTTGGCGCGCGCCGCGTCCTCGGCCACTCACTCGATACTCAACCCTCGGACGCCGCCTTGAAGGATGCGCGGCACGCATCGGTCGCAGCGATACCTCGGCTGCCGCAGGACACGGAAGAAAAGTTGGCCGCTGCCCTCTACCCGGAATTGCCGCCGCTCGCGTCCGTTACGGATCCGTTTGTCGATCGGGCCGGACTCAACCACTCGGCCTCTAATGTAAAGGCGTCCCTAAACAATACCGGCCTCGTCAACACAGGTCCGTCCGTCCCGGCGCTTCCCGATCGCAACGCTCGCCTCTCTCAATGGCAGCAGTCGCTACGTGCTGCCGTCAAAGCAGGCGTTGCATTGCCGCCAATGACCTCTGCCTATCTCGTATCGGAACTCCTTCCTACCGGTAGGTTCGACATGGGAGGCCGCCAAGGTGTCTGGCTCTACCTCGAATCTGAACGACGAACTATTGCCGCTAATATTGGAACCAAGTTCTATGATGGCATCCTCGTCGCAGTCGACCCAGAAGGCGCGCAATTCCGCACTTCGCTCGGACACACCAAACTCGTTCCCTGGAGCAGCAAAAAGGACTCGAACCCGACGATCGTTCCAGTGAATCCTTCGCAACAACAGCCGGTCGTTAGACCAGCGAAAGCGGTAACGCAATACCCGGAGCCAAAACCTATTCCGCAAGCTGCTATCCAAGCGACCCAACAGGGAGAATATGCCGATCTGCAGGAAGCAGTCCGCGATCGTTACACTCAGACTCGCTCCGCTTCCCAACCACAGCCCCAAGTCAATCCGACTCCTTCAGGAGATCCTAAGACCTCCACGACTCCAATTCCTGTCACCGAACAAGTAATTCTCGAAGATAAACCTTCAACGCGAGATTTGCGATTGAATCATGTCGCCGCATTCAAGGCTGAACCATTGGCTACGCCGTCGCCATCTCCGTCGCCTATTCCGTCGGCCAGTCAATCACCGAACGTAATACCAGTAAGCTCACCGACGCCGTCTCCGGCAGCCACGAAAGCACCCTACCCAGAGAAAGTTGTGCAATCGGCTCCAGTTACCGCACCGGCAGAGAAAGCAGCGTCGCCGTCTTTAGCCACGATCGCCGCAGCTCCAAAAGTCTCAGAACAGCGGAATCCAATCTGCGATCCCAACTACCGCGGGGAACTAATATCCACTATCAGCGAATCCGATCAACCGATGTCCCTTCTGACCCTCGTCAAACACTGGAATGAGACTTACGGTGCAAATATCGTCCTCGACTATGACATTCAGGAAACGCCGGTACGTCTTAGTGTTACCAATACGCCCTGGACTTCGGTCCTTCGCACCATTCTTGATCTCAACGACCTCGATACCGTTTGTCTCGACGGCGGTCTGGTCCAAATCGCCAAGCGGGCCAAGATTGCCCAGATAAGCGATCAGCGTCGTAAGAGCGCTCCGATCGTCCGCGAAGTCTTCAAACTTCGCTATCTGCAATCAAGCGCAGGCGGCCGTACTACCCTCGCCGGCCAGACAGAATCTACCAACGGCGCCACTATCCAAACGCTCGAGAGCACTATTCGCGACATTCTCAAAGCCGGCGGCGATGCCCGCGGCGATGCGCGACAGGTCCCTGGACGAAGCGAACTAATCGTTGCCGCGACTCAACAACAGATGGACGAGATCCGGGATATCATCGCTCGCGTCGACCGCCCCAGCTACCAGGTAAAGATCTCGGCCCTGGTTTACACCACCAACGAAAGCCGTCTCCGCGATATCGGATCTCAATTGTCACTCGTCGTCGGTAACGGGGCGAATACCAACATCCTCGGCGGCACTACCCTGCCCAATGTCACCACCACGGCCGGCTCAGGCTCAGGCACGTCCAACGGTCAGGGCGTAGCCGGCATTAACCCGGGGGGCATTCCAGGACTGGCCACCGGCATGCGCCAGCCATCTAACGCACTCGGAGCAACCACGCCACTGGCCACCTTCGGCGCATCAACACTTTTTGGCACCGCCCAGTTCGCTTACCAACTAACCCTGGCCCAACAAAGCGGGGCAATCAACATTCAATCCCGCCCCTTTGGCATCGTTTCCGATGGCGATACCTTCGATCTGATTTCCGGCACCCAAATCCCGGTCATCACCAGCACGATAGCAGGCGGCGCGGCATTGCCTACAGGCAATGTGCAGGTCCTCGAAGCCTCGCGCATTGCCCGCATCAAGCCTCAGGTAGCAGAGGATGAACACGGACGCCCAAGTTTCATCACTCTGAATATCCAACTCGAAAACAATAGCGTCGACACCAGCCTCGGCACATTCAACGGCGTCCCCGGCATTAACCGCCAGTCGCTGCAAACCGTGCTACGCCTCAAAGACGGCGAGACCGTCGTTATCGGAGGTCTCGCCGCAGACCAAGTGTCGAACTCGCAAAGCAAAGTTCCCGGCATCGGCGACCTTCCGGTCGTAGGGAATTTATTCAAGCGAAGACAAAAGCAGGAGAACCGCGATCGGCTGTATTTCGCAATTAAGGTTGAGGTAATCCCGCAGGACGCGGCCATGCCCAACTTCCCGGCCCCGGTTGACGCAACGACCGCTCAACCAACCCCGCCGCAGCCACAGAAACCGAGCCCGTTCACACCGGCGCACAACTGAGGACAGCGCCTAATGCAGCTCCGAATGCACCAGGCAGTTTTCTCAAACCTTATGCTGTCACCCAAGGCCCGCGAAGCCATCTTCAACGACGAGAACTATGTAGAAGTCGATGAACAGTGGCTTCGAGCCGCCCGAAACAAAGACGACCAGCACCAGCAAACTTCAGAACTCAATCAGCCGAACGACGATAGGACCAACAATGGACAGCGATCGATCCACAACAACCAATCCGCGTGACGAGCAGCTAGATAGCGCGCCGCTGTTTGAATCGGACTGCAGCCGGACTCCGCTATTTGAAAACGCCTCCAACGCCGAAATATCAGACGACGTAGAAATCGCGATCGCGCAACTCACCGTAGTTCGCGATGTTTATGACGACGACGTTTTGCGGGAACTTGCCGCCCTCCTGCCCTACGAGGTAGCCAAAGACAATCACTCAGTCCTGCTTGAAAGACAGAAGGACGGCACGTTCTTTGTCGGCATGTGTTTCCCGCAGAGTTTCGTCACGCATCGCGCCGTCGCCCGCGCACTGAAGGTTCCCGTAACCTCCGTGCACCCCCGCTTTCTTAACCAAACCCGCTTTTTCAAACTTCTCGAGGTTGCTTACACCCAAAGCATGACCTTCCCGGAGACGACACACCGGGACTCTAGCGGCCATTCCGAACATCAGGAGACCGTCAACTGGACGAAGTTTGAATCAGACGTAGAGGCAAAGCTCGCCCGAGAAGCGTCTGAACCCGAGATCGAAATCGGCACCGGCACCGGTCTGCGATCCATTGCCGAACAAATCGTTAAAGCCGCCATAGCCAAACGAGCCAGCGATATTCACGTTGTGCCGCAACTCACCAGCGGGTATATCAAGTTTCGCACCGACGGCGCCATGTATCCGTACTGCGTAAACATTCCGCGCAGCCGCATGGAAAATCTGGCTAATGCTTTTTGCGACATGGCCGGCGTTAACGGCTATGAAGTCAGCCAGCGCCCCATCGGAGCGGACATTAACATCAGCACCAAAACCCCGTCCGGGAAAAAAGAGCGACATACACTTCGCTTTCAGGGCATGCCGAGCCTACACGGACGCGTGATCGTAATCCGTATCAACACTTCCGTCTTTCGAAGCTTCGAGCAGATTGGCCTTGAAGAGAATCAGGGGATACAAATTGCCAACAGCCTCCGTCACAGGTGCGGGCTTGTGCTCGTCACTGGACCGACAGGCTCCGGTAAATCAAACACGCTTGAAGCCATGCTGCGGGAAATTGATACCATGCACGGAGGCCGCGTCAATCTAATCCAGGTCGGCAACCCAATCGAATTCCCGAACGACTATCGAGAGCAGCTTACCTTGAAGACCGACGGCGACTGGGCAGAAACGTTTGAATCAACTCTCCGTATGGACCCCGACATTTTCAGTCCCGGAGAATTTCGCAAAGCGGCAGAAGCCGCAGTGGTTTTTACAGCTGCTTCCGCCGGCCACCTTACCCTCACGACCGTTCATACCAACAATGTAGCCCAAACTTTTTCACGACTCGACGGCCTGGGGATTGACCGAGACAAGCAAGCGGCCCTGCTCAAATTGATCGTCTCCCAACAACTGATACCGCTCCTATGCCCGCGCTGCAAATCGCCAGATCCACGCAGACACCAAATTGCAGAACACTTGATCGAAGTGGTGTTCCCGAACCGTCAGGATCTGAAAGCAGCAATCTCAAATGTTAATGACCTGCCGTTCTTCCATGCGACCGGATGCTCCCATTGCAATAACACCGGCGTTAAAGGACGTACCTGCATTGGTGAACTCCTTACTGTCACTCCGGAAATCAGCCGCATGCTCCGTACCGGCGTAGATGGCGAGGACATTGTTAAGCACGCCATCAAGTACGACGGAATGATCACGCTCGCGGAAGCTGCCGCCCGGAAACTTTGTCGAGGCCTCATCTCTTACGACAGCGTCTTCGACCTGCTCATATCGCCCGTCACGGTTGCACCTGAAGAACAAACCTACGCCTGGGAAGCTCCAGGCGAATCAGCCAACCAACCGTTTATAGACGTGGAACCAATCGATGAGGAAATAATTGATGCTGAAATTGAATACACAACCGAAGCTGCGGCTGCATAAACAAGCCGGGTTCACACTGGTCGAATTAATGGTGGTCGTGATTATCATCGGGATCATCGCGGCGATCGCTATCCCTTCGATCATCGCGTCGCGCCACGCCGGTTACGAAAACACCGCCAAACAGAAATTGGCGGCCGTTGGACAACAACAGACCGCCTTCCGAACCCTGCTGCGCAAAGGCCGCTATAGCACGATCACGGAACTACAAACCACGATCGCCGGCGGATCCGCGCTCCTAACGACCGCGGATGTGACGGTCACCGGCTGGACTTTCTCCGACGAAGGTTCGAACACCACCACGACGTTCGGAGAAAAGGTAGTTCCGACCGGCGATAACCCGGCCTCCTACAGCTTCTACATCTCCGAGGATCAAACGCTTCGGCGCTGCGGCCGTACCGGCCCCTGGATCAAGACCGACTGTACTCAAGAATAGCCATCTCAGGAGTAAGCAACCCATGTCCGCACAAGAACTGAGCATCACCAGCGATACAGAACAGATCCGCTTCGACTACGAAGGGACCGATATTCTCGGCAACCCGAAGCGCATGTATGTTTACGCGCTTGACGAATCACAAGCGGAAGCAAAACTGGTCAGCGCAAAAATAGACGTTCACACAATCACTGCCCGCCCACCGCGTCTCAGACGTAGGCGGCGAACGCTCTCTCGAGATCAACTCGGAACGTTTGCAATCCAGCTCGCCGAACGCACCGAGAGTGAATCAATCCCACAGGCTATCCTCGAAATAAGCCGCGTCACCAATAATGCGCTCCTGCGCGAGTCGCTCATCGATGTTTATAAACTTATCAAGACCGAGGCCGTTAACATCCATGAAGCTTTCGAAGCGCGGTCCGATGTTTTTCCCGAAGCCTTCCGCCACATCATTCGCGTCGGGACCGTAAAAGGTAATCCCTCTGACATGCTCCGAAAGTACGGCGAAAGACAGATCCTTACTGCCTCAAATATTTCGAAGATCTTCGGCGCGCTCATCTACCCAGGAGTAGTCCTCTCGCTCGCAACTTGTATTGTCATAGTGCTCGCCTACTGGATTCTGCCTGCTATGAGCGCTATGTATACCGCACTGCTCTCGCAGTCTAAGGGAAGCAAACTTCCACTACTGACAAGAATGCTGCTCGGCTTCAGTAATTTCCTCGTTGGCCCTCTCGGCGGGGCCACGCTTGTGGGCGTTGTGATCGCTATAGTCTTTGTCTTCAGGTGGCTGCGAACCGACAATGGCAAAGATTGGTTTCAACGACACAGCATTCGCTGGCCGCTCATTGGACCACTGCTGCGCCAGTTCAATGCCGCTCACGTCATCGACCTGATGTCTATCCTCGCGCCGATGTTGACGGCTCCAGAATTTCTGCTGGAGGCTGCCGCTGCCTCACTCAACGTGGTCTACCGCGAGACTCTCTTAGCCATCCGCGAATCACAACGCGACGGCGCGTTGGATCTAACCACCGCAGTTGCACCCTACTCGTATCTATTTGGCGATGACTTTCAAACCAGCGTGGCGACGGGCGAGCAAACTGCCCATCTCTCAGAACAACTACAAAACAACGCGAAGCTTTTAGACCGGAGAGTTGAGGAACAAACCGCCAAACTCTCCAAGCTTATCGAACCAGTTACGCTGGTCGTCGCCGGAGTCATAATTGGTCTCATCGTGATATCCGTCTATTGGCCCCTATTTCAAATCGTGGGCGACATGAGCAATTCCACGCACTGACCTCAGATTTGTTGTTGTATTTTTTTTCTCTGTTTTTGTAGTGGTGGTGGTGGTGGTGGTTTCCTTCCTTAGATTCTGATTCGAATCGAGCCGAGATTGCTAGTCTGGCTATGCGCTTTTACTCTGACGGTGCAAGTTCCCACAGCAAGACTATTCGGTAACCGAAAGATCACCTGAGTAAAGCCGATGCTACTTAAGAATCGCACGTCTTCCGCAGCCACGTCGTAGGTCTGGTTGTTACCGTCGACTAGATTAACGATAACCGAAGAAGAGGTTTCGCCTTGCGCCAGCTGTAGGTTAGTCACAAAGATAATTACTCTAGTGTTTCGATCGACACCCAGATTGAGTACGTCCGCGCTATTTACAACTGGAAACGGATCTCGCAGAAACAGTATCGAATCTAATGCTGCAGCTTGATCAAGTGCGGGGCCGGATTGATCGAGCATCAGCTGGATCGAAGATGGCGTCGGCGACGGAGTTGGGCTGGGCGTTGGCGACGGAGTTGGGCCGGGTGTCGGAGTAGGCGTCGAAGTCTCAGCGCCTGACAACTTGAGAACAAAAGCATCTCCATTACCGCCGCTGGCTGACTGATACGGACTTACGGTAGGAAAGTTGCTCGAACTGGTAAAACCTGTAATGAACGCATTCCCTGCACTGTCTGCTGCAATTGCAAAACCCGAGTCGCCTTGGCTGCCGCCTAGGAGAGTCGAATAGGTCAGAGTTGAACCCGCAGGGTCAAGCTTTGCGAGAAAGGCGTGTTGTGAACCGCCCGGATTCGTTTGCAGTGGGTTCGCTATCGTGAAGTTGCTGGAATCCGCAGACCCGGTGACGTATGCATTACCGGCGCTATCAACGGCAATACTAAATCCCGCATCATCTCCGCTACCTCCGAGAATGGTGAAATAGGTGCGCTCGGTTCCGGCAGCATTTAGCTTCGCAACGAATACGTCTCTGCCGCCGAGGGTCGTAAATTCCGGCGAGTCAGTCGAACCGGTGACATAAGCATTTCCAGCACTATCCACCGCGACGCCAAATCCGGAATCATTGCCGGTTCCGCCAAGATAAGTTAAATAAACGAGAGAGGAACCATCCGGACTCAATTTCGCAACGAAAGCATCTTGTGCTCCACCCAGGTTCGGTTGCAAAGCGTTGGCAGTCCTAAGATCCGGCGAATCAGTCGATCCTACGACATATGCGCTACCTTGCCCATCAATTGCGATATCAAAACCGGTATCGTCTCCGCTGCCGCCAAGAATGCATGAATATACGCGGGCATTGCCCGCAGGGCTTAGCTTTGTAACAAACACGTCTGTATTGCCGAGAGTTGAAAGTTCCGGTGAGTCTGTGGAACCTGTCACATAAGCACTGCCGCTGGAGTCCACTGCCACACCGAATCCGGCATCGTTCCCGCTCCCGCCAAAATAGGAAGCATAGACAATACTTGATCCATCGGGACTTAGCTTTGCAACAAAAGCATCCTGAGAGCCGCCTCCAAAACTGGATTGAAACGAAGTCGCGACCGGAAAATCAACCGAATTGGTTGCGCCCGTGATGTAAGCCGCTCCCGCATTGTCCAAGGCGATGCTAAAGCCCGTGTCATCACCGCTCCCCCCAATGATGGCGAGATACGTGCGCTGAGTTCCGTCCGGGCTAAGCTTTGCGACAAACGCGTTCGTACCCCCGAGAGGTGAGAATTCACTTGAGTCAGTTGAGCCTGTTACAAACGCGCTGCCATCGCTGCCTACCGCGATATCAAATGCGGCATCATTTCCACTACCGCCAAGATATGTGGAATAAGAAAGAACTGGATCGATGATCAGTTTCTTAGTCGAGTCGTAGTCGCCAATCTCAAAGGCAACCTCATGTTTCTTTCTGATTACATAACGAGCAGAAACTTCGCGCTTTTCGCCGTTGATTTCCTGATAGGCAAATGGCTTGTGAAGCCTAATCTCTTGCGAATGTCTCGCGTGCAGAAGAAGATCACCCGTGGCGTCAATGGCAACATCACGCTGGCCTTTGAATCCAAACTCTATAGTGCCGGGATTTGCCCCAGGCGAAACGATAAAGTCATATTCGAGTTGTTCGCCGTTACCGTAGAAAATCTGATCGATACCTGGATATACATCCTGATACTTCACCTTGCGATAGGTCCGGATATTCGTATGCCAGCTTTTCGGATCGTTCCCAATAAAATAGTTGACCGTGCCGGGTGCCTGGTCAACGCCGCTGATGCTCGCGGCATGAGCGCCGCTCAACTTCATTCTAACCGCATCGCTTAGCCTTGGAGGGTGCGCGTGGCTGTGATGGAGCACGTCATTTCCTTTACCTTGCAAGGTTATCTGTGAACTCGATACCTCCGGCGTTGCCAATGGCATTGGTAAGTTGAAGGTAATCTCCTTAGTAGTCAGGTAAAGATCGCCGCTGGCACCGTGAGCCACGAACTTCACCTTGCTCTTCATTTGGCCTTGGTTCGGCTCAAAGTTCAATGGCAATTTGGCGTAGCTTTGAACCAGATGGTCATCAGCGCCTGCGCCGGATGATTTCAGTGAGTTACGCGAATTAACCGCAGTGGCGCCGGGCGCAAACGAAGGCAGAGTCGCGGATAGTAGAACCAAGAGTGCCGCGATCGCGCCCAGGGAACGCAAAAGACGCGAGCAACGAATTCGATCCCGAATGTGTGCGCTGGTGTTGCTCATGATCCTTAATACAGAGGCTCAATAGGAGAACGTGAACCGCGATGAACGTCCACCATTCGGATTTACTACCTCAATGCCAAAGCTACTTGCGCTGCCGCCCAGATTGATCACCATGGTAAACGAGCTTGGTGAGACGCTTTGTATCTGCCCCGATCCGCTCAGCGTGCCCACCTTCGTTCCGCTGCTGTTGAATACATCTACTGTCAGTCCGCTTTGGAAGCTGCCGCCAAATACCTGGACAGTCTGATTGCCATTGAATACGGGAACTGGATTGGGGCTAATCGAACTCACTGAGGGGTTGTTTGCAGTGGTTGAAAAGGTAAACCGCGACGAACGGGTGCTGTCGGGATTCACTACCTCAATCCCGAAACTGCTCGCCGCACTTCCCAGGTTGACGACCATTGTGAAAGAAGTAGCTGAGACGCCGAAAACCTGTGATCCGCTCAAGGTGCTAATCTTCGTGCCACCACTATTGAACACATCGACCGTCAACCCCGACTGGAAGCTACTTCCAAACACCTGAACATTCTGATTCGCATTAAAAGTTGGCACTGGATTCGGACTGATGCTGCTGATAGAAGGTCGGGGCGGCGCGACTACTTGGAAAGCAAACTGTCCGGATGACTGCCCCTGGTCAATCACTTCAACCGTCCATTGCGCCGCGGTCGTGCCAAACGTCACCGGTATCACGATCTGGGTCGCTGTGATTGAATTCGTCGGTTGATTGGGGTAAGTCTGAAACGGACTGCGCAGCGTGACCGTTGAGTTGGAACTGAATCCTGACCCGTTAACAGTAAATGTCTGTACGCTGTTCGAACCAGTGACCGGGTTCGGACTCACGCTATTGATATGCGGCGCAGGCGGCGCGACCACCTGAAACGCAAACTGTCCGGACGATACTCCATGGTCGATCACCTCTACGGTCCACTGCGCTGCGGTCGTACCAAACGTCACCGGTATCACGATCTGTGTTGCTGTGATCGAATTAATAGGTTGATTGGAATAAGTCTGAAACGGACTACGCAACGTGACAGTTGAGTTGGAACTGAACCCTGAACCGTTAACGGTAAATGTCTGTACGCTGTTTGAACCGGTTACCGGGTTTGGACTCACATTGTTTATGTGCGGCGCAGGCAGTCCAGTCACAGAGAATTGAAAGATGTTCGAACCTACTGTGTCGCCTGGATTAAAAGCTTGCGCTGTCCAATTTGCCGCGCCAGTTCCCACATTAATTAGAATATTGAGCTGTGTTGAGTTGACCCAAGTCACTTGCCCGCCTTGCAAATCGGTTTGTCCGCTTGGATACGTTACGCGAACTTTCAGACCTGAGCCGCTCAAAAAGCCAGTACCGAAGACGCTAACTATCTGATCACTGGACGAACCAGGCACAGGGTTCGGACTCATGCTGTTGATATGTGACGCCGGAGTAACGACTTGAAAGGCAAATTGCCCGGATGATTGGCCCTGGTCGATCACCTCTACCGTCCACTGCGCCGCGGTAGTGCCGAATGTTACCGGCATGGAAATCTGCGTCGAGGTAATCGAACTCGTTGGCTGGTTAGGATAGGTTTGAAATGGACTCCGCAGCGTTACCGTAGAATTGGACGTGAATCCCGTACCGCTGACGGTAAACGTCTGCGAGCTACTTGAACCAGTTACCGGATTGGGACTCACGCTGTTGATCTGTGGCGCGGGTGGCGCGACTACCTGAAAAGCAAACTGCCCGGACGACACTCCGTGATCGATCACTTCCACCGTCCACTGCGCCGCCGCTGTTCCGATAGTGACCTGCATCACGATCTGCGTAGCGATAATCGAAGTTGTGGGCAGGTTTGTGTAAGTCTGAAACGGACTTCGCAAGGTCACTGTCGAACTCGATGTAAACGCCGAGCCGTTGATGGTAAGCGTCTGCGGATTACTTGAACCAGTCATCGGGTTCGGGCTCACGCTCGTAACGTGCGGCCCGGCAGCCGCTGTTACGGAGAAGCCAAAGACATTCGAGCCGGTGCCGTCAGGATTAATTACCTGTGCCGTCCAATTGGCCGCGCCCGTGCCTACGTTAATGAGTATGTTAAGTTGCGTCGATGAAACGAAGCTGACCTGCCCGCCTTGCAGATCAGTCTGGCCAGTCGGATAGTTTACCCGCACTTTCAAACCAGCGCCGTTAACAAATCCAGTCCCGAAAATACTTACTGTCTGATCAGTTGATGCGCCCGGTACAGGATTCGGACCCATGCTGTTTATATGCGGCGCCGCCGGACCAATTACCTGGAACGCAAATTGGCCCGAAGACAGTCCATGATCGATAACTTCGGCCGTCCACTGGGCCGCGGTAGTTCCGATTGTCACTGACATCGCGATCTGCGACGCCGTAATCGAAGTCGTCGGTAGGTTCGCGTATGTTTGAAAGGGGCTGCGCAGCGTGACCGTCGAACTCGACGAAAATCCCGACCCATTAATCGTTAAGGTTTGCTGGCTGTTCGATCCGGTCATTGGGTTTGGACTTACGCTTGTGATGCGTGGTCCCGTGGTGCCCGTCACCGAAAACGAAAAAACGTTTGAGCCTTGTCCATCCGGATTGAGGACCTGCGCCGTCCAGTTTGCGCCGGTGGTTCCTACACTTATTAGTATGTTGAGTTGCGTCGAAGAGATATAGCTTACTTGCGCACCTTGCAGGTCAGTCTGCCCTCCCGGATAGGTCACGCGCACCTTCAGGTCCGAGCCGCTCACAAAATTGCTTCCGAAGACGCCAACGGTCTGATTCACCGCCGCTCCCGGCACAGGATTGGGACTCATGGAGCTTATCGCCGGCGCCAGACCGTGCGCCTGAGTGATTGTGAGCCCAACTCCATTCGATGTTTGTCCGCTCGAGTTCTTTACTTTGACCGTATAGGTTCCGAGCGTCGCCGTCGACATAGATTCGCGCACAATGATCTGTGACCCGTTGCGACTCAGGATCTGACCACTGCCAACTAATTGAGTGCCAAAGAAAACCTGATCGATAGCGCCGCCATCGAAGGTGTTTCCATTGATCGTCAAATCGAACACACCAGGTGCAACTGAAGCGGGACTGATCTGTGTAATAGAAGGCGACGTGTTTTGTGTTTGCGTCAGCACGAACGGTAATCCATTCGACATTTGCCCATCGGAGTTCTTCACCTTTACGGTGTAAGTTCCGAGCGTCGCTGCAGACATGGACTCCTGGACAATGATCTGATTGCTCGAACGACTGATGATTGCGCCGTTGCCGACGAACGTGTTGCCGAAGTAGATTTGGTCGATCGCGGCGCTATCGAAGCCGGTCCCGTTAATAGTCAAATTGAAAACACTCGGCGCGAGCGAGGCCGGACTTACCGCGCTGATAGACGGAGGATTTGCCGTGGCTGAACTGACTACGACACTCGCGGTCGCAACATCGGTCAAGCCCGCGCTATTTGTCGTTGTTAAGCTCACGTTATAAGAGCCAGGTGGTAATTGAGCGTCGAATGCTGGCAAGCTGTTCTGGATTGGAGTTGAAACCAAAAGCATGCTGTTCTTGCTCTGTGGTGAAACCGTAGGCTGGAGGATCCAAGCAAAATTAACCCCACCGCTCGCACCAGCGCTACTTCCGGTACCATTGAGACTTACTCGCGCTGTTGAGTCTGATGGTATGGGAATACTGAGCGAACTCCCATTACCAACGGTTTTGCCTCCACCACTCAACGTAAAGATAGCTACTGGTTTAGGATTGCAGACAGAATTGAAGGGCTGAAGTGTGTTTACAAGAGCAAAATCACTACCCACCACTTCTATCTTAATGATATGAGTGTGGCCATCCATTAAGGAGCTTGGTGTCGTAAAGTTGAAAGCGTAGGTGCCGCTGCCGTCTCCTATACGAGGAACATGTAAGTCTGTACGAAACTCGTTAGCTGTGGCAGTGCCAAGCAGAGTATTAGTGCTTGTATCAGATATTTCTACTGTAACTCTCCGGCCAAACTGAGTCTTATCGATCGCCCAACCAAATATACGGCTACACTCTGTCCCATCATGATACCCATCGTAGGATGCGGTATTATTATTGGACGGATCATTTGTCGATCGATAGTACGTTGGTGAAGAGGTTCCAATGGTGTAATCGATAATTCTCCTTCCTTCAACGATAACCTGATCAAGCACGGCGCTTTGACCTGTACCTTGATTGTTGTATCGGACTTCAAAATGAAGATGGATTCCACTGCTATAACCGCTGGTACCCATAATTCCAATCTTGTCCCCTCGCTTAATATGGCCCGTCGATACAACGATCGAATTCTTTTTTAAATGACCGTAGAAAGTTGTGTAGCCATTTCCATGATCTATAGTCACATAGTTTCCGTAACTGGCGGGGCAACCGATGCCATAACACTGGTCGTGTCCATCAACCGGTGCTATGGCTATGTCTCCATCGGCGGCTGCCAACACATCAACGTCGGCTTTGTTAGTCAACTCTCCGTCCTGGCGATTATTGTCAACGAAATCTAACGAGTACTTGCTGTTCTTCGAATGCAAGCAGTCTGGAGTGGACCCGTATACCCGACCACCCACGCCCCCATACTTTTCGCAGTATTTCTGGGTTGTTCCTGCTTCAGTGCTTAGTCTCCAGTCCTTATTACTCGGTAGCGGTAACTTGAAATCTGGTTGATTGATCCCTTGAGCTAAAACATGAGTCGATGGATTCCGCTCCATCTCCCAAGCTGAAAGAAATAACACCGCCGCATAAAAAACGACCGTTGAGCAGTGCCTTATTCGTCGTTGAACTAACATTTGTTAGAAATCTTCGTGTGCCGTTTTAGACAATGTGGTAAAGAGCCACATTGCTAAAATAGTTGGCTTCAGCCACTGTTCTTAAATTACGACCCTTATTTTGTTCTTCATTGAACAAGCGCTGTGTATTATCTCGCGCTTTCAATCAATCTTAGTTAAGCCCGGCCAATCAATTAGCGAATTGACATTCGATGCTCGTTCCTAACATAGTGGTTTGTCCTCCTGCTAGCCGAAGGCCCTTGATACTCTTTGACATTTATCAAAGTTTCGGGTCTTGATATTAGAGTGCCTCAACTAACTCCCGATTTCTTCGACTTTCAAGGCCTTCGGTTTTATCCTGGCAACGCGTCCATCGTGCGCTTGCGTGATGACGCAACGTCGTCGATTCGCCCAAAAGAACAAAGACTGCTGACTGCCCTCCTGACTCGGCCGGGTGAAACCGTCACTTACAAAGAACTCTGGGCCACAGTTTGGCCCGAGTTGGAAAATTTCGACGCAGTGCGGCGGACGATGACTGAGACCAAGAGCACGCTCGATAGATTGCTGCGCGATATACTGAAATCAGATGTTTCCATCATTCAAACTATTTCCAGCGTAGGCTATCGAATCAATGGACCCGTCATGCAACACCCGAAAGTGGAGTCATTGACCCGCATGCCTATCACCGCATCTGACACTGATTCCGAGCTTGAGCCTTCATCCGTCAACACTGAAATTCGAACATCCACGGGGATGGCATCGGCAACAACATCGTCTCCATTATTGAGCGCGCATCCGTGGCATCTCCTTGGCGGCTGCACGGTATACAGCCTGGCCTACGTTTGCATCCTGCTGCTCGAAGTCGCCTACGGTTCCGAACAGTTTTGGCGTCAAGCTCTGTTGTTAAGTCCACTGGTCTTTTCATGGATCTTCCTGACATCCGCGGGCGCGCTAATTGCTGACTCGAAATTGACCTTAAATCAGGGAGCTAACGCTCTTCCGCTACTCATTCTAAGTTTCATCGCATCCGGGCTAATTCTGTACGGTATGCTGAGCTTCTTTCTCCCTCAAATCCCGATTACTCAAGCGACATTTCAAACCCAAACTGCGCAGGCAGCGTATCTCAAAAACATGGCCATCTATTTCCTGCCGCTCGTAATAGTATTTCTGGGTATTCCCTTCCATTTAGTGGCATCTCTAGAGCGCGAGATCGCAATCAACAATTCTGCAAAGGTTCGTAACCTCCTTTCTCATAAACGAGCGAGTGCTCCACGAAATGCCATCTACCTCAGACCCAGAACGCTTGGAATACTGCTCCTCGTGGCGAGCATCGTTTCCCTAGCTTCGACATTTTGGTTGCTGGATCATCTTAAGACCGGTCCTTATATGAATCGCTTCACGCTGCTGGTCATGTGCCGTCTAATTCTTTATTTCGGTCTGGGCGCTGAGTGTTTGCTCTGGTATTCCCGCACGTTGAATGAGGTTAAAGACCAACTTAGCTAACACTGTCGGGCCGATTCCGAAGTCAAGGAGCTACCTTCCGAGAAGGGCTAATCACCAGCCGAATTTCCGACCGAGTTAGCTTGAAAATCGAGAGCAATTCTCTTAGCTCATTATGTGCCAACTGTTTCGCTTGTTCTGGGAGCGTAGGGTCTGAGGCGATCAGAGGAAACGCCCGATCATAGAACGTGAGATTACCTAGACTACTGGCCGCCGAAATTGTGACCTTATTGGGAGTCACTCGCCTGGGGAACGACGGCGATCAGGTTACGAACACCTTGATGAACGCTCTTATAATCTAAAACTCGTTGGGAAGCAACTAAATCTAAATAAACTAAATCTAAATAAAGTGTCGTTAGCAGATGATATGTCCGATCTAATTAGCAGATGAATGTCGGATCTGAGCGGCGGGGCGAAGGCTTCGCCGCTTTTGCTTTTCAGAGCTTTGCATTAGTGGTATATAGCTCTCAGTTCGAATTCCCTCCATCAGTTCGACCGCCTGAAAACCTAAACAAAAGATGTCATCCACGAGTTCATCGCACTGGCGCTGGCGGAATGGGCCGACCAGGCAATCCGATGCAAAATGGGTTCATTGAAAGATTCAATCGCAGCCACCCGCCATGCGGTGCTCGACATGTTCGTGTTTCAGACTTTTGCTTTAGGTCGCGATTGGATCTTTCGGGTTTTAGAATTAGCGATGATAGATTCCAGCGACCGACGAAATCGAGTTTTTAGGGACGCTGGTTTGCGAGGCTCATTTTTGCCGGAGATTCTGAATTAAACACTTCGCGAATAGCGCCGGCGACCTGTTCGGCCACGAATGAGAAATCATCAATCTTATTTGCAGGTAAAGCTACAAAGGCTTTGCAGCTTCGTGCAAGCATAAGATTTACGGGTCGGTCGGCATCGTCTCCCGCTGGGCGAAAATCAGTTCTTAACCCAATGATTGGCCTGCCCGCCTTATAGGCAAAACCGCATTCCCAACAAGTTCCGGAATCGGGGTCTGCCTGGTCCAGAACCGCCAAAACGACGTCAGCGTTTTCAATCTCCGTGATGTTCAAAGAAAACAGAGAACCGGCGTCAAAGGCTTTGTGACCCTTCAACATTGGTTCAGCCTCTGCTTGAGGGAGAATAATCTCCAACCCTAAATCAGTTAATTCCTTTGCGAGTCTTGCGTTCCAATGCCATTCAGGCTGCGTAAATAACGGTGCCGCAAAATAGACTCGAATTTGTTCTGTCATTAGGATCCTTGAACTGACTATGCGCGATGCCTCAGGTTTCTTCGCTACTTTATACTATCAAGGAGGCATTTGATTAATCCGCCTCCTGATACCGGCTCGCTATGACCGATCCATAATCTGAGATACGTCAGCATTACTACCGCTACCAGCGCTCCGAAGGCGGGAAGCCAGTACATAGTTGTAATTAGGCTCTTTGAGTGCGTTAGAGGGGTTACGTCACCGATCGTTTTAGTCAAGCGAAAACCGAATGAGTCTTCAAGATCGCGGGCTCGTTTTACCCCGCCAATCAGTAGTTTGTAGTAATAACACCGATCGATACCGTACAGTCCCAACAAAAGAGATAAAGCAAACAACGTAGTGCCGATCACTCCAGGGTTGCTCATTGAGAAGGTAGAACCAAAAAATTCATGCGGATATACATAAGCTGTCAAGGCGAGTGGTCCAATCAGAGCCAAGCATAAGATTGCGCCCTGAGCCTTTTCGACTTTCGTCAAACCTGTATCTCCAGTGCCGGCCTTAGCTGCGCTGTTAATTAACGCTACAATGACAAGAAGAAGTGCTGCGCCAAGAATGAGAGTAATAGAACCATATTTCACAGGGATTTTGGGAATATCTATGTTACTAGCAAATGCAAATCCTCCGCCCAAGATTGTTATCACAATTGGTATTCCAAACCCTCGAAGTTGTAATAACAGGGTATTGAAGCTCCGAGCATTTTTCAGGGCTTCTTTCCATTCTGGCATGAGATATTGTGTACTGCTGTTCATGTCGCCTTAACCTATTCCGTCACCGACTTGATGTCAAACATTTTGGGTTTCCGGTGCAAGTTATTACAACCGATAAGCAGATGCTTTTTACTTATGTTGACACGATCAGAAAAACCGAAATATTGATCGTCGCTACAGAGAGCAACCGAATCCCATTGAAACGTGGGTAAATGCACTCGTCACCGCGAAGTCGAAAATAGAACGTCTAGTCAAGAGATCGGAGCGGCCTTACTTTGCGTGCATCGGCAGAACGCGCAACCTCAATCGCAAGCACATCAGCGAGGGGATGCGGCGAAACCGAACAAAAGAAGGGTAAGAACAAATGAACCGGAAATCAAAACCTAAATCAGCAGCACCGTCCGATGTATACCAACGCTTTGGCGCACCCAAGGGGTGACCGCAGAGGAATTGCTCTGACGCCGCTTTACAGAACCGCTCCGGCCGCTGCAATGCTGGATCGATCCGAACCAAACTTATGCCTAACGATTGTCTTGAACTCCTCATTGTCACGGCCGGTTCTCCCCGCTTCGGCAAGTCGGGGCCGGGCCTAAGCCAGCAACGCAGGTTTATCCACCATACCCCATTTTCCGACTTTATTTCCTCTCTCCTGCGCTCCGACGGAAGATCCCCATAGCTCATTTTCCAACTTTAACTTTGCGAATGAGAGAACGGTTCGCCTGAAATCAAATACTTACGAGGACTTCATTTTCCAACTTTAATTCGGCAGGACATGTTGTTGTTGTTGTTGTTGTGTAAAGGGAATAAAGTCCTGGAATGAAGCAATGAAGTTAAGCGCCCGGCGAACATTGACCCTGTTCTTCCGGGCGTCTCCTTTCTTGGGGTGAAGATGTTGATTGATGTGCAAATGATCCGACTGTTCGTAAGCCTCTTCAATGAGTCATGATTTCTCGGCAGGTCGTCAAACATAAAACAAGACCTCGAAACCGCGTGGACGTGGCCGAGCTATACCTCAATGGTAATACTGGATTCGCAATGGCTGAGTTCTACAGGCTGTTATCAGACAGTCAATTCGTCGCTAAGCTGATAGAAATTTAGTGTAGCGACAGGCCTACATTAGAGAGGCATCGCGAACTATGGTGCTCAACTGCCACGATAGTAAAGATTCAGGTGGATTCTCAATGGAAATCTCTCGTCAAAAATCCAAGGGATTCTCGTTATCCCCCTAGCGGCCAAACCGTTCGTGATCTCTGGTGAAATACTATAGGTGCCATCCAAGTACCCACGGCTCGAATCGTCTGGCAGAAACGGCTCCGAAAAGCGACAACATTTCCCTGTGGGGAACAACCGTAGAGTACAATTGCCGTCGGATCTTCTGATACTTATCGTCGCCGTCGAGAACCTTGAGATTTTCTCAAAGACGACGGTACGGGTGATTCCTAGTTTCCGTCGATAAGAGCTAGTCATCTGATCGCGCTTATTTTGCACTGAGTACTCTTGGGGCCGCCCCCCCCCCCGCATATTGCTAGCTAAGGAAGCGAAAATGCTTTAGGCTACGCGCGTCTTCACCATATGACCGCCGACGACTTTCGAGACTTACTCGATGCAAGAAGTGACGAACAGCTACTCGACCCTTGTTTGCGGGAAGATATGGTTCCTTTTGTTTTTGAGCCGAGGCCTAACAGTTGGGATGATTTCAGAGACGGACTCGTTTCTGATCTAGGCATCGCTCGCACGGATATCAGAGTTGTCGGAAGTGGTAGATTTGGTTTCAGCATGAAACCTGAATACAACCTACGAAGTTTCCGCGACAAATCTGACATTGATGTATTGATCGTTAATGCTGCGTTATTCGATCAACTGTGGGTGGCCTTGCTTACTGCTGCATATCCAAGGAAGCCGCTCACACACAGGCTCGGTGGTTGGCTTGAGCGTAGGCGAAATGATCTTTACACGGGATGGATAACTCCCCGTGAAATCCAGATCGACCTAAGAATAGTAGGAGCCAAAGCGCAACCGATCTTAGATCTTCGTACGCGATGGTTTAATGCCCTTAAGCGCGCGTCACGATATCCGCCCAGAAGACACGAGGATGTCCGAGCCCGACTTTACCGAACTTGGCGACACGCTGAGCTATATCACCTTCATGGTCTTGGAGCACTTCGACGAAGTGTTTCCTAAGGAGGTCAGACGATGAACCACAAGTCCCGCCCACAATCTATCTCTTGGTTCCAAGACCATTACAAGGCCGCGCGCCTTAAGTTGCGACCACCATTTCAAAGAAAGCCTGTATGGACGGACAAACAACGCAATTTCCTTATCGAGTCTATCTTGATGAACATTCCAATACCGGAAGTGTATGTGCAGGTCAGTCAAGCGGAGGATGGAACTGAAGAATATGGAGTCGTTGATGGCCAGCAACGGTTGCGAACGATTCTGCAGTTTGTGGGGATCGAACGGGAAGACGATCAGGAAAACGAAGATAGTAACCTTTTCATCCTGGACGGTCTTCCGAACGCATCCGTCTATAAAGGCAAATCTTTCGGCGATGTGATAGGTGATGAACGCAAGCAGTTTTATCAGTACGAGATTTGTGTGCGCTTTCTTTACACGGATAACCAAACAGAGGTCGAAGATGTATTCAAGCGGCTGAACAAGTACACTCTCCCCCTTAAAGCGCAGGAACTTCGGAACGCCACATACCACGGACCCTTTCCAAAGATCTCAGAAAAGCTCGCCGACGACGAATACTGGGCGGTCAATCGGATTGTAACGGCAGCAGCCATTCGTCGCATGGCGGATATTGAGATGATGAGCGACCTGTTAATCGGCTTGCTGCATGGGCCTCAGGGAGGCTCGCCCAAAGTCATCGATCAGTACTACGAACACTATGAACCGTATGAGGACGAGTTTCCTGAACAAACGAGAATTGAGCGATTATTTAGCAAAACCTTGTCTACTATTAAGTTGCTTTTCCCAAAGATTTCAGACGTACCAAGATGGGGTAATCGAGCAGACTTCTACAGTCTATTCATTGCTTTGGGAAGTTTGCTAGAGAGTGGAAATCTTCTGCGTAAGTCCGAAAAACCGCTTGCGGATGAGCTCATTGAATTCGGCGAAGAAGTAGATAAGCGGCTGAAAAAACCCACCGCAGCCACCCGCGAAGCCGCGAAGCAGTATGCCCGAGCCATTGAAAAAGGTTCGAATGACAAAGCCAGAAGGACCGATCGGCACGAAGCTCTTCTTGAAACTATCGAACCTTTCTTTGAAAGAAAAAAGAAATGAGGAAGTGGTATCGGAACTCAAACTACACGATCCATAATGCGGACTCTTTAACTTGGCTTCGGTCACAGCGGACGAAGTCATTTCAGGCGGTCGTCACCGATCCGCCGTTTGGTTTAATTGAATACACCGCATTCGAACTGAATAAACGTAGAAGAGGAAAAGGCGGTATCTGGCGACTGCCCAATGCCCGCGATGGCGCAATACGACAGCCAACGCCGCGTTTCACAATTCTAAATGACCATGATCGTATGGGGGTCCTGGCATTTCATCTTCGTTTGGCTCCCGATCTCTTCCGCGTCCTCGTGCCCGGAGGCCACGTCATGATTTCGTCTCAATGCCTAGTTTCGCATCTTGTGGCCCAAGCGTTTTCTATGGCGGGTTTTGAGGCTCGAGGTCAAATAGTTCGCGTGGTGAAGACCCTCCGAGGCGGAGACCGTCCTAAGTTCGGCGACAAGCAATACCGCGAGGTTTCCGTAATTCCGAGATCCTGTTTTGAGCCTTGGCTTCTCTTCCGAAAGCCATGCGAGGGGCGTGTTATTGAGAACCTAAAAAAGTTTGGCACTGGTGCACTGCGCCGCCCCTCCGAAAATGTGCCCTTACCTGACCTCGTCGAGGTCCCACCCGCACGCTCAGTTGAGCGAGCAATAGTGAAGCATCCATCACTGAAACCGCAGGCGTTGATGCGATTCTTGGTTCGCGCCTCGCTTCCCCTTGGTAAAGGCGTCGTTCTTGATCCCTTCATGGGCTCAGGATCGACTATCGCTGCCGCAACCTACCTCGGTCTGAATAGCGTTGGAGTCGAGTTGGACCCCAAATACTTCACAATGGCGAGGTCTGCCATTCCCAAACTCGCCGAGTTTGAGGTTCGTGAATAGCCCTCCTCAAGACCCGGTTATTGGAGGACAAAAAACCGACGCCGGGGTCAGGCTTGCGATTGTGCGATTCTCGGCGCGCTATCCAACCAGAAGTTCCCTTTTGCTGACCCCGCCGCCCTTTACCCAATAGATCTAAACGAGAGAGTTACTCATATTGTACAAGGGTCTCCAATCACCGAGTTGAATAAAACTGGCCCAATAGTACGGATGGTTACGGGTGGTGGTCTTCAACATACTAGCCTGGGCGTTCCGCAGCGCTTCACTTCTGCCTTCGCCATTTTGCAATCGTCCATAGAAGTCAATCATCAAATCCCGCGTAGCCAAATCGTCAACTTGCCAAAGGGTTGTGATCTGACTCTCGGCGCCAGCGATGACAAGTGCACGGCGCAGACCATAAACACCCTCGCCTACTCTTACGTCGCCCACGCCCGTCTCACAAGCTGAAAGTGCAACGAGTCTTGTTCCCCACAAATCCAAACCTGCTGCCTCGAGTGCCGTGAAAATCCCATTGTCGGAAGGTGCGCATTGGCGATTATTGGCTCCTGCCAATGCCAAGCCAGATCGCAAGAGGGGATTTGCTAAACGTCGTTCGACCCGCGAATTCCTGTAGACACCCTCTAAGCCTAATTGCCGGGTCATGCTGGGACCTAGCTTTGGGGTTTGCTCTTGGTCCGGCAAGAAGAATCCGTGTGTGGCTATATGCAGAATTGCAGGTGCAGTCGCCTTTGTTAAATTAGTTTTAGATGCTTCTTCACCAGTCCATACGGTGGCTGTTGGTAAGAGCGCACTAATAGCACGAACCTCATCAGCCGTTCCGGGTAGTCGTGTAAATCTGACTGTCGAGAGGGCGAAGGGTTGATCTCTCTGGGAGCTAGGCGACGCCGGGAAAACTGCGTCATACTGCGGATCCCCTATCAGGATAGGTGTCCTACGATCAGGTATTTCCATTCCCATTCGCACGAGATCACGACCGCTTGTCAGGTAGGTGAACGAATATCTCTCAATTAGATACCGGTTATGTTCATCAACTAGCGCTCCAAAAGGAATGAGATTCAATTCCGAGTCGGGCGACAAAAGAACTCTTGAAGCTCCAGCTATAAGACTAGAAGCGGGTCCTATCAGCTTTTCATAAAGCTTTCGGCCCAGCTCTCTCGTGTTGGTGCTCTTTCGATCTCGAAGCGCTATTCTGAACTCCCTTGCAAGGTCATCCATCGGCTTCGCCTCGCCGAGATCGACCCACTGTGGAGAACCATTATGTCGAAGAGCGTAAGCAGCATACTTGGCTTCGCCCCACATCTCACTATTCATCTTGTACTCGGGATTAAACGGTTCATAGGAGGCTATCTCAATGAGTACAGCGTCATGAGGAATTGCGCTTTGCACTTGCTCAAATGTTATGGGCTTAAACTCTGCTCGAAGTTCAGAACTTCGAGTGCTTATTGTTGTCTCTAGACGATCAGCTTCTGCTTGAGCTCTGTGTAACTCAGTTTCGTATTGGTTCGGAGGTACGTCTCCGGGGCCATTCAGCGCCAACGCCGCCAAAAGAGACCGTGCGATTGTTAGCTCGTCAAGAAGTTGGGCGTCGTCAGGATTGAGGTGTTGGCGGAGCCTTTGGATTGTGTCGCTCACCGCGTCGAGAACACGTCCCTTTCGCCGGAACAAAGTAGTTAGGGCTAGTCGAGCAGCTTGTTCACTGTTGTGAGCAAACTGCATATGAAGTGTAACGGCACCCTTGGTTTCGAATGCAATCGAATCCATGGCCATGTAAGCATGTTTCTGATTCTCCGTGCCGGTGGAACTAGTAAGGACGCTGTTAATCGTCCGTTCACTAATTTCAGTGCCCCTTGTGAGAGCTTCGATCGCTCGTGGAACATCACCCTTCGCGCCGTAGAAGTACGCGATGCTCAACAGAGTTTCAGCAAGACTTGGGTGTAAACTACCTTTTACTCTTTCTTCAATTTGCAGCGTGCGTTCGAATAACGGTTCTGCCTTCGCAAAGGAACCTTGGGCCGTATAGAGCAAGGCTAGGTGATGAAGGTCTACCGCAATGGAAGTGTCCTCTGGACCCAACGCCTTTTCGTCAATGGCGAGTGCTCGCTTGTAACAGGACTCTGCTTTTTCAAAGTTACCGATGGCGCGATAGGTAAGCCCAAGCAAATCAAGTGGGACGCCAACGTCAGGATGTTCTGGTCCGCTCACTTCCTCCGCAATCGAGAGTGACCGCTTCACCAGTGGCTCCGCTCTAGCGTACTCGTCACCGTCAAGGAGTAAACTTCCAAGACTGTTTAATGAAAAACCCACGTATCGGTGTCGTGGTCCAAGAGTGTTTTCATTTATCGACAATGCCTGCTCATAAAGCCCTTTGGCGTTTTCATAGTCGCCAATTGAGCGATAGATGTTGGCAAGACTATTCAGTGAAGGAACAACTTGGATGTTCTCAGCTCCGAAGCGGTCTTGCCGGATTTCAAGAGCGCGACGAAATAGTGGCTCAGCTTTCCCATATTCTCCCTCGGCGACATATAACCAGGCGAGACCATCAAGTGGGAATGTCACATCTAGGTGTCTTGGCCCCAGGGCCGTCTCACGTATTACCAAAGCACGCCGATAAAACGACTCTGCCAGTTGATACTCCCCTCGCGCCAAAGATATTTCACCGAGCCCCATGAGAGCCGACACTGATTCCAGGTGATCACGATTGACCTTTTCTGTGATGGCGAGAGAGCTCTTGTATATAGATTCGGCTCGCGAAAGATCCTTCGTCCTTCGATACAGAACTGCCAATCCGTTGAGATGGATCGCGTAGATGGGACTTTCTTTGCCCAGAGCTTTCTCAGAAACATCAACGGCGCGCTTGAAGAATGGCTCCGCTTTATCGAATTCGCTCTTTTGTAGGTGTAGCCATCCGAGTTGGCCGGCCGTGTAAGCGAGATTCTGTTCTGACCCTTCAGTCTGTTCGAATATCTTCAGCGACCGCAAATAGATTGGTTCGGACTTGTCATATTCAAGCTTCCGGTCGTACATGCCCGCGAGGTTATTTAGTTCGGATGCCGTATAAGGATGATTCGGGCCATGAGTTTGTTCAGTAAGGCTCAGCGTGTGCTTGTAAGCGACCTCGGCTTTTTCATAGTCACCGCCCGCTTCATGTGTCTTGGCGAGCTGCAACCAGCGCATTGCAAGATCAGGATATGTAGACCCTCCTGCTCTTTCCGATTCTTCAATTGCTTGCAGGACCAACGCAATTGCTAGGTCATACTTACCTTGGTCTGAACAGACTGTTGAAAGATATCCGAAAGCTGCCTCAAGGTGGCTTTGCGCCTCCAAGCTCGTTGAGCTTTGGAGAATGCGTTTCAAACGGGCAATTTCCTGTACGGCGAGCTCGTACTTTCGCTGCTTAATAAGGATTTGAGACAACGTGAATAAGAATCTTGCCACGTCGTCGTGCTCCGGACCCAGAGTTCTTTCTCCTGAAACAATGGCGCGCCGAATAAGGCTTTCAGCCAACTCGAAATTTTCTTGGGCCAGAAAGATATGTGAGAGGCGATTCCGTGCGGCGATGGCGCCTTCATAGTCTTGTCCCCCTAGCTTCTCCCAGATTGCCAGAGCCCTTTCGTATAGCGGTTTCGCTTTTTCGTTAGCTTTTTCCTTGTAGTACAAATCCGCCAAGCCCTGCGACGCCGCCGCGATCATGCCTTCGTCAGCCGTGTTTTCGGCGAAAAGTATCGACTGCTTATACAAATCCTCTGCTCGAGACTGCTCGCCCTTCCCCGCGTACACAATCGCAAGTTGATAGAAGCAGGACGTGAGTGCTTGGTCCTGTGATCCGGAGAGTTCCCGAGTTATTACCAATGCCTGTTCGGCAAGTGGCAATGCATCATCGTACTTGTCTTTTTGAGTGAGTTCGTATGACTGGCTAAGGAGAGAGCGAATTGACTCAAGCTTTTGCCCGTCCTGATCATTACTGAAAGAAGGGATCTGAGTAGACACGCATACCATGATACCGACAACTAGGTTTACAACAATAGTGATGATTCAATAGCGCTAACAGACTTCGGTAGCGTCCAGTGGATTTCACCAAGTTTGAGAGTGGCGTCCGAAAAAAGAATGTTATGCACTTTGTCGTCCAGCATCACTCCCTCATCTGTTCAGCTCATCATTGACCTTAGCTAACGCACGTGCGTTTACAAAAATATTCGCTTCAGCTTGGTCCAGGATCCATTCTGGTGACATCATCTTGTGGGTTGTAAGCACCGCGTACGACGGACGCACAGGCCTCTGGGGGCATTCTCTTCTTCTGCGAAATTCCCGATAACTATCGAACGCCAAGGCATCTGCTGCTTGTAATGGAATGTAGTCCTTCGCTGAACCGAAGATTATGTTGGCGAATCTGTCTTTCCCGTCCCAATTTTCTCCAACAATCTCGTTAAATCGCTCAAGTGCAGTTCTGCGAAATTGATCTTGTCGATCAAAAATTAGAGAGACCTTTTCATGAGGCGAAAACTGGTTCATTACTAAGTGGATCGCTGCCATCATTCCTTTCATGCAGACGTAATAAGCATGACCCGCACCGGCATGTACCTGCCGATGGGCTGTATCGGGAAAGTCCGTCACGACTACACCCAGATTGAGGGCCAGAATTCTCCGACGGGTGCTGATCGTCGCCAGCAGCTCCTTGACGAAGTCATCCCGTAATTCCTTGTTACCCTTAAATCGCTCAAATTCGCCTCTATTACTATTGCAGTCGCTCGCATGGAAGGCGTCAATACCGTACTTGCAGAGTACCGATTGCCACTTTTTGATAAATCGATCCCATTCGCGCACCGGAGCGAGATAACCGGCTAAGACAAACATATCCGAGCTCGCATGAATCCCACTTTCATCGATATAGGCTTTGAACATTCAGAACACCATCTTCCAGACAACTCGGCACCAACAAGACGGGCGTCGCTTACTCATTCACGTTATCGGTTAGACAATGCCAACAAACGCGTAGCGCAGCTGGTCAAAGATTTTCCAGCGAACCCTTACTATTTAATGGCCGCGACTGAGATTATCTTCCAAGCGGCAGGCAGCAACGTCTTAACAACCCCGTTCGATCTAAATTAATAGGCCAATCATACTCCCGTCGAGAGATTCCAATATCCCACTCAACAAGACCTTGGAACAACGCCGGAACAAAGCTAGACGGGAAAGATCAAATCCCTTCCAAAGATTTCTGCGCCTGAGGAACAATGGGACGCTAGCGAAAAGCTTATAACCCAATGTCAGGATCGTTAACACCTGACTAGCACATTAGCAGACTCAACCCCAAAGAACCGACGCGATTCCCATACTCGCCAGAATACTCACTAATATCGAATTATTTACCGCCTTGACGCCTCTAATCGCGCCCACATTCGACCAGATATCCCACCATCTACCGGACCGCCGACGACTCGGTAAACGGTAAACGAATATCCGCAATGCCTGTCTAAGCCGTGGAACGCCGCTTGCCAAACTACCATTCGCGTTCCTAAGAAACGCCTTCCCTGGCCGCTCCCTAAATATGCCAGGAGCATTCTCAGGGTGAAGAAGAAGCCGATGAAACCTAGCTATCCCATTACCGTCGATCGTTTCCGTCGCCAACGCGGCATGAGCCTGGTCGAATCCCTAATAGGACTTTTAGTCCTAACGATCGTGTTTCTTTCCGGCGCCCAGATGCTGCGTGTCAACGTCCTGCACCTGGCTTTGTCAGAACACGCACGGATCGCTGAGACTAAAGGAACCGATACCCTCAGTTCTCTGGCTGCCTACAATCAGTCTTCGCTCCCAGACGTCAATCCAATAAACGGCAAGAGCCCCACGGACAACATCGCCGACGGTGAACCAGTCTCTATCAACGCAAACACTTGTGCCACTTCCTACGGTTGCGATCGGGTCGTCAAAATTCCGCAAACAATCGGCGGGACCGGCTATGACTACGTGGCATACGATTGGAACCAAACCCTACCAACGAACGGAACAGTTGCTTATTACAGAGCGTGGCGCGTTACCACTCTCGATGCTCTCCGGCATCTGCGACGAATAACCGTCGTAGTCCTTCCGGCCGATCAAGGTAATAACCCCGGCGATTCCGTCACCCCACTAGCCCTGCGCATCTCGGACGTAGTGCAACGACAGTAAACCCATAACCAGAAGGAACGCCGCGATGACTTCAAATTCCCTGCAACCCAGAAACGCGCCGCACGTCGCCCCGCCCAGGATCCTTATCGTTGATGACGATCCTGACATTCTCAACGTTGCTGGCCTGGCGCTCACGCAAAAGCACTGCGAATGCACCAAAGCATCATCGGCCGTGCAAGCGCTTATAGTTTTGCGAAACGCACCGAAGTCGTTCGACTTGATGATCACCGATGTGCGTATGCCCGGCATGAACGGGTTCGACATTACTCGGCGCGCTCTTGAACTCAACCCGGATCTCTCGGTGATAACGATGAGCGCACTGACCGAATTGCACAATCCGGTCGAAGCCATCCGCGCAGGGTCAGCCGACTACCTGCAGAAACCCTTCCACGTTCCGGACCTGGTTGCTTCCGTTGAGCGGTTAGTCAGTAAACGCCACGCAGCTTTTGAACGGAAGCGAATAGAGGCTCAGGTGGAAAACTGGGATTCCGCGGCGCGCGCCCTGTCACTTTCACTCAATGCTCGAGACAAAGAGACCGAAGGACACGCCGAACGGGTGCTGGCATACAGCATCAGACTGGGCCGCGAATTGGGACTTTCAAACGACCAGATGATCGCACTCGAGTTCGGCGCCCGCCTTCACGATGTGGGAAAGATTGCTGTTCCGGATAGCGTCCTCAAGAAGCCAGGCAAGCTTAACGATGAAGAGTGGCTGATCATGGAAAAGCATCCGACCATCGGACAGCAGATGGTCCTGAGCGTGGGCCTGCCGGCAGACGCCGCCACGATCGTCGCACAACATCATGAGCGATGGGACGGAAGTGGATATCCACACAAGCTTCGCGGCGAACAGATCCATATCGGCGCCCGCTTATTCTCTGTCGTCGACGCCTTCGACGCTATCACTTCCGATCGCTGCTACCGCAAAGCCCAATCATACGAGGCCGCCCTCGCCGAACTTCGCAAGTACGCCGGTATCCAATTCGATCCCGACGTAGTGAAGGCCTTCGCCTCCGTCGAGCCCGACGTCTGGCTTGAGATCCGCTCACGCTGCCCCGCCGACGCTTTTCCCGAAGCGTCCGTCGCCTAGGTAAAGGTTCTTTTATGACAACACCGATTACCGATTACATCACCCCCGCGCCGAAACTGTCCGAGCTGCTCAAACTGCAGATTAAGCTCGGCGGTTCGGATCTGCACCTCATTACCAATAACAAACCCCGAATCCGCATCCACGGCAACCTTGACCCCCTCGAAGACTACGAGCCGCTCACGGCTGAAGGCACGAGGGAATATGCAGACAGCATTCTCAATGAAACCCAAGCGGAGGTACTCAAAACACAACTGCAGGTAGACTTTTCGATTTCAATGCCGGGGCTCGCGCGCTTTCGCGTCAACATTTGCGATCAGCGTGGCGGTCTCGGCCTCGTCTTTCGCGCCATCCCTTACGAGGTCATGCCGTTTGACAAACTTGGCATCCCGCAAATCATGGTTGAACTCTGCAGTCGCTCGCACGGCTTGGTCCTAATCACCGGTCCGACCGGCTCAGGCAAGTCAACTACCTGCGCCGCTTTCATCGATAAGATAAATCGCGAACGCGCCGGCAAGATTCTTACCCTCGAGGATCCGGTTGAATACCTCCACTCATCAAAAAGATCGCTCGTGACCCAGCGCGAGGTTTTCAAAAATACCCTCAGCTTCGAAAGCGGATCGAAGAACCTCGTGCGCGAGGACCCCGATACAGTTCTCATAGGTGAACTCCGGGATCGCTCCACAATCGAAGAAGCCCTACGCACCGCCGAGAAGGGCCACCTCACCTTCGCTACGCTGCACACTAATACCGCACCCTCAACGATTACTCGCATCATCGACGTCTTCCCCGCCATGCAGCAAGCGCAGATTCGTACCCAACTCGCGGAAGTACTTGCCGGCGTCCTCTCCCAACAGCTTGTACCTACCAGAAATGGTAAGGGCCGGGTGATGGCCCTCGAAGCCTTGATTCCCACCAACGGCATTAAGAATCTCATCCGCGAAGATAAGGTCCATCAAATCAAAGCCGCTATGGCAACCGGACAGGATAAGCACCAGATGGTGACGATGAACCAATCGCTTGCCAGGCTGATCGCTGAAGACATCGTTTCATTGGAAGACGCGGCCCTGCGCTCTCCTGATGTCACGGACTTAAAAGAGCGGCTCGGAAATATCAAGACAACCCAACACACCCGACTTGCCCCGGCTCCGCCCCAACGAAGAGCCAGCTAAGAAAGCCCGAAGAGTGGAACGCCATAAAGGATCCTTTAGCCATTAACGCACAGCCCAAAGAGAGACAAAAATGCGAGACTGCAAGGAACCAATAGCCAATACCACCACTTCAAAGAGCCGCGAGAATGAAAAGGGCTCTACCCTTTTGGTCGCGTTGCTCTGCATGCTTGCGCTTTTTGCGATCACTATAGCTGCCACTTCGAACAGGGTCAGGAATGCAAGCGACATTGAAGATAAGAACGCCCAGGCAGTCCAGTATTGGCAAGCCCGTTCAGCCGCCGCCAATGTTCAGGCCTCCCTCATCGTAGACATACCCCAGGCCTTCGACGCCGATCTGCAGCGCGCGCAGGTAGCCGCTAATGGATATCCACTTCCCGCTTTCGACCAACCCAACATCACCGCACAAAACACCCGCCCCTTCTTAAACGCCGATGGATCTGTCTCCTCGACTCCGGCCAGCCAATGCACCAGCCTTCTTGGAAATCTCGACAGCTGGGCACAGCGCAAGGCCTCAATCCCCGAAAGCTTCGCCGCGGCCCAGGGATTCGGCACTGATAAAGCGCGCGTGGCCGTGCTGCGAGAATATCAACGACAACAGCTTGTCGGCGTCGGAAATAGCGAGCCGGCCTATGTCCTGCAATACCTGATCGACGCTGCCGTCGGAGATAACGGGAACGCCCGCGGTCGCGTGCGTTCTTCCGGGAGTATTCTGCTTGGTCCGTCACAGCCGGCCTGCAACACTACGGTCGCTTTAACAGCCAACCCAAACGCAGTGAGTCTCGGCAGCTCTACTACTCTTACTGTCACTTACACCAACGCCAATCACGTTTGGATCACGGACCAGACCGGCGTCGTCGTTCCCGGAACAGACAAGCCCGGACTCGCCGAAACCAATTCTCCCCAGACAGTTTCTTTCACTGTTTCCCCGACCGATGACACCAGCTACCGAGCTGTAGGCCAAGGCGCGAGCAGTTGCCAGGCAATCTCTGCCTTCGTCACGGTGTCAGTGACTTTTCCCCCTCCACTCATTCTGTCATTCACCGCGAATCCTACCTGCATCAATCGCGGCGAGAGCACGACCCTGAGCTTCCAGGCCCAATACGCGACCTCGATTACCATTACTGGCGGCGGCGTGAGTCAGGCGTTCCCCGGTAACTCCGGAGCCTCGATCACTTCCGGCTCGCTCACCGTGAGCCCAACCGTCGATACCACTTACACCGCTACAGCTACCGGCAAAGGAGGCACGGTCTCACAAAATGTCTCTGTTACCGTCAAGCAGTCTTTAACGATCGATCAGTTTTCAGCCGACAATAGCTGTTTGGTAGCGCCGGCCAATACGGTAAATCTAACCTGGGCCGCTTCAAACGCAGACACCGTTACGATCACCGATAACTCGACGGAAATAGTGACTGGCGTAAGCCCCTCAGGAGGAACGCGCAGCTTCCCGGTAAATAATGCAACCACCTTTACTCTCACCGCGTCGAGAACGGGCTGCAACGGCCCTGACTATGCAACCCGCGATATAAGCGTTAATACGACGGCGATCCCTACCGCCAGCTTTTCGGCGAATCCGAGTACCGTCGTGCTCGGCAGCGGCACAGTCCTTCAATGGAACACGACGAATACGACTTCGGTAACAATCAGCGCGTCGCCGGCGGCAGGCTCCGGAGTGCCGTCGCCCCAGACAGTTACGCCCACCGGAACTCTCACTATTCAACCCACTGCCATCAATACGAGCCCCGGCTACACCTACACGCTGACCGCTACCAACGCCGCCTGCAGTACTCAAACTGTTACTAGCACGGCGATCGTCTCTGTGACCGCCGCGCCGGCAGCCCCTCCCTGCCCGAACGTGTCCTCGTTCAATGGCGATGCTTGCGTCATGGCCGGCAATTCCGCCACGTTACGATGGAACGTCTCCAACGCGGACTTCATTGACATCACCGGCCCCGGAGTGAACCAAACTTTCTCCGGAAATCCTGTCGGCACCGGATCTATGACGGTCAGTCCGTCAGTGGACGCGACCTATACGCTGACCGCACGACAAACAACACCGAGCGGAGGCACCGCTCCCACCTCTGGACTTATCGCTTACTGGAACTTTGACGAAGGCTCTGGCAACAACGCCAACGATAGCTCGGGAAATAACCACACTGCGTTTCTCTTTAACGGCACGAGCTGGGCGACCGGAAAAGTTGGACCATCCGCCGTCAGTTTCGACGGCGCCACCAACCTCGTCGGCATGAACATCGACGACTACAACCTCACTAATACTTTCAGCTACTCGTTCTGGGCCAACCCCACGCTAACCCACAAAATAGATCCTGAAAGCACAAGCGGCTATGCCGGCCAGGCTGGGTGTCCCGATAACTGCGGCGAACGCTGGGTGCTCAGTCCAAGCTGGTATGAGTCGGGAGAAGTTGGAGCCGGAATTTCAGTGGGAACGAACGGCGTGAGCGTTTATGAAAACGGCGACAGCGGCATGCCCGCAGTCCTAGTTTACAACGCACCTATTTCAGGCTGGACGCAAATCACGGTCGTCTATCAGAACAAGCAGCCAAAGCTTTACATCAATGGCACCGCAGTGAGGACCGGGCTAACGAGTAGACAAGGCGCCGTCCACTTAACTCCCGATTACATCGGTGGAGGATTTTACGGATACTACGGCGGCTCTGTTGATGATCTACGAGTCTATAACCGAGCACTCACCGATAATGAAATCACAGCCATTTTCAGCACGATTCCCCCACAGAGTTGCACGGCCGCATCACCCCCTAATCCGACTACGGCATCGTTTACTGTTCACATTGGCCAACGCCCAGCAATCACAAGTCTGTCAGTAAGCCCAGGATCAATAGACGCCGGACAGTCCACAACCGTTAATTGGACCACCGCCGACGCAAGCCCGTCGACCACCAAAATAGTCGGCAGCGGCGGCGACACCAACACTTATATCGTCGCTGCCCAAGGCTCGCTCGTCGTCAGGCCTCCAGCAACGTCCACCTACACACTCGTCACTACCAGTAACGACTGCGCTGCACAATCCACTAACCAATCAACGACCGTCAACGTATCGGCCTGCCCCTCTATAACAAATCCCTTCAGCGCTTCGCCAACGACGATCATGCAGGGCTCGAGCAGCACCCTGCAATGGGGAATCGCTAACGCTGCCCAAGTGTTTCTAAATGGAAGCCCGGTGGCCGCCACTGGGAGTACCACCGTCACTCCACCACCAGGCTCTACCACCTACAGACTTACGGCCGTCAGCACCAACGGGTCTTGTAATTTCGACCAGACCGTCACAGTCAACGTTACGGCCTGCCCGCTTCCGGTAGTAAATTCTTTCGGATCGTCGCCGAGCTCAGTCGTCAACGGCGGGAATCAAATGGTCCGGCTGTCATGGAATGTTACCGACAGCTCCGGAACCGCAGTGACCGTTACCATCAACGGAGTCGGCACGTTCGGCGCCAGCGGCTTTGTCGATATCACGCAGCCACAGAGCACCACTACTTATCTTCTCACCGCCAGGAATGGCTGCGGAAATCAAAGCACGGCGCAGACGACGGTGACGGTCACATCATGCCCGCCCCCACAAATAAATTCATTCAGCGCCAGCCCGAGCAGCGTCTTTATCGGGGGCAGCGCCTCTCTCCGCCTGTCGTGGTCCGTAAGCGATCCGTCCCTCACAGGTCTCAACCTTTCAATTCCCGGAGTCGGGACCTTCGCCAGCCCGACCGGCTTTGTTGATATCGCTCAGCCCCAATCGACAACCACGTACACATTGAACGCGAACGTAGGTTGCGGATCGACGGCATCAGCGCAAACAACCGTGACGGCGTCAACTTGTCCGGCACCAAACGTAAATAGCTTCACTGCGTCGCCGTCGGCAGTAACGATCGGCGGAGGCCAGACCGTTCGTCTTTCATGGAGTGTCAGCGACAGTTCGGGAACCGGTCTAACGGTCACGATCGCGGGAATAGGGACGTACGGAGCCAGCGGCTTTGTAGACATTCCACAACCTCAATCAACGAGTACATACACACTCACGGCAACCGTGGGCTGTGGCGCCCAGGCAACCGCGCAGACGACAGTTACCGCCTCAGCTTGCCCGGCGCCGACGATAAATTCTTTTACGGCGACCCCGTCAGCGGTAACGATCGGCGGCAGCCAATCCGTCCGGCTCGCCTGGACAGTAACAGACAACTCCGGAACCGGGGCCGGCGTCTCGATCCAGGGTATCGGCACGTTTCCCGCCAACGGTTTCACCGATATCCCGCAGCCACAAGCGACTACCACATACAACCTCACGGCAACAAACGGTTGCGGAGAAAGCAGCACCGCCCAAGCAACGGTTTCTATCAAACTAGGACCGTGCCCAATACCACCCCCTGGCACTCCAGAAGCAACTTCAGGCGGCGGCGCGGGCGGCGCCTTCTCAATACCCGGCTTTGTTACGACCCAAACTCGATACATCTATTACGCCAACTTCTACTTAGACGGCAGTATGAGGTTCAACATACAACTGCAAATCTCAAACAGAAGCGACGGAACAGGCCTCAGCGGCCACGGCATAATAGGGATAGTTTCAAGGCCTGCTTACGTCGGCTTCCTTGGCAACTTAAAATTCAACTTCAATCCAAGCACTTACCAAGGCGGTGAATTCGTAGGATTCGCGAGCATTCAATTCTACGATTCAAGCAACAACCTTGTCGCCACCATACCATTCGACGAAATCGTAAATAGCGGTAACTCGAACATCTATACGCTATCCGGCACACAGGGCTCCTTTGGCAGCAGCTCCGCGCTAATACCATATGCGAACTTTGATTTCGTCAACGACACAGTAGGCCTCAGCAACTCCACAGTGAACGCCGGCAACGTCTTCTCCCCAGGGTTCGACAGCCAGACCTACAACACCGGAATGGGCGCATCTTCAAACCCGTTCAAATGTGCAAACTAAAACGCCTGTGGGAAGTCTGGCCGTAAAAACAACAGACAGAAAGGGTAAATAAACGACGAATAATAAAGCGGGAAGAAACCAAAGTGAGAGACCAAGCCCAAGACCATCAAAGAGGACAACAGAGCATAATGAAACGACACAGTCAAACGCTAATCCTGGTATTAGTCATAATCCTAGTCGCAACTAGCAACATCGCCTACGCGAGCCAGACAAACGAAAAGCCGCTCTATGACGAAGCCATCAAACTCGTCAATATCGGAACCGACGAAGAAATCTTCGAGCTTTTCTTAAAACAACGTCCAACCCCACTATCACCCGACCGACGGGCTTTTTACAAAAAGGAATTATTCAACAGACCAGAATTGGCCCACACCAGACTTCTGGATTCCAACACACAGGAAGCCCAAGCCGTACTTGAAATCGTAAAACCAGTTCTGGGCGTTCTGGGCCGTTACCGTTGGCAAGATGCTGTAGACATTGTAGTACTAGATCAGAAGGCCCCCTTCATCGGCCTGTATAGAGAATCAATCTTCATCGTCACTACCAGCGTTATCAAACTACTAACGCCCGACCAACTTCGAGCGTCCCTTGCGCACGAACTCGCCCACGAATGTTTTATTGAAGAATTAATTGCCGCCGATCGCGCTCAAGATGTTGCCGCCCACCATCTTGTAGAATACAAATGCGACCTCATAGCCACCATTGCCCTAAATGGCTTAGGGCAAGATCCGTTCACATTGGTAGAAGGGATCGCGCGCATCGAGCAGTACTACAAAAGCAACGGAGCCGCACCAGACACTTCCAGTCACCCGGAGTCCGCCGATCGAAAAAATTGCCTTAAAGAATTCCTGTCCGTGCATCAATCCACTTCGGCAAAAATTAACAGAAACTGCCACTAAGCAGCCCGGCCGTACAGCAAACCCATGACGATTCGTAGTATTTTGCAACCACTTCCTTGGTTTCTCTCATGGGCAATTATCTGCCATGCAGGGAGGAACCATAAATGGCGTCGAACACTTCGTTACGGAAACACGAAAGCATTTCAACTCTGCGAGCAATGCGCAACAGATAGAAACATCTAATCGCACCTACCGGCTCTTCTCCCGTCCTAAAGCTTTAGTCATCTCCTCATCTCCCAATAGTCAAAAACAAAATAAAAAAGGCGGTACTCGACAAACCACCACCACGAGCAACAAAGCACGTCAGGAAATAGATCAATTTAAGGACACCAGCAGCGCCATGATAACCGCCATCGAAAACAACACCGAGCCCATCGGGCTAAACGGCGAGAGAGTCGCTTCCAAGCGCTACTCGTTAAAGGACGCAAACGGCAACCCCACCGAGGACTGGCCAGCAATAGTAAATCGCGTAGTAACACACGTCTCTCCCGCCGAAACGAACGACGACGAAAGAGAGTCCTTCTACCAGGCCATGATCAAAATTATGACCGAACGATTGTTCCTTCCCAACACCCCCTGTTTAGTTAATGCCGGTCGACCAGACGGACAGCTCGCCGCCTGTTTCGTTCTCGACGTTCCCGACTCGATCTCCGGCATCATGGACCACGCCACGGCTACCGCCAGGATTCACCAGACCGGCGGCGGCACCGGCATGACCTACGAACATCTCCGGCCGGCAGGCTCGCTCGTCACCTCCACTCACGGCGACGCTTCAGGTCCCGTCTCGTTTATGACTGTCGTCAACCAGGTCACTGAGGTTGTTAAGCAGGGCGGCGTTCGACGTGGCGCCAACATGGGCATGATGCGCGTCACGCATCCGGACATTCTTCGCTTCATTCACGCCAAAAACGATCAAACGTCTCTGGTCAACTTTAATATCTCTGTCAATGTCACCGACGACTTCCTTGCGACCGTCGACGAAGAAGAATGGTTTCAACTTTCTTTCAATAACCAGCCCTGGTCCAATCCCATCTTCGATCCGGTCACGCAAACTGACTATGCACTCTATTACGATCGTAAAGACTACGAGACGGCTAATGCCGGCACTTCCCTCAACCCGGTCACGTTCTGCGACCGCGCGGCCTTCCAAAGTTACTGCGCGGATGAACTCGTCAAAGTAGATCCTCCGCAGCCAGGCATGGTCTACGCTCCTGACGTCTGGAACCGGATCGTGGCCTCAACTCACAAGTATGCCGAGCCGGGTGTTGCTTTCATTGATCAAGTCAATCGTCACAATCACATGATGCAGTCGATGGGCGAGATCTTCAGCTGTAACCCTTGTGGAGAACAATTCCTCCACGCTAATAACAGTTGCAATCTCGGCTCGATCGACGTCAGCAAGTTTCACGATCCGGAACACCGTGGCCAGCGCAAGATTAACTGGAACCATCTGCGCCACGTCACACACCGCAGCCTTCAATTCTTGGACAATGTAATCGACACCTGCACGTGGCCACTGCCTGAAATAGAGAACACCGTCAAGCGCACCAGGCCTGTTGGCCTGGGCATTATGGGCTTCGCCGATCTGTGCTTGAAACTGCAGATCACCTACGGCTCTCCGGAGTCATGCGGACTGATGGACGAGCTGATGGGCTTTATCCGGAAGGAAGCTTGGATCCGTTCTCTCGAGCTCGGCGCCGCCAAGGGCACCTTCCCGGAATTCGATCCCAACCGCGAGGCCTACAGCCGCTTTATCTATGAAGAGATCGGCATACCCAGCACCACGCCGCTCACTCCGCGCAACTATGAAACCACCACTTGCGCCCCCACCGGAACGATCTCTTTGGTCGCCGAAACCTCGTCAGGTATTGAGCCCAACTTCTCCTGGGCCTATGTCCGTCAGGACACCGTTAGCACTCGCACCTACGTTCACAGCCTTGCCGCACAGGCTCTCGGCATCGACGTTGACCAGACTGACCAGGACTCGATTGAAGCGGCAGCCGCTTACGTCGTCGAACATCAACACAAATTGCCCTCTTACTTTGTCTCGGCCATGGCAGTCCCGGCCGACCGGCACGTGAATGTGCTCGCTGCCTGCCAGCGCCAGGTTGATAATTCAGTTTCCAAGACCTGTAACGGCGCGGCCACTGATACCGTCGCCGACGTCGCCCAGCTCTATCAACTGGCCCGGCAGCTGGGCTGCAAAGCGGTCAGCTACTACCGCGACGGCTCTCGCGAGAACCAGGTTCTCACCACCATGAAGTCCGAACCCGTAGCATCCCCTGAGACGATCGCTCCGGGCACTACGATCGAACTTCCGATCGACGCGCCCCCGGAACCGCCCATTGCTGTCTTTGATTCCGAACGCGCTCCCGATCGCGAAGACCGGCCCAAGGAGCTTACCGGCGCCACTTGGCAAATTAAGTTCGACGCCGGCAACCTGTACGTCACTGTCAACCGCGACGACCGGCACATCATGGAAGTCTTTGTCACCGGTCCTATCTCCAGCAGTGTCGGCAAGCTGGCTTCGAAGATGCTCCGCGGTGGCTTTCACGCGATGGAAGTAGCCCGCACCCTTGACGCCACCACTGGTACTCACGCCGTCTGGTTCAACCAACGCTTGCTCACTTCCCCTGAGCAGGCCGTTTCTGAATGCATCATGATCATGCAAAGACGGCTCTCCAAACAGCCCGATTCCGCTAAAGCAGCGATCGTAGCCACTAACAACACTCAGCCGGCAGGTTCCTTCGTCACTACCAAGAAATGTCCCGACTGCGGCGGCCCTACCGAACATCTTTCCGGATGCGACAGGTGCATTTGCGGTTGGGCTAAATGCTGAGGAGGAATCAAAGCGGCAAGCAGCGAATCAACTCATGACCAACACCGAATCTAACACATGCTCAAACTGCGCACGTTCAACCGAGTCGTC
>Ga0137359_10000144_pt1 | contig 54731 bp, 55 predicted proteins | sample Mad1_40_16metaG_FD_108281 | JGI IMG/M metagenome (GOLD analysis project Ga0137359, IMG submission 108281) | Vadose zone soil microbial communities from Angelo Coast Range Reserve, California, USA - Mad1_40_16 metaG | ecosystem: Environmental > Terrestrial > Soil > Vadose zone | place: USA... | reverse complement strand
ATGCCAAGAGTCTAGCGTACAGCGCTTCGGAATGTGCGTTTCTTCCGGGCTAACGGCCCTCTTTTGTGGCTCGCCGCTCTCCTGATGGCTCGCTGTTTGTCGTCGGCTCTCCGCTGACGCTACACCATCTGCCCTGAGCACCGAGTGGGAAGCGCCGGAGCTAGACATGAATCAATTCCAGATGCCTGGTTAGTTCTATACAAGGTCGCATTACCGTACATCTCTGCATTCCGACATCTCCGACCCCAAATGGCAGTCTCATGGCTAGTCGTCGGGAGGCGGCTAACCATGAAGCGCAAAACCAAGAGCAAGCAGACCCGACCGAAAACCAAGCTCGGCCTACACGATTTGGAGCACGCCAAAGTCGCAGTGATCGTTAGCCTGCGGTCGTTCGAATCTCAGCGCAGCTATCGCCACTCAATCGATGAATTTGTGGCGTGGTACTGTTCCGCTCCGAGACTGTCGTTTAACAAAGCTGTTGTCCTCCGCTATCGCCTTCACCTCGAAGACCGGCATCTGGCTGCAGGGACCATAAACGTTAGGCTAGCAGCAGTTCGTCGGCTGGCGTATGAAGCTGCGGATTCCGGATTATTGAGTCCCGATCATGCTGCCGGGATTCGGCGCGTCAAAGGCGCAAAGAAGCTGGGATGTCGGCTGACAACGGAAGAAGCTCGAATGTTGTGGCAGCTTCCCGATCCGGCAACGCTAAAGGGAAAACGTGACCGAGCAATTCTTGGCCTTCTTTTGGGGTGCGGACTACGACGTAGGGAGTTAACCGAATTGACCTTGGACCATTTCCAGCGCCGCGAAGATCATTGGGCCATTGTTGACCTAATTGGCAAAGCCGGCCACGTGAGAACGATACCGGTGCCAGCTTGGGTTAAGCGAACGGTTGACGATTGGCTGCTGGCCTCCAACATCGCTCATGGAAGACTATTTCGCTGCGTCTGTCGCACCGGTAAAATCTGGGGCGATGAAATGACAGAAAAAGTGGTGTGGCATGTCCTCAAGCAGTACGCGGGGCAAGTCGGAATCCTGAAGCTCGCGCCGCATGACCTCCGAAGATCCTGTGCCCGTCTGTGTCACACAGCAGGAGGCGAACTCGAACAGATTCGGTTCTTGTTGGGCCATGTGTCCGTGCAGACCACTGAAAAGTATCTTGGCTGTAAGCAACGTCTGCGAGAGGCCGTGAACGACAAGATCGGAATTGAACCCGTCCCGTGAAAGCCGTGAACAGACGACGATAATCCGGGTATTCTTTTTCTGATGACACTCTGATTGCTGCGAGGTCCCAGCAATTTAGGAGGGCGAAGATGGAAATCGACCTTCACGGCTACCATCCAGCCGAAATCGTGTTCAACGGAGTTCTCAGCAAGATTCTGCAACAAGTTTGGGAGATGGGGGAGAGTGACGTGACGCTGATTCACGGCCATGGCCGCAATCGGGGCATCACTCCGGGATTTGTGAACACCAACACCGGTTATTTTGGGCTCTGCATTCGGCGGGCGTTACGTAATGACCAGTCTCTACGTCAATGGATCAAGCACGCGACGCTTGACTGCAGACAGCTCGGCTGCACCTCAATCGGACTGAAACGGAACTCAAATCCGACGAGAAAACAACTGGATTGTTTTTGACACCAGGACACCCGGTAACCCGACCGGGACTTAGCCCACTTCGTCTCTCCACTGTTCAATTTGTTTGGTCATTATTCCGTAGCAATCACAAGCCGCATTCTCAAGCTGTGTGCGGCTCTCAATTCTTACCGCGCCGCGAGTGTAGGTGATGAGTCCGGCCTTTTGCAACATGCCAGCAGCCACGGTAACGCTGGCCCTGCGTGTTCCGAGCATGTGAGAGAGAAACTCCTGGGTCAGTGGCACAAGGGCACCCCCCAAGCGGTCCTGTGACATGAGCAGCCATCTCGCTAGCCGCTCATCAACCTCGTGTAGGCGATTGCAGGCAGCTACTTGTGAGGATTGCAAAGCAAGCTCCTGGGCAAAACCTTGTAGCCTAAAGGCTAATTTCGGACACTTCCGCAGCGCGATGTTAAATTCTCTAGCCGGTATTCTGAACCCACTTCCCGCTACCTGCATAATCACGCGGACATGGCTGCTGCTAAATCCTGCCGTAAGCGGTAGCCCAACGAACCCTTCTCTTCCGACCAATCCAACTTCTACGGTCTTGCCATCGGGCATGATATTAAGAATGGAACCCAGGCCGTCATTCAGAAAGAACGCAAACTTGATTCGCTGCCCCATTTCGTTCATCACTGTAGGCGTTGGCAGTGAGACAAACTCCAACTTAGAGAAGATCGTAGCCCCTTCATCTTTTGGGAGATCTAACAAGATTTTGTTGTGAACCTGCCGCCCGTTCGCGCTGCTAACGGTAGGTTTGGGGTTGGTCTTCTTAGAATTAGCGAAACTGGCGCAGGCCATTGGAGGTTCCTTTGCGAAGGATTCGTCAGATTTCGCAAGGAACTGCCCTGAACGGGAGCCCGGCAGAGGGATGCTAGTGTGACGCTGCTATTGTACCGCTCAAATTCCACTCAGAGTGGCCTCTTTTCGTTTCAATCACACATTCTTCGGAACCGTACGCTAGCGTACACACACCTTAGAGCAAAGTGTTATGTTCGGCTGTAATAAGAACTACCCAGCAGAAACTCCACTTGGAGGCATTATGGCTGGCACAGATGCGGGTCCTAGTCGTTTTTCCTACTACGGTATGGTGATTGAATGCCCGCAGTGCGGGAAGAAAATGATCCTCGATGTTGGATTGGTAGGAGACCCCAAGAGCAATTCCCTCAAGTGCCTCGGCTGCCAAAACGAGATTGTTGCACTCTTGCCTGGACCCATCGTTGGTGGCCCTTCCCCGCTGTCGAATTAATTATGACGACCCGAGCCTTTCGCGTACTGGTCGTAGAAGATTTCACCGCCTTTCGGCAATTCATTTCCTCTATTTTGGCAAGAAGGCGCAACTTGCAAATTGTTGGCGAGGCGTCAGATGGATTAGAAGCTGTTCAGAAAGCAGTGGTGCTCAAACCGGACCTGATCACCATGGACATCAGTCTCCCAACCTTGCGGATGATTCCCTGCGCATTGTTCTTCGGAAGTCAAAAGGAAGGCTCGTCGTGAGGGTGAAGCGTACCCGCGCAGCCCGTTATGCTCTCGTCGTGCCGGTCATTCTGACGGACCTCGAGACCGGCCATCAAACCCAAGGAAACACCTGGGACGTGAGTGCGTTCGGGTGTCAAGTCATGACCGGGAACGGTACGCAGATTGGGGCGCGGGTGCGAATTCAAATCAACCACAAGGGCGATGTATTTGAGGCGCAAGGACTAGTGGTGAATATGCGACCGTTGATGGGAGCGGGAGTTGCTTTTAAGAAGATTGAAGATAACCACCGGATGGTGCTGGAGAAATGGCTCGAGGAATTGAGGAGTCAGAAATCCGAAAAGCAATGAAGTGCAAGACAAGAGAACGGTGAGAGGAAGCCTTCGGCGATGATCGGAGGAATTCCCCGATTGAGACAGAACCGCTTCGAACTTGCCTTTTAATTCTCCGTCTAAATTCCAGTGAGGTCATTCCTGGTGGCCATTGGACATCAGGTCCTGATTAAACGCCGTTATCGTCCATGTGGATTCGAAGCGTCCGCCGCACAAGCGGCTTCGTTCTGGGCGACTAATCGGGAGTTAACGTGGTTGCGTACTTGCTGGATAAATTTGTCCCGCCACGATGGGCACGACGAGGTACAGTAGCGGAAATAACCGGAAACTTGATTTCCGATTTCGGGCACTTACGGATTTGTACGCTACTCGGCCGCTGTTCCTGAAACCGCCTTTCCCGCTCTCGGCCTAACACGTTCCAAATAGTAGAAAATAAATCCGTACGGCACGAAGACCAACAAAAAATATACAAACGACGTTTTCCGCTGCCGGATGCAGTCGTAAAGCATCCACAATGCTCCAAGTGGGCCACACAAGAAGAACGTCACGACAAGTCCCTCTTCAAGCGCCGTTTTTGGAATCCACGGACCTAAGACGACCCAAGCCGCAAATATCGACGTGCCAGTGAGGAATAGAAAGGCGAAAACATGGCGTAGCTTGAGGTCTGGCATCATTAGGCGACAAATCAGGAGTTAGATGCCGGTTCAAGGCAAACCTTGTAGAAACCTTGCTCTTTGAAATAAAAATCTGGGTCAAGGAGCCTATCAACCGAGATATTCTCCTGTGCCTGCGGCACGTTCGCGAAGTCTCCATCCCAAACTCCATAGAGTTCGACTACCTTATCCCCAGTCGTTCGCAAAAGTGCAACCAGTGCCTCACAATTCTGGCGATGGGTCATGTCCCTCGCAATGTCTACCTCATCCTTCTCGGTATCCGTATAGAATTCAATTTCAGGCCAGCCCCCGTTTTGGAACATCGCGTGAGGGAAATCACAACCACAACTCGAACTGGAACCGATGCATTGGACTTCGGGCCTACTGAAATGTTGTTTGATTCCGGCGTCTCGCTCCGTGAGAGATTCGACAGGCAAATCTACAGCAGGTGGCATTGTCTTCATAGAAGATGCCAAGGTTCAAAGCTTGTTGCTTGTCCGGGCCTCTTCGGCCCCACGCTTGGAACGAACTCGCGTTGCGAAGCCCCGGTTGCGAGTCTAGATCGTAAGGGCATTCACCCTAGCTAGTTATCAGGTTTTTCCTTATGAGAAATCAGTACTTCACCGGCTAGCGTGCAGACCCAGAAAGACTATCGTGCCATTTTGAAACGCGGTCGCTTCCGCGGACTGGCTTCTCAAAGACGCGCAGGATTAATTTCTCGGGACAAAGAGGCGGTTCAAGCCGGAAACAGTGGAGGCGGTAAGGCCATGTCTCCACACATGGGACGCATTGAGAAACGAATCCGGCTGACTGTCCCGCTAGAGGTTTCCAAGTTGCGGGACCCATCGGGTGTGGAGCAAACGATCACAGAGGACGTCTCTTCTAGTGGGGTACGCGTGTTAACCCGGCGGGCGATGGCGCCTAATGAGCGACTGATGGTCAGGGCCTTCCAACGCGATCTACAAACACGGGCTCGTGTGGTTTATTGTCAGCGGCTGCCCGACGGGCGCTATGGAGTTGGATTGCGGTTCCAGAAAGCTGACATCAACTTTCTTTCCGCTGCTCGACGGGGGTCACAGAATCGGGGCTGAAAAAAAGCCTAGGAGTGCGCCGATGCTCATGAACCGTTCCTCGCTGTCAGTTGCACAACACACGAATTTCAGGGCATACCCACTTCGGAATGCCTTGCAAGAATCATCAGTGAGGGCCACTAAAGGGACTTTACCCGCTGAGGCAACCGAGTCACTGGCCATCAAGAAAGCGCCTCCGCCTAGGTCTGCGGTTGGATTCCTCCTGATGGACTCGGCGCTGAACGCCATCTCGTTCAATGTCGAAGCGACACAGATCCTTAGTTATCCAGACAAGTTTGCTAACTTAGAGCGCTCGGATGCCTTCCTCACAGGAAAGATTTGCACGAGCCTGACGAACCGACAGGCCCCAGGTAGATCGCCCTTTGTGACCGAGTTCCGATCCGGCAGGAGGCGTTATTTTTGCCGTGCGTTCGTCGTGGATTCGCAGGCAAAAAATCCTGCTCACCCCAGCATAGCCGTCCTGCTTGAAAGAGGTCCCGCCGGATTGGTCTCGTTGTCCCAAGTCTCCCAGCAATTCAACCTCACGCAACGCGAGCGAGAAGTATTGGAGTATTTGTTGCAAAGCCTGAGCAGCAAGGAGATTGCGAATCGGATGAACGTCAGCCCCAACACAGTCAAGGCCTTTCTGCGACTCATTATGATCAAGACGGGAGTTTCTTCTCGCTCGGCCATCGTAGAGAAGATCATGATGACCCACTCGCAGTAATGGCTCGCTTTTTCTTTGCTCTCTTCGCTGACCAGCGACGGAAAGGCCAATTTATTTGATAAGAAAAGAGGAAAGCAAACTTGAGACGATTGCGCGCATGTCCGCCTCATTGTAGGAGGCGGGGAAGCGCGACGTGCGTGCGAGCATCTGGTCTCGTAGCATACCTTCGACTGCTCCCATCAGGGCTGAGCGAAAAGCCTGTGGGTGAATGTTCGGTGCCAGTTCGCCTTTGGCGGCCAATTCTTTCAGAATTCGATCCAACATCCTTACGAACTCTATAAAGCCGGGGACCAGCACGACCATATGCCCGTCGCCACGGATGCGCCGACCCTCGAGCAAAACCAGAGTCCGCATCGATGGGTCCTTAGCTAGAAAGCCGAGCACCATCTCAATGAGGATCCTAAGTTTGTCTTGGGGGGAGGCAATGCTTTCCGTGGCCAGAAGCACTGCCGGATTAATCTGCTCCCACGTGGACTCGAAAATGGCCTCGAGAATACCCTGCTTGTCGATAAAATGTTTGATGAGCTGGGACTGGCTAGTCCCAGCCAACCGACAGATGGCTGCAGTCGTGGTGCCCTCGTAGCCACCCTCTGCAAAGAGAGTCTTGGCTGCTTCCCGGAGCCGATCCCTACTGGAAGCCATCACGGAAGTCTTCAGCGGCGGCATTTTTGCACCCCGTCGTCCTCAAGCGACTAAGCTTCGTCGCGTTGATGCTACGTCGCCCTGAGGTGGATCAATTCTAGCTTCCCCAAGCGCGAGAGAAATTCCAGGCGCCCGGGACTTCCCTCTTCGTTAACAAACACTTGACAAAGCTTCGTCGCTCTGCGACTATTTCCAGTCGTTCTACTACTACACTTTGGCAGTATACTCCAGAGATCATCCATCCATCCAGGGAGTAGTAGAATGAAAGGCACTTGCTGTAGCGAGCGAAGGCGACTTCGAAGTCAACATCGGCGAAACCTCCATTTCTCCCGGCCTGAAGAATTCGGAATAGGCGATGCCGCGATGCCCACAAACCATTTGTCAGCCTCGATTGCGCGCCGCGCAAACCCCAAGACACAAGCGCTATCGAAGGAAGTGCCTCCACCCAAGACTGCAGTTGGATTCCTCCTGATGGACTCGGCGCTAAACCTTATCTCGTCCAATGTCGAGGCGATCCACATTCTTAGTTATCCACGCAATCTCGCGAACCTAAGACGCCAAGAGCTCGAAGTTACAGGAAAGATTCGCTCAACCCTGATGAGCCAAGAGCCACCGGGTGAATCACCTTTTGTGGCCGAGTTCCGATCCGGTAGGAGGCGTTATTTTTGCCGGGCCTTCCTCGTGGATTCGCAGGCAAGAGAACCTGCTCATCCAAGCATAGCCGTCCTGCTTGAAAGAGGACCCTCCGGATTGTTCCCTTTGTCCCAAGTCTCTCAGCAATTCAACCTCACGCGGCGCGAGCGACAAGCGTTGGAGTATCTGTTGCAAAGCCTGAGCAGCAAGGAGATTGCGAATCGGATGAACGTCAGCCCCAACACAGTGAAGGCGTTTCTGCGTCTGATCATGACCAAGATGGGGGTCTCCTCCCGCTCGGCGGTCGTTGGGAAAATTCTCATGACCCAACCGTAGTGGTGGCTCGATCTTCCTTTTGTCTGCTTTCTCCCCTGCGGGTCTCCGGACTAGCCCATTCGAATAATTGACTCCAGTCTGTGACCGCGGGATTATCCGCAAATGAAGCGAGGAGCACGGCAGGGGCAAAGACTTGGTCTTCGATTTCCGTGCAGTTTGGATCTGCGGGGGAGTAAGGTCGCCTCGCTCGGGATTCAGGAACCCGAGGCCGTCATGCGCGGTCGGATTGAGAACATCAGTCAAGGCGGCATCTGCCTTCTGAGCAGCCAGCGCATTCCAGCATCATCTCTTGTCCGCTGTGAAATCGAAGTTTCCATGACTCGCGCGGCCATTCCCACACTGATGCAGGTGCGGTGGGCTGAGAGAACTTCCGCTGCTCGTGGGCGATACAAAATGGGACTGCAATTCCTTCTGTAAGCACCTGGCCTACTTTTTCTTTCTTGGGTAACCTGTGAAATCACAAGGACTGACCCGATCGTCTAGTCGACCGGCCTAGTCCATCGGGCTAATTTGAACGGCTACACCTTACTGACCAATCCCCCCAGGTAATAGACAAGATCGACCAAATCTTTGAAGATCACCATCAGGGAGCCTATCCGCTTTGAAGGCAGTCTTCAGTACGAGCAGATTCAGACGCTTGATCGGTGTCCTTGGCGAGCCGCGCAAGAAAACGGTGGCAGCAAAAGACATCGGAAATCCGATCGCGAGTTTTTGCTGCTCGTGAAATACCTGCAATTGGGTTCCCGAAGACGGGACTCAAGGGGCGGTAGCTTGGCTAGATTGGATATGGAGTCTCCTTGGTTCGCGCTGCGAGTCAGAAGCCGTTACGAACATACGGTTGCCGCACATTTGCAAGGGAGGGGCTACGAATCGCTTCTGCCCCTGTACAAGTGCCGGCACAGGTGGTCTGACCGGTTCAAAGAAATCGAACTTCCACTTTTTCCCGGGTACGTGTTTTGCCAGTTTGACTCACTGAACCGACTGCCAATTCTTTCGATCCCTGGAGTCGTTTACGTCGTGGGCGTTGGCAGAACCCCTGTCCCCATTGATGAAAACGAAATTGCCGCCATTCAGGCCGCTGTCAAATCCGGATTACCGAGACAGCCTTGGCCGTTCCTCGAAATTGGACATAGGGTCAGAATAGAGTGCGGACCGCTCTGCGGCGTCCAGGGAATCTTATTGGGTTTCAGAGGGCATCATCGTCTGGTGTTGTCTGTAACACTCTTGCAGCGGTCAGTCGCGGTTCAGGTCGATGAGGCTTGGGTACAGCTCTGCCACAGCACCTGGCTTACAGTGGCCCTGTGACCTCTAAAGCTCGTTCGCGGCAACCTAGTGACTAGACATGCTTGGCATTCTCGCGTTCATCGAGTGAAAATGTATGTTTATTGCTGGGAGTGAACGGCAGTTCATCGGAGCCGACGTTGAACGTCACACCGCAGCCGCGAATTGCATGGGCCCATCGGCTATTGAAGCGTCAGTACCCGCCCGTGTGGGTTGCGAGAGTGCTGAACCATTGATCCGATGCGGGGCCGACGATCCAATGCATGTCGAAACACCGCTGGAGATTGTCATAGTCCTCAGCTCTGAAGTCATGCAAGAGCTGCGCCGGTTGGTAAGGGCAGAGCTAGTACAGCTGAATCTCTCTCGACAAGCAACGAGATCGTTGGAAACCACGGATACACGGGCTAAAGCTCTGCCCTGCTGCCATTGCCGTATGTGCGGAGCATCGGTGCCTTCGACTAGCCTGTTTTGTCCGAAATGCGATTCGTTTCAAGGACACTTCGCGGCAGAGCGATGCCTCGATGATAGATCATACTTCGACGCTGAAAATCTGGCGCCTCCACTGCCTGCAGCCGCTCCGCCGCGACATTCCCTTTGGAAAGCAACCGAACCTTTTCGTCCGGATCGGTATCTATGTTCGCAACGATAGCTCTGATAACCTTGCTTGTACAAACTACTTCTCCACTCCAGTCCGTTCCTCAAAACCGGACTGAGCGAGCCACAAGTGACAGGCGATCTGCGGATATACTGCCTTCCCCCAGCCCAATCGTACTGCTGATCGGAACCGGCGACCTGCTAGAAATTAGCATTTCAACTGTGATTGGAGCGCCCGAAATGAATTGCAAAGCGCGGGTCAGCGCCTCCGGAGACATTGCCTTGCCACTGGTTGGCAGTCTTCACGCGGCTGGACTGACTGCCGAGGAAGCTCAGGCGACCATCGAGAAGAAGTACAAAGATGCCGAAATTTTGAAAAATCCGCAGGTATCGGTTCTTATCATTGAGTATGCATCCCAGGGTGTTTCTGTGCTTGGCGAGGTATTAAAGCCAGGCATTTATCCGTTATTGACGTCTCGACGATTATTAGATTTGATGTCCCAAGCCGGTGGCGTCACGCCAACAGCCGGGAGAACGATTACAATAACGCACCGCGATCATCCCCTAGACCCCAAGACGATAGTCTTATCCAGGGATCCAAGGCAGAACACGGCGAGCAACATAGACATCATTCCGGGTGACACCATTGTGGTCGCTAAGGCAGGTGTTGTTTACGTTGTGGGAGCGGTCGGGAAGCCTGGTGGATTCACAATGGATGCAAACGACGGGCTTACCATACTTCAAGCGATTGCCCTGGCTGAAGGCCCTAAGACAGACGCCGCAATGGATAAAGCCAAGTTGATCCGGCAAGCGCCGAATGGTCCGTCTGAAATTCCCGTCCCATTACATAAGATTCTGGCTTCGAAGACCCCTGACATAAGATTGCAGTCCGATGACATCTTATACGTGCCAAGCAGTGCGGTAAAGAGTGCTGCTCGTCGCAGTCTGGAAGCAATCGTCCAGACTGCGACGGGACTGGCCATCTACCGCCGATAAAGATGGTAGAAAGGACGACGTGTTGTCTCGGAACGAAAACCTAATTTTGACGGGCTCCGACCCCGAACAGATGCAACTTTCGCCAGGCGCCGGCAAAATCGTCGCCAACCCGAACTATCGCTATTGCATACGCAATACAAACCGCGAGTGGCAGTACTGCCTTCGTGTTCTGCAGAACCGCTGGCGGTTTGCTGCGCTATTCGGAGCTGCCATCTTCAGTGTGATTGCAATCGTCACTTACAGTATCACGCCGGTTTACGAGGCGACTGCACGTTTGGAGATCGAGCCGCCCGGCCTAGAAACATTTTCCCTGACAACTGACAGCTCAGGTACCAGGGATCCATTTTACACGGACACGCAAGCTGAACTCCTCAAGGGCGAGGCTCTTGCGACTGTTGTGATTCGTAAACTGCGTCTCGATCGAGAGCCCATATTTGTCGGCAAGCACATTTCTAAACAACCGGACAACAATATTAGTGGCAAGGTCGGGCTGACCCATGCGGAGAGCATCGCGCTAAAATATTTTCAAGAGCACCTTACCATTTCTTTCGTTCGTAAGAGCCGAGTGCTTGAAGCGAGGCTCGCTACACCCGACCCCAGCCTTTCCATGCAAGTTATCAATACCTTGGCGGATCAGTTCATCGAAGCCAACTACAAGGCTCGTTACGATGCCATTATACGTGCCTCCGAGTGGTTGTCTCATCAAATGGACGACATTCGCGACAAGGCGAAAGCCTCTAGCCAAGCCTTGGTAGAGTTTCAGAAAGCCCATGGAATCGTCGATATCGACGAGAAACAAAGCTCTGTGTCACAGAAGATTGCCGACTTAAATCGACAGCTGACCCAGGCTGAAACGGATCGTATTCAACTTGAAGCGTATCTGAGAGGAATCCACGCGGGGCACCAGGAGTCACTTCCACAGATCCGCGAGAACACCATGATGCAGGCCCTAACGCAGCAACTGATCGAGCGCAGGGCTGAACTGTCCAGCGCCCAGGCGATCTACGGTGAAAAAAGCCCAAACGTCAAAAAATTGGAACAGCAAATTGATGAGTTGCAAAGTCAGATCTTGTCAGAGGAACGTAAAACTGTTCTTGAAATCCAGACAAACTATGAAGCAGCTCGCGCTCGCGAAGACTTAGTATCCCGCGAAATCAAGGGGACTACCAATGAAATGGCTGAGATGGCGCAATACACCTCTCTAAAGCGTGAGGCCCAGCGCGACGCCGACCTTTACACGTCCCTGTACGCGCGCGTCAAAGAAGCCGGCATCGCCGCAGCTTCCAAGTCCGGCAACATTAGAGTGGTAGATCAGGCACGACTGTTGGACAAGCCCACGAGACCGCGGAGACGAATGAATCTTGCTATTGGCTTCGTATTGGGACTAATCAGTGGAGTGGTAATTGCCTTTGTTCGAAACAGCCTTGACAGCAGCATTCGATCGCCTGAAGACATCGAGAAATGGACCGGTCTTCCCTCGCTTACGCTAATACCCCACAGCAACGTAACCTCGAATGGCAGATCAACTGGTTTGCGTCCATGCTCGTTTTTTGAAAAACCGTTTTCTCCAGAAGCTGAGGCAGTTCGCGAACTGCAATGCTCAATTCTGCTCGGCAACCGCGACTGTCCGCCGCGAATTCTGCTGGTTGCCTCACCGTTTTCCGAGGAAGGTAAAACGACAGTTGCAATCAACCTTGCTTTCTCGCTGAGTCAGATTGGACCAACGTGCCTAGTAGACGCAGATCTGCGGAAGTCCGGAGTGGCCAGTGCCTTGTGTCTGAAGCCGGTGCACGGATTGACGGATGTGCTGAGAGGCTCGGTATCTTTGAAAGAAGCGCTCGTAGGAGTCGAACACTCCCTCCGATTGGCAATCCTAACTGCGGGATCGCTCTCAGATGACTTTGACCACCTGCTCGCCTCAGATCGGATACGCAACATCTTGAGAGTGCTGAACGAATCTTGTCGGTTCGTCGTAATCGATTCACCGCCGCTTATACCCTACGCGGATGGACGGCTGCTTTCCTCGATGGTGGACGGGGTCATTCTGGTCAGTCGGTACGGGTCCACTAGCCGACACTCGATCGCCAGGTGCGCCGAGATGTTAGCGATCCTTCATGCGCCTGTGCTGGGTGTGGTTCTGAATGGTGTGGACGGCAGATCGGCGGATTACCAATATGCATATGCTACCTAGATAGCCGCGGCGAAAAGTTGCACTACATAGTCCTCGGACTTCCTGCAAACAGCACAGAGAAGAGATGCTGTTCCCAGGCTTTATAGCTCGCGGTAGCGCGAACGCCTCTTCCTATTTCCGTTGGCTGTATTTTTGAATCTTCACCTCGCGACAAGATAGTTTCACGGAAGAAGTCATGCGCCCTACTTTGTTACCGCGCGACAAGTTCCACGAAAAAATGACATTCCAGATTCGGGACTCTGACGCGCACGACATCCGCCCGAAATCGACAGCAATGAACACGAGTGGAGCCTTTCCCGCGAATGTCTCGATTGCTCCCCGACATCGGGCGTTTTGGGGGCGTGTGACCGAGTTCGAAGCTTCATGGTTTTATCGGCTTACAATTATCGGACTGGTGTTGTGGTGGGTAGCCTACTTATATCCCCTTATCACCGTCGTTGATATCGAGGACCCGCCTGCAGTTCAGGGGACTATGGAAGGATCGCTCGCAAATCGATTGCTGGTGATCTCGTTCGCTGGCTTGGGTGGAATGTACCTACCTCGTGCGATTCGTGCGCTGCGGGTACGGCGCGAAGTGGCGCCGATCTTTTACTTACTGGCAGGGTATCTCTTTTGGTCTGCAGCAACAAGCCTGTGGAGTATTGATGGAGTGCTTAGCATTCGACGCTTCGCAATTTTGGTCCTTTTGCTGATCGGCGCGATAGGTCTGGGAGCCGGGTTTTATGCGCAAACCCGCGATCGGGCGATCACCCTCGCAAGACATGTTCTGTACGCAAGTTGGATAGCCATCGCCGTGCTGATTGCATCGAGACTATGGCACCAAAGTTTCTTGGAGCTGCTCAATCCGGAGTGGACACTAAAATACGACACACCGATCCAATACTATATGTTTGCGGCAGCGTACGGACTGATTTCCGCAATCGTCCTTTATCCATCGGCAAAGATTAAGAGTGTCGTTTCGGTCTTGGTGCTGGGTTTGGTACTTCTGCTACTGAAGGGCCGAACGCTGATCGCTGGGACGCTGGCTGCTGGGCTGCTAATTTCATCTTGTCTTGCCAAGCGCGGCCCTTGGCGCACCACTGCTTTCTTGCTTGGTCTCATCTTATCGTCAGTACAAGTTGACTTGGCAATGGGCGGCCGTATCGCTCTTTCCTGCGCGGCCTTTGTTGCGGATAGACTGGCCTCGCTGGTTCCCTATTTGTCAATTGGAAATGGCATTAATGACCTGTCGTCTCTTGATGGACGCATCCCACTTTGGCATACGCTGTGGCCCTATTTTGGCGACCATCCCTTCATCGGCCACGGATTCGGGGCATTCTGGTATCGGAACCGTTTTGCTGATGTCTATCACGAAGTCTTGTGGCCTGCGGTCGTTGCTCACAACGGTTTCCTCGACGAGCTACTTGGGACGGGAGTCATCGGACTGCTTCTATTCCTGGCATTCTGGTTCGCAAGCATGCAATTCACTCTGCGAGTTGCTAAGGGGGACAAGCATTCGGGCTATCTTGTCTTTGTGTGGTTGCTACTCTTTCTGTTCTGCAACAGCACGCTTAGCATATTACAGTCTTACTTTCAGGCTCCCACGCTGTTTTCAGGAACAGCGTTGTTTGCCGTCTTAGCGCAGTCTTCAAGACCCAGCTTCCGTCCGCTACCGGGGATGTGTTGCACAAAGACAAAAGCCGAGAGACAAGGATGAGATCGCCGAGAATCTCTATAGTAGTGTGCTCCTACAATCAGGCACCTTTTATTCGAGAAACGCTCGAAAGTCTAATCAATCAACAGAATGTCGCCCGCGATGAGCTAGAAGTGATTGTCATCGACGGTGCGTCAAACGATGGCTCGGTTGAGATAATCGAGTCATATAAAGACAAGTTGAGCTATTTCGTCAGTGAGCCGGATCGCGGGCAAACCCATGCCTTGAACAAGGGCTTCGCACTTGCGACCGGGGACGTCCTCGGGTGGCTTTGTTCCGATGACTTGTTGCAGTCCGACGCGGTCCGCTTCGTCTTAGATTACTTCCGTGCACATCCTGGAGTCGATTTCATCTATGGAGACGCGGATGAAATCGGCCGAAACGGTGAACTCTTGAAAATGAGGAAGGAAACCCCCTTCAATTGGTTTATCTGGGCATACGGGGGCCATAACTACATCAACCAATCTTCGGCTTTTTGGAGGCGCAGCCTCCACGAACAAGTACACGGCTTAGATGAAGCTTTCAATCTTGTCATGGATGGGGATTTGTGGGCTCGCTTTGCAGAGCGAACTCGGGCGCGTCATGTGAGTAAAATTCTCTCCAGTGTGCGCGTGTACCCGCAGATGAAGAGCCAGCGCCTAAGGACGCGTGCCATCGAGGAACAACGGAGGATCTATCTTCGCTATGGCATCGATCACAGCAGGAACTACACGCGAGCACTAAAACTCACCGCAAGGATCTGCCGCGTCGGCTGGAAAGCGGCGACCGGCTGTTACTGGTAGCGAGTCAGAAGCAGCACCTACAACGAAAATCGCTTACGATCGCACCGTCTTTTCTGCCCAAGCTCTGTGAAGCGAGGTCTCGTGGAAATCGCCAAAAAGGAATGTGAACCTTTTGTTAGAGCAATGCTGGAACTTGCGCTCGCCCGCTCGTAACCCCGTTGGTCCAGTTGATGCCCAATTAGGACACCAGCCCCGGCGTGCCTACCATCTTGCGCTTTCGGCTTGAGTTATGGACCGAGCTAACGTACTTGGAGTGAGAATTCACGCAATCGACATGACGCGTGCTGCAGATGAAATCGAGCGCGCACTCGCACATAGCGAAAAAGGATACATATGCGTCACCGATGTTCACGGGGTAATGGAGGCACAGAGTGATCCCGGGTTCAAAGCTATTCTCAATCGCGCGCTGCTAACCGTGCCGGATGGGATGCCAACTGTCTGGGTAGGTAAGCTACAGGGCTTTCGGCGCATGAAACGTGTTTTCGGTCCTGACCTGATGGGCGAAGTTTGCCTGCGTTCGGTACAGAAGGGCTACACCCACTTCCTTTACGGTGGTAGGCCCGGCGTAGCAGAGCAACTGAAAGCCGCATTGACCTCAAGATTTTCTGGCATCAACGTGGTTGGAACCTACACGCCCCCCTTTCGCCCCTTGACGCCAGCCGAATTTGGCCAGCTCAAGAATACGATCCGCCAATTGAAACCTGATCTTTTCTGGGTCGGACTCGGCACGCCAAAACAGGAACGGTTCATGGCCGCGCACCTTCATGACCTTAGCACTAAGGTTATGATCGGAGTCGGAGCAGCCTTTGACTTCCATACAGGACGCTTGCGCGATGCGCCGGATTGGGTGAAGAACTTTGGTCTGCAGTGGCTGCATAGGCTCGTCCAGGAACCGGCGCGACTATGGCGACGATATCTGCTGAACAATCCGAGATTCGTATGGAGAATCGCGCTTCAGCTTTTGAAACTGAAATACTGAAGCTGGGGTGGCGACTCAATGCTTCTGTGGTGCCAACTATCTAGACACTAGTTAAGTAAGGGCAAGCTCGACATGGTTCGCACGCACGTCCATGAAGGTAATTTTCGTCCACAACTCGTACCAACAGCGGGGCGGTGAAGACGTGGTTTTTGAGCAGGAGGTAGAACTGCTCAAAAGCCATGGCCACGCAGTCGTCGTTTACCGTCGCAGCAATTCTGAAATACAGGGTCGCCCGCGACTACATCACATAGTTCTGGCAAAACGTGCCATCTGGGCCAGCGACACGCGCGACGAAGTGGCGCGTCTAATTCGGCGCGAAAGACCAGATCTGGTCCACGTACACAACACGTTTCTCATGATTTCGCCATCCATATACTCGGCCTGCCGCGATGCCGGCGTGCCAGTCGTCCAAACGCTGCATAACTACCGTCTCCTCTGCCCCGGAGCTTATTTAATGCGCAATGGCAACACTTGCAATCAGTGTGTGCGCGGAACCCTGCTGCACAGCGTAGTTCACGGTTGTTATCGGGACTCACGGCCGGCGACGGCGACGCTCGCCTTGATGCTCGCCCTTCACAGGGCGCGTCAGACATGGACAACGATGGTCGATCGCTACATCGCGCTCAGCAAATTCGCGGTTCGTCAATTCGTTGAGGGTGGGCTGCCAGTGCACAAAATCGCGGTGAAGCCAAACTTCGTTCAGCCCGATCCTGGCATTGGCAGCGGCTCTGGCGAGTACGCAGTATTCATTGGCAGACTGAGCTCCGAAAAGGGTGCGGACATCCTCCTCAATGCCTGGAAACGAGTGAGGAGCAGTATACCCCTGCTGATCATCGGCGATGGTGAGATTCGGGAAAAACTCAAGGCTGAATTCCAGGGTGATTCGCGAGTGAGATTCTGTGGGCAAATGGAGCGAGCACAAGTATTCGGGGCATTGAAGCGTGCGCGCTTTCTTGTTGTCCCAAGCCGCTGCTACGAGAGTTTCCCCGTGACGATCGCCGAGGCGTACGCGTGCGGTATACCAGTGATTGCTTCGGCAATGGGCGCGATGGAGGAATTGGTGGCGGATGGCCGTACGGGCTTGCTGTTTCGTGCTGGGGATGCAGAGCACTTGGCGGAGCAGGTTGAATGGGCATGGAGCCACGCTGACGATCTGGAACACATGCGGCACGAATGTCGCCGTGAATTCGAATTGCAGTACAGTGCAGAGCGAAATTACCAGTTGCTGATGGCGATTTACAATCGCGTGTTGTCTGGCAACGGTTGCCGCTCATCTAAGAAACCAAGCACCAGCGGGTCGGCCGGAGAATTCGTATGCTGAGCACTCCATGCGACGTTTGCGGTGGGATAAAGTCCACTGGGCTAACTCTTCAGGTTTACTCTTCGTCGGCACGAGGTGCGAGTTGAGCTTGTCCAAGACACTGGGGGCAAAGTTAGGTAATGCCATTCGCCTTCGATCGTTGAACATGTTGCTGCCAAACGACAGAGCGCGCGAGCGGCATCGAAGGGTGGCCTATACAATCGCGGCGTCTATACTGGCCGGAGCGATTTCCTTAGGGACAACACTGATCACCATGCGGCTCACCCTTTCATATTTGGGAACAGAGCGTTTCGGCTTGTGGATGACAATAAGCACATTGCAAGCGTTTTTGGTTTTGGCCGATCTCGGAGTTGGTAACGGGCTGCTTAATGCAGTTGCAGAGGCGAATGGCAAGAGTGACACGACGATGCTCCGCAAGTACATCGACAGCGGAATGCTGCTATTGGGATTGATATCTGGTTTCATTCTTCTTTTGCTAGCCTGCGGTTACCAAGTTGTTCCATTTGGGCAATTCCTCAATCTCCATTCTCGTCTGGCACTCAGTGAGGTAAAGCCCGCAATTGCAGTTTTCACAGTTTGTTTCGCGATCGACCTTTTTCTTGGACTGGTACAGCGCGTGCAGCTAGGTCTTCAGCTAGGTTTCTTAATTAAGTTGTGGCAAATTGCGGGTAGTGCGCTGGGGCTAGCGGGCGTATTGGCGGCTATGCGCTTGCGTGCAGGTCTCCCTGTTCTGGTCCTTGCATTATGTGGCGCTCCTCTCATAGCTAAGCTATTGAACGGATATCTTTTCTTCGGGCGAATGCGATCCGACCTCAGGCCCACTTTCAAACTAGCGTCATGGAGCGCAATGCGGCAGATCGGACGACCGGCATTCCTCTTTTTTGTTTTGCAAGCTGCGGTTGGACTCGCGTATCAGTCCGACAATCTGATCATCAGCCATGTCTTAAACCCAGAAGCGGTAACCCAATATTCCGTACCTCAAAAACTATTCAGTTTGATATCTCTTGTAATCGCGACACTCACCTGGCCACTCTGGCCAGCGTATGGCGACGCCGTCGCACGCGGAGACGGGCAGTGGGTAAAGCGAACTTTGTTCCGCTCGTTGATCGGAGTGGTCGGTCTGGCAGCGCTGATGGCAGGCGCTCTTGTCCTCCTTGGTCCAAAGCTAATTCATATTTGGGTGGGCGACAAGGTTCATCCCAGCTTAGTTCTGTCAATGGGATTTGCATGCTGGGCAGTAGTAGACGCCGGAGGAAATGCCATTGCCATGTTTCTGAACGGCACTAGCGTTGTGAAAGCACAGACAATTATCGCCTGCATTTTCGCAGTATGCGTCGTGGTGGTGAAGATTTATATCCTTCACCAGTGGGGCATTAACGCAATGCCTTGGGCAACACTGATTTGTTATATTTTCCTAACCGCCTTGCCTTATGGAATCGTGGTTCCTCGAATCGCTTCGAGGGTATGCTATCCCGAACCAACGCTCGCTTAATTGGTTTATTACTATGGAATCGCGTCCGTCAGTCTTGAACGCTGCCGCTGGTTGGTTATCCTCTTCGTTCCTGTTCGCCCGAGGGAGAACGCTCTTTGAGGCAAACAGCCGCAGTTGGAATTTGCCAATGACGAAGTGGGACAAACTGCTGGCGGGTGGGTACCTCATCTTGAAGGATTTTTCCAAAGGCCGGTTTCCCCCCGAATTCGCCGATCGAACAAAGGCGTATCAAGCGGAAATCGATTTCTACGAGTCGACACCTGGACAGAGCCTGAAAACAAATCTCGAAGCTCACTCCCGCAAACCGTTCTGGGGATCGGAACGTTTCGCCGAATACAGCGCCAAGTTTGTCAAAGTTCTGCGAATTTTTGAGCAGATCGGCCTCAAGCCAGGCCACCATCTGCTGGAGGTGGGATGCGGATCTGGTTGGATGGCAGAGTTTCTTGCGTTGTCCGGATATTCCGTGTGCGGTACGACCATCATGCCGACGGATATTGCCATCGCAAACAAGCGTGTCGCTGCCTGGTGCGCTCGGGATCTCTCTAACCAATTAGATTTTAAGGTAAGCCCGATGGAATCGGTGCATGAGGTGTTGCAAGAGGGGGAGAGTTTTGACGGAGTTTTCGTTTTCGAGGCTCTGCACCATGCATTCGACTGGCGTCAAGCTATCAAGGCAGCATACTGCTGTCTCAAGCCTTCAGGGTGGTTGATTGTCGCTAATGAGCCGAACCTCCTTCATACGTTCATTAGCTACCGGGTGGCCAGACTCTCCAACACCCACGAAATTGGCCTCAGCCGCAAGGCATTGACTCGAGAAATGCAACAAGTTGGATTTAGTGAGACTCGTGTATTTGCACCGAAGCTCAATGATCTGACCTCCTCGCATTGGATTGCAGCCCGAAAGTGAGCCGGGAAGCTACGAGCAATAATACGCTCCTAACCGTGCGGCCCATCAAATTCGACGTTCGCGGTTAATTTGGACAGAAGTAGTTTGACTTTCAACCCTTAGCTCTTGCATTCCCCAACTGCTCAAGGCAACTCATCTTGGGCGTTCAATCTCGCAAGGAGGCCCTAAGTGATGCGCGCGCTTGTTACGGGTGTTACGGGTCAAGATGGCTCGTACCTCGCAGAATTATTGCTCTCGAAAGGTTACGAGGTGCACGGGATCATACGAAGAGCGAGTTCCTTCAACACGACTCGTCTAGACCATGTTTACGAGGACCCGCACAAGCCAGGGACTCGGCTCTTCTTGCATTACGGCGATCTATCTTCCGGAGAGCAGCTCACAAACCTTATCTATAACATCCGCCCCGAGGAAATCTACAATCTTGGAGCACAGAGCCATGTGAAGGTGAGCTTCGACATTCCAGAGTACACGGGGGATACGACAGGATTGGGGACCACTCGAATACTGGAGGCTGTCCGGCGCAGTGGGATCAGGACGCGATTTTATCAAGCAAGCTCCTCTGAGATGTTCGGCAGTTCCCCTCCCCCCCAGAACGAAAAGACGCCGTTTCGGCCGAGAAGCCCCTATGGCGCAGCGAAGCTGTACTCTTACTGGCTGACAGTGAATTATCGGCAAGCCTACGACTTATTCGCCTGCAACGGAATACTCTTCAATCACGAAAGCCCGCGGCGAGGAGGGACATTTGTCACTCGCAAGATCACAAGAGCGATCGCACAGATCCTGTGTGGCAACCAGAAGAAGCTCTACCTAGGCAATTTAGAAGCTAAAAGAGATTGGGGCTACGCGCCAGAATATGTGGAGGCGATGTGGCTGATGCTGCAGCAAGATCAACCAGATGATTACGTCATAGGCACGGGCGAGACACACTCCGTGAAGGAATTCATGGCGGAAGCCTTTGGCTATGTGGGCTTGGACTGGCGCAAGTATGTCGAGTTCGATCCTAAATATGTCCGACCAACGGAAGTCGACACCCTCCTCGCCGACGCCACCAAGGCAAGAGAACAATTGTCATGGAAACCCAAACTTAGCTTTCCAGAACTCGTCCGCATCATGGTAGATGCCGATATGGAAGCGGCCGGTCTGCCACCTGTTGGGGAAGGGGTTCAGATCTTACAGGTGCAATTCTCTGATTGGCACCGATGGCGAATCTCGAAGTTGGATGTCGTACAGTCGGTTGAAGGTGCGGCCTGCGAGAGGGAGTATGCCTGAAAATAGGTTGCGAGATTTCTGGTCGGGCTCCCGTGTGCTCGTAACGGGTGGAGCAGGTTTTCTGGGCTCCCGTGTGGTGGAGAAGCTTCGTCGACGTCAGTGCGAAGAGATTTTTGTTCCAAGAAGCAAGGACTTTGATCTGCGCAAAACGGAGGACATTGCCAGGATTTTCGAACGATCGGACTACAGTATGGTAATCCACCTGGCAGCAACGGTGGGCGGAATTGGCGCAAATCAAAAGAATCCGGCGCGCTTCTTTTATGAAAATGCGATTATGGGGATTCAGTTGCTCGAGTATGCGGCGCATTCGGGAGTAGAGAAGTTCGTGTGTATCGGAACCGTCTGCTCCTATCCGAAATTCACTCCAGTGCCTTTTCAAGAAAGATATCTTTGGGATGGTTATCCCGAGGAAACCAATGCGCCCTACGGACTTGCCAAGAAGATGCTTCTCGTCCAGTGCCAGGCGTATCGGCAGCAGTATGGGTTCAATGCGATTTATTTAATACCAGTAAACCTGTACGGGCCGGGTGACAATTTCGATCCCCATACGTCTCACGTCATCCCGGCTTTGATCCGGAAATGCGTGGAAGCCAAAGCTCTAGGACTTCATAGGATCGTTGCTTGGGGTACCGGCAATGCCTCACGAGAATTCCTTTATGCCGACGATGCTGCCGAGGGGATACTCCATGCGGCGGAACACTATAACGAGGCTGAGCCAGTCAACCTCGGTTCCGGAGAGGAACTCAGCATGCGCGAGCTGGCCAGCCTCATATGCGAGCTGACCGGCTTCGCCGGAAGTATCCAGTGGGACGCTTCCAAGCCGGACGGTCAGCCAAGGCGACGTTTGGATACAACACAGGCTGAGCGCAAATTCGGATTCAAAGCCCAAACAAAGCTTCGAGACGGATTGACAGACACGATCGAGTGGTACCAAAGCATCGTAGCGGGTCAGCTCGTCCAAAATCGATGAATGATGCCACGGCCAAGTTCAAATACATGACTCCTATCCTTTTTATTGCGGACCGCGTCCGTGCAACTGCCAGACGAATTTGGTCCGCATGCGGCAGGAGATTGCGTCTCCGCGGCCAAGCACTCTTCAAATAAAATCACCGACTTAACCCTGTTCAAGGCCAATTCAGGGTACAGAATGCCGTAGGGTTTGGTGCTCGACCAAATGTTGTCATTCACCCCCGAATGCGAACCAGCTCAAGAGACCACCATCCGAATGCCAGCATTCGTTGCCGTCAGTGTAGACGACGGCCATTCTTCGGACCTTATGACGGCCGATCTCCTGTCCAAATTCGGTCTGAAAGCGACTTTTTACGTTCCCAGACAGAACCCCGAACGGCCAGTTGTGGAACCATTGCAAATGAGAGAATTATCCACGGCCTTCGACGTGGGTGGACATACACTGAGTCATACGCCACTTCCAGACCTCCGAGAAGACGGCGCCTGGAACGAAATTAGGGGTTGTAAAGATTGGCTGGAGGATCTGCTGGGCCGGCCAGCCACGTCGTTCTGCTATCCTCAGGGAAAGCACAATCGACAATTGCGCAATCTGGTGGCAAAAGCGGGGTTTGTCGGTGCTCGGACCTGCCAGTTCAACCTTAACTTTTTTCCCAGAGATCCCTTTCAGGCGGGAGTTAGTACCCATGCCTTCCCACATTCTGTCGCCGTCCAAGTACGCCATGCACTGTTGCAGCGCAACTTTAGGGGGCTTCACGGCTTCGTCACAATCAACCTGATGACCGCCGATTGGGAAACTCACTTTCGAAGAGTTTTAGACTACGTTGAGATCAATGGAGGAGTTGCTCATTTGTACCTTCATAGCTGGGAAATCCAGCAAAGAAACGAATGGGACAAACTGACACGAGTGTTCCGTGACGCCGCAAGACGCAAGCAAATCGTGCCGATAACAAACGGCGAGTTATTTAGTCTTGCGACTGCAAAACGAAAATCTCTGGATGATGCGACTCTTGTTAATGCTAGTTTCGACAGTTCCAGGGCCTTCGATGGCACGTTGTCGAAGTCTCGAACCGGCGAAAATGGTCCAGCTACCGGGCTGTCGTTAAATTCTCCTGATTGAGAAAAAGCTCTCCATAAACGCCAGAGTCTTATCGCGTAAAGTGACTGATCCAGGTATTGTCTCCCGGCGGTGCATTAACCTTTCGCGATTTTGAGTCCGTGTTCGCAAAGATGGCCGTACTAGAGAGCAGTCTGTGTCGCTGGTCTAATTCTGGTCTTCTGACCAGTGGTTTGCTGGTGATTTGCAGAGTACTCTGATTTCCTAAACCTGTCCGACGGGCCTAACCCAAGGCAGGAATCAATTTCCGGTTGATGACACCATTTACCTTCCATATGGTTTATCGCACCTGTGGCCGAGTGAAATTGATGGAAGAAGGACGTGCTTTCGTGGCGGACAAAATACTAAAGGCGCTATCCCTGCTACTGCTCATCTCGTCATCGGCCGTGGGCCAGACTATCCCTGCCAGTTACTTCGGTATGCATGATATCAATGCCCCAGGGATGAACCCCTGGCCCCTGGTATCCTTCGGCACTTTCCGCCTCTGGGACAACTATGACATCACATGGTCCAACCTGGAGCCTTCACGCGGCACTTACAACTGGGCATCTCTTGATAACTACATTAATGTACTAAATTCGCATAATGTAACCGACATCATCTACACTTTTGGCTATACGCCTTCCTGGGCAGGAGCTTCCATCTGCACTCCTCCCAGCGATTCAGATTACATTGCTTTTGTCACCGCCATCGTGACCCGTTACAAAAACAGCATCAAGCACTGGGAGACTTGGAACGAGCCCTATGCAGGCAACTTCTGGTGCGGTAACATGACGCAACTCGTCAGTTTGCAGAATGATTTGTACAATACCGTCAAATCGATTGATCCCACTGCCACGGTGCACACGCCTGCCCTCTTCTTTTCTATGACTCCAGGCGTTTGTACCGACAGTTTTTTAGCAGCGAATGGGACCTCCAATTTTGACGTGCTTGATGCCCACCTTTATCCGTACACGCCGGTGACGGCTCCGGAATCTCTTGGAGGCTCGGGAGGACTCGCTGACGGGCTGTGCGCGATGAACACCTACGGCATAAGCAATAAACCACTGTGGAATACCGAATTCAGCTGGGGCATGAACTCCTGGCTGCCCAACATAAATGATCAAATTGCTTTTCTGGCGCGTTCCCACCTCTACCTTCGGTCAAATGGAGTAGCTCGATCCTACTGGTACGCATACAACAACGGCGGTTGGGGAACGATATATAACGGCACGGGTCTCAATACGGCTGGTGTAGCGTATCAACAAGTCTACACCTGGATGGTTGGGGCAACGATGACCACACCGTGCGCCTTGGCCAGTAATGTCTGGAGCTGCGATTTCACTTTGGCCAACGGGAATCTCGGGAGGGCGGTGTGGCTGGATGTCTTCGGATCGACGGCAACCCAGAGTTATACGCCGGGAGGAACTTTCAATAAGTACTTAGATCTTGCTGGAGGCGCCACGAACTTTTCCAATTCGGTGACCATCAGTGAACAGCCAATCTTGCTTGAGGGGACAGTCTCCGCCAGGCCGAACGCTCCTACGGCGCTGATGGTGACGGTGCACTAATCTCCGTTTCTGGCTTTGAGGATAAACCAGCATGTGAGCGCATGCGTATCCCTTTTCACTGTCTGCAAGTGCAAGCTCGATCCAATCTGCGATCCGCGTGATGGCAACTGCGTGGATTCTCACTCCAAGGACGTTAGTTCAGTCCATTTTGGCGATCCTTTCCATGATTTTGCCAGAGAAGTCTGAGCCCCTGCTACAAAGCTTGGGGGAAGAAAGGACGCGGCGGTCGGAAGCGATTTTCATTGGAAGGTCGAGTGATTCGCTACCAGTAACAGCCGCTCGCCATCTTCTAGCTGGCTCAGCATACTTTTGCCACGAGCCTTGGTACTCGCGTGCAGCACCTATTGTGATTGACACGGTATGAATCGCTAAGGAACATCAATCCAGGAGAAGCGTTTCTCCGAAGGGCAACGATAGTTCGGTTTTGAATCGGGGGCCGGCCGAGGCAAGTCAGCAGCGTCGTTCGACTCACAAGATTCTTGGTAGATCTAGAAAGAACATCACCTTCCGGGCCGAGCGCAGGGCCTAAAATGCACAAAATGTTCGTCAGCGATTCCATTGAATCAGAAGTGATGGCGGCCAACCTTGAATTCTATCGACGGATGGCTTTCCAATATGACAGTTACGAGAGCTGCACATTTGACCATGATCTGCAAAGGATGCTGGAAACAGATTTAGATCGAATGACTCAGGACCGTGCTTTACTCGGTCGGCCGGTTAGCTGTCTCGACTGCGGGGGAGGCACAGGGAACCTGACGCTCAAAATGCTCAGGCGAGGCTGGACTGTGACGGTAGTGGACATCTCTCCTGAGATGCTGACGATCCTGGAGAAGAAGTTAGCCTCGAATGGATTCGGGGCTACGCTTGTAAATGAAGCCATCGAAAGTTTCCTCGATTTGACTCGCGAAAGCTACGACCTGATTGCTTTCAGCTCAGTTTTGCACCACTTGTATTCGTACTTGCCCGTCATATGCAAGGCGGTGCGGCATATCTCTCCCGGAGGTCATTTCTATTCAAGTTTTGACCCGGTTGTGCCACGGTACCCGCGGTTAAAGGGTCTCGCCGATTCACTGGATGTGATCGCGGCAAAGCTGCTTTATAACCGATCGGATTTCTTGCCCGGCGTGTCACGCCGCATTCGCAAGCTCACCTTAAGGGAAGATCCCGTCCATAAGCGTCCCGTGGCCAGCGCAGGGGACCTTGCAGAATACCATGCTCACATGGGGCTCAATGATCTTCGTATACTCGCCGTCTTGCGGGATAACGGTTTAGAAATCGTAGAGCACTCCAGATATGCAATGGGCAGAACTGCTTTCGTGCGAGCGTTAAGTCGACAGTTCCATATGCTCGAGAGTTTCAAAATAATTGCACGACGCCCGCTTGGGCATCGTACGTAATCTACAGTTCGGTCAAAGAAGGCAAAGCAGGAGGAAGAAACGCGAACCAGCCTTTGCGTGAGCTGACTGGAGAGCCGCCTTTCACTTTTTCTCTGAATTCTTTCGCCTTGGAAGCCTTAAGTCAATTTCCACGTTTATAGAGCGCTCGCAATACGTTTTGAGCGGACACCCTTCCGCCCAAGGAGACAGAGTATATGGTTTATCCAGCTAATCCGGCAGTTGCGATCATCGGCGCGGGACCATACGGCCTGTCGATTGCCGCGCATCTAAGGTCCAACGGCGTGGACTTCCGTATCTTCGGGACGCCGATGCACCGCTGGCAGGCGCATATGCCGAAAGGGATGTTCCTGAAATCCGAAGGATGGGCTTCGAATCTCTTCGATCCAACCACCGGCTACACTCTCAGGCAATACTGCGCCGAGCAGGGGCTGCCTTATGCACAGTACGGTATGCCGGTATCACTCGAGACTTTTACGCGGTACGGGCTATCGTTCCAGCAGCGGCTCGTCCCCACAGTCGAGAATACGATGGTCACTGCGCTCCGCAGGTCGTCGGCCACATTTGAGTTGGCTCTGGCGAGTGGGGACACACTCAGAGCTAGCAACGTTGTTGTCGCCACCGGGATGTCTCATACCGCCTACACCCCTGCGGGGCTGGCCCAATTGCCTACAGAGTTGCTATCCCACAGCGGTAGCCATCATGACCTGAGCGCGTTCAAGGGACGGCATGTCACAGTGATCGGGGGCGGTCAATCGGCCCTTGAGACCGCCGCGCTGTTGCACGAGTCAGGGGCCGAAGCGCGCCTGATCGTTCGCCGGCCCTCAGTCTTTTGGAACGGAAAACCGAATTTGAGTCGCACGCTCCACGAGCGGATGCGCTATCCGATGTCGAAGCTTGGGCCAGGGCTCGGACCGTGGCTCTACTCTAATGCTCCGATGTTGTTCTGCTATCTGCCGCGACAGCTACGGATCGCTAGGGTGCGGAAGGCACTCGGACCCGCGGGGGCATGGTGGCTCACGGACCGTGTCGTGGGTCGTCTGCCGATCATGCTCGGTTACTTCGTGAGCGGAGCGGAGCCCTGCGGCGAGAAGGTATTGTTGCATCTGCAAGGGTTGGATGGCCAGTTCCGCCAGTTGACTACTGATCATGTCATTGCTGCGACCGGCTATCGGTTCACTCTCGGGTCACTGCCTTTTCTCAGCGAGAACCTCCTGTCGCAGCTGCGCTCTTTACAGCAGACGCCGGTACTCTCAGCCAACTTCGAATCCTCAGTACCAGGGCTCTACTTCACCGGCTTGGCAAGCGCCAACCAGTTTGGACCAGCCATGCGGTTCCTCCATGGTGCCGAGTATACGGCTCGACGCGTTTCCCGCGACATTGTCGACGGCAGGCGTCGTTCGGGTTCGCGTCTTTCCGTTGAGCCTAGTCGCGTCCCAGAGTGCGAAGGATTCTGAACAGATGCAACGCCTCGATGAGTTGCGTGAGATGTTGCATGCTTCACCGCCGGCATCGGATGCGGCCGTGCCGGTGCTCGTGTTGAAGGTTGGCCGATATATTCTTCATCATGGCGCCGTCGGCATCATCCGAACCCTCGGAAGCATGGGCGTGCCGGTGTATAGCGTCGTCGAAGATCGGTTCACGCCGGCCGCTGTTTCCAAGTTCCTGACTGGCGCGCTCATTTGGGAGACACGCGGTCTCGATCCGCAGCGGCTCCTGGAGGGCATGGCCCTTATCGGGGAATGGCTGAACCGTCCGACGATTGTCATTCCTACCGATGATGTGGCGGCAATCTTTATAGCCGAGCAGGCTGCCACTCTGCAGCGGTGGTTTCTTTTCCCACAGCAGCCACCGATGCTGCCACGCACATTGGCCAACAAAAGGGCGTTGTATCTGTTATGCAGGAGGATCGGCGTGGCATGCCCGGAAACGGTCTTTCCGAGTTCTATCGACGACGTGCACGAGTTCGTCGAGCATGCTGGGTTGCCGGTCGTCGTGAAGGCCTCTGAGGCGTGGCTGCTGCCGGAAAATGAGCGCACCGCGTCGATCGCACAGACTCCCGAGCAGGCCTGCGCAATCTATCGCCAGCGGGGCCCGCACCTAATTTTTCAGGAGTATATTCCTCCTGCCTACGGCGAGGACTGGTTCTATCACGGCTACCGCAACATGCGGTCGGATTGCTGCGTCGGCTTCACGGGCAGAAAGCTTCGGTCTTATCCGCCCTTTGCCGGCCCCACGACGCTGGGTAAAGCCGTGCCAAACAATCAACTGCGAAAGGAAGTAGAGGCTCTCTTACAGGCGATCTCCTATTCGGGAATAACGGATCTTGATTACCGCCTCGATAAACGCGATGGCCAATATAAACTGCTCGATTTCAATCCGCGAATCGGCGCGCAGTTTCGGCTGTTCGAGGATCGCGCGGGAGTCGATGTCGCGAGAGCGCTCTATCTCGATTTTACTGGAAGGCGTGTCCCCAGATCCCGACCAATCGATGGTCGCACGTTCATCGTAGAGTTCCATGACCTTGCGGCCGGCATCGCCTATTTCAGACGAGGCAGGTTAACGCTTCAGGACTGGTGGTTGTCGCTTAACGGGGAGAGGGAATTGGCGTGGTTCAGTCGCGATGACCCTCTGCCATTCCTGATGATGTGCATACGTCTGTTTCTCAGAGTGGTCAAGCGGGTGCTACGGATGAGGCCCGCAACTGACATTGCTAACCGCATGCCCTACTGCGCGAGGGGTTTGCGCCATTGGGCTACATTCAGAACACGAAAAGCCGTGTGAGCGCGCAGGGGCACGTGGGTTGCCCAACAATGCCTGCATGGTCCACCACTAGTGCGGTCCTTTTCGATCACTGATCTCAGCATCGCCCATACCGAACCCGAATAAACCGAGTCGCGGAGGACTACCGTATGATTACAAGTCGACGCGTAATTCTGCTGAATGTTCTCAAGTTAGTTGATTTGGCGCTGATGGTCGGCTCTTTTTTGCTGACAACTCTTCTAATCCTGCGCGAGGGTGGCGCAATGACCTTCTCCGACTTCCTTTCGATGCGGGTCACGGTAGGGAACTTCGTCCTATTCTTTGTGTTGCTCGTGGTGTGGCACCTGATTTTCGTTGCTCTTGGGCTTTACGACTCCCGCCGCATGTCGGGACGTACGGCCGATACCATCGATACGTTCAAAGCGACCATGATTGGAACTTTTCTCATCGCGGTAGCGGCGCTCGCCTTCCACATCCGAATGATCTCGCCTGGCTTCCTCCTTGTGTTTTGGCTAACAGCCACCGCCGTCGCAGTCATCCAGCGTCTGTTTTTGCGTTCTGTGCTGGAACGTATTCGCCTTAAAGGCAGGAACCTTCGTCATATGCTGATTGTTGGCACCAACTCACGCGCGCTTAAGTTTGCCAGCATGATTGAGGCGAGGTCTGAACTCGGCTATCGGATTATCGGCTTTGTGGACCAAGAATGGACCGGCCTGAAAAACCTCGACGGCCACGGGTATTCCGTCTTATCTGATTTCGACCATCTCTCCAGTTTCCTTAGGACAATCGTTGTCGATGAAATAGTGATCGCGCTGCCCTTCGGTTCGCTGCACCCGCAAGCGGCCAAGATCGCCGTGCTGTGCGAGGAACAAGGAATCCCGACTTGGGTCCTGTCCAACATCTTTGATCTCAAAGTGGCGCATGCCCGGGTGGACGAATTTGAGGACACCTCTCTGATCATGAATTACACTGGCGTCGCAGAAAGTTGGCCAGCTCTCGTGAAGCGTGGCCTCGATATCGTTCTTTCGGGGATTCTGCTGATCGTCCTAGCGCCCCTGATGCTGCTGGTCGCAGCCCTGATCAAGTTTACTTCGCCCGGCCCGGTTCTGTTCATGCAGAATAGGGTGGGGTATAACAAGCGCATATTCAAGATCTATAAGTTCCGCACTATGATGCTAGGTGCAGAGCAAAGGTTTAAGGACCTTGAGCACTTAAACGAAGTCTCTGGGCCCGTTTTCAAAATCAAGAACGATCCTCGTATTACCACGGTTGGGAAGCTGTTGCGGAAGACCAGTATCGATGAGCTCCCCCAGTTGTTCAACGTGCTGAAAGCTGACATGAGCTTAGTTGGCCCCAGACCACTTCCAGTGCGCGATTACGAAGGCTTCAACCAGGACTGGCAGAGGCGCCGCTTTAGTGTGCGGCCGGGTATTACTTGCTTATGGCAGATCAACGGCAGAAGCTCCATTCCATTTGATAAGTGGATGCAACTTGATCTGCAATATATCGACACTTGGTCCCTTTGGCTCGACCTCGAAATCCTGGTAAGAACAATTCCGGCAATATTGAAAGGCTCGGGTGCCGCCTGATTGATGATTCCCGAGGTTGTATGCTTCGTATTGCCTCGGATTTATTGCATTGGATGAAGGACAGACACTGTCCCTCCTGTGACAGCGTCAAAGTCCGTCGCTCGGCCCGAAAGAACTTCTTCGAGGCCGCGCTTTTGCCATTTTTTCTGACTCGCCCCTTCCGATGCGAATCCTGCGGTAATCGCTTTTGCGGCCTGGCGTTCCGACGAAGACTTCCGCCGTCCGACTATGCGACGCCAATGGCCGACATCCCGCAGGGCTTACCGGTTCTGGTCTACGGACGCAGGAAGGACGAAGAGCCATTTCGGGAAGAGACAAATCTCCACCTGTTGAGTCTTCGCGGTGGACTCATCACTCTAGGAACAAGCGTGCAACCTGGGCAACAACTCATTCTGATGAATGTGGCCACTGAGGAAGATCAACGATGCCGCGTAGCGTTCGTAGGCGAGCAACATCTCGGTCGGAACATGATCGGAATTCAATTCAGCTGTCTTGCTCAGAAATTCTGGCAAATTGACGACCCCGCAAAATCCAACGCTTCCGCCGCAGGAGCGTTCTGGGAACAGTGACTGCTCCCGCTCGCTGCCCACCCCTACTTTTAGCCCCCCGCCAGACTCCCGGTTTCCGTCCAGGACATTTCAGCTTGAGACCGATGACGTCCTCGTCGCCTACACGGATGGAATCACCGAAGCCCAGAGCCGCGAAGGGAAATTTTGGGGAGAAAAAGGGCTCGAGGCCGTGCTCAGATCCTCCAGCCACAAGACCGCTGAGGAAATCATACAAGCCATTCTCGACGAGGTGTCAGTTTTTGTGAATGGCCAAGGGCAGCATGACGACATGACGCTCGTCGTCGCGCGCGTTCAGGCAGGCTGTGATGTCGGGTCCTCGGCCTCGGACTAAGCAGTTTGCAGGAAGGCGAAGGAAGCGCGAACTACGTCACTGCTCTGAAGTGCAGGCGGCCCCCATGGCACGACCAAGCGCTATCGCTTTAAGGGGATCGAATCCGTTCTTATGTGCCGATGCACATTTGCCAACCGCATTGGCAACGTCGGTGCGACATGACGCCCTCGCACGAATCTCTGCAGTTTCCGTCAATTCTGAGATCAGCGCCTCCCCCACCTCATCCAACACTGGGCGAATCCCGCCGACGAGATTCACGGGCGTGTGATCCGGTGCTTTGCCGACTCGGCGCCACTCCGCCAGCAGTAAATACCGACACTGTTATGCAATCAAGCTTGTTCGCGCCAATCTGGGCCCTGAAGAAGTTTGACACCGCCGCCGGATCCAAGACCCGCTCTGCTTTCGCCATACTACTTGAAGTGCAGAGTGTTGCCGAGTCCCAACAACGAATCCACAATTGCAGAATCCGAGCAAACTATTAGGTTTCTACGCCAGTGCGGTCTGACATCGAATTGCTTAGCGACAATGTCTTTCGGTTCAGCAACTTGCGTAGCGGTGATTTCACGTCGTAGGCTCAAGCATTCGGTCGAGCCGAATGCTCTACCCCCACACTCTGTGGTTACTTGAGCGCAACAAGTCTTGGTTCCCAGTAAGTTCGAGTCCTTCCCAAGGTCGACCGATTCGATGGCAGCCCATTCCAGACAAGCAACATCCCGCCGTGAACTTAAGAATGATGAAAGAGGATGTTGCATTCCGTTTGGAACAAGGGATTAGTAGCGAGAACGCGCTAGTGTTGAATGGTCTGGCCACCTTCCGGGTGGTCGGCAAACCGAGAGTTATTCTAAAATGGGTCTGAGAAATTCAGTAACCCGGCCAAATCTGGGTACGATAAGGGGACGACAAGCGCTGACATACGGTACCTTGTGGTATCAAAAGATGTCCGCCGACACCGTTTGATATCAAGCGATTACATCAAAACGCGCTGTCACGGCAGAGGTCGCGAGTTCGAGTCTCGTCGTCCCCGCCATTCTTTTCAAGCATTTGCGGAGATTTTGGCTTTCCGGCGTGGGAACAAAAAGGAACAGTACGAAGGTTCACTTCCCTCCTTCCGCCACAGCAGTATGAGTCCGCTCTGGCAAGATCATCTTGACAACTTTCGTTTGCGCCTCTCTCTTTGCAGTGGTCAACGCCTGTGTGTAGGTGTCGAGGGTTATTCGGCTGTTGGCATGACGCAGAGACTCTTGAACGACCTTCACGTCTTCTCCATTCGCCTTCAAGTGAGTTGCATAACTGTGCCGAAAAGTATGCCAGCCAATCTGCTTGTCGATCCCGCATCGCTTGGCCGCGGGGCGAATGTGCCGGCGCAGAAGGTTCTCGGGCCAGTAAGGCTGCTTGCCGCGCATCGCAGGGCTCGCAAACACCCAATCTTGCCCCTTGAATGGCGACATTCGTCGCCATCCGAGAAGTGCTTGAGCCAAGTCCGGGTCCAACGGTAGCGGCTTTCGTGAGGCTTCCGTTTTGACGTCGCCTATGAAGTGCTGTACCACTCCACGATTGGCAGAGATCTCAAGCGAATCAAAATTGATGTCCCCCAATTCAAGGCGAGGAGTTCGCTTGCTCTCAATCCTGTCACCGCCGCAAGAAAGACCATCTGCTTGTATGGATGTTTGAGTTCTGTCAACAACGCGCTAATCTCGCGAGGTCTAAAACGCCTGGAATGGCCTCACGTTTTGCACTTTGCCGCACAAGTGAAATGGAGTTCCTTTCCGTCCACTCGTGCCGCATGGCGTGATTGAAAATCGCACTCATGATGTTCCGAAGCTTCGCCTTCGTTCCGGCCGCCATTGATAGTTTGCCGAGCCAATCCTCAACGGCAACCGTTTTGACTTCGTGCCCACGACAACCTTGCGGTTTGTTCTTTGTCCGTCCGGTTGCGTCTCTCGCCACCGAAAAATCCAAACATCTGGGCCATTGCTCCGTCGTTCACGTGCAATGCAACCGTGCAGATATCGTATCCGCTTAAACATTGGTTCTCGCTTCTCCTCAGTTCTAGCGGACGGATTGGCAATTTGAATTTATCCGAGATTGCAGCCACGCGTCCAGCTCTGACGTACGAAAATACCAGTGGCCTCCGATTCGATAGCCGGGAACACTTCCCTGTCGGGCGTAGCGTTGAAGCGTTTTGACATGAATATTGCCCAACATCCTGGCAGCGTCTCCGCAAGCCAAGAGAGGTTCGAACTCGGGACCTACCCAGCAACACAATCTGCCTCATGCGGTCCTCAATGCCTTCTACTCTTTCCTCTTCTGTTTCCCATGTGGCCCCTTTTCTGGTTCTCTAAGGGATAGATTGAATGTGCCTACGATCGGGGGCATCCGCTCGCAGGACTCAGTGTCTTCGTGCTCACTCATTGACGGGCTTTCGGTCTGCAGAGCCGATGGACTGACTGCCAGGCGCGAGGCACGCCGTCTTGACGACGCTGTGTTCTCGCGCATGTCGAGTTGTGTTGGGACGTCGTTCATTTGTATTACGGGGTCTTTTTGAGTCCGCCTCCCGTAAGTTCGCGAATTCTTCCTGTGCTGGGTTGTTGGCCTAGCCAGGCTTTGAACTCGTCATCCCGCTTGAACAAAACTTTTAGCGCTTCCGTGATGACGTAAGACGGAGTGGAGTCGACGAACTTCGGATATTGGTCGAGCTGCGCTTTCACGGACTCTTCGACGCGCGCCTGAGTCGTCACCGACTTTGGTTGTTTGGGTGGTGCCTTGATGATTGCCATGCTTTCTCCCTGTCCCTCCTTAGTGGGTTTGTCTTACACCCTGTCTTACGACTTCTCCGATTTCCTCATCCTGCGCGGCCAAAACACGAGCTGCGCGTGTTTCAGCAGCAAGAGGCGGGAGTGCCCCCCGAAGCCCGAAGGGATCGGCCCGTGATTTTGCGGCGGGATGGGGTCGCCCTCCCGCCCGATTCGACGTTTTCTGCGCGGTGACTTTCGCGGAGGTGGTAGTTGCAAACACTTCGTGACGGACTGCCTTGCCCGAGCATCGGGTGAAGAAGTTGGCAATTCTGAAAGTGCAGAGAGTAATTCTTACTGTCTTCACCTTATTCACCTTCCTCTTCTCCGATTTCATCCAGAATTCGGCTCGGCACGCGGGCAAGACAACGAAGGGAATTATGTTGGGCTGGAGCGACCGCCACGGTTTCCGTGGCAACGCACTGGGGTCGCTCCAGCCCTACACGGTGTTTTGCCCGTGTCTAAAATCCATCGTCGTGTCGTGTGCAACCTCTGTGTCTCCAAGAACTTCCGTTCACTGTGGCGGTGAACGGAACGGTGAACCCCACGGTGAACCGCGCCTTTCATGCACCGTTCACCCATCCACGCCGGAGAAACGATTGAGATTCGTTGCCATCGGCACATATCCACTATTAAAGAGGCCTCGAAAACGGAAAAACGCAAAAGAGGGTTTTGGCCCTGAGCTACAGGAATCTGTAGGAAGTGTTTTGATGGTAGAGAATCCATCGAGTCCCCCCTACTTACTAGGGAACATCCAGAAGGGAAAAGGTAGAAAAATATATTTGTACCAGCGCATTTTTCCGAGAAGTCGGCCAAGCAATGAGGGGACCACAAGAAGGAAAGACCGAAAGCGCAACAGTAGCGTTTTGGCTACGCTTTAGCCAGAGCTCGGAAGCTGGGGCCGGCCATGGACAACGGCGTAGGATTCAGGCACGGCCGATGTTGTCCTAATGAGAAGCAGATCAAAGCAAGGAAGAGTGCGAGAAAGGCGGCATTCCCAAGGGGGTTGCGAAGCATACTCGAGACCTCTCAGCCGGGGACGATCCAGCTTTTAGGAGTTCAAGCGTAAAGGTTGCGCCTCGACGGTCTCTATAGCTGCCGGGGCGGTCGCATTTTAACAGTCATTACGTCAAAGCCCGGCTCTGTTCCACAATTTATTTACTGTCTCCAAATCTTTACCGGAGCAAATCTAAATCTTGACTAAATATCTGCTAGGGAGTAAAAACCCCGGTAATTTCGCGGTCGGGACCCAGCAGCTCTTATCTTCTAGGCAGTCTCATCTCGCGGGGTCATCAAATGGGGGTGGTTCATGCGTGGAAAGCTCGCTATTTTTCTACTTTTGGTTGTAGTGTCTCTGATTGTTCCTTCCTCTTTTGCGCAGCTCGGCACGTCATCCATCGCAGGCACGGTAACGGACAGTTCGGCTGCCATGGTGGCGAATGCTAAAGTCGAAGCCAAGAACGAAGAAACCGGCGTCGTCTTCGCGCAAAACACGACCAGTTCGGGAAATTATTCGTTCGCTTCGTTGACACCGGGCTCTTACACCATCACCGTCACTTTGGCCGGCTTCCAGACGTTCAAGAGCGTGCACAACATACTGACTGTCGGTGCGACTCTTGTGGTGGACGTCAGTTTAAAGGTCGGTGCCGTTGATCAGACGGTACAAGTGGAATCGAACTATCAGCGCCTCGAAACTTCAAATGCCACGGTTAGCGACATTATGGACACGAAACAGGTGCAAGATTTGCCCCTCAACGGGCGCAATCCATTGGCACTGCTGACATTGGAGCCGGGCGTCGTGCAACGGACCACGAACGGTGCGGGATCGGGCACTCATGTGTTTGGGTCACGGGACCGCTCGCACAACGTCACCATTGACGGTATTGACGCCAACGAGTCCACTGTGCCGAATCCGCAAGGCAATATTCAGCGCTTGAATCCGGACAACGTTCAGGAGTTCCGTACCGTTACACTTGGCGCTACTGCCGAACAAGGCCGCAACAGCGGGGCCAACGTGATCGTGGCCACGCGCGGCGGCACGAACGAGTTCCACGGTTCGCTTTTCTACTTCAACCGAAACACGGACTACAACGCCAACGAATGGTTCAGCAATTATGAAGGGAGAAGTCGCCCTGAGTTGAAGCTTCACGAGTACGGGTTTGCGGTCGGCGGTCCGATCATCAAGAAGAAAACCTTTTTCTTCGGCAGCTTTCAGTACAACAACATTAATCAGACAGAGCCGATTTCGGCCACGAACGTAGGTATCGCAGGATTCGGAGCGCCGACAGTCTACACCTCGCTCGCGCGCACTGGAATTTTCCGTTTTGTGCGAGGGGCGATCAACGTAGATGGCACCACGGTCACCGGTAACTCGCCTCTTCTGGTCAACTCCGACGGCAGTCTGAAGGCCGGTGTGCCCGTCTGTAACGGCACGACGACCACCGGCAACTGCGTGGATAGCTACAACATTTTTGCCAATGATCCGCAGGGAATTGGGGGTGATCCTGCCGTATTGGCACTGATGAACAGCCTCCCGGGCGCAAATGCGTACAGTTTGGGAGATGGGCTAAACCAAGCCGGCTTCAACTGGAATCCTCCTTCCCAGTTCAAAGGTCCCAACTATTACGTCAGGGTGGATCATACTTTTGGCCCCAACGACAACGTGTTTGTCCGCTGGCTACAAAACACGTTTGATACCAAGCAGGGCGATTTTCTGAATGCGCGGCCTGCCGTTTACCCCAACTTTCCTCCTCTCGGCGAAGTGAACCGCTTGGGCAAAAATCTGGCCATCAGCTACCGGCACAGTTTCTCGCCGACTTTGGTGAACGAACTTACCGCCGGTTTCAACCGGTTTAAGTTTCAATTCACTTTCGGAGAGTCGAATCCGGACTTCCCGAATCCACAGAAAGTCCCTATATGGGGTGACGATTGCGTGCTCGGGTCGATGCTGAACGTCGACCCGCCGTTTTGCCTCTCGCCACACACCCAACGAGGGATCACTGCGCCGCAGGTTGTAGACAACATTACGTGGATTCGGGGAGCCCATACCCTTCGCGCCGGAATCAATTTCCGCTTCTACATCCACAACGACAGTCGCGGCTTCTTCGGCGGCAATGTCGTTACTCCGATCATTCGCTTCAACCAGAACAACCGTCTCGTAGGGCTTACGAATCTTCCGGCAACAGGTTCGGGCGCTACCTGTGCCACCTGCGCGAATTCTACAGACGTTAATCTCATCCAGCAGGCTGCCGACGAATTGCTCGGCGTCCCCTATCGAATTCAGCAGGCATTTCTGGCAAATTTCAGCAACGACACATATGGCAGCACGAATTTCGCGACGGTTTACACGCGAGCGCATCAGTACGATTCCTTCGTGCAGGATGAGTGGAAGCTCCGGCCCAACCTGGCCCTTAACTTGGGCGTTCGCTGGGAATACAACCCGGCTCCTTTCGACGCCAAGCAATCGCTGGTACCCAATGTTTTCCCAGACGGCTCACAGGGCAACGTAACTTATGTGAAGGCGGACCATTGGTTCAAAAACGACAACATCGGTGCGGTCGGCCCTCGCATCGCTGTCGCGTGGTCGCCTGACGGTAGGACCTCCGTCCGCGCAGGTTATTCTTGGCTCTTCGACACTCTTTCCACATTCCAGGTGACTGCCATGGCCGGAAAAATGCCAGGCTTCCTGCAGAATTGTCTCGTAAATATCACGACAGCAGGGGCGGCGACGGTGACAAACGGATGTGTCGTTCCGCCGGAACTGGTCGCCAACCCCAATGCAAGAATCTCCACAGGCTTTCCGGTTACCATTCCCAACCCCACGATTACGCCCTCGGCGGCTCTGTCTCCCATCGCACAACCAGCCACTCAGGCTCCTGCTGTGGGGGCATTCGATCCCAACATCAAGAATCCGTCCGTTCATGAGTGGGACCTGACGATTCAGCACGAATTTCCCAAACATTTCGTGGCGGAGATCGGATACGTCGGCAAGCGGGGTACACACTTGTATCGAGCGTATGATCTGAACCAGGTATCCATCGACGGCACCGGCTTTCTGGACTCCTTCCTCGTTGCCATGAAGAACCGGCAGATGGGGTGCAAGCCGGACGGAACCAGTTGCCCTGTGGGCGTTACCGGCCAGCCGCCGACTCTGTTGTTGCAGATGATGTCCGCCACCAGGCTCAACGGCAGAGGCTCCGATTTCGATACCTACAATATCGGCAACTTCGCCAACTTTGCCGACGGGCTGACCGGGGCGAACTCCATCACCGCGCACGGCTTCCCAGCCAATTTCTTCCGCCCCAATCCGCAATTCGGGCAGATCTTCTTCCAGGATTCCGGCGGCGATTCTTACTACCACGGCCTATTCATCGCCGCTCGGCGTCGCTTCGAATCGGGGCTGGATTTGTCGGTGTCGTATACGTTCAGCAAGTCGATCGACGATATGTCCATCGACCCAACGGGCGCCGCCACTGGTGGTGGTTTGAGCACGACGAACAGTCGCACTCCGACCGATATCCACAACTGGCGCCTGGACCGCGCCCTCTCCGACTTCAACAATACGCATGTCCTGTTGACTAACGTCCTCTACGAATTCCCGATCGGCAGAGGCAAGAAATTGTTCTCGTCTGCGCCGGGCTGGGCCAATCACATCATCGGAGGCTGGTCCTTTACCGGCATCTTCGACTACCAGAGCGGCGAGCCATACAGCATCACCAGCGGTTCGCTGACCGGCAACGGCGCGCACGTCAGTTTCGCGGAAGTCCGGGGGCCGCTGGACAAGGGCCATATACAGTTCGTGAATGGCATCGAAGGTCCGATGATGTACGACGTTGGCCAGCGCGTCACCAACCCGGCCGATCCGAATTTCAACTGCGTCAACGTGATCGGCTCGCAGACCTATTTCTGTATTCCGCTACCGGGACAGCAGGGCAATGGCCGCAATATCGTCCAGGGGCCGGATTTCTGGAACCTGGATTCCGGCCTGCTGAAGGATTTCAAGCTCACTGAGCGCTTTAAGCTTCAGGTCCGCGCTGAAGCCTTCAACGTTCTGAACCATACTAACTGGGAGAATCCCCGCAATGCGACGTCGGGTTCGCCCAGTGTGCGGAGCAGCATTTTTGGCCGAACCTGCTGTGTTTCGGCTTCGCTGCCGTCCTCGGCGACGGTCATCGCCATCGGCGAACCGAACCGCGTTCTTCAACTCGGTCTCAAGCTTGCCTTCTAGCCAGCAAAGGGAGCGGACTCCCCTCGCGCCAAGCGCCGCCGCTAGGGCTGCGGGATCATGCGGCGCCCGTCGTTCGCGTGAAAAGAATTGGGCATACTACGCGGATTCGTCGTCGATCATGATATCAATTCCACGAATTGCCCCAACGAACTAGCGCTCGTGACCGTCGTTATTCACTTGATGTTCTTTCGAATTGATGGTCATGCGCATCCAGGGATGTATGCAGCATTGAAATTTGGCGGTTTGTCCCTCGGCCACTAAGGGGCCAGTTGCGCTCGCGTTTCCTGGGAGAAAGATATTGTCTGGGCTCGGAGGTTGTGGTGCGAGCTGTCCGTTTACCATGCGCGCGCACTCGGGAGCCGGAACAGGATTGCCAGACGAGGCGTTCAGCGGAGCGACAAATCCACCACCGAATTCTCGCACGCGCGTAAATGTATGTGTTTCCCCTCCGAGATTCTGGAGCATGAGGCTGAGGCTCTCTTCAGCCTTGGCTCGATCGGGAACGAAGCGCCACGCCCCGACGGATTTATCGGCACCGAGTTCCGCCTGAAAACCAGAAAAGGTGATTGCTCCGTCCGAAACGGGAGTAGTCGTGCGGGCGCAACCGATCGCCGCGAAACTGACGGGATCGCAATAGTCGCGGATATGAACGTTCAGTAGTCCTGGCTGGTCGTCATTAACATGCCGGGATGCAGGCGTGATGCTGAAGAAAACCAAACCCATGATCAGAAGTCGATACATCCATGCTGTCATCTTTTCCTCCACACTTGAGAGTGAAACTGCCATAAATGCTGCGCGGCTTCAAACGGAGTAGATTTCGTTTCATTCAATGATCGTCGTCATCTTCGCCGGCGACGCGGACTTGTCCCCGAATTTCGCCCGCTGGGAATTTTGTCGAATGGACGTTCACGTAAGTAACTCCTGAATGGATGGCTTCCAGGACCTTGGAAAATTCACCGGGAGCAATGCCCTGTCCATTCGGACCGATAACATCGGCGGCGGTAACAGTGCCGGTGACAGTGCCACCGCGAGCCGGGCAACTGCGCGGAGAGTGTGAAGGGTTGGAATTATCGCAGAAGAAGATCATCACGCCCCCGGCGACGTTCTTCTGGCCTAGATGGATATGAGCGAATAGTGAATCGGCAACCAAGCCTGAATACGCCAGTTCGAACGTAATGGAGTCTCCGCTGACGGTTGCGCGAAACGAACCGGAAGCAGGAGTGGAATTCGCCGGCGTTTCGTTGAACCCTTTCAGTGTGGAGCGCAGCTTGGCGCTCGATTCTTCGTCGGCATTGACTCCGACGACCATAGCAGCCATGCAGATCGCTAGGACGGCGCCAACGGCCAGGCACTTCGTTTTCATACTAAGACCTCCTCGTTATCTACTTTGAGATTGCAATCAACACTCGACCAACGTGCGGGAACCAACTCCTCCTCGGACGACGTCTGGACAATCATTTGTCATTGAGGTCATTCCGCCAGCGTAAACGCGCGCAGTTTGTTGTTTCCGATCCAGGGCCGGATACGGCGGTAACAACGTTAATCCGGCGCTCCGCTGGCTGGTTCCAACTGTTGCTTAGACCTTGTCCGGTGACTCGCCACTCGGCCGATCGAAAGTGTCGCTCGTTTCTCGCCTGTAAGAATGAGGCTAAAAAGAAGACGAATACGAGCAGTGCAATTGTCCTTTGGGAGAGGGCACACTTGCCCATGGCCACACCTCCTTCGCTCCGACGGGACGGCAAACTACCTGAGGCGAAGACGCAAGATGTCAGGAATTTGTCACAATCATGTAAAAAGCGTACCGTCATCACGCGTTCGTGAACGCGCCGAGTAGCCCATAATGTTGGAATGGAGAATAAATATGCCAGCGAGAGATTCGGCATCGACGACGCAAGCAAGACGGGGCATAGCTCAGCCCGGGGAGATGGAGTCGCTCTCCGGAGAGTGGGGGGTGAGGACCGGCTTGAGTCCCGCCGCTGCATTGAAATCCAATGAGCGGCTCCAGGGAAATGCCACGAGGCGGCGGACACCTCCCGAAACGCCTATAACGTGAGAGAAAAAGGACGGCAGGGCATCCATGATCCAAAGTAGTCGTTGACCCAACCGAGGATGGTCGGCCAGCGACAGGACCATGCGCGTCAGGATGCGATAATCAAAGAGAAGCGCCCGGCGCGCGCGCTCAAACTTCCAGAGCCAGGAATCGTCCTCGCTTACGCGGTCGGGAACATACCGGTTCAATAATTCGGCAGTCATCAACGCTTGAGTCATGCCTCCGCCGGTAATGGGATCGAGGAATCCCGCGGCGTCGCCAAGCAGCGCAAACCCGGGAGCCACTCCACTGCGGGTCTGGGCGGCCAGCGGCGAAGTCGCGAGCACGGGAGTAATCTGGTCGGCCCCCTCCAGGCGTTTGGCAAGCTCTGGTTCCGCAAGTAGCCAACGGCGGAAGGAACGCTCGACAGATTCAACGAGCTGCTGTGCATCTGCCAGCACGGCAACAAGCACTTCACCTCCCGGCAATGGCGTGACGTAGAGTTCGTGACCATGTCCGAGGAACACATCGACACAAGGCGCCTGGGGGTGTCCCTTCGCCAGCCGGAAATGCGCGCGAATCCCGAATCGCTTGCGACGCACGGGAACGTTCAGGCCCATCTTATAACGGAGCTGTGAATGCACTCCGTCGGCGCCCACGACCAGTGCGGCGCGACGCGGCTGTCCGTCGACAAAAATCCCTACCACGCGACCATTTTCAGACAAGGGACCATCCACATGCGTTCCCGTGTGAGCGATGACTCCCGGCGCGTTAGCCGCCGCGCGGAACAGCACCTCATCTAGATGCTTCCGTCGTTGACCGCAGCCAGAGACGGGAATGCCCACCGTCTTCGGAAATCTTCCCTCAATGACACGATCTCCACAGTGGTAGCGCACGCCGTAGAACGGGACGCCGCCGACCGCCTCCCCAACTCCGAGGCGGTTCAGAACGGCAACCCCGGCAGGCATCAGTCCTTCTCCGCACGGTTTCTCTTTGGGAAAGTGGCAGCGCTCGAAGAGTTCCACTTGCATACCACGTCGTCCAAGCAGAATCGCAAGCGTGGAACCCGCGACACCACCGCCGGAGATTAGAACGTCAGCCACTATGATGGTTCCAAGGTCAGCCCAAAGTGGAGTGGGGGAGACCTCGGGGCCCGCATGCTCCTAACGCCAGATTCCTCAGCGCTTGCGAACTTTGTCCGCGATCAACACTGGGTTCGGTGTGCCTTTGAAGAGCAACCCGCGAAGGGAGACAGTCGAGCCGTCGGCAAGACCGCTGACTCCGCTGACGTTTTCAAAATTCGTCTGCGAGGAAGTGTGGACCTGAACCTGGCTTACACCCGCTGCGATGAACAATCCAGGCAGGCCCCCAACATTGAAGTTGCTCCCAGACGGCGCACCGGACACTGTTGCCGTGAAACGCGTGTCGCGGAGTCGGACACGGTCAGTGGTGACGGTGATAGCAGCGGGCGCTGGTCCGCCAGTCATGGCAAGCTTTCGCGCCTGCACGGTCTGACCTGGCAACAATTGCGAGGTGTCCGTCGCTCCTTCGAATCCTTGCTGGAGTGTCGATGGGATCGCGAGACCGTTTGCGTCCACCCGAAACGAAGTGCCCCCACCCGATGTGGTGAGGATCACTGTGACAGGGTCGCCAACGGAAACGTTCGCGACGGCTCGAAGTTCGTCGTTGACGACCATTTCAAACTGGGAGGGGCTGTCAATTTTAGAGATGATGCCCTCGAGTTCGTCATCGGCCGCTTGTTGTGCGTCGTCCTGTAGTTCGATCTTCTTGGCCAGAAATGTTCCACTAGCAAGCAGCATCAGATCGACCTCGATGGACTGACCACTCTGAACGCAAGTTGTGTTCGCTGCGGCGCAAGCATCGAATCCTTCGAACTGCGTATTTGAATCGGTGGCTACCGTAATGTTCCCCATGTCGGTAGTTTGCAATGTGAATTGACTGGACGAGGGATTTGCCACAATACCGTCCAGATGATCGAGATCCTCTAGCTCCCCTTCGCCATCCTTCGTTTGTTGAGTCGCAGTGACCGCGGTGGCGGTGCTGAAGTCCACGCCAAGGGATGGGGTCAACAGATTGGCGAGATTCAAGTCAACCAATATGCCGGCCTGAGTTCCACTCATCGAATTGAATTGACCATTCACTGTGGCTGTAAGTGCTCCTGATGGCTTAATCTCGCAAACGCTCCCAGAAGCACACCCGGCCAGTGTGGTAGAGGTGTCGTTTCGAAACGTCAGCTCTGGATTAGAAAAAGTGAGATTGAGACTTGTGTAGTTTCCAGAGGGGATGTTTGCTGTGCTAAGGAACGCATTCTCGGTCTCCAGCCTCTTGATCTCAATTCGAAGGGGGCCTTTTCCGGCAAGGAGATCTGCACTGCCGGGATTCAGAGTTGCACCTGTCACGGTGACTTCAAACGTGAGGATGGTAGCGCCGGCGGGAGGAGCATCTGTAAGCGAAACACTCACCATTGCGGCTTGGGGACCCGGGCCCATCGCTGGCGTGCTCATTGAACCACCACAACCTGCGAGCAAAATTGCGCTTAACCAACCCAAGAAAAATGCCGTTATTCTTCGCATCGCGATCCCCCGTATCTCTGGGTGCCTGGCCTGTAAAAACCGGAGACGCCCGTGAGTGCCTACACTGTGAGCAAGAGTTAGACTTACAGCCGCCGTCTGACCGGAGAGGATAGGGCAGAACGAAGCGTGAGTTGTCCCAGGAATGTCACTGGCAAGCAAACAAATTGTTATGATTTGTGCGGTTTACCTGTTCAACAGAACAGGCAACAACTTCTGCTGAAGAGCTGAAAAAGGGGTATTGTCCCGCAAGAACCTGCACTGGAACTCGCATAAGTCTGATTTCCGTCACGGAATTGTCAACAAATTGAAAAATCAGCGGCAAATTACTGTTTTGCAGCTCTCCAGGGATTACATGTGGAAGCACGAATTCCCTCTCACGCTGGTACAGTTCGTAAGGCTCTGCGGTTTGTGAACTTCGGCAAGTACGGCATTCCTCTGATCCGAGACAGGAGGTGAGGTTGGTCCCCATTTACCAACCACTCTTCCTTACGATTATCCAGAATCTCAAATTGTCTCCGCGGCCCAGGAGTTATCATTATGAGAGACACCAATTCTCCCGGTCCTGAGAACCAATCTACTCCGGACTTTCGACAAGCTGAGGCGATTAGCATGGATACGGTTCTAATCGTGGAAGATAGCCGCCCGATGCAACGCACGCTTCGGCGCTTATTCGAGGCAGACTCGCTTCAGGTTCAAATTGCTTCGGATGGGCCGAGCGGCCTCGAAATGTTCCGCAATGAACTTCCTTGCGTGGTGGTTCTCGATCTAAAGCTCCCTGGTATTTCGGGCAAGGAACTATGCCGCGAATTTAAGGCTCTCGCAGCGGCGGTCCCGATCGTTATTCTGAGTGCAGATTCGGAAGTGGACGACAAAGTCCTGCTTCTGGAACTCGGCGCCGACGATTACGTGACCAAGCCGTTCAGTCCGAAAGAGTTTCTAGCGCGCGTACGCCGCGCGATGCGCCGCAGTGGGACAAAATCCCTGATTGACTCTCAGGTTGCTACCAAGCGGCAGAGCCATGAGGTACTTGTTTTAGGTCACGCGCGCATCGACTTTACCAGCATGGAAGCGATTCGATCAGGTCAAGCCGTCACACTGACAACACAGGAATTCAAGCTGCTGAAGTATTTGGCCTCTTCCGCCGGTAGGGTCGTATCACGGGAAGAACTGCTCAACGAAGTGTGGGGATACCAGAATTATCCATCGACGCGGACAGTCGACAACCACATCATGCGCCTGCGTCAGAAGCTCGAACCGGATCCCGCGGAACCGCGCTTCCTGCTGACGATGCACGGAGCAGGTTATAAGCTCGTGCTGGAGCCTCAGCGCCAGGACTAGGAGTGCAGGGTCTCTCCCATATCCCCAAATGACTACGTATCGACTACGGTCTCAGCTCTTTATCGCTGCTCTGTTAATCGTTCTAGGACTGGCAGGGTCGATCCTGCTCTTCATTCGGCATACGGTAAATGTCGAAGTTGAAAGAAACATTCGAGATGGAACGAATGCATCGGTACGTGCCTTCGAAACTGTACAGCGGCAGCGGGAATTACAGTTATCGCGAACTGCGGCGATGCTTGCTGAACTACCCACACTCAAGGCACTCATGACAACCGAACACGCGCCGACGATCCAGGATGGTTCAGAAACGTTTTGGAAACTGGCGGGGAGCGATCTCTTTGTACTGTCCAAACTCGACCGGAAGGTCGTGGCGCTCCACATGACGAAGCCCGGATGGTCCGTGGCTGCGGCCGAACGCGACCTGAAGCGCTCCGTTGACCTCGGAGAGGATGCCTCCTGGTGGTATCACGATGGCCGGCTCTATTGGGTTTTCCTGCATTCCATCACCTCTGGAGCCGGACAAACGACGCAACAGTTGGGCCTTCTCGCCGTCGGCTACCAAGTGGATTCTGCCGTCGCACAGCAACTCGCCGCGGTCGCTGGAAACCAGATCGCACTCACCGTCGGCGAAACCGTGATCGCTTCCACTCTCCCACGGCGAGATGAAGCAGACCTGGAGCGACGAATCCGCTCCGGAGATATTGCGGCCAACGTGCCTCCCTGTAAGGTGGCTCTCGAAAGGGATGAGTATGCATTTTCTTCCGTATTGCTGCGTGGATCGTCGACGTCTCCGGTCCATTGTTACGTGATGATGCCGCTTGCGCCCCTGAACTTGTTGATTGCGCGCTTGAACCATACGATTTATTTTGTATGCGCATTGGCTGTACTTTTTGAAGCAGTGCTGTTTGGTTTCGTTGCTCGTACGGTGACCCGCCCTCTAGACAACCTGGTGGCAGGTGTAAAGGCTCTTGCCGCCGGAGACTTCACCTACTCCATTACGCCGCGAGGCAGCACTGAGCTTGTCGAGCTGAGCACATCATTCGCTCAAATGCGAGGCCAGCTCTTGGCCTTGCAACAGCAAAGGATAGATACAGAACGAATTGCGGCACTGGCCCGCGCTGCAAGTTCCATTTCCCATGATTTGCGGCATTATCTCGCCGCGATTGTCGCCAATGCAGAGTTTCTCTACGAAGCGGACGAATTAAAACTGAAAAAGGACGAGATCTACGAAGAGATCAAAACTGCGGCGATCCAGATGACCGACCTGATCGACTCACTGCGGGAGCTTTCCTACCAGCGGAGGGCAATCACTCCCACGCGAACCAGAGTCGACGATGTGATTCGGCGAGCGATTGAAGCAATCCACGCTAGACCTGAATCCCGGGATTCGAATATTGTTCTTATTGCACCTGAAGACCTCGAGGGGATGTTTGACGCTAAAAAGCTTGAGCGAGTCTTTTTTAACCTTATTCTAAACGCGTGCGAAGCCTCACAGGGGCTCGATGGCACTATCACGATTACCGCCAAAAGTACGGGCAAAGATCTCGAAACACGGATCACGGACCGCGGCCCCGGCATTCCTGAGTCCATTCGGGACACGCTGTTCGATCCGTTCGTAAGCTATGGAAAACCTAACGGCACAGGTCTGGGCCTCGCAATTGTGAGCAAAATCGTACAAGACCACTCTGGCTTTGTGTCCATCGAGCAGACGTCGGAAAACGGAACGACCGTCCTCCTGCGGCTGCCCCTCTCGCAACAACCCGCAACCCAAAGTGTAAAATCGGCGCTGACCTAGCGCGACTCTAGGGGCGTGATGAAGGACGGTTGCACTGAGGTTTCGGGCAAGATTTCCCACTCTCAGATTACCTATGGATTTGAATAAGGTCGTGAAGGCGGAGATGCGTAGTCCTGTCCGTATTTGTTCTTGTGAGCTGGTGAGAAACTGGGATTCTCCGGGACGCTAATCGTGCCAAGATCCTTCGTGGCCGAGGATACGGCGACGGTACTTGTGAGTATCTTTAAATCCTCTGGCAGGCTTCGCTCGTACCAGACGTGCAATTCGTATTCACCATTCGGGAGGTTGGGTATGGTGATGTTCCCTGCGCGGTTCGACACTCCGTAGTAAGGGGTGTCCACCGCAATGACGACCGCACTCATCTCTGGGTGAATATTGCAAAACAAAAAGCTCACCCCGAGGCGATCGAATCGAACGGAGTTAGTTGCTCCCGCTTCATAAAGTCCGAGATCAAATCGTTTGCCATCAAAGAGGGAAAAAACATTGTGAAAAAATGGATCGCGATTTGGAAAATCCACGACGGTACCGATTGGTACGACAAGGACATGAGGCTGAAAGCTTTTGTTTTTCTGAATCAATTGCAGCCGCTTAGGAGGTTGTTTGTCAGATTGAGATTCTGCCGAGATGCGATCCAATGGCTTGAGCCACAGCACTACTTCCGACGAATCTGCCGGGGGCCTGACTCCCGCCGTCTGCTTGGGGTCGTTTTTTGTCTTGATCTCGACGTGCACTGTCACGGTGCTCACTTGCCCATAGGCGGGGCAGCAAGACAAGACAAAAGCACAACAGAACTTTCCCGTCGTGGCGATGCGCCGAATCTTTGAAGAATCTCGCACTAAAATATGTACCCCACGCTGAAATTGACTCGATTTGCCGAGTTCAGGTTGCTGTCCAAGATAAAAGTATTCAGCCTTCTGTATTCCAAAGAAAAAACAACGTCAGACCATGGCTGATAGATAAAATTCACAAAGGCGCTTCGGTTTCTTGAGAATAGCACGCCGTAATAGCCCCCATTGCCGCCGAAATTCCTCAAGTTCGAAGCAAAAGGGTTGTCCTGTCCGAAGGCACCGTTGAACTGCAATTTCGGCGTAGCTTTATACTTCAGCTGTGCCCACCCTCCGACAGACTCCAGACCATGCACTTGTGTGTTTGGGTCAGACAGGGATCCATTCCAAAGAACACTCTGTCCGATCGCGCCGCCAATGCCCCCCACGGCGCGCCCCCGGTAAAATTGGCTGGTGAATTCAAACATTTTGCCTAATGGAAGTTTCAAATCGATCGTGCCCGCCCAGCCGTCCGCGCTCCGGCCGAACCCCCAAAGCTGCCGGCTGTAATACCCTCCAGCGCCGATCGTAACGTCCTGTCCACGAACTCCCCGAGTCCACGAGAGCCTGGTCGCGTACGCCGGCTGGCCGGAATATTCTCCCCAGCTGGGATAGCGCTCGTATAAGGAAGGGGGCGGATCCCCCGTCAGATTGTCCAGAACTCCACCTTGTATCGAGAAACTAGAGGAGTCCGATAAGGTGAACCTGTGCTCTATGCGGAGCTGTGGTGTCCAACTCCAAAGATTTCCCGAATAAGCCAGCGCGGGAATGGCCAGTGTTGCGATCGAAGTCGGACTCAACGGCGCGAAGAAGAGTGAATCTTGTCCTCCGATTACTGACGTATCCGTCCAATCAAACCGAACTGTGCCAGTCCGTAGCCGCATAATTCCAAACGATGCGCCGTTTTGCGCTTCGGGGAATCCACCGGCAAAATCAAACTGAATATCTGCACTTGTGCGTGCGCCGGCAATCGTCGGCCCAAACGCCTGGATGCCGATCTGCGACTGACGAACGGATGCGCCGAAAGATCCGCCTGAGGAGAGGAGCCCACGGGGAATGACCAGCTGCGGAAAATCTACGTTGTCCACGGATCCGCGCTCACCGTACGTATTGAAAAGCATGATTCCCGACAGTCGAGCGCGATACTTTGATGCGCTCTCGACTTTAGTTTGGTTCTGCTCTGCGATTTTGGCGTCCGCGAGTTCTTGGTTCGCCTCGAGTTTCGTGATGCGGTCTTCTGTTGATGTTTGGTCCGTGGAGGTTTGAGACACCACATGCTGCGAGGCCAAAGCATTCGCGGAACCTGCGTGGGCGACGAGCTGAGATCTGGTTTGCTCGAGTTCCTTTCGCAACTCCACAGATTCAGCTAGCGCCGATTCCTGTTGTATCTTTAGGTCCTTTACCTGCGCCCTCAAATCTCGCACGTCCGCCTGTAGGGTTTGCAGCAAAGATACAATCGTCGCCATCTCAACCTTTTGCGCCGACTGCGACGCTTCGCCGTCACGGGCATTCCTGGTCTCTTGTGCGTAGGCACTGTGCGCACACATCAGCAATGAGCCAAACAGTGCACCGACTCCCAGTGTGCGCTTCCCCTTAAACATGCTTCGCATGACGGCCTCCCTTATAAGCAGCAGGAATTCATCTGTGGCGAATCCTTCTCGGAGGACTACAGCCAATCTTGGCTTAGACGGGTACACCTGACCGGTCTGAGTCTTTGTACCGGTCTCGCTGAGAGAGTTTACATCGATAGACGCCGGGGCGAACCGGTAAGGGGGGCTTGAACCCGTGTCCTCGTTTTCCCTTGTGGACTCGCTCTTCCGGGCGACTCCCAGCAAAATGTACTAGTATCAAGACTCTCGCTCGGTTTTTCCTTTTTCTTTACATCTCCCCGACAACTCTGTGACAACCGCATTTCGTGAATTGCCTAACCTCCCTTTTGGAATACCTGGCAACAGGCAATCGAATCAAACGGGCCATGCTGCGCGTCTGATTCGGGAGGCGTTCGAATATGCCACGACGCATCGTCTGTCTGGTACGGCGCCTTATTGCGTGTGGATTGATCTTGTGTACAGGCCTTCTCGGCCTTGCGGGCTGCGGCGGTTATAACGCGCCTTCTCAGCCGCCACCAACACCAACTTCCGTAACCATCTCTCCGAAAAGCGCCAGCGTGCCGGCTGGCACCGGGACGCAGAATTTCACTGCTACAGTCATGAACGACTACTTGAGCAGAGGAGTCACCTGGGCCCTCTCCGGCGCAGGTTGCAGCGGAGCCGCCTGCGGTTCGCTCTCCAATGTGACTTCAAGTGCTGTCACCTACAATGCACCCGCCTCCGTTCCCAATCCTGCCACCGTCACACTCACTGCGACCTCGGTCAACGACACCTCGAAAAGTTCCACTGCCACGATCACCGTTACGGCGGCGGCTGCCGCGGGCGCCGCGGCCGTGTCGGTCACCATGACGGACACGCCGCCGGCGGGCGTGACGCTGTTATCGTTCGAAGTAAGCGTAACGGGGGCTACGCTAGATCCGGGCAACGTGGATCTGCTCGGAGGCAAGGGGCCAATTCAGATTGAAGTAAAGCAACTCGAAACAGAATCGGCGTTTCTCAGCACAGTTACTGTGCCTGCGGGGGCGTTCACGAGCCTCACCCTGACATTTGCCAGTCCCGAACTCACCTTCAAAAACGACACGGGAGCAGGGCTAGCCGGTTGCGCCGTTGGAGCCGTATGCGAAATTACGCCAACGGGAACGCTTACCTCGACGGTTAATTTTCCAGGGTCGGGTATTGTCATCATGGCGAACTCGCCGACCGGCATCCAGGTAGACGTCAACCCAAACACAATTCTCACCGCCACTTTAGGTGCGGATTTCAGTCTCGCCGGCGCAGTCAGCGTCCAGCAACTCAGCATGAAGCCAGCCGGTGAGCTGAACGATCTGGATGACTTGCAGGGATTGGTTCAAAACCTCGATACCACGAACAAGAAGTTCACGCTACATACGCTGGATGGCGACTTTCCCGTCACCACCGACAACAATACGGCGTTCGACTTCGAGGTCTGCGCTGCGAATAACTTCACCTGTTTGCAGAACAATCAGGTTGTCGACGTGGACGCAATGCTCATGGCCGGTGGGGGATTCCTGGCCAAGAAGATTGAATTCGAAGACGAGGCCGAGGACGACGAACTTGAAGGCATCGTCTTCAAAATCGACGACGCGACGCACTTCGAGGTGGTTGTGCTCGAAGAACTTCGAAGCGTCAACAACGTGAACATCGGTAATCCCATTGTCGTCACTTTGAGCAATCCGGGATTCCACGTGGAGGCTGACGGCCTACCGGTTCCGAGTGCGCTACAGGGCGCTTTCGAAGGGGCGACGGATACATCGCAGTTATTGCCCGGTCAAACGGTCCAGATCCGGATGACAAGTCCAGCGAACCCAGGTCCGCCCGTTGCGGTGACCACTGACAGGGTGCGGCTGCGGATGACTCAGTTCACCGCGAATGTGAAGGCCGGCTCGATCATGGCACCCAACTTTAGCGTTGATACTCTGCCAGCACTGTTCACCATCGCCGGCATCAACAGCATCCACGTTCAAACGTCGAGCGAGACGGTCTTCGAGGGGGTTTCCGGCGTCAGCGCTTTGGTTGACGGTAACACCGTGTCCCTGCGAGGGCTGCTGTTCAACAACGGCACGCTTCCACCAGAGTTTATCGCGAAGAAGCTGCGCAAGCGCTGAGGAGCGCGTAAATCAGAGAACTACGTACGCCGCGTATGTTTCTCTCGGGATTAACCCTCACAACAGGGCGCGGAAGGTTGGCGCGTGACCACGAACGAGTTCGGAACTGGCGAGGCCCCGACCGCGCCATCGTCGCCCGGCCAGGAAACTTCACGGACTAGTTTGCACTCGGTGGACTAGCGCGGTTTGCCAGGACTTCGTGAATTTCTTCTCGCAGAAAACTAAGTGCAAAAACACTTCCGTCTTTGCTACGGAGCAGATAAACGTCATAGAAGGAGAATAAAATGAAAGAAGGTAGAGGTAAATCCAATTACAGCACGAATCGGCGTTCGTTTTTGAAGAAAGGCGTCCTGGCAGCAGGAGCAGCAACCGCAGGCGCCGGGCTCCTCTCAGCCCGGCTTCCGGCTGTCAGCCACAAACCAGAAGAAAAATCAGGCCGTCTCACGCCCGGAGATGCCTCTATTCTCAGGTTTCTGGCTGCTGCCGAAATTCTCGAAACCGATCTGTGGCAACAGTACAATGAGTTAGGAGGAATCCAAGATAACGAAGTCCCGGGAGGGACTGGGAGTCCACTTTACACCGCCGCCCTTAAAGTCCTTGACGGCGATATGGACCAGTATATCCACGACAATACAGAGGATGAACTAACTCACGAAGTCTTCATCAACGCCTATCTCGCCTCAAAAGGCGCGGATACAGTTGACTTGGAGCGATTTCGCACATTGCCAAGTAGCAAGGCAACGGGGGCGCAGCAAATCGGACGGCTAACGAACATCATGCAGCTCACGGTGGACACGAGCTGGTGGACTCGCTATCGCAGCCGCACAAAAAATCCTGATTTCGGCGATACATTCCCTCAAGCAATCCCGGCTTTGGCTGTTGGCCAGCATCCGGCAATCCCCAGAAGCGATGGCGACCTGACTCCCAACGATCACATTCAAGCGATCGCCAACACGGCGGGCTTCCACTTTGGAACTATCGAGCAGGGCGGTACCAGCCTCTATCCATCGTTGGCTCAAAGGGTGACCAATGTGGAAGTCTTGCGAGTCGTGCTCAGCATCGGCCCAACCGAGGCCATGCACTTTCAGACGTGGCAAGACAAGGCTGGCAATGCACCGGCTTTGATCGACCCCCAGGACCCTACGCTAGTATTTCCCAATCTCAACGCGCCGCCTCTCGGCGGCGAGGATTTCCAAACCAACCTGATCATGCCGGAACCTGCCATATTTCTCAGCAGGCAGCTCCCTGCATGCTCCATCGTTCGCCCCACTGGCACAAAGGGAGCTGCCATGGGTGCTCTCAAGTTTCTCACTGCCATGGGACTTTTCCTTGGCCAATCGAAGGAGTTTTTTGCATTTATGACTGACCTAGCTGAAGATGCGGACGAAGCCCGACGCGATGTCGAATAGAATCGCTGACTTGCGCTTGAGCTGGCTGCGAGCGCGCTCCTCGAGCGGACGATCGTATGCATCGCGATCGGACTCATATGCAAACCTGCTTTGGCTGCTGCGCACTGAACCGCCTAGGAAACTAGATCTCTGTGTCAGGCTGCCCATTATTGGAAATTGTCTTGTCATCCGTTTCGATGATCGAGTATTTCGTTAGTGAGGAAGTCGTCGGCGTGATGGGCAATCGTGACGCTGATCTTTACCAGTGCCGGGCTGGCGTTCGGCCCGCACGTGTTACTGCGGACACTTTAGAAAGAGACGGGGCACCCTTTCTCGTTTTGTTGAGGTGGCGCTAAACTCCATGATTCATTACTTGATGCTTTAGCGTCGATGCCAATCCGTCCACTCATTGGTTTCGGAATTCCGACGCTTGATCTTGGAACAATGCGGGAACATTAAGAGTTCCCTTCCCTTTCTTGCTGTGCTTCTCTGTTCCTTCGCGTGCCCGTAAGTCCTTGAAATTCCATATCAAGGTGCCTGTCACGGCAGAGGTTGCGAGTTCGAGTCTCGTCGTCCCCGCCATTCATTCAACACACAAAAGAGTTAGGCCGATTTCTCTGAAACCATCGAGGACCCAAAAGGGCACGTTTTCGTGCCCTTTTTTGTGTCCCTTTTTGGCCTCTCCTATTCGCCGTGCGGATTTCTCACGCCTGAACGTCGGCAGAAGACGGCGATTGTGACGTTCCATTCGCTTCGTTCGGGAACACCAATGACCAGACGGCCGCTTGGGCTGCATTGTTTAGCTGGAGTGATTGCCTGCGTATAGACATCTAACGTGGATCGCAATGTTGAATGTCGCAACAGTTCCTGCATGACTTTGAACTCTGTACTACGGTTCTCAGCAAGGTCGAATACGTGTGACGAAACGTGTGCCAGCTAATGCATTTTTGGATTCCGACCTTCTCCGCTACTGGTCGAACATATTTACGCATAATCGGCTGCCCCCAGTAAGGCTTCCTTCCTCGGGAGCGCCTGCTAGCGAAAACCCAGTCACCCGGCTTGGTGGCGACACAGTGCTTTCGCCACTCCAAGAGAGACTCGCCAAGCAGCGGATGCGGGCGAAATCGGCTGCGTACTTACTCGTCGCATGCCCGAATGATTCAGCCGCTTGACGCGTACATGCAATGTATATACACTGCAATTTGTGGACACTAGGCTTGAGCTGCGCGGACAGACCTTTGAATGGGATTCCGAGAAGGCAGCAATCAATCTGCGCAAGCACAATGTAACCTTCCAGGAAGCCTGCGAGGTCTTTTTCGACCCGTTCTTCTGCTTAGTGGACTCAACTGCCGAGGACGAAGCACGAGAAGGAGCAATTGGATACAGCGAACGATCACGACTGCTCTTTGTTGTGCACTTGGTGCGCCAGGAAGAAACGATCCGCATCATTTCGGCCCGGCCCGCAACGACGGAAGAGAGAAAAATCTATGAGCATGAATAGGCGCCTAAAGAAGCGGTTCGAAAAACCGCGCCCGATGACTTCGATCAGCATCCGTATGCCGGAAGATGTTTTGGATAGCCTTAAAGAGGTCTCGACGGCACTTGGGTTCAGCGGTTATCAACCCCTTATCCGTTTCTACATCGGACAGTCGCTTCGCAAGGACCTTGCCCGGATCGAAGGCGATCCGGTCGCAATCATGGCGGACAGTCTTCGTCGTCAT
>Ga0137359_10000143_pt1 | contig 54843 bp, 57 predicted proteins | sample Mad1_40_16metaG_FD_108281 | JGI IMG/M metagenome (GOLD analysis project Ga0137359, IMG submission 108281) | Vadose zone soil microbial communities from Angelo Coast Range Reserve, California, USA - Mad1_40_16 metaG | ecosystem: Environmental > Terrestrial > Soil > Vadose zone | place: USA... | reverse complement strand
TCATCGAGGCGGACACCTCCCCGGTCCAGGCGCCGGGACCGGGTTGTGCAGCAACGTCCTGAGCAGCAACTTCCACGTTTGAGCCTTCAAGCCGGTCCGACACCGATTTGATCGCGGTGAATACTGGCGCGATCACGATTTCACAGTGTGTCGAAGCCACCACGAGCGGCTTGAAGACCCGGACGAATTCCAACGCTTCAGGAATCGTCTTATGCATCTTCCAGTTTCCGGCTATGATCGGTCGTCGCATCTTTCAAACCATTCAGCGATTACTTGCCAGGCTCTTCCAATTTTTCCCCGCGTACGATCATGATGTTCATCGCCCTCGTTTGCTGGTCCTTCCTTACCTCGACTTTCGCGCTGCTGTCTTCGCCCTTCTTCAGGCTCCATTCAGAGAACTCCGGGTCGATGATCTTGTCGACAACTGTCCACTTGTTCTCCTTGATCACGCGCTCGTAGAAAGCCGTAATCTTGTCCATCGGATCGGTTGTCTTCAGCGTGAGCAACATCGTGTTGACTCCCTGTATTGGACCGACCTGGATGTTTACCCTGTAGGCGCGCGGATAGGACGGCAAGTCCTTTATGTCACCTTTGGCTTGATCCATGAATGAGGGGCGCTTGACAGCCGGGGCTGGAGGCGGAGCAGGTGCTGGCTGGGTCGCTGCCGGGGGCTCGACTGAAGGCGTCGCAGCGGTTGGTTGACTCTCGCTGTTCTGATTTTGATTCTGATTCTGATTCCTGGCAGTTCTGTTCGCGTCCATTTCACTATACGACGGCTTGTGCGAGCACGCGGCCAACGCCGCAATCACCAGCACCGCCAACGACAAGCAGAGGAGTCTTGCTTCTTTGTTCATCCCAATCCTCTTGGCTATGGCCTTACAATTTATCGGTCAGAGCAGCAACGCCCGGCAGAATGTCCCCGGCGAGAAACTCGAGCGAGGCGCCGCCGCCGGTGGAGACGTGAGTGATACGGTCCGCGACTCCGGCCTCGGTAATCGCGGCGACCGAATCGCCCCCACCGACTATGCTGGTCGCTTCAGCCGCGGCGACCGACTGAGCGATAGCCCGAGTACCAAGGTCGAAGGGTGGATGTTCGAACATTCCCATCGGTCCATTCCATACAATTGTCTTCGCGTTACTGATCTTATCTGAGAACGTCGCAATTGAGTCCGGCCCGATATCCAGCCCCGCTTCCCGGGGCTCGATTTCCGTCACCGGGCAAACACGGGGCGACGTGGCTTGTGGGTCGGCATCCCAGGCAGCCTTATCAACAACCAGATTGTCGGTCGGAAGCAAAAGACTGACTCCTCGCTCACGCGCACGGCCGAGCAACTCGCGCGCTAGATCCAGCTTGTCGTCTTCAACCAACGACCGCCCCGTCTCGAGTCCCTGAGACTTTAGAAACGTGTAAGCCATCGCGCCGCCGATCAATATCGCGTCCGCGGACTTCAACAGATTCTCGATGACGGCGATCTTATCCGAAACCTTCGCGCCGCCAAGGATGACAACGAACGGCCGCTCCGGATGCTCGAGCGCCTTGCCGAGGTACCGCAGCTCTTTTTCCATCAAGAACCCTGCAGCCGACTGGTTCACGAAATGCGTGATGCCCTCGGTCGATGCGTGAGCTCGATGAGCCGTACCAAACGCATCGTTAACATAGACGTCCGCCAGCCGAGCGAGCTGCCGGGCGTACTCTGGATCATTCTTCTCCTCACCGGTATGGAAGCGCACGTTCTCGAGCATCAATGCTTCACCGTGCTTTAGCGCTTCAGCCAACGCGAGCGTTTCATCGCCGACCGAGTCCGGCGCGAGCCTCACTTCCCTTCCAAGCAACTCAGAGAGCCGTCGCGTAGCGGGGGCAAGCGAGAACTTGGGATCGGGCTTGCCCTTTGGTCTTCCCAGGTGAGATGCCAACACCACCCGAGCACCGCGTTCTAACGCATAACGAATCGTCGGCAGCGCGGCGCGTATTCTGGTGTCATCCGTCACATTGCCGCTCTCATCGAGCGGCACGTTGAAATCGACGCGCAAAAACACTCGCTTGCCTTTCAGATCAAGATCGGTAATTGAGAGCTTAGGCATAGGCAGTCCGTAGTCCGTGGTCCGTGGTCCGTAGCTACGGACTACGGACCGCGGACTACGGACGACTAAAGTCCCTGTTCGGCGACGTATTTGATCAGGTCAACCACGCGGCAGGAATAACCCCACTCGTTGTCATACCACGAGAGCAGCTTCACCATGTTGCCTTCGATGACGCTCGTGTAAGGCGCGTCCAGGATCGACGAGTGAGGGTTCCCTCGAAAGTCGACCGATACCAGAGGTTCCTCGGAGTATTGAAGAATGCCTCGAAGAGGTCCGTCTGCCGCTTTCTTCATCGCCGCGTTCACTTCTTCCTTGGTTGTGTTTTTGGCAACTTCAGCAACGAAGTCAACGATGGAAACGTTTGGCGTCGGAACGCGCAACGATATGCCATCGAGCTTGCCCTTCAACTCAGGCAGCACCAAGCCTATCGCCTTGGCCGCGCCGGTGGTCGTGGGGATGATCGAAAGCGCTGCCGCGCGGGCCCGACGCAGATCGCTGTGAGGCAGATCGAGTAGCCGTTGATCGTTCGTGTAGGAGTGGATCGTGTTCATCAGGCCTTTGACGATCGTGAAGTTCTCGTGCAGCACCTTCGCAATCGGACCGAGGCAGTTAGTCGTACACGATGCGTTCGAGATGACGTGATGCTCCTTTGGGTTGTAAGCCTTCTCATTAACACCCAGAACAATGGTCACGTCTTCATTCTTGGCCGGGGCCGTTATGATGACTTTCTTCACCGTGTCGTGCAGGTGCTTGGCGGCGTCATCGCGCTTTGTGAACAGGCCTGTGGACTCGATGACGATCTCCGCTCCAACCGACGCCCAGTCGATCTTTCCCGGATCGCGTTCAGTGAACACCTGGAACTCATCGCCGTTGACCGAGATGGTTTTGTCGCCGGCTTTGACATTGGCGTCCAGATTGCCCAACACCGAGTCGTACTTGAGCAGATGCGCCAGAGTTTTCGTGTCAGTTATGTCGTTTACGGCGACGAAGTCGATGTCTCCGCCTTTGAGCGACGCCCGAAGCACATTGCGCCCGATGCGCCCGAAGCCGTTGATGCCTACCTTTATTGCCATGTTTCTATCTCCCGTTTATGAGCCCACGTAGCATGACGAGGTTTCCCGTCTGGAGTTAACAGACGAAGTTATCGAATGGGTTCTTGCTTGTCAAGAAATCCTGCGTCCGAACAAAGCATCGTCGTACAGTTAAATCAGTTTCTTAGTATCGGTGGGCGTAGCGCTGAGATCCATTCGCGCCGTGCGGTGACCGAGAACATATTGTTCAGCTTCAAGGCGACAACGGTAGCGCGCCCGCTGGCAGTCAGCCCGATGATTTGGGTTCCATCCGGACTCCACTTGAAATGCCGGGACCATTTTTGACGACGCGGATTGAAGAGCAGTGCCCTGCGATTTGTTACGGGATCGCGGGCGTGCGTCTGTGTACCTTTGAAGGCATTGCACGAACGACACGAAAGCCAGAGATTCTCTTCTTCATCGCTCCCGCCGCGAGCTGCCGGCAGAATGTGCTCGATTTCCAATTCCCACGGAAGCAACCGCTGCGGACTGAGGCAGTACCCACAACGCTCTGCTGCCATCGCGCGAATGCGAAGCCGAACACCTGCTTGAACGCGCCTGCGACTCACGGCGCCAAGGGCTCTCGCAATCCGCGACGGACTGCTTCACCCAGCGCCTGAGCCTTCCTCACCAGACATTCGTGATAGACCTGCATCAGCGCGGCGAGTTCATTGCGCTCCGCCTCGCTCAGCTTGCGCGCCTGTTGACGATCAAGCAGCCTCCCGAGCCGTCGACCTTGCGCTTCGTCCATTCGCAGATCTACCGCAGCCAACACTTCGTTGTCGGAAAGCTCGCCAAAAGGGGTAAGATCGTCGCCGGTCGATGCACCAAGCGGCGACAGAACCGATTCAAGCGTCTCCGCCAACACTCGCGGCACATCTTGATTCATCAATTCCGCCAAGCGCTCCGCCTGGTTGTACACTTTATCCGGCAAGTTTAGGGTCACTCGCGTTGACATACTAACTTCCTCACCTGACAATCCCGCGTGCTTTGAAATCCTACTCCCCTCAGAGGGTCGAAGACCAACGTTTACCAGCATCTTTCAATTCGCAACAAGCGACTTGACCATCGCTTGCACAGCGCTGCGATCGATGCCATACGCCGCAAGTAGTTCCTCGGGCTTGCCCGAGCGTGGGACTTCGCGCACCGCAAGTTGATGAACTCGAATTCCCGCCGGCGATACCGCGCTCGCAACCGCGTCGCCGATTCCGCCCCAAGCCGAGTGATCTTCAACCGTGATGATGAGATTATTGGTCTCGCTTCCTGCCTTTCGCAGCGTCTCCTCATCGACAGGCTTCACCGAGAAGAGATCGATCACGCGCACTGATATGCCTTCTGCTTTGAGCTGATCGTACGCCGCGAGCGCTTCAAACAAAGTCACCCCGCTCGAGACAATAGTCGCTTTGTCAGTGCTGCTTTGCCTGATCACCTTAGCGCGCCCGATCTCGAACTGCTCATCCTTTGAATAAATCACCGGGGTCTTCGGTCTGCTCGTTCGAATGTAAACTATCCCGCGATGCTCGGCGGCGAGACGAACTGCGTGTTCGGTCGCAATCGCGTCCGACGGATACAAGACCGTCGAGCCTTCGATCGCTCGCATCATCGCCAGGTCTTCAAGCGCCATCTGCGAAGGCCCGTCTTCGCCGATCGATACTCCAGCGTGCGACCCGCACAGATTCAGATTGGCTTGCGAGACGGCAGCCATTCGAATGTGATCGTAAGCGCGAGTCAGAAAGCACGCGAACGTCGACGCAAATGGCATCTTGCCCATCGCGCTTAGCCCGACCGCGGCGCCGACCATATTTTGCTCTGCAATGAATAATTCAAAGAAGCGTCCCTCGTGCGCCTTCATGAACTTCTCGGAATAAGTGGAATTCTTTGTATCGCCATCCAGGGCCACCACGAGCGGATTCGAATCGCCGAGCCGGGCTAACGCCTCGCCGTAGGCTTCGCGCGTTGCCACTTGTTGACCGAGAGTGTACCCGATCGACGACGCGCTCTTCGACGCTTCGCTGCTCGCTGCGGGACTCGCCGTACGACCTTCGGGCGGTTTGATCTTCATGCCCTCGGCGCTCGCGACTTTCGGCTGCAACTCCGCAAGCGCGCGCTCCAGCTCGTCGCCTTTTTTGAAAGCCTTTCCGTGCCAGCCTTCTTTGTCTTCCGCGAAAGAAACACCCCTCCCTTTTTTGGTTGCCGCAACGATCACCGCCGGCCTGTCGGTGACGGCTATCGCTTCATCAAGTGCGGTAACAATCTCGGCAATGTTGTGACCGTCGACGGCGACTGCATGCCAGCCAAACGCTTCGAAGCGCCGCCGGTAGACTTCGGTATCGTGGCCGTACATAGTGCGCTGGCTCTGTCCCAATCCGTTCACGTCTACGATCCCGATCAAGTTATCGAGCTTGTAGTACGAAGCGATCTCGGCTGCTTCCCAGACCGATCCTTCCGCGGCTTCGCCATCACCCATCAACACAAAGATGTTGTTACCGATCTTGTCGAGATATTTGCTGTTGAGCGCCATTCCAAGCCCGCATGACAAGCCCTGTCCGAGTGAGCCCGTGGCTACTTCAACCCACGGCAGCCGCGGAGTCGGATGACCTTCAAGGTCGCTGGTGAATTCACGAAGCGTCTTCAGGCGCTCGACTGGGAACGCGCCCGCTTCGGCCCACGCCGCGTAAAGCAACGGCGCTGCGTGGCCCTTCGACAGCACGAAGCGATCGTTCACCGGGTTCTTCGGATTCGCGACTTCGTAGCGCATAGCGTAGAAGAACACCGAAGCGGTCAGGTCAGCCGCCGACATGCAACTTGTCGGATGTCCGGAGCCGGCTTCAGAAGTCGCAACGATCGAGTGAATCCGCAGCTTGTTGCCCATCGTTTCCAGGGCTTGAATCAAGTCCTTGTTGGTTCTGGCAGTTTGTTCCATCGGTCGCTCCTCGATAATGAGAGATGAAATTCAATATACACAACGGGCATCCTCGCTTCAACGTGGCAGTCTCTTTGCTTGACACTGCTTGTTGCTGTTGCCTACGCTCTGATCTGCTATGCAAGAGCCAACCGCGATTGAGAGAGTGAGTCTTGTTGAGAAGCTCAACTCATTTCAAGACTACTGGAGCCCGAAGATCGTGGGCGAGGTGAACGAATCCTTTGTGAAGCTTGTCAAGCTCAAAGGCGAGTTCGTATGGCACCATCACGAAACCGAGGATGAGCTGTTTCTTGTGAAGGGCAGCTTGTTGATCAGGTTGAGGGATCGCGACGTTAGAGTAGAAGAAGGCGAGTTTGTGATCATTCCCCGCGGCGTCGAACATCTGCCAGTCGCCGAAGAAGATGTTCATGTGTTGTTACTTGAGCCGAAGTCTACTTTGAACACCGGAAATGTGGCGAATGAAAGAACGGTCTCGGAGATGGATCGAATTTGATGGAACCAAGTCCGATCTACGAGGAAATAACACGGGAAGAGTCCGAAGCGCCTCGAGCTGCACATCCCCTTCGTTACCAACCCCGCCGGGGGCTCAGCATACCGGCAATAACTGTCCTCGACGCGCGCGGCCGCGTGATTGAGGATGAACAACGCGCAGTGTTTCGCTATCTCGCGCAGCAAGGCCGGGGCGCCGACATCCTTTTCGGCGTGGGCACTACAGGCGAGTGGAACCGAATCTCAAACGAAGAGCGCCAGCGCCTGATTTGGATCGAGACCGATGAGGTTGCTCGCATCAATCACGAGGTATCAAAACAAGAGATTCAACCAGTGGAAGCCTGGGTAGGGGTGACGGCCGTCACTCGGACCGAAACGCTTGCGAATCTCGAATGCGCGATAGAGGCGCGGGCCGATGCCGTAGTGATTGCGCCGCTTTCGATAACAGATCTTGTCGACGTTGTCTCATTCTTTCAGCAAGACGTCAGCGATCTATTCGATCACCGAGGCCGCTGGCTCCCGGTCTTTCTCTACGACAATGCAGACATAGCGGCCGATCCGCGCATCCAGCATCTTCGCACCCGCGACGTGAAGAGGCTCAGCCGGCTGCCATTCATTTTCGGATTGAAGGTGTCAGCCCCCCGGCACGTGCTTGGCAACTACACGAAAGGCGCGGCTCACTTCAAGGACAAGGGCGAATTTGGCGTCTATGTCGGCAACGCGATGCTGATGTTTCAGATGTTCAATCTTGAACACGGATTGCTGGGCCGTGTGCGGGAGTATTGGAACCGCTACCTGCTTCACAACGAGCTCCCGATAGGAGTCGTGTCAGGCCCTGCCAATGCGCTGCCACGCGAATGGCAGCGAGCCTGGCGGGCGTGCTATGCGAGCGACGAGCGATTGATGTCAATTTACAAATCGGCGTTCGAGCAGTTCGTCGCGGCGTGTCAATTCTCACAAGCTGACGGGCGAGTTGAAAAGATGATTGCTTGTCTGAAGCACGCGTTGAGGCTGGATGGTGTGATCACTTCGGATCTGGTGGCGGAAGGCACGCGCTCGCTCGATGCAGACGAACGTCTTGAGTTCGGGCGGCGCTATGAGGGCATCAAAAAGAATCTCACGGGCCAGACTGACCCGGTATGGATATCGCGGAAGTAGCTGATGCGTTAGGAATCGAAAATTACGCAGGTTGCCTGGATGTTGTCATCGTTTCTTATTTTCCATTTCTATTTTTTATTTTCTATTTGCTATTTTGGGTTGTGTAGTTTGTTTCCCTTCATTACCCAATGACCACTGACAAATCGCAAATAGAAGATAGAAAATCATAAATAGAAAATGTGTTACTTCCTCTTCGATCTTTTCTTCCCCGGCCGCAGCAGATCGCGTGGAATCACCTTCGTCAGCTTGCGTATATACGTCGGAGTCACCCCAAGTATCGACGCGGCATCGCGCGCGTTTCCCCTCGCCCTGTGAAGCGCTCGCGCCCACAGCCACTTCAACAACGATATCTTCGCGTCAGCAAGCAGCGGGATCTTCGCATCCGACAAAATGAAGTACTGCTCCTGATCGAGGGAGTTGATTCGTCTCCGAGCGGCCTGGGCTTCTCTTCGTAGCTCACCCAGCGGCCGCGAGCCAAGCGATGTCTCGACATCGCTCAACAGCTTGCAAGCCTCGACGGGATTGGTCGCGCAAGTCGCCTGCGACAGCAGCGCTTTGATCTCGAGCTCCAACAGCGATGCGCGAAGATCGTGCGCCAGGTCGAGCGCTTCCCACAGAACAGCCGCTGCCTCTTCGTCACGGTCCTGTGATAGATAGTACTTTCCCAGCGTGCGCCTCACGTCGGCCTTTTGCGATTGACTGTTTGCCTGTTCGGCGATTTCCAGCGCGGTCCCCAGCGCTCGATAAGCCATGTCCCATTCGCGCTTCGCCAGGTGCACTCTTGCCCTGATCTCGTAGGTCGACGCGATCTGAGTGCTCCTCACCCTCACACCCATTTCGATGGCGCGGGTAACATACGACTCCGCGCTGTCATAGTCCTTAAGCCAAACCAGGGTGGCCGCGATGCTGTTCAGCGTCAGATACGTGTACTGCTGATGTCCCATTCGCTCAAATGTATCGTGCGCAAACAAGAGATACTTCTGCGCGGTCTCGTGCTCGCCGATGACATTGAGCGCCAGAGCGACGTTGACCCTCGCAACCGCAAGGTTGTAATCATCATGGCTCTTCAACAGTATCTTTATGCCCCGTTCGAGCGTTGTGCGCGCCTCTTCGACCGCGCCCGTTCGATTGCGCACGGCCCCGAGACAGAGGTAAGCGACGCCCAGCCAGTACGAACGCGACCCGCAAGCATAAATCTCGACGGCCGTTTCAAAACATCCCGCCGCTTCTTCCCATCGCTCCAGCGACCAGAGCGCCTGCCCCTGAAGCTGGACGGCCTCGCCACGGGTGAGATCGTCATCACGAACCGTCGCAATCGTCCGAGCAAGAGAAGCGAGCCGAAGCGCCTCGGTTGGCTCGTTGCGGCGGTAATGATAGAGGGCCGTCATCAACAAAACGCGAGCCGCTAATGCAAACGGGACGCGGTCGACCCCTTCCAGATACGGACCGAGCGCGGCTTCCATCTCTTCCACCTGGCCGTTTCGTCCGGCGAGTTCCGACGCTAACAATCTAAGACGGACGGTCTCCTCGTCGAACTCAGAAGCGGTTTGCCAACTGACGCCAAGCAGGCTCGCGATCTTCTCATAGTCCCCTGACTCGCGGAGCTCTTCCAGAGCCGCTACGTCAGTGTAGTTGTGGGACATATTCCCTCCCGTGCACTCGGGGCCGGTGCATCGATGGTCGCATTGTCAGACACGCTTGACTGGGTGTCAAGAAGAAGCGCGACAGAAGTAGCGCGAAGTTCAGAACTCAACCTGGTAGCGTAGCCTCACCAGTCTGCGCGTCTACCGCAATCGTGCGCAGACTGGACAGTCTACGCTACCCGGGTTCGGCGAGCGAGCGGCGCGAAGCCGAGGGCGATCAGCAGACCAAACGAACAAAGCGTAACAATCCTGAAAGTGTGCCGTACGGGCGTCTCGAGAAAATCAAGCGTGACTCGGTGCAGCCCAGAGCGCAAATCAATCTCCATGTCGCCCAATTCTTCCGAAGTCTTGATAGGAACCTGTTGACCATCTACTGTTGCTGTCCATCCGGGAAAATTGAACGTGCGCACCAGCAACTCGTCGTCTTCAACTAGATCGGCTCGCACCACGCGGTGCTGAGGTTTCCATTCCTCGACCACAACTTCGCCGTTCTCTTCAGTAGCCAGTTCGGCTTGAGGCACATCGTCGGCCAACTCACTCGGATCAGCTGGAGCGCTGCTCGGAATCGTGGCCGCGTTAAAGTGCTCAGGTTCAGGCTCGAACACGGGAGCCTCGATCGCAGGCCGGGCTACGGCGACGGCGCTGAAACCAATCCCTCCTACTATGATGAACGCGGCCAGTGAGGCAAACAGTAGCCGCTCAGAAGATGAGCGCCGCGCGGCTGCGTCGATGGCGGCCTGCGTGAACGCTCCAGCTATAAGCGCAACCACAAGGGTGGTGATCGCAAGCATTCTCCAGGTGAAGACTCCGATATCGATCTTTGGGATAAGCCTGCCCAGAGGCATCGACGCCCTGGTCATCATGAAGCTCGCGAGGCCTCCGAGGATTACCCATAACAAGACTCTTTGCTTCAGCGCTGGGGCTGACTCCAGGGCTCGACGCTTGAGCCAGAGCAGCGTGATCGCGGCAACGGCGATAATGGCCGTTCCGGTGATCCAGATCCAGTCAATCAGCTTGAAGAAGCCGCTATGCACATCCGCGTTATACAGGTCGTGCACGAAGATGTAGGTTTTGTGATAAGGCCACGTCTCCGAGATGAACTCCTTATGAATTAAGTCCTGCTCGATCGCTGCCGGCAACAAGTATACCGCTGCCAGGCCGATACCAAGGGCCATTGCCACACCGACCGCTACCAGCCCCTTCCACTCTTTTCGCATCACGCTCAACACCAGCACGTACACTCCAAACCCGAGTGTGAATTGATAAGCAGTCGGCGGATGCGACCACAAGAACGCACCGTAGCTTGCAGCGAGTCCCGCGATGCCAAATAGCGCGGACCTTTTCCTGGCTTGCGAGGGTGCGTTCATCAAACGCTCACCGAACAGCAGCATCAGCGGCATCCACACGAAGACGAGCAGCTCTGCCATCGCACCGCGTTGGTACTGGTCCGCCGTGTGATAAGGAAGGAAGATGTAAGCAGCCATGGCCGCCGTCGCCGCCCCGCGCCCCATTACTTGCCTGGCGTAGATGTACAGCGACGCTGCCGACGCGATCATCATCATCAAATGCGCATCCAGTAGCGCTCGCAGCCAATCTCGCGTGATCGCGTAACAGGCGGAGGTCAGATAATAAATTCCCGGCGGATAGTAGCTTGTCGTCGGCGCGCCGAATCCGCGGTTTGTTTCTTCCTCCCATCTGGGATATATCTCACCCGCCGCAAGCCCAGTGTAAAACGATCTCATCTGATCGTAGTGCAAGAACATGTCGTGAGTAGTCGGCATCCGCAGCTCGAACGCGTCGCCGCCCTTCTCCGACTGTCCCATGAAAAAGAAAGGCACAACGGCAAAGGCAGAAAGCCCGATGCACAACAGGGCGATTAGCAGCCTGGTTTTGCGTTCGCTCCCCGCTTGAACGTTCTGGCTCGCGTCAGTCGAAGATCTGGTAGGGCTGCTTTGGCTCTTTTTCTTCATTGTTCACCACAATCTCAGCCCCGCGTTAGGCTACCCTATGCACGCGTCGATGAGATTGAGAACGTCATCGACGAACTCCTTTGACGCTCGCTCCACAAACCTCGCGCGGCGCATTGCGTAATCAACCGATTTCACTTGCTCAACCATCACGAACCCCGTCAGCGATGACGCAGCGGGGACAGCGAGGTGAAATGGAAACCCTTTATCGGTATTAGTGATCGGGCAGACAATGGCCAGTCCGGTATGCCGGTTGAATAGGTCGTTACTGACAACCAGCGCCGGCCGTCGCCCCTTCTGCTCGTGGCCCGTTTGCGGATCGAGCGACAGCGTGATGAGGTCGCCCTTCCTGGGGATGTAGCGTCGCACCTACCACTCCTCTCTACCGACCGGCGGTCCAATGTCGACCTCCTTGGCCCGGTATCGCTTCGGGATACGAGCGACCAACTCGGCGAGGTCGTACTTGGAACCGGCAGCTTTCTTCACAGTAATCTGGTGCTCGCCAACGATGATTTCGACGTCGTCACCAACGGCGATGTCCGCGAGGTCGAGGACTTGCCTGGAGAGACGGAGACCCTGGCTGTTGCCCCACTTCTGAACTTTGGTGACCATCATATGCACTCTCCTTGGATGGATAGCCTGTGTATACACGTCAGTTCGAAGGTCTGTCAAAAGCTGCCGATGCACCCATAGATGTCAGTTGAGCTATTCGCAGCCCTCTTCCCCAGACTCAATACAGTGATGATAAAATGACCGCGCTCAACCTGGGCGGCGTTTAAGTCTTCGAGATGAAGCTGACCAACTCATTCTTAATAGCTTTGGCCCTCCTGGCCGGCAATGCGCCGCCTCGATACTCGAACGTCGCGCTGCCAGCTCCCGCGCGACACTCGCAAGGAACGATTGAAGACGAACGCGGGATTGTAGCGCTCGATCAGGCGCTACGCGAGATCACCAACCAGTTCACAGTTCTGTGCATCGCTGCGCGTCCGGGCGATGAAGACGATGGCACGCTCGCCTACGTGCGCAAAAAGCTCGGCGCACGCGTAGTCATTCTCTTCGCAACCCGCGGCGAGGGCGAAGACAGCCCGACTCGAGCCGAGCTTGACCTGGAACTGGGCGCTGTTCGCACTCGCGAGGCGATCGAGGCCGCGCGAGTCATCGGCTCTGACGCGTTCTTCCTCAACCTGCGCGACATCGGGTATTCGAAGTCAGCCGATGAAGCCTTGAGCATTTGGAGACACGACGACGCGCTTCGCCGGATGGTACGCGCAATTCGCTCGCTGCGACCCGACGTGATCATCACCAACCACGAATCCAAAACCGGCGAAGGCGTCGAGCAAGCCGTCGCTCGATTGGCCCTCGAAGCGTTCAACGCAGCGGGCGCCACAAAATTGGCCCCAGAAGCCGGTTCTGGGGTTTGGCAGGTCCGACGTTTCTTTGAGCGAACCGATGACGCCACCGCCGGCGTCAGGATCGACCTTAGCGAATACGACCAGGTTCGCGGGATAACCTACGCGCGGATCGGATTGTCTGCGCACCATCGGTTCTTCTCGCGTGGCGCGACCTTCGATCGGCTGACACCCGAACGAGAAACGAGCTATTACAAGCTGATAGCTTCCGGCCCGGACGAGCAGCCGGACGCGGGATCGAGGGAAAAGATACTTCGGCTCCCGATCGCCGGCGCTCCTCCGGGCAGCGTCAGCGCTGAATTGTTTACCGGGCTGACGCTTCCAGAGAACCTGAGCCGCTCGACTGCACCGCCTCGCGTTGGCGATCTGAAAATCGTGGACGCGATAGCTACCGGTGAGCGATTGATTGAAGCGTTGACCGAGAAGCTCATCGAAAAGCGCGCGGAAGGAACCGTCGATGACATGCACGCGCGGTACGGCGGAGAGTTCATTAGAGTCGTCAGGTTCACCGCGACGCTCGAGCGGGCGATCGCACTAGCTCTCGGCCTTAACCTTGAAGTTACACTCTCCGACCGCGTAGCCGTGCCCGGCCAGAGGCTCTTTGCGCGCCTCGTCCTTCGCAACGGCAGCGTCCGCGCGTTGCCGGTCGTGTTTTCCGCACCCGAGCGCCTGCCCGTTTCAGACAAGAATTCAGCTTACAACGATTCCGATGTGGTATCCGTCGGCCCCGGTAGGGTCGTGACTCGAGAACTCGAATATGAGACGCCGAAGGACGGGGTGTTTACGCAGCCGCATACGGCGCACTTCTACGATGAGGAGTTTTACGCCGTTGGCAGCTCGCTGCCGGGAGCGCAACCGGCTGATACCTTCGGCGACCGGTTGGTTGTCACTGCCGAAATAGGTCTCGGCCAGGTGAACATTCGCCTCGGTGCGCTGGCACGATTCGATGTCGCGTCACCGGTCGAGATTTCAACCATTCCCTTCGCATTGGTGAGGGACTGGTCGAAGCCACGCGATATTATCTTTCCCGTGCGAGTGCGCAATCGCACTCCTGGCAGGCTGGCGGGTGCGCTGTGGGTCGTGCCGCTCGCGCTGGCCGATGATGAATACGACCCGGTACACATCGCGTTCGCGCGAGAAGACGAAGAAGTGACTATCAACCTGAAACTTCGGTTGCCGATCCTCAAGCCGCCGCTGGCGCCTGACGTGTTGATCGAGTTTCGCCGTGAGAAGCCTGCCCCACCCGATCCACTCGGCTCGGCGAAGATCGCTGTGAGGGCGAGCGGCTTCGAAGTTGTCGATGGGCTCAAAGCCGGCTACATCCGAGGGCTGGATGATTGGCTCGCGTTTGCGCTGACCGAGCTTGGGGTCGAGCACAGCGAGCTAAAGATCGACGAGATCAGCGTCACCGAGCACGGGAATGCAAACAGCGCCGCCCAATCTCGCATCGGTTGCGGTGATCTCGCGCGCTTCGACACGATCATCGTAGATAACCTCGCTTACTTCACGCGTCCCGAGTTGATCCTGCAGAACAGGTGCCTGCTTCGATACGTGCGCCAGGGCGGCAACCTCGTGGTGCTCAGCCAACGCCCGGACGACTGGAACCTTTTGTTAGCCAACACCCAATTCGCGCCTTATCCGATCAAGCTGTCGAAGGATCGAATCACGAATGAGACCGCCGCGGTAAAGATTACCAACGCAGATCATCCGCTGATGTCGCGGCCCAACAAGATCACGCCAAAAGATTTCGAAGGTTGGATAGTCGAGCGAGCGGTCAACATCCCTCGCGAGTGGTCAAGCGAATACACGCCGCTGCTCGAATCGAGCGACCCCGGGGAAGAGCCAAACCGAGGAGGCTTGTTAATTGCGCGCTACGGAGAAGGAACGTACATCTACAGCAGCCTATTGATGCGCCGGCAGTTACTCGCGGGGAACGCCGGCGCTTATCGAGTGTTTGCCAATCTGGTTAGTCTTCCGAAGGTGAACAAGTCTCCGAGCAAGCCGCAATGATGCGAAGCTATTCGGGGGAGAAATAAACAGCTCTTTACTCAGGACAGTTCTTACCTCGGTTCGAGCAACACCACTAACCATATTCAACCGAATTCGCGCTTGTCTCTGGTCTGGCTGCGGTGTATAGTCGCGCCTGTCAACGGAGCCCCGTCATGCAGATCAGTTCGCGCGTAACGGCCGATAGCAGCCAGGGACCGGCTCGATCCGCGGCGCCCAAACCAAAGCTTCTCGACCAGGTGCGGCAGGCGATTCGCGCCCGGCATTACAGCAGACGAACCGAAAGAACTTATGCAGATTGGATCAAGCGATTCATCTTGTTTCACGGCAAGCGTCATCCGCTGGAGATGGGCGAACCCGAGATCAACCAGTTCCTAACCGACCTCGCAGTCAACAAGAAGGTCAGCGCGTCTACTCAGAATCAGGCTTTGAGCGCGATCTTGTTTCTCTACCAGCGAGTCCTGGACAAACCGCTTGAGTGGGTCAACCCCGCCGTTCGAGCCAAGAAACCTAAACGCCTCCCGGTTGTGTTAACTCGCCAGGAGGTCAAAACAATCCTCGACTCGATGGACGGCGCACCAAGGCTGGTAGCAACTCTGTTGTATGGCGCCGGGCTTCGTCTCAACGAATGTTTGGAGCTCCGATTCAAGGATATTGATTTCACAACCAACCAGATCTTGGTTCGCGACGGAAAGGGGCAGAAAGATCGGATCACAACCCTGCCGGCATCGGTGAAGGAACCGCTGCTTGCACACCTAAGGGATGTTTGGAGGGTGCATCAGAGGGATCTGCGCGAGAGCGCCGGCAGAGTGGTGCTGCCTTACGCGTTGGCGAGAAAATATCCCAACGCCGACGGCGAGTGGGGATGGCAGTGGGCATTCCCCGCGCCTACTCGCTATTTTGATAGAGAAGCCAAGATCGAGCGTCGGCACCATCTTCATGAGACTATCGTGCAGAAGGCAATGAGGCAAGCAGTTTTAACGGCCGGCATAGGCAAGCCCGCGACGCCTCACGTTCTTCGTCATTCATTTGCCACACATTTGCTGGAAGATGGCTATGACATTCGCACGATTCAGGAGTTGCTGGGCCGCAACGACCTCAAGATGATATATACGCATGTGTTGAACAAGGGCGGGCGAGGAGTCCGCAGCCCAGCCGATACGCTGTGAGAGCGAAGGACGGCAAACTATGCCGCTGGGATATGCAGAAGGAATAGTGTTGCTAACGCCTCTGAGAGGCTACATTATGTCTCAAACGACAAGCTGTTCAATGATCAGGAAATAGTCCATCCAGATGGTGTAGGGCGCGCATCGGTTTATGCAGAAAGAATCTGCTAGATATAAGGATTGGACAGTTTTCTGTAGAATTCATGTTGAACTAAACCGCTTCGCGGTGGTGCTGAAGTCTCGATTGATGATGCCAACTTGAGTCTACGCTTGATACTCTGACACGCCCGCTCCCGTCCTTCTTAAACTCCAAAACCATAGAATTCCTCCCGAGACGATTCAGCGGTTTGACTTCGTCTCTAAATCCATTTCACCAAGGAGGCTCTATGGGAACTCTTCGCAACAAGATGATCGATGCAATGAACTTGCGTCGGTTTTCGCTCAGGACTCACGAATCTTACTTGGGGGCCGTCAGTGCTCTTGCCAAGTATTACAACCTTCCTCCTGACAAGATCGAAGCTCAGCAGCTCCAGGCATACCTTCTTCACTTGACCGTCGATCGCGGTCTGTCCTGGAGCACCTGCAATGTGGCTGTTTCCGCTTTTCGGTTTTTCTATGTCGAAGTCCTCGGCCGGGAGCGCACCGATCTTCCTATCCCGCCCCGCAAGAAACCAACCAAGCACCCCGAGGTTCTCAGCCGTCAGGAACTCGAGCGGTTGTTTGCCTGTGCTCGACCTCCAAGAAACCGAGCGCTGTTAATGACCACTTATGCCGCCGGTCTGCGTGTCAGCGAAATCACCAGCCTCAAAATCTCAGACATCGACAGCAAACGCATGATGATCCGAGTGGAACAAGGCAAAGGAGCCAAGGATCGATACACCATTCTCTCTCCTCGATTGCTCGAAGAGCTGCGTGCGTATTGGAAACTCTGCCAGCCCCACACCTGGCTGTTCCCCGCAGCGCGTGACTCCAACCGCAGCATGGACATCGGAATGGCTCAGAAGATTTATTACGTGACAAAACACAGAGCAGGTATCACCCGCGGGCACGGAATCCACACGTTGCGTCACTGCTTTGCGACCCATCTGCTGGAGGCTGGCGTTGACCTCCGGACGATTCAATCACTGATGGGTCACACTTCCATTACTACCACGATGCGTTACCTGCAGGTCAGAAGCGAGATGCTTGACGCGAAGAGTAGCCTGCTGGACTTGCTCTCGACTCCCGACATCAAGCCGTTACCGTAGGAGATCTGTAAACTAGTGCCGCCTGCTTATCATCTGCATAAGGCGGCAGGAGTCAGGCCACGTTGGGAGGTGGCTGACATCTTTCGCGCCCACGGCGAGGCTTACCGTAAGGCGCATCCGTCGCCACGCTCGCATTTGAAGGTGATGCGGGCAATCGAGCGCTGTCGTACGGCGTCGCTCGGAGGTCACATCCAACAATGTGACTCCTGCGGCTTCCAGCGTCAGGCTTACAACTCCTGCCGCAATCGACATTGTCCTAAGTGCGGGTCGCTGGATAAGGCCCGGTGGCTAGACGACCGCAAGGCCGAGCTTCTACCTGTCGGTTACTTCCATCTCGTCTTCACCCTCCCGCACGAACTGAATCCGCTCGCCCTCTCCAACAAGAAAGTCGTCTGCGACATCTTGTTCAAAGCGGTCTCTCAAACCTTGCTCGAGTTTGCTCGTACTCACCTCGGCGGTTTGCTCGGTTTCATCTGTGTGCTTCACACCTGGGACCAGACGCTGCGCGATCATTTCCATCTCCACTGCTTGATTCCAGCGGGCGCGTTGTCGTTCGATCGCTCCCATTGGATTCCGGCTCGCGACGGGTTTCTCTTTCCCGTCCGTGCGCTCAGCCTTGTCTTCCGTGGCAAGTTCCTTGACCTACTCCAAAGGGCTTGCACCAAAGAACAGCTTCAATTCGTTGGGCGCTGTGCTCCTCTGGCCCAGCCGAAAGCCTTCCACCAGTTAATTCGTTCTCTCGCAGCCAAGAAGTGGGTTGTCTATGCTAAGAGACCTTTCTCTGTCCCCGACAAAGTTCTCGACTATCTCGGCCGCTACACTCATCGCGTCGCCATATCCAACAATCGCATCCTCTCGCTGGATCAAGGCCGTGTCACTTTCTCTTACCGCGATCGCAGAAACGACAATCGACTACGTTCTATGACGCTTGAGTCGGATGAGTTCATCCGTCGCTTCTTGCTCCACGTCCTCCCTGATGGATTCATGCGGGTTCGCCACTTCGGCTTCCTCGCCAATCGCTCTAAGAAACAAAACCTCGCACAGTGTCGAGAGCTTCTTGGTGTTGAGCCACAGCCAAACCGAACCCCCAAGAAATCTGCTCGCGAGGTGATGCTCGACGTAACAGGTTTCGACGTAGCTCTGTGTCCCGTGTGTAAAGTTGGGACCTTGATCGTGATTGGGCAGTTGCCAGCTTTCCAATTTGCAACTTGGCGTGCTCATACATCACCGCCAACTCCAGCGGATTCATCATGATTAACTCGTTGCTCGTCACCCTTCTTCCTGTTCTTCATTGCGCCTGGCTCATCTTCGAGTCTATGGAATCGTCTGTCCTCGCCAAACAAGATCGCTCTCATGTCGATCCCCTTGCTCACTCCAGCCCCGGCCAGTACACGCCCTTCCTTTCGCTGAACCCCCTTCTGGCCCGCCTGCACTTTAGCCAAACCTTCGTTGCCAACACACGCGGCTCATCACTAACCAGCAATCCTCTTTACAATCTCCATAGAAAGCGGTAAGTTCGCGCCTCGGAAGCATCGGTTCAGTTCAACAGGTTTTATCCACAATGCCCTCAAAGTTCTCTTCCCAGTCAGTCCTAGCGGGCATTGTGGATAAAACCCTGTACGTTCGGCCGAACGAGGCGCCGAACGAGGCGAGCGACGAGGGCCTATGGTCTGGCCGTCACGCGTCTTATTCTGGAATCAAGTACTATCACGCCGCTGGTTTGCGGGTTGTCGTATTGACAGGCATTATCACCTTGAAAAAGCAGCCGACGCCCGCGCACTACTCACCATCAGCCATAAGGATGCAAAATGGGCCATCTCACCGAACACGATAACGGAGACACGCATCGCACCAACGCGCCGTTGTCTGGTAGCTCCATGGACCACGCGGCCGTTATACCCCAGGTAACTAAAGCGCAGCTCGGGAGAGTAATCGTTCTGATCGTAGTCACCAATGCGCTAGTATGGTACGCGGGCGCATGGTGCTTCGGATTCGCTGCGGCTGGGTATCTGGACTCGACTGGACGCTTTGCCAATTCAATCGCATACCACGGTTTTCTGACTTCCAGCCTGAAGGCACCAATCTACATTGGGATTGCGATCAGCATCCTAGTGCTATCATCCCTCTTGTTCCTCTTGCCGGACAGGCGACGACACATTGGCTCGAATTATCACGGCGTGAGTGATTGCGAAATGCGAGTCGTGCAGTGTAGCAGTATTCTTGGAGCAATAGCCTGGGGAATCGTGGCGGCGACAATGGCGCGCGAGTACGCGTCAGCCCTAATGATCGCGGGTGTCATTCTTGGAGCCGTAACCGGTTCATTGGCAGGGATGATTGGTGCCGCGGCATCGATATTTCTGCTCCGCCGTCCTACTAGTCAATTCTGGACGGACGCTGCGTACGTAATCGTTGGTGGACTCGTTGTCTGGTTTGCAATCCATCGCGTCCTAGCATCCGTGCTTGCCAGTGGTGGCGGTTCTTAGCGGCACGCATCGGTCTCCGAAGCAAGCCAACGAACGGCCTAACAGACGAATGGAGCCGGCGCGCCGATCGTATGATGACATGATGTCGCTCCGGCGCGCGGCTCATTCGTAGCGTTAGGCCTCCGAGATGGTGGTGCCTGGCTTTTATTGGATGGCTATTCACCAGAGGAAATAAGATATGGGAAAATCAAACAATTCTAGCGCAGAAGAATTGATTCTTGGTGGATGGGATTGGAAAGAAACCGTAATCACTAGTGAAATCGTGTATCCTCCGAATGACCGGATTACTCAGCAATCGGCAGGATATACTGAGCATCGGAGGTTTTTACCTGATGGTCAGGTAAAATTCTACAGGGACGGGAAACTGATAGGCACATACCCTTACCGCATTGGGCCAAAGTCGGACCGAAGGAGCGGCTTCGAATATTATCAGCTATGGATTGGTGAAGAATGCTCAGGGCTCAGGATCACATCCGAGACACTGATAATCGGTTATGGCGGAGTGTTTGGGCTTTGCGGAACAGATAATGTATTTGTAAAGGCGAAGTGATCCCGGCTGCGAGGATGCCTAACTCTCGATGCAACGGAGCGCGCGCAGCAGTCTTCAAATGGATTCGGTCTCAAGGCGCGCGCCCGCTGATCGTATCGTTAGGCCGCACAACTAGAATACCGTTGTTTATTCAGGAGGAATACAGCATGTTTGAACCAGCGACGCTCAAAGTCACGCTGCGAAGAATTGTTGCCGACGAGTTCCCAGCCAGCCTGGAGGTATTCGATATTGAAGCCGATGCTGCAATCGCAGATGCATTGGCTGGCCGGGCAATATCAGAAGTCGACCGGGACTTGCATTCTGGCTTCGGTGGCGTCGAGTTAACGCACATATCACATATCAGACGTTATCAAGCTCATTGGCGCGGCAGTCTCTCTCATATCAGGACTGAAGTCGATGATCGGTGGATCCATTAAACCTGAGATGCCAACCACAGCAGAATTGCAGTCTCGCTTGCTTGACCATCTACGCCGGGCTGGGTTCACGGAAAACAAGGCCAAACGGATCTCTGCACAATTTGTGCGCGATCTAGAAAAACCTTAAAGCGATCCTAGAACTTGCTATGCCAACTAACTACTATTGGGTTTCATGGTACAAGGAGCAATTACCTCGCGCCGCGAAGGCCTCGCAACAATTGCTTACCAACCTGAGGGGCATGATAATCATTCTTCTGGTAATGCCAGCTTTCGTTGCAGGGTTACTTGTTTTCTTAATTGGGTCGGATGGCCAGGCTACAGAAATTCTGCTCCTCGTAATGGTAGCATGCATATCGGCCATCGTTTATGCCGTAGGTGACGTCTTCGCGTTGCGGCTGCTTCGGCTAGATCGCCTCAACGTTGGTTGGCTCCCGTTGCGAGTTGGCCTATTCCAGGTACTTAGTTTTGTTAATGATGGGGTGGTAAACATCGCTCTATATCCGATTGGTGTCAGGCTTTCTTATTCGTTTGACTCGGCTCACAGCACACAAGATTTTGAGACGTTAGTTTTCTTAGGGATTCAGGTCATATTCAGCCGAGGTTTGTTGTTTGCCTACCTCCAAAGGCGGTACAGAGCGGAAGTCTTATCATTCGATATGCCTCAGCTTCTCCAGATTCCACCGGGAAACTCAGTGGTCTGCGGAATGGTTGATGATATTCTTAGGCGGTGCCGCGAACTAAGTCTTCCGGAGCTTCGCCTTTCGCTTTGGCTGCTGCGCTCAGATCGAACGCTCCTGCCAAGCTTATTTGCGGCGTCGCAAGATGAGAAGACCGAGTATCGGATGGTAATCCCGCGACCTTTTCTGTCGCTTGTCGTTGCCGACCATCCCGATTGCGCCTTCGCAATATTGGCACATGAAATGTCTCACGCTTTTCAGAATGATGTTGAACTATGGTCGCGAAATGATTTGTTCTATTCTGTCTTTGCTCGAACTCTCGGCCCGCAGTTTGCTGCCATTGCTGCAGTCTCAATTGTATCAGCTTTCTTAGCTGTAGCGGCTGGCCGGATCGAGTCAGTGGGACCAGCGCTCCTAGTATTGTCATTAACCATTAACCTGCTTCGGACTCAGCGAACGGTGAGGAATGCGCGCAAAACATCTGAACACATAGCTGACGTTTTTGCCTCTTATTTGACTTCAGTTGAATCGATCTCACAGTCAATCAAGGAATACGCCACAGATAAGTCAAGATTACACCCTTCACCCGCAGAGCGAATCGACTATCTTACCCAAATGCGTACACAGCTTGGTTATGATCCAAAACCTAACGAATAAAAGCGGCCTAACTCTCGATCCAGCGGAGCGCGCGCAGCGGTCAGTAAATGAAATGGTCCTGAGCGCGCGCCCGCTGATCGTATCGTTCGGTGCCTGCCGGGAGTTTGCTTAGCATCGATTGATTGGAGAGCGATATGGCCCAGAGCAAAATCTGTTACCTTGAGATTCCAGCGATAACGGTGGAAGAATCAGCCGGCTTCTACAGCAGCATCTTTGGCTGGACCGTTAGAGAGCGCGGCGACGGTGAGCTTGCGTTCGACGACACATGTGGCGTTAGCGGAACATGGGTAAAGGAGAGCGACAGAACTCCAGATGAACAGACACGCATATGCATCGTGGTGGACGATATTTCGGAGACTCTCAAAAAGATCGAGGCTGTCGGTGGCAGGGGGCCGACGCCACGAACAGACATCGCCCCAGGTTCCGGCGCATTTGCCATTTTCGCTGATCCCGCGGGGTCGGGCTGTCGCGCTGTGGGGATCGTATGCCCGAGGATGCGCTCAGCCGGGGTCGGGCATCGACCTCGGCATTTTCTACTCGGAGGCGGCTCCTTTCTTGATCCAGAGCATTCGCGAACTGGCCGAGGTTGTCAACGACACTGCCGGGCCTGTGGTCACAAACTTTTACCAGTGGGGCCCGTGGGTCAATGGTGAGGCGTGGCTCACAATCGGCGGACAGCGCGTCGATTTCATCTATCGCAACCTCGAACACCTGGAGCGGGTCATCGCCGAGGCGGGAGCCGGCCGGTACGAGCTTCACTACCTCCAGCAGCCACCCTTCGGCTTCTTCAGCGGAACGTACCTGGGCGAGATCGCGGTGTGTATTCCCCTATTCGATCCGGAAGCGCGGCTCGATGGGCTGAAGCGGCATGTCGCGGACTACCCCGAGGCCCTGCGTCAGGCCGTGGTCCAGGACTATCTCTTCATGGCCGAATTTACACTCACTGCGTTCTCCCCTCAAGTTCGCGGCTCGTGCAGACGCCTACGGGACCGGCGCTTGCCTGACTCGCGCCGTGAATGAACTGGTGCTGGCCCTGTTCGCTTTGAACCGCAAGTACCCGATCAACGACAAGACGGCCCTGGCGGAGGTTGCCGAGTTCGAGCGCGCGCCACGAGAGTTCGGGCCGCGCGTGCAGGAGACGCTGGTGCACATGGGTGCCTCTGCTGCGGAAGTCGTCGCTGCCGTCGAGAGCGTCGCGCAACTGCTCCGAGAGACCATCGACCTGGCGGATGGGCTATACCAACCACGCTATTCGCTGCCGAAGTGAGAGGAAGCCGATAAAGTTGAAATAGCCCGCTCCACAGAGTACAAAGAAATACCAGTAAGTGATATCTGGATGTCTGAGGGGTGTAAAGATGAAGCATCTATCATCTATAGAAGATCAGAATTTCCGCAGGGAGTTTGAGGCTTGCAAAGTCCCTCCTGCTGAATTCAACCATGGTGCGCATATAAGGCTGGCCTATGTCTACTTATCTGCATACGACACCGACACTGCACATCAATTGATGCGGAGTGCATTATTGTCGTTCCTCGATTGCCACGCCGTTGATGTATCAAAATACCATGAAACCATTACTCGAGCGTGGATCATGGCGGTACGGCATTTCATGGAAAATACTCTGAGTTCTGAATCATCCGATATCTTCATTGAGAAGAATCCAAGAATGCTCGATTCGAAGATCATGATGACGCACTACTCGGCGGAGGTGCTTTTTTCAGATGAAGCCCGCGCAAAGTTTGTGGAGCCAAATCTTGACCCAATACCAGAGTATGGTGGGTAAGTCGCCCAATTCATGTTCGGCGCTTTCCGGTGCGTGAGGTTTGGAGGTTCGCATGATCGATGTCGCCCTTCTCAGAGTTGCCGCGCGGCGAGCGCCTTTGCTTCTAGTTGCCCTGCGGCTACTCGTTGCCTGCGTCGTCGCCGCAGTGTCGGCGCAACCATCGCGCTGCGACGTGATAGCCGACGTCACCAGGGTGCTCGGTACGTGGGCTGGGGACTCGATCTGCGTAGGGGATCGCCCGGCGTGCAAGAATGAACACGTCGTCTACCGCTTTGTGGCCGTCGACGCGCGGCCGAGGTTTGTACGGCTGCTGGCGGACAAGGTCATCGACGGCAAGCGCGTACCGATGGGCGCGCTCGAGTTCGAGTACAACGATGCCGACGCGACGCTGACGAGCGAATTCACGCGAGGCCAGACGCACGGGGTATGGGCGTATAAGGTCTCGGGTGACACGATGACGGGGACGCTGGTGATCCTTCCTGACAAGACATTGGGGCGCAGGGTCAGCGTGCGTCGCTTCAGCGAGGACCAGGTGCCGAAGGCTCCGGCTTTGGAGGAATATGTTTCAGTTGTGCGCCAGTGCTGGTGCGGGCGAGTGCTCGCCGAACAGCTTAAGAATTCATGCGGCGCGGCGTGCGAAGTCGTGACCTCACACAGCAGGCAAGCCGCCGATAATTCGATGTTGAACTATGCCGGGACTCGAAGACGCTTTGGACTTTGATCAGTGGTTTGCGTAACAGCTCTAGCGACAGCAGGAGGAAACGCGTGGCACTCGTGGTTCTTCTGAGAGGGGTCAACGTCGGTGGTCACAGGACCTTCCGACCTACCAGGCTCGCCGAACAACTGGAGCACCTCGATGCCGTCAACATCGGCGCGGCGGGCACCTTCGTGATCCGGCGGCCAATCACCCGGGCGCAACTCCGCGCCGAATTGGCACGCAGGCTTCCCTTTGATGCAGAGATCATGATCTGCCAGGGCCGCGAGATTGTCAGACTGATGTCACAGGATCATTTCGCGGACCAGCCCGTGCGACCCGACATCGTCCGCTTTGTGAGCCTCCTCTCCAAACGCCCCCGCTTGACGCCGTCGACGCCTATGAGCTTTCCTTCCAGCGGCAAGTGGCTGCTGAAGATCCTCGCGAGGGACAACCGGTTCGTCTTCGGCGTGTACCGGCGCCACATGAAGGTCATCAGCTACCTCGGCACGTTCGACCGGCTCTTTGGGGTCCCGGTCACCACGCGCAACTGGAATACCATCACCGCGATCGCCAGGGTGCTGCGTAACGGAGGGACCTGATCGACCGGCGAGCCGTCACCGGGCATCCAGACGACGTTCTCTCTCAAGGGGCACCCGGTGGGTCGCTTCAAGTGATGTTCGGAGATGGCTATCGATGCCCCACGGAGAGCCGAGATGACGGACACTGGCACGAGACGCGAAGACGAGCAAAGCTCCGCACTGATGACCCTGATTCGCGCAATCGCTTCACGCGACGAGCAGAAAGCATCTCGTCTGCTCGATGCATCTCCCGGTCTCGCCCGACAGGTTTCTAAGATAGGCGCCACCCGCCAGGTCTCGACCACCTACTATTTCAAGGAGATTGAACACTACGTCTACGCCGGCGATACGGCCCTGCACATCGCAGCGGCAGCCTATGCGCGAGAGATTTCGAAGAAGCTCCTCGCCAAAGGCGCGAATGTTCGAGCCAGAAACCGCCGTGGCGCCGAGCCACTTCACTACGCGGTCGACGGCATCCCTGACTCGCACACATGGAATCCCGCGGCTCAAGAGGCCATCGTCGAGTGTTTGATTGAGGCAGGAGCCGATCCGAATTCCGCGGACAAAAGCGGCGTCACCCCGTTGCACAGGGCGGTGCGCACGCGCTGCGCAGCCGCGGTGCGGACACTTCTTATGAACGGCGCAGACCCGCGCCGCAAGAATGGGAGTGGGTCTACGCCTCTTCATCTGGCGGTTCAGAACACCGGACGTGGGGGAACTGGATCTTCGCCCTCGCGAGAGCAGCAGCGGGAGATCATCTTGTTGCTCCTGAAGCACGGCGCGCGGCCGACCGAAAAGGACACTGCTGGAAAGTCCGTCACGGAAAGCGTCGGAGTCGATTGGATCCTGGACATTCTGGGAAGGTCCTGAGTTTACTTGGTCGCTGTCCAACACAAACGTTGCAGCAGCGATCCGCGCGCGCAGTGGTGGCTCGAATCCGATAGGTTGTGCCCGCGCGGCTTGCGGCTGAACGTTGAACAGTTATGGGGCTCAAAGCTACGCCTCTGATTGGATGAGGAATTGATTATGGATATAACAAAGCAAGCTTCTTGGGATGAGGCGGATCTTACTGAGCAGACCTCGGCAAAAAACTTAGTTCAATTCTTGATCGGTTGGCTTAAAGAACCTAATGGATTTGCTCCCCTTCGAAGAGATGGAGCGCGCTGTCTACGTGCTGCAACGCTTGCTCTGGCGGAAGCTCTAAAAGCCGTCAGTCAGTCAATCAATCATAAGGTGGCAATCTTGCTTGCACTAGAGACAGTAAATGGTATGGCAAAGACGGCTCCAATGACAGACGAGGCTTTGTCACAGGTTGCTGGCAGGACTGATGGCGGGGATCAGCCCACCGCTCCGCCAAAGCAAAAGAAGGCAAGGTGGCGATTTTGGTAAAGGGTTCGTTCCCGTGCTGGCTGTTCGGCAGCGGAGGCGATGAGCCATGATGGACCTCTTCTCCGACGAGATGCGCCGCAACCCCTACTCCGCGTACGACCAAATGCGGAGCGGCTCGCCCGTATTCCACCTTCCCCCGTTCGATCTGTGGATGATCTTCGACTTCGAGGGCGTCAGGCGGGCGCTGATGGAGCATGACACCTTCAGCTCCGACCTGTCGCACGCGCCGGGCCAGGGCAACCCGGGCGAGTGGTTCATTTTCTTCGACCCCCCGCGCCACACGAAACTGCGCGCCCTCATTTCCAAGGCCTTCAGCCCCCGGGTGGTCGCGAACCTGGAGCCCCGCATCCGGGAGCTGTCGCGTCAGCTCCTGGACCAGACGATCGAGCGCGGCCAGATGGACCTGGCCACAGACTTCTCAATCCCCCTACCGATGTTGGTGATCACCGAGATGATCGGCGTCCCCGTGGCGGACTGGCCGCGGTACAAGCGCTGGAGCGACGAGATCTTGAAGCTCGCCAACACCTTCTCCAGGGACGAGGAAGCGGCCACCACATTGACCGAGTATCGGGCGGTCACCGCCGAGATGCGGGTCTTCCTGCCGGAGTTGATCTCGCAGCGGCGGGCGGCCCGTCAGGACGACCTGCTGACCCGACTCGTCGAGGCCGAGGTGGACGGCGAACGGCTGACGCAGGAGGAGGTCCTGGGCTTCGTGCAATTGCTCCTGGTGGGCGGCCAGGAGACGACCGCGAACCTGATCAACAACGCCGTCCTGTGCTTCATCGAGAATCCGGACCAACTCGCCCGGCTTCGGGCGGCGCCCAACCTCCTGTCTTCCGCGATTGAAGAAGTCTTGCGCTACAGCTCGCCAGTTCAGTGGATGCCGCGCGTGACGAGGCGCGACGTCGAGGTGCACGGCCAGGTGATACCAGCCGGGAAGCTCGTCCTGCCGATGATCGGCTCCGCGAACCGTGATCCCAAGCAGTTCCCCGTCGCCGGCCGCTTTGACATCGCCCGCGCCCCCAATCCACACATTGCGTTTGGACACGGCATCCACTCCTGCCTGGGCGCGCCGCTCGCCCGCCTCGAGGCCCGGATCGCCCTCACCGATTTCCTGGAGCGGGTTCAAGGATTTGAGCTTGCGAGCGATGAGCCATGGGAGCCGCGCAAGGCGTTGCACGTGCACGGGCCGTCGCGGCTTCCGATCCGCTTCACGCCGGGCCGGCGTGTTGCGCCCCGGCGTGACGTCGGCGTGTTGAGCATGTAGGCGAGGAGGAGGAAAACTGTGTCGTGCTACTCAAACTCGACTGATCATGACATTCAACCGGAGCAGAATCAGCTTGCCTCTAATCTCTCGACTTCGCGCCGTGAGTTCCTCGGAGGGGCAGCGCTGACGGTCATCGGGCTGTCACTCCCCGTATCGGTCGCTTCGGACGTCAGTGAGACGGCGGCCACCGGGCCGACCCTGGGGTTTCGCGACTTGCACCGGGCACCCGACAGCGTGATGGTGCAGACGGCGACGAGCGACCTCCGTCTCAACCGCACGGGCGGGCGATGGACGAACGGCCAGGTCGTCGTGACTCTCACTGATCTACCGGGCGCGCTCCGCGTCCAACTGTCCGCGCCGACCGTTCCCATCAAGCGGCTGCACCTGCGTTGGCGAGCCCGAATGAGCGATACCCGTCTCATCCTTGGCGACGCGTGGGAGCGGGGCTACGGAGACCTCGAGTGGCGTGGCTGGATACCTGATCGCGTCATGCCCTGGTACTTCGCGACGAACATTGCGACGAATAGAGGATCGCTCACCCATTCGTATGGCGTTCGCACGGGAGCGAGAGCGTTCTGCTTCTGGCAGGTCGACCCGCAGGGCATAAGCCTGTGGGCGGACGTGCGAAGCGGAGGCGTCGGCGTGCAACTCGGCGAGCGCGTCCTCGACGTTTGCGAAGTCACCTGCCGCGCCGGCGGTGCGCGGGAATCCGCGTTCACCGCCGTTCACGCCTTTTGTTACCAGATGTGCTCGAACCCACGGCTTCCGACGCACACCGTCTATGGCAGCAACGACTGGTACTGGGTCTACGGGAAGAACAGCGCGGAGACAGTCCTCACCGACGCCCAGCACATCGTCGAGCTCTCGCCGACGAGTGCAAACCGGCCGTTCGCGGTGATCGACGATGGTTGGCAACCGGAGCGCGGCAAAGATAAAGTCGGCGTGGGCGCCTGGAATCGGGGCAACGAGAAATTCCCCGACATGCCCGGATTGGCCGCCGGGATTCGGCGGGCCGGCGCGCGACCCGGAATCTGGATCCGCCCGCTACAAGCGACCGGAGATGCTCGCGATTCATGGCGCCTGGCGCGCGACCGCGCGTTCCTCGATCCGACCGTGCCGGAGGTTCGGCAGAAAGTGGCCGACGATATCGCGCGGCTGCGGCAGTGGGGCTTCGAGCTGATCAAGCACGATTATACGACGTTCGACATCTTCGGCAGGTGGGGCTTTCAGATGGGAGCCGCGTTGACGAGGGACGGCTGGACATTCGCATCGGGGCCCGGGCGCACGACGGCCGAGGTGATTAATGAGTTGTATCTCACAATTCGCCGAGCGGCCGGCGAGAGCCTGGTCATCGGCTGCAACACGGTGAGCCATCTGTCGGCCGGGCACTTCGAGATCTGCCGCGTCGGTGACGACACTAGCGGCACCAATTGGTCGCGCACTCGAAAGATGGGGGTAAACACGCTCGCGTTTCGGGGAGCGCAGCACGGTGCCTTCTACGTCGCCGATGCCGACTGCGTGGGCGTCACAAACGCGGTGCCCTGGGTCTACAATCGGCAATGGCTTGACTTGTTGGCCCGGAGCGGCACGATGTTGTTTGTTTCGCTCGCTCCCGACGCCTTGGGTGCTGCTCAGCGGCGTGATCTCAAGGAGGCGCTCGCGCTGGCGGCGACCGCCCACCCGCTCGCCGAGCCGCTGGACTGGCAGCGCACCGTGTATCCGACGCGCTGGCGGCTGATGGATCGCGAGCGGACCTATGACTGGGTGGGCGTGGATGGCGCCGGCTCGCCCTGAGATCCTGTCGTGGATGGATCTGGGACGAGGACCTCGTGGTGTTCCGGCCCGCGGGCTCAACGTGTCGATCTCGATATGAATTATAGGAATTCTCCTATCCCAACGCTCGACTCAACACGACTGCTGGCGCGAGCCGCCCTTCAACGGGCAATTGCGGGGCAAGGATTGCAGCCAATATTGGCCCCTATTTCGTGAGATTCCGGAGACAATAGTCCAACGACTGCCGCACACCTTCTCACTCTGTATGCGCAAGGCTGCGCCGGACTAATGGTTGCGCCGGAGCCGGCGCACACATATTCTTCAAAATCAGCAGGTTGAGATCAAATCTGAAAGGGCCGAATAAATGAAAAAGTACTTCACACTGGCAGGTCTTACTCTCTTGACTATGGTTTCTCTTTGCTTTGGACAGAGCGACTTAAATAAGGCCGCCAAAACTAAAGGCAAAGCCACGAGGCAAATCTCACCCGACAAATTCCTGATGAACAGGGAAAATGCGCTATGGGAAATCGTAAAGAATAAACAGGTCGATGCATTCAGAAAGTATTATGCTGACAACTATAGTGGAGTCTCCAGTGATGGAGTAAAGGACATAAATCAGGAAGTAGAGGGTGTCCGTATTGTTGATTTGAAGGAGTACTCGCTGGCTGATACGAAAGTTGTATTCCCCAATAAAGCTACAGCCGTCTTGACCTATAAAGTCACTGTTCGAGGAAGCTTTCAAGGGCAAGACATATCCGGGGTATATTACGCATCTTCGGTATGGGTGAATCAAGGTGGCAAATGGCTAGCCATTCTTCATACAGAAGCCAAGGCTCAGTGAGGGAATGTTAATACGAATGCTCATCAGTCTATCGCTCGGCGTCGCACTGACATGCGCAACCGCGCGACCCTGCGCAGGTCAGGATCCGCTCGACGGGCCGGCGCGGGTCTTCCGCGATGACCTACTCGACCATCTGGTGGGCCGCTGGACACTGACACGAACAATTCGGGGCAAGGTGGTGGAGAACGTCGTCGAAGCAGAGTGGGTGCTGAATCATCAGTTCCTGCGCCTCACGATGCGCGACGTCGCGACGCCGCCAGCGTACGAGGCGGTCGTCTACTTTGGGTATGACAACACGAGCGAGCGGTACGTGGCGCATTGGATCGATGTCTATGGCGGGCGCTTCAGCGAGACGCTTGGATACGGGAAGCGCGAGGGCAACATCCTGCGATGGGTCTTCGAATACCCCGACGGGCCGTTTCACAATACGTTTCAATGGGATGGGGCGACGAAAACGTGGACGATGGATATGGAGCGTAAGAATAGCGCAGGCAACTGGGTTCCTTTCGCGCACGACAGCTTGCGCCGGCAGCTATGATGGGTCCTACGAGCGGTCCACACTTTCTGATCTTCGATCTTGTGCGTGAGGAGTAACATAACAGTGTACCTTGATCACACCATCGTTCCGTCGCGCGACAAAGTCGCTTCCGCGAGATTACTTGCCGAATTGCTTGGGGTTGAATGGGCCGCGGTTGGCATTGGACCGTTTGCCCCGGTCTTCGTAAACGATGGCCTGACGCTTGACTTCATAGACACGGATGAGGCGTTTCCAGTCTACCACTTCTGCTTCCGTGTCTCGGAAGAGGAGTTTGACGCAATTCTGGGTCGCATCAAGGCGGCGGGCATCAAGTATCGGAGCGAGGTCCGCGGTCCAACGGACTCGCAGGTCAACAGGTACCTTGGGGGTAGAGGCATCTACTGGAACGAACCTGACGGGCACCAGTGGGAGATGCTGACGGTTAGCTACGCTCGTCCCCATATCAAGTGAAGAAACAGATTCTTATTTATGGTCTCATCTATGGCCTTTGTGGCGGGCTGCTGATCGCGGCGCTTAAGGTCATTGAATATCGCTTTATCGTAGTGGAACACTCGATCGAGATTTACGGCGGCTTGACCGCGCTGGTCTTCGCCGGCCTGGGCATCTGGCTCGGGCTCAAGCTTACGCGGAAAGAGCAGGTAATCGTCGAACGGGAATTGATCGTCGAAAGAGAAGTCCTGGTCCCGGCCGGGACTCCGTTTGCTCTGAACGAAAAACGACTGCAGGAACTGGCGATCACGAAACGCGAATTGGAAATACTCGGGTTGATTGCGGACGGTCTGAGTAACCGCGAGATTGCTGAAAGACTTTTCGTCAGCGAGAATACCGTCAAGACCCATTCCAGCAGGCTGTTCGACAAACTCAACGCCAGACGAAGAACACAGGCAGTCCAGCGAGGCAAAGAGCTGGGGCTGATTCCTTAAGAAAGGTCCGTAGTCCGTAGTCCGTGGTCCGTGGTCCGTGGTCCGTGGTCCGTAGTCCGTGGTCCGTGGTCCGTAGTCCGTAGTCAGTTGTCAGTTGTCAGTTGTCCGTGGGTTTGGGTCTTAGGTCTTGGGTGTAGATTGCGTGTCCAGTTACTACGGACTACGGACTACGGACTACGGACTACGGACCACGGACTTCTTTGGACTACCCACAACTAAAGTATTATTTTCCGCCTGAATCCGCGAAATCATCCGAAAGTATGACGACACAACAGATGTCCGCGAGGTACCTTCGCGAGTCGAGAGCCAAACATTCTTTGCGACAGGAGAGCTACTAAGATGAAAAAGACTGTATTGACCTTCGGGCTAATCGGGGGAGCCATCATGGCAGCGATGATGTTTGCCACGCTCCCCTTCGTGGACAGGATCGGTTTTGACAAAGGCGAAATCGTCGGCTACACGACGATGATCCTCGCGTTTATGCTGGTGTTCTTTGGCATTCGCTCGTACCGCGAAAACGTGAGCGGCGGCCGGATAACATTTGGCCGTGCCTTCGCGGTGGGGATTCTAATCACGCTGGTCGTGTGTGTTTGCTATGTTGTTGCCTGGGAGATCCTCTACTTCAAATTCATGCCGGATTTTGTCGACAAATACGCGAGCTACATGGTTGAGAAAGTAAGGGCCTCTGGCGCCAGCCAGCAGGTAATCGACGCAAAGTTGCAGGAGATGAAGAGTTTCAAGGCAATGTATGACAATCCGTTCATCAACGCCGCGATAACTTTCACTGAGCCGTTTCCTATCGGCTTGATCGTTACTTTGATCTCGGCGGCCATTCTAAGGAAGAAGACAAGTGCCGCCACGAGGGATGAGGGCCAGTCGGCTCAGCTGCAGGTCCAGCAAGAGAACTAACGGGTTGAGTTGAGTGGGTTTGGCGAAATAACGGGAACACAACATAGGGAGGATGATCATGGAACTGGGAAATTTCTCTGTTAGCCTGGCTGTAAAAGATGTCGAGGCGTCAAAGCTCTTTTACGAAAAGCTGGGTTTTACAGTGTTCGGAGGAAATCAGTCGCAGAATTGGCTGATCATGAAGAATGGCGACCACAATATTGGGTTGTTTCAAGGGATGTTCGATAAGAACATTCTCACCTTCAACCCGGGCTGGAGTAGCGATGCTCAGCCACTCGGCGAATTCACCGACGTTCGAGAGTTGCAGCGCCAGCTCAAAGATCGTGGCATAAACATGATGGTAGAAGCAGACGAAAATTCTACTGGCCCGGCTAGCTTTATGATTGTCGATCCGATGGAAACACGATTCTGGTAGATCAACACGTATAGGAGAAGAAATGAAGCCGAAGACCATTCCGTGTATCTGTATTGGGATGATTCTGCTTACCGCGGGAGCCCGGGGTCAAAACGCTGCCGACGAGCGCAAGCTCCTCCAGGGCACCTGGCTGCCGACGGCTGCGGAAGTGAGCGAGAATCCGTTCGGTGAAGCGACGCTCAAGATAATGAAGCTCGTCGTCGAAGGGGATAAGTACGCCGTCACCGTCGGCATATCCGTTGACCTGGGCACCATTAGGATCGATCCAGCGGCGAAGCCTAAGACCATGGACATCATCGGCACCGAGGGCCCCAACAAGGGCAAGACTCTTCTCGCGATCTACGAACTCAACGGCGACAACCTGCGCGTCTGCTACGACCTTACCGGCAAAGTTCGACCGACTGAGTTCAAGACCAGGAAGGGCGAAGCGCTTTTCCTGGCCACTTACAAGCGGGCGAAGTCTTAACTGTTGAACCGGCTAATCTGGGCCACTTTGTCAACTTGATCAGGTGTACTAACAGCGGTACCATTCCCCGCCGCGTTAGTACGATGATTGAAGTTCGGTGCTTCCGCTACATTGGACGTGATCATGAACAAGCAAGTGTATTCAGTGATCTGTGCGAGTCTCACAGTCGTGCTCGGATGCACGAGCATGCTCGGTGGGGGTTACGGGGCGCAGGCAGCACGCGAGACTGCGCTTGTCGACGCTGTGTCTCGCGGCGATCTAACCGCAACTACGCAGCTTCCTGAGGCAAGCGCAGATCCGAGTGCGAAAGGCTCGAGTGGATGGCCACCACTGCTCAACGCGATCTTCACGAATCACGGCGAGTTGGTCCCCGCGCTAATCGCAGCGGGCGCAGGCATAGAAGTCGCTGATGACGATGGGATGACGGCGCTGATATGGGCCGCGTACTTGAGTCGCGATGATGTTGTGGCTGAACTTCTTGCCGCTGGAGCACGCGTCGACACCAGGGATAAATATGGAAGAACTCCTCTTCACTTGGCGTCTGAGCGGAGCGATTTGATCGTCGTGCGCGCGCTGCTCGACGCCGGCTCGGATGTGAATGCTCAGGACGGCAGCGGCCGAACGGCTGTGATGATCGCTGCAGTCGTCACGGAAATACAAACCTCAAGGCGCTCATTCGGGAAGGCGCGAGCCCAGGTGCCGTTGATAACAGGGGCCGAACAGCGCTCGACTATGCGGTTGAGCGAGGTACAACAAAGAAGGCGCGTCTGGCATTGCGACTCTTGCGCCGGGCAGGCGCGTCACTCAGGTAATCCGCAGGTGCTCCGAATCGCACCGAACTAGCGGTAGCACCGGAGCCGGCGCACACAGATGCTTCGGCTTCGTCCAATGTCGCTGCGCCGGCCCGGTGAACCTTTACGTTCGCCGTCATCGTGTGGAGGGTTTAATGAAACGGATACTCCCATGGTCGTTCCTTTTCTTGTTGGTCGCGCCTGTGCTTGCCCAGCAAAAGCAAAGTCCGATGGAACATATCCACGGAGTTGGTCATGTTCACATGGATGTATCCTGTTCACCATCCCTATCCGCGGACTTCGACTTTGCACTCGCGTTGCTACACAATTTCTGGTACGCCCGGGCGCTGGAAGTCTTCAATAGAGTCATTCAAGCTGACCCACAATGCGCGATGGCATATTGGGGTGCGGCTATGACCTACAATCATCCATTCTGGGATGCCCCGACACTGGAAGATGAGTCTGCCGCTTGGGCTCTGGTGCAGAAGGCTATGCCAACAACCAAAAAAACATTTCGCGAGAAGATGTATCTCGATGCCGTTGCCGCGCTGTACAAAAACGCAGGCGCCGGGTCGAGATCAGAGCGCGATGAGGCGTACAGAGACGAGATGAAAGCAGTTTACGCGAAGTATCCAGACGACGAAACGAAGCTTTTCTATGGGCTTTCGATTCTGGGTACGATCAAAGAAGGCGGCAAGGATCTTGAGAGACAAGTTGCAGCAACCAGGCTCTTTGAAGAAGTATACGAAAAGAATCCGCAGCATCCGGGTGTCTTGCACTACTTGATTCACGGATACGATGATCCAGCACATGCTGCAGATGGTCTCAAGGCAGCCCGAGCCTATGCCAAAGCCGCTGCGGCTGTCCCTCACGCGCAACACATGCCCTCGCATATTTTCACCCGGCTCGGATACTGGGAGGAGTCGGCCGCGACGAACGAGAACGCCTGGCGCACCTCTGAAGAGGATGTGAAGCGCGCCCGAGAACCTGGCGATTACCGAGATTTCCATTCACTGAACTATCTACAATATGCATACCTTCAGTTAGGTCGTTATCGTGACGCCAAGCGTGTGACCGACACTATCAAGGCGCAATATGAAGCGTTAACCAACAAGAGAACTTCTCCGGACACGCCAGAGTTACAATCAAGACACGTTCGAGGACGAACGATCTACGCATTACCTGATCGAGTTGCGTACGGTTACTTCGATATGCTGACCCGATACATAGTTGAAACAGCCGATTGGCAAGCCGTGGCGAAAGTTCCGCTCGTTGCCCCTTCACGTGATTTTGTGGCGATGAAGTCACAGCTTGAAGCAATGGCCGCCGCCAAGCGCGGAGATGCTGCCGGCGCTAAGGCCATAGCCGACAAGATTGTGGCACTGTCGAACGAAGCAGACCAGCACCCATTTACCAAACAGATCATTACTATGCAAGCAAGGGAAGCCGAAGCAATAGCAGCACAAGTGGCCGGAGATCGAGAAGGCGCGATCGCAAAGATGAACGAGGCCATCGCAATCGAAGACTCAATCTATGCGCTCTCGCAACCACCGTATCCGATTATCCCTGCTCACGAACTCCTTGCGAGTATGTTGCTGGAGATGAAGCGGCCTGCAGATGCGATGAAGCATTTCACGGAAACTTTGAGGCGCACACCCGGACGGCCCAAAGCAGTTTACGGGATTGCGCGTGCTGCAGAGGCCGTCGGCGACAAGGAAACGGCGATCGAGCGATACACGGAACTTCTGGCATTGTGGAAACATGCCGATAAGGATCGTCCAGAAATCGCCAATGCACGGCGGTTTTTGTCAATGAGGCGAGCTGGATCTCGTTAACCGCTTAAGTCAATGACCTTTGAAGTCAAGGAGGAATTAGTCCGTTAAGAGATAGATGAAACTCGACCCCAATAAGATTGACGAAGCTGTTTTGGCTTTGCTACTGCTCGGAAGGCACGATGGTGACCGCGCCTGGAAGGGGTTCGATTGGGAAGCGATGAACCGACTGCATGAAAAGGGCTTCGTTTCCGATCCGCGCGGAAAGGCAAAATCCGTTGTGTTTACTGAGAAAGGTCTGAACGAAGCGGAGCGCCTTTTGAAGAAGCTGTTTACATAGAGCGTCAGGTCTTCGCGAAGATCAGTTGAGCCAATCGGCGCAATGGAGTAGATTTGCTGTCGGCAAGGAATTGAAATTCAATTGTCAGAACCGATAGCAGTCAGGCTCCCTGGGGAGTAGTGTCCAGATTCGCGCTCTTGCCGGCTCTCCGAGAAGCTTTGCAACCCGCTTGACGTATCAGGAGGCCCAATCTCTATGAACCGCTCGTTCGTTTTCTTTGTGTCCTGTCTGCTGTTGGTCACCGTTGGACGCGCCGACGCGCAGTGGGCGCGGTTTCGCGGGCCCAACGGGTCTGGTGTCGATTCGTCCGTCGGGTATCCCGTCGAGTTTTCGCCTACCAAGAACGTGGCGTGGAAGGCGTCGGTGCCCTACGGGCAGTCGTCACCGCTCGTGGTGGGCGCCCGGCTCTACGGCACCGCCAGCGAAGGCGACCGGTTGATCACGTTCTGCCTGGACACGCGGACCGGCCGCGAATTATGGCGGCGGGAAATCCGGCGAGAGCGGGTGCAGGCCGCATACAAAGCCAACGATCCGGCATCGCCAACCCCAGCGGCCGACGAGAGCGGCGTCGTGGCCTTCTTCCCTGAATTTGGATTGGTGTCGTACAACAACGACGGTCAAGTGCGTTGGACCTCCCGCCTCGGCCCGTTCAAGAACTTCTACGGAATGGCAGGTTCGCCAATCATCGACGGGGGCACGGTCGTGCTGGTATGCGACCAGCAGTCGGGGTCCTTTGTCATCGCGCTCGACCGCGCGACCGGGCATCTGCGATGGAAGACCGGTCGATCAGGCATCTCGATTGGGTGGTCGACACCTATGGTCTTTCGACCAGACGCGACGCGCGCGGACGTGATTGTGCTCGGCACGACGCATCTTGACGCCTACGACCTCGCGTCCGGCGTCCAGCGCTGGTGGCTGCCGGTGGCATCCAGTGGCGCGCTCGGCACGCCGTTGGCTCACGGCGACACCCTGATGATCTCCACCCTGGGCAGCAATGAGCCGATGATGCCGACCTTCGCCTCGGCACTGTCGCAATACGACAAGGACAAAGACGGACGGCTGTCATTGCAGGAGTTTCGCGGTGACGCGGATTTTGGGGAGCACTTCGGCTGGATCGATGAGAACGACGACAAGTTCATCGACGCTCAGGAATGGAACAAGGCGCGGGCGTTGGGCTTGGGCGATTGGGGGGCGATTGCCGTTCGCCCGGGCAACGCGCGGGGCCAGCTCGAGCCGGGCGCGATTCGCTGGCGCCTTCAGAAGAACATCCCGTACATTCCGGCGCCGCTGCTGTACCAGGGCGTGTACTACATGGTGAAAACCGGCGGCATCATCACCTCGCTTGATCCCGCCACCGGCCGCATTCTGAAGCAGGGCCGGAGTCCCGGCGCGCTGGGCGAGTACTATGCATCGCCGGTTGCCGCGGACGGTAAGGTGTATCTCGCGAATACCGAAGGCAAGATCACCGTTCTCAAAGCCGGCCCGGAGTGGGAGGTGCTCGCCGTCAACGAAATCGACGACGAGGTCAATGCAACGCCCGCCCTGAGCGATGGACGGGTCTACGTGCGGACGCACGGTGCATTGTACTGCTTCAGCATCTCGCGCTAGCCCAGCCGCCGGGATAAGACACTGGACTATATGATCTACAAAGATAAAATCTCACGACGATCTTTTCTCGCGCTTGCATCCGCTGCTCCCTTGATGCCGGCTGCTCTGAAAGCCAAGCGCGTTCCTGTCGGCCTGGAGCTTTACTCGGTGCGAGACCAGCTAAAACAGGACTTGCCGGGCACTCTCCGCGAGGTTGCCAGGATGGGCTACGAATGCGTCGAGTTCTTTGCTCCTTACTTTGACTGGACCCCTGGTTATGCCAAAGAGGTGAAGGGGCTGCTCGATGATCTGCACCTGCGCTGTTTTTCGACGCACAACAGCGCATCCTCATTCGCGCCGGAAAACATCGGACACGCCATTGAACTTAATCAGATCATCGGGAGCAAGTTCATCGTTATGGCCAGCGCCGGAAGAGTCGAGGGTCTCGATGGCTGGAAGGCGGTTGCAGATACCCTGAACCACGCTGCCGAAAAAATTAAACCGCTTGGTCTTCGCGCAGGCTTTCATAACCATCAGACGGAATTCACGCCGGTGGAGGGCCGGCGCCCGATCGAGGTACTTGCGGCAAACACCAGCAAAGACATTGTGCTCCAACTCGATGTCGGCACATGCCTGCACGCAGGGGCCGACCCTGTGGCATGGATCAAAGCGAACCCTGGTCGCATTATCTCGATGCACTGCAAAGACTGGTCTCCTGAGCCGGCCAAGGGTTATTCGGTTCTGTTCGGCGAGGGCACAGCCCCATGGAAGAAGATCTTTGAAGCCGCCGAAAAGACTGGGGGCATTCAATACTACTTGATCGAGCAGGAAGGAAGCGCGTTCCCACCGATAGAAACCGTAAAGCGTTGCCTCGCCTCGTTTCGTCAATTGCATGCATCCTGAGCGGCATCCTCCAGGAAATGGTGGCACATGTTTTAAGCACAACTAAAATGAGGGGTGCGTGCGTAGCACAGACACGACCTGCCAAAGGTGATATTCAAAGTAATATTGAGGGCTTCCAATGAGAAGAGCGGCAACGTATGCAATCAGTCTCGTGTTTGCGGGCGTGGCGGCGATGTCTCTCGCGCACGTTCCGGCGCAGCAGCCGGCTTCAGGACAATCGGGCTCAGGGCAGCAAGCCGGGAGAAGTAGTGGCCAGCAGCCGATGCCGCCGGGTCCGAACCCCAATTCTCAATACCGGCTGGGACCCGACTCGCTCCCGCAGGACGGCGTCCCGAAGGGCGAGATCCGCGGGCCTAACACGCTTCCCAGCAATGCTTATCCCGGGACTCAGCACACGTATTGGGTCTATGTCCCAACGCAGTATGACCCGGCGATTCCGGCAGCGCTGATGGTCTATCAGGACGGACAGGCGTTCAAAGATGAAAACGGAGATGTTCGAGCGCAGAACGTGATGGACAATCTGATCTACCGGCGCGAGATTCCAGTGATGATTGGCGTGTTCATCAATCCGGGGCGCACACCGGCGCAGCCCGAGCCCACACCGCAGAACTGGGGTGATAGCACGACGAACCGCCCCGCGGAATACAACACCCTGGACGACAAGTACGCTCGAGTGATCACTGAAGAACTAATGCCGGTGCTGTTTAAGGAGTACAACATTTCAAGAGACCCGGAGATGCACGGGATCGGCGGCTCGAGTTCCGGAGCGATCGCGGCTTTCACGGTGGCTTGGGAGCGTCCAAACCATTTCCGAAAGGTGTTGAGCAACGTAGGCAGTTTCGTGAATCTGCGGGGCGGGCACGTATATCCGGAACGCGTGCTGGCGAGCGAGAAGAAGCCGATCCGAGTCTTTTTGTGCGACGGCCGAAACGACAATCGCGGCATCCGCGATGGCGCTTACGACGAAAAGCGCGACTGGTTCTATCAGAATGTGCGGCTCATGAAAGCTCTGACACAGAAGGGATATGATGTGAGCTACTCGTGGGGGATGAATCTGCACGGGCAGAAATTCGGCGGGGCGATCATGCCGGAGATGATGCGCTGGTTATGGCGCGATGGACCGGTATCCACCGATCCGAACGACATGGTGGAGCGGGCATTTCGCCAACCGGCCGCCAGGAAGAATTAGGAAGCGACAACTCCTTGCGGGGTGAGGCGTGTAATTGCAATTTCACCCGCGAGTCAGCAGTAGTATGACCTTTGAAGTCAAGGAGGGGAATCAGGCTTGATTTTGTCGCGATTCCGGAAACAGTCAAATTCGAATCGCACGAAACGCAAGCCGGACGCCTCTCTGGCTCTTCAACACGACACCAGGGGCAAGGAGTTCTCACGGTAGTCTTTGGGGCATTCACTTCATTCGGAGCCGATTCCTTTGTTGTGCCTCCTAAGCTGGATCAGCAGCTCTCAGTGTCAGGCTTGAAATATTGACATTTGTTTAGCGGGAGTCTTTTCGTTGATTTCTTGCTGACACCGCGCTGAGTATGTTTTAAGGCAGTTTCGAGTCAAGCCGCTCACTCACCACGACATCGAATGAGCTTCAGTTTGTTAGCCTATCTCGGAACGGCTTAATACAAGGCGTTGCGATCATTCGTCTGACGGACGACCGTTTGAATAGGTGTACTAACGGCGGTATTATTTCCCACGCCGTGAGTACGGTCACTTGATGCCTCTTAATCATATGATCACGTTGAATTCCGCCAAACACGACGACCCACAGTTCATCGGGATAGTCTCGATGATCTTGAACTCTGCGGTAAATCGCCATCACCCGCAAGATGTATATGTAGTCGAAATCGACCATTGCTTCGATCGTAAATGGCAAAAGTTCTCCGGCAAAGCCAGTGGTCTCATTGGTACCTGGAATAGCAGGCTCGTAGTGCCACCATTCGATCCGAGCCGCGTGGCGAACCAGCGGTATTTCCGTTCAGATCTGTCTGCACCTTCTTATTCGATGGTGTCAACCCGGCCAGTGCATATCAAGCAATCGGGGGGTGATAGCCGGCAGCGGCGGTTGGCGCAGATTAGTCAGTCAGGTCTCTTCCTGTGGTACAGCGGGGAGACAACGAAGACCGATCAAGCGAGTGTCTTGCTGTATCAGATTGACGAGGAAGGTACGTCCGATTGGTATGCTTCGTTCATCAAGAGTGGTCAATGGAAATTGAACAAAGTGCGCGCGATCCCGCGGCGAGCAATTGAACACTTGATGAATGTTGCGCCCACGGTCGGCATCTAACTTTCGCATGCACCCGAGCCCGCGACCAAGGTTAGATTGGTGTCTTCGACTTCCCGGGCCGCTGATCGAGTCGTTTGGTTTTGGCGCTTTCTGAACTTTGGGGTAGGTGTTTCGTAATTGATTTGTGCCCACGCCAACTTTAGCCACTAAACTTTATATCCCTCCACCTCGCCCTAAAGTTGTCCTCCGTCCCCGCCTGATCGAGCAGCTGAACGAGGGTCTGCACCGCAAACTGACACTCATTTCTGCACCCGCCGGCTTTGGTAAAACTACGCTGCTCAGCGAATGGGTCTCCGGCTGCGAGCGACCGGTCGCCTGGCTGTCGCTCGACGAAGGGGATAACGACCCCACACGCTTTTTGACTTACCTCGTCGCCGCTCTGCAGACGATTGCGGCGAATCTTGGAAAAGGGGTGTCGGGTGTGCTCCAATCCCCCCAATCGCCGCCAACTGAATCGATTCTGACGGGCCTGCTCAATGAAATCGCAACAGTCACCGACAATTTCGTCCTCGTCCTCGACGACTACCACGTTATTGATTCCAAACTGATCGACAATGCTCTGACCTTTCTGATCGAGCACCTGCCACCACAGATGCGACTGGTCATCGCCACCCGTGAGGACCCGGATCTACCTCTGGCACGGTTGCGCGCCGGGGACCAGTTGACCGAACTCCGAGTGACGGACTTGCGTTTTACCCCCTCCGAAGCCGCGGAATTTCTCAATCAATTGATGGCTCTAAATCTCTCGGCGGACGACATCGCAGCACTGGAAACCCGCACCGAAGGCTGGATTGCCGGCCTGCAATTAGCCGCGATTTCAATGCAGGGGCATACAGACGCCACCAGCTTCATCAAATCTTTCACCGGCAGCCACCATTTCGTGATGGACTATCTGGTCGAAGAAGTCCTGCAACAGCAGTCGGCAAGCGTTCAGACTTTCCTGCTGCGCACGTCTATCCTCGACCGAATGTGCGGCCCCTTGTGTGAAGCCGTTGTGCTCGACCCATCTGCTTCCGGGCAGGAAACCCTGGAATATCTCGAACACGCCAACCTGTTCATAGTCCCCCTGGACAACGAGCGGCGTTGGTACCGCTATCACCATCTTTTCGCCGATTTGCTGCGGCAGCGATTGCACCAGAGCGCTGCCTCGTCCACCGGGGAGGAGAGGATGGGAGTGGACGAATTACACAAACGCGCCAGCGCATGGTATGAAGACAATGGCCTGGAGATTGAAGCCTTTCATCATGCCGCTGCCGCTAATGATTATGAGCGCGCCGAGCGCTTGATTGAAGGAAAGGGGATGCCTCTCCACTTTCGTGGGGCGGTGGCTCCCGTACTGAACTGGCTGGCTTCACTGCCGACGACGGTCTTGGATGCGTGGCCCTCGTTGTGGACGTCATATGCATCGGTGTTGTTAGTTACTGGCCAAACGACAGCCGTCGAACAGAAACTACAAGCTGCCGAAGCAGCCCTGCAAGACGCCGCGCCAGACGACAAGAACAAAGACCTGGTAGGACGGATTGCCGCCATACGGGCCACGGCTGCAATCAATCAAACCCAGCCAGAAACTATCATCGCTCAGTCGCGCCGCGCCCTGGAGTATCTCCACCCCGACAACCTGGCTTTCCGCACCTCCACTATCTGGAAACTGGGTTATGCCTATCACCTTCAGGGAGACCGGGTCGCGGCAAGCCAGGCATATAACGAGGTCACATCCATCGGCAAGGCGTCTGGTAATGTTGTCTTCACCCTCATGGCTACCATCGGACTGGGTAGCTTACAGGAATCAGAAAACCAGCTCGGTGTGGCGGAACAGACATACCGGAGTGTCCTGCAATTGTTTGGCGATCAGCCGTTGCCGTTTGCCAGCGAAGCGTATTTTGGCCTGGCCCGGATACTCTACGAATGGAATGACCTGGATACTGCCCAACGGCACGCGCAACAGAGTATCGAACTGGCGCGGCAAATAGAAAACACTGACAGAGTCATTGTCAGTGAGGTGTTTCTCGCCCGCGTGAAGCTTGCACAGGGAGATGCGGCCGGCGCGGCCTCTATTTTAGCGAGGGCCAGTCAGTCCGCGCGCCAGCACAACTTCGTGAATCGTATATCCGAGGTTTCTGCCCTAAATGTGCTGACGTTGCTTCGCCAGGGTAATCTGGCGGCAGCCGCTCAGCTGGCGCAGACGCACGAACTTCCCATCAGCAAGGCCCGGGTACACCTGGCCCAGGGAGACACGTCGACAGCCCTGGCGGTGCTGGAGCCATTGCGCCGGCAGGCGGAGGCAAAGGGTTGGGAAGATGAACGGCTGAAGGTATTGGTTCTCCAGGCGGTCGCTCTACATGCGCTTGGCGAAAAGGACAAGGCTTTCCAACTGCTCGGTGATGCGCTGGCGATGGCCGAGCCGGGCGGCTTCATCCGTCTCTTTGTAGACGAAGGCGCCCCGATGGCTCACCTATTGTCCGAAGCAGCAGCTCAGGGAATTATGCCGGACTATACGAGTAAGTTGCTGGCTGTACTTGACGCTGAGAATCAGAGGAGCGAAGACAGATCTTATCTCTCCAAAGCCCAGCCTCTTATCGAGCCATTGAGCCAACGCGAGTTAGAAGTATTACAACTCATTGCCCAGGGTCTCTCGAATCGTGAGATTGGCGAGCGGCTTTTCCTCGCCTTGAGTTCCGTTAAAGGGCACAATCTGAACATCTTTGGCAAATTACAAGTCCAAAGACGCACCGAAGCCGTCGCGCGCGCCCGCGAGCTGGGTCTGTTGTAGACCAAACCTCTGGGAGATGGGTCGGGAGATGGAGTCAGATTTTCCATTTGCCATTTTCCATTTGTCATTTGTCATTTGATCCTCAGGTTCTTCGATTACTCGAACCAGCCATCAAAATTGAGCTGGAAATGACAAATGACAAATGGCAAATGGAAAATCCGACTCCAGCTCCCCTCCCAGCCCCCAACAATACCCCCGAACAGTACTTTAGTATCTATACGCAATTCCGTATTGAAGATATGCTACCTATGCATTGAGCAAGCGGCGCGGTCTACTATGACCGGGCACCAAAGGCGCAAGGTAATGTCATACACACTCGACACAAAAACTGATCAACGTCAGCCAACGATCTATCAAATCAGGGTCAAGGGCCATCTTGGTTCTCAATGGACAGACTGGTTTGGAGGCCTGACCGTCACGCTGGAAGACAACGGCGAGACTCTCTTAACCGGCCCGGTGGCCGATCAGGCCGCGCTGCATGGATTGATAAAGAAAGTGCGTGATCTAGGAATGCCCCTGGTCTCCGTCGTTAGTGTAGTTCAATAGCCAGAAGGAGAATACAGTGAAGTCAGGACTACTAACTACGATTGCAGCACTTTGTTTGTGCTTCTCAGCCGTGTCGGTCACCGGGTCTGCCAACATGGGTTCTTCGAATTCCGACTGGCCTCAGTGGCGAGGTCCGGAACGTAACGGGATATCGCAGGAGAGAGGCCTCCTTAAACAATGGCCGGCGGAAGGACCCAAACTGCTCTGGCAAGTGAACGACATAGGAGACGGCTATTCAACGCCGTCGGTCGTCGGAACACGGATCTACCTGATGAGCAACCGCGGCTTCGAGAATGAGTTTGTTCAGGCTCTCTCAACTCAGGACGGAAAACCTATCTGGACAACGCGCGTCGGAAACGTAGGCAACGCTCAAGACTTTTCTTACTCAAAGGCCCGGTCCACGCCGACCGTTGATGGAGATTTTATCTACGCCTTGAGCTCGGACGGTGACCTCGCCTGCCTCGAAACCAGTAGCGGCAAGGTCCGATGGCAGAAGAGCATCAAGAAAGAGTTCGACGGCAAGCCTGGCTTTTGGGCTTATGCAGAGTCTCCCCTGGTTGATGGTGACGTCGTTGTCGTGACCCCCGGCGGCACGGAGGCCACGATGGTGGCGCTTAACAAAAAGACGGGCGCGGTCATCTGGAAATCGGCGGTCCCGGGCGGCGACCCCGCGGGTTATGCATCGGCGATTGTCGTTCAAGCGGGCGGGCGAAAACAATACGTGCAGTTTTTGAGCAAGGGCATAGTCGGAGTTGATGCGAAGACGGGCCAGTTCCTCTGGCGCTACGCCGAGGTTGCTAAGGGCATGGCGCAAATGGTGACTCCGGTCGCGCGTGACGGATACGTGTACGGCGGGGCTCAGGGCATCGGAGGAGGAGCCGTCCGTCTAAAGGCAGACCCCGACGGAGTGGCCGCGGAGAAGGTCTATTTCGCGCGCGGCCTGCCAAACGACATCGGTGGATCGGTGGTGGTCGGTGAATATCTTTACGGCACGACGGACACGGGGCTGGTCGCGGCTGAGTTCACTACGGGGAAGGTGAAATGGCAGGGTGAAGGTATCGGCAGTGGTTCGGTGGCCTACGCCGATGGTCAGCTATACCTTCACGGTCAGAATGGAAACGTTGCGCTGATAGAAGCGACCCCGGAAGCTTATCGGGAGAAGGGCCGATTCACTCCGCCGGTTCAGCCGAAGCGTAAACGCCTGGGGCCGTATCCGGAGAAGGCGTGGACGTATCCGGTGATTGCTAATGGGAGGCTTTACATTCGGGATATCGGGACATTGTGGGCCTACGACATCAAGGCAAGCCGCTAGCCACTTACATGAAAGCAATTGTCTATCACAAATATGGCTCACCCGATGTTCTTAGATGTGAAGAGATTGAAAAGCCGACCGCTGCGGATAATGAAGTCTTGATAAGAGTTCGTGCGGCTTCCGTCAATCCACTTGACTGGCACCTCATGAGAGGCGAGCCGTACATCGTTCGCGCAATGAGCGGGCTGCGCAAACCAAAGGCCGCACGCCCGGGAGTTGATTTGGCCGGGCAGATTGAAGCGGTCGGGAGGAACGTAACACAGTTTCAACCAGGTGACGACGTATTCGGCGGGAGCAGCGGCGCCTTCTCTGAATATGTATGTGCTGACGAAAATAAGTTGGTGCTGAAACCGGCCAGTCTCACATTCCAGCAGGCGGCGACCCTGCCTGTGGCGGCAATCAGCGCCCTTCAGGGTCTTCGCGATAAAGGACGGATTCAGCCAGGGCAGAAGGTCTTGATCAACGGCGCGGCGGGAGGTGTAGGCACGTTCGCGGTGCAGATCGCCAAGTCGTTCGGCGCGCACGTAACCGGTGTGTGCAGCACGAGGAATATGGACCTGGTCCGGTCAATCGGAGCAGACAATGTCGTTGATTACATGCAGCAGGATTTCAGTCAGAGCGGGCAGCGATACGACCTTATGTTAGATTGCGTGGGAAACCGTTCGTTGTCAGCTTACAGGCGCGCTATGACTCCCAGGGGGAACTATGTCATGGTCGGCGGACCTGCCGGTCGATGGATCGGACCCTTGGATCGCGCGCTCAAAGCGCTCTTGTTGTCACCGTTCGTGAGTCAGAACCTTTTTATGTTTGTGGCGTCAATAAACAAAGAGGATCTGGTTGTCTTGAAAGAGCTTATTGAAGCCAAAAAGGTAACACCGGTCATCGACAGGTGTTACACGTTGAGTGAGGTCCCTGAGGCTATTCGATATAGTGAGCAAGGACACGCTCGAGGAAAAGTAGTAATAACTTTGGAAGATGAGGGAAATGACAATGAGCACGACCATCGACGAGTCACAAGCTAAGGCTGCAGTGACTACTAATAGTATCGACGAACCTGCTCCGCGGAAATCTTTCCGGCTGTGGCCCGGCGTGGTCGCCGTAGTCCTGCAGTGGCTGCTCTGGTTTGTCATCCCCTTCGTCGCTCCTGACACAATGATGTTCGGGATGATTGGCGGACTCGTCTGCGGGCTGGCTGTCCTCGTGTGGTGGCTGTTCTTCAGCCGAGCGCCCTGGTCCGAACGCATAGGCGCCATCGTCCTGATGATCGTCGCGGTGTTCGCGACAAAGCCTCTCGTCCACCAGTCCATCGCGAATGCGGGGATGGGCATGATGATGTACATCTTTTCCATCCCGCTTCTGAGCCTCGCCCTGGTGTGCTGGGCAGTGGCGGCCCGTCGCCTCTCCAGCGGACCTCGGCGCGCGTGGTTGGTCGTCGCCATCCTGCTGGCGTGCGGAGTGTTCACACTTCTGCGCACCGGTGGTATAACCGGCGACGCCCATTCGGACCTCCATTGGCGGTGGACGCCGACTCCCGAGGAACGACTCCTGACTCAGGCCGGGGACGAGCCCTCAGCGCCCCAGTCTGCTCCGGCAGCGGAGGCGCCCGAAAAGCCCTTCGCGGCGCCAGCTCCCGCCGAGTCGCCGGCGGCGGCAGCACCGACAGCCGCGGCGACTCCTGAGAAGCCGCCAGGTCCGGCGGCAGCGGAGAAACGAGCCATCTGGCCCGGTTTTCGCGGGCCCAATCGCGACGACGTCATTCATGGCGTACAGATCGAGACCGACTGGTCGAAGTCGCCGCCGGTCGAGTTATGGCGCCGGAAGATCGGGCCGGGCTGGTCGTCCTTCGCGGTCGCCGGTAATCTCTGCTACACCCAGGAGCAGCGTGGCAATGACGAGGTGGTCTCCTGCTACAACCTGACCACCGGCAACCCGGTGTGGAGACACCGCGACGCAGCGCGATTTTGGGAGTCAAATGGCGGCGCCGGTCCGCGCGCGACGCCGACCCTCAGCAACGGTCGCGTCTACACATTTGGCGCCACTGGACTCCTCAACGCGCTCGACGCGAGGAACGGCGCGGTCGTTTGGTCGCGCAACGCGGCGTCGGACACCGGCGCAAAGACCCCGGGTTGGGGATTCGCGAGCTCGCCCCTGGTGGTAAACGACCTTGTCATCGTCGCCGCCTCCGGCCGGCTCGCCGCCTACGACGCCGCCACCGGCAATCCGCGATGGTCCGCCCCGGCCCGCGCTGGAAGCTACAGCTCGCCGCAACTGATGACGATCGGCGGCATCGCACAAGTCCTGCTGCTGACCGGTACTGGCGTGACCAGCGTCGCACCGGCTGACGGCAAACTGCTCTGGGAGCACGGATGGCCAGGCACGCCTATACTGCAGCCGGCCCGGACTGCTGACGGCGACGTGCTGATCACCACGGGCGACATGTCCGGCGGCGTGGGCACCAGGCGCATCGCCATCGCGCACGGCTCCGGCGGGTGGACCGTCGAAGAGCGCTGGACGTCACCAGGGCTGAAGCCGTACTTCAACGATTTCGTCGTTCACAAGGGTCATGCCTTTGGCTTTGACGGCAGCATCCTCGCGTGCATCGATCTCAAGGACGGCGCGCGCAAGTGGAAGGGCGGGCGTTACGGCCACGGCCAACTCGTCCTGTTGTCCGACCAGGACCTGCTGCTGGTGCTGTCGGAAGAGGGTGAGCTGGCGCTGGTCGCGGCGACTCCCGACCAGTTCACGGAGCTCGCGAAGCTCCCGGCGATCGAGGGCAAGACCTGGAACCACCCGGTGCTGGCCGGCGACGTCCTGCTGGTTCGCAACGGCGAGGAGATGGCCGCGTTCCGGCTGTCCCTCGCGGGCCGCTGACCGGCGTTGCCTTCGTGGACATCGGCGCGTGCCGCCCAAGATTGCGATGCGGCCGAGCCCGGGCAGCGCCATTCGAGTGGTTACTTTCAATGTCGATCGACTGAGGTTGACCGGTGCTCCTCTCAAATTCATTATTCACCCCTTGAGGTGAATAACGACTCGGCAAATCACGACCTCCGATCTGAATAGCACGCTGTTGGCCCTGGCCGACCCGATCAGGCGAAAATTTCTCGAGCGCTTATCTACCGGTGAATCTCATGTAACCGACATCGCTTCCGCATTCCCCATCTCTCTGAACTCCGTCAGCAAACACATCCGGATGCTGGAGCGCGCCAAGCTTGTCGAGCAGCGCGTGATTGGGCGCGAGCACCTAATGCGCTTGCGGGTTGAGCCATTTACCGCGGTACAGGATTGGATCGCGCAGCAACGGAATTTTCTGGGCGCAACAACTTCAGGCCATCGATGATCTTCTGGCGGCAACGGGCACCGCTGCCGCTTCCACTACAGCGAAGAAGGAGAGGAAAAAATGAAAGCAATGATCGAAGCAAAGGTGACTTACCATTTAGAGGAGAACAATTCGGTGGCTACGCTATCGATCGAGCCCACCGACGACGGCTGCGCGGCAACCATCGTTCACAGCATGGATGCGAAGTGGGCTGAGTATGTCAACAGACGGAAAGAGGTTGGCATAGCTTGCTGAGCCAGATCGATTCGCTTTTCACCGGCCAGCACGACTAACATTAACTACAGAAAGAAATGAATCGTCCTCCGACTATCCAAGAGGAGACTTATGTCGACACGACATCCAACCGACGACACCCCGATCGAATCCACCAGAATCGGCCCAGATGATCCGCGGTATCTCGCTGTGGTCGATAAGCGTTTCAATAAGCGATTCAGGGCGAGCCCGTATTATGTCCGGTTGGTCAGCTCGACCGATCAGGTCGTATCGGCGGTTGAGGAGGCTGTAAGGGAAGGACGCCGTCTCGTTGTGACGAGCGGCGGGCACTGTCTCGAGGGGTTCGTATCGAATCCCGAGGTGCGAGTGATCATCGACGTCTCGCCGATGAAGCGCGTCTACTACGACGCGGAACTGTGCGCCATCGCCGTCGAGTGCGGCGCCACGGTAGGCGAGACGTTCCGGGCGCTGTTCGAAACGTGGGGAGTAGTAATACCGCTCGGCGAGCATCCGGATATCGGCATGGGCGGGCATGTGGCCGGTGGCGCCTTTGGCTTCCTCTGCCGCCAGCTGGGCCTCGCAGCGGATTATCTGTATGCCGTCGAAGTGGTCACCGTGGACGAAGGCGGTCGGGCGAGCAGCGTGGTCGCGACCCGGGAGACTTCCGACCCAAATCGCGACCTCTGGTGGGCGCATACCGGGGGTGGCGCCGGCAACTTCGGCGTCGTCACTCAGTACTGGTTTCGATCGCCTGACGCATCCGGCGAGGATCCCGCCCGGCTGTTGCCTCGTGCGCCGGAATCGATCACGACCTTCAAGGCGGAATGGAACTGGAGCGACATCGACCACCGGTCCTTCGAGCAACTTCTCCGGAACCACGGGATGTGGAGCGAGCAAAACAGTGACGCCGATTCCCCCTACACCTCTCTCTTTACTCTCCTCGAGATCCACCGCAAGCAGTTCGGGAAGATCGTCACTCGAGGGCTGAGCACGGCCGGCGCCGCCGCCGAGCGGCAGGCGGAGGACTATCTGTTCGCGGTGGGCGAAGGGGTCGGCGCGCCGAGCGGCCAGGAGTTGGCACGGATGTCCTGGCTGGAGTTCGCCCTGAACCCGTTTCCCGATCTCTTCGCTACACCACCAGGCGGAGTGAGTATCAAAGTGAAGGATGCGTTACTCAAGAGACGGTTCACGGATCGCCAGATTGAAGTGGCGTACGATTACCTGACCCGCAGCGACCACGATGTGATGGGCGGAATGCTGGGGCTCGCAACCTACGGCGGGCAGATCAATACGGTCGCGCCGGATGCGACCGCCTCAGCTCAACGCGCTTCGATTCTCGACATCGCATGCACCACAGGATGGCCGGATCCGGGGGAAGAAGAAAAGAATCTGACATGGGTGCGGGCGTTCTATCAGGACCTGTTTGCGGAGAGCGGGGGCGTGCCGGTACCGGGTGCGGCGTACGATGGGGCATTCATCAATCATCCCGACACCGATCTCGCGGACCCGCTGCTGAATACCTCGCGCGTGCCCTGGCACATGCTGTATTACAAGGCGAACTATCCGCGCCTGCAGGCGATCAAGGCGCGATGGGACCCGGGGAATGTGTTCCGGCATACGTTGTCCATTCGGGCGGATGATTCGTAGAAGTGAGATACGCGGATTGCGCGGATGACGCAGATGTATTATGTCGTCTGCCGAGAGTATCCTTCGATTCGGGTTAGTCAGGAAATCTACGATGGTCCGCTGAGAACCTACTGCTCAGAATAGGAATCCGTTGGCTACGGGCACCGTTTTCGCTTCGCAGCCTTCTCGATGTACACCTCGTTAGAGAGTGTGTGAAGAGTCTGAACACCCCCAACTAGAAGTTGGGAACCCCAACTAGAAGTTGGGGGTGTTGCGGGAGTTTTCGCCTAAGATCGTGCGTCCCAGGGACGTCTAACAACCCGTGCCAGCAGAGTCCGCAAAGCAAGTGTTTTATCAACCGTTCCGCTCGCGGCCCCCCGTTGCCTCACGAGAAAATCTGAGATCTGCGCTGGTTTGAATCCACGATCAGCTTGCACGCATCAATCGTTGATGGCAGATTGGTGATGCATTGCCTGGCCGGAATCTTTGAGTCGAGATTATGTCATGCAAAAGAACCTTCTCCTTAGCATCATTGTCTCTCTACTCGTCATGTCGTCATCGTTAGTACAACTCTCTCTTAGCAGAGGGCTTTCTGATACCCCTGAGAAACAGTCTCCAAAGCAGCCGGGTGAGTTTACTTTTGTGCGGACGATATACCACTCTCCTCTCGGTGGCCGGCGAGGTGGGTCTTGGGCGGTGGATTTTCCGGAGGCTGACTATCATCTCATCTAATGGAGACCTATGAAAATCGTAACGGCCTTTCTTCTGTTGGTTGGTTTCACGGCCGGCTCAGCGGGCTCAATCGGCTCGGTCGCACAGGGCCCCACTGCTGAACGCCAACAGTTTATCCGCGTGGAAGCTCCGGTGGTTGTCCTGACCCACGTGCGAATAATCGACGGCACAGGCGCCGCCGAAGCTCGTGATGATCAGACAATAGTAATTGCAGACGGCAAGATCCAATCGATCGGGCCGGGGGCGCCTGCAAATCTGCCGACAAATGCGCAGACCGTTGATCTCCGAGGCTGCACCGCCCTGCCCGGCCTTGTGGGTATGCACGATCACATGTTTTTTCCTCAGGGCGGATCGCCGCCGATGTATTCCGACATGGGCATAAGCTTTCCTCGTCTGTACCTGGCCCTGGGCGTCACGACGATTCGCACTGCCGGCAGCGTGGCGCCCTTCACCGATCTTGAAATCAAGCGTCTGATTGACGCAGGCCGCATGATCGGACCCAAGATGCATATCACCGCTCCATATCTCGAGGGGCGCGGGTCGTTCACCCCGGTGATGCACGAGCTCAGTGGCGCGGAAGATGCGCGTAAGATGGTCAACTTTTGGGCTGACCAGGGAGCTACTTCTTTCAAAGCTTACATGAACATCACACGTGCTGAATTGCGCGCGGCTGTCGAAGAAGCGCATAAGCGTGGACTCAAGGTGACCGGACATCTTTGCTCGATCGGTTTCCGGGAAGCGGCGGAAATCGGCATCGACAATCTTGAGCACGGGTTGTTGGTGGATTCAGAGTTTGTACCGAACAAACAGCCGGATCGGTGCCCGGGCGCCGCAGTCAGCGCCAGCCTCAAGCAACTGGATCTAAATAGCCCCGCGGTGCGTGACACAATCAGTACTCTTGTCGCGAAGAATGTGGCCGTGACTTCCACGCTTCCGGTCTTCGAAGCCGGGAGCGCTCCGTTGGCTCAAAGCGGCATCGGCGCGGCCTCAGCGTTACTCAATCCCCGTGTGCTCAATGTGATGTCTACCGATGCCCGGGTGCGTTATCTGACGGCGCGCGCCCGTGTCTCGTCCGATCCCGGATCCGTGGCGCTAATTCGCAAGGCGATGGATTTCGAGCGCGCATTTGTGAAGGCCGGCGGGTTGCTGATCGCCGGGCTGGACCCAACCGGCAATGGCGGCATCGTGGCGGGGTTTGGCGATTTGCGTGAAGTCGAGCTTCTGGTCGAAGCCGGTTTTACGCCTCTGGAAGCGATCAAGATAGCCAGCTTCAACGGCGCCAGGTTTCTTGGCGAAGACGCGCATATCGGCTCGATCGCGGTAGGAAAGCAAGCCGATTTGATGGTCGTGAGAGGAAACCCTGCTCTAAACATCAGCGAAATAGAAAAGGTCGAAATAGTCTTCAAGGATGGCGTAGGCTACGACTCAGAGAAACTGATCCAGTCGGTGCAAGGGTTGGTGGGAATCCGGTGAATGAGCGTGAGCCGACGCAGTGGGCGGCAGCGTATGGCCCAGGGCGAGTCCGCCACCCCTGGGTTAGCTCGTAACGAGTTAGCCTAAGCCCACGCGGTGGGCGGCAGCGTGTGGCCCAGGGGAGTCCGCCAGCCCTGGTTTAGCTCTCAACGGATACGCCTGAGCTAAAGTTAAGCTCTTGTGTCGCCCACTGCGTGGGCTCACGTAACAATTCCAACCGGAAGTGCCGCTGACAAAAAAAGCCCGTCGTCACTCGCGAACTTTGAAAAACGCCCGCCAGATCGGACGCGAGTCTACAACAACGTCTACTCGATATATTGCAGGCTTCAAGCTGGATACGTCAGCCTTCCACCACGTGTAGGATGAACTCGGTCCCGGCTTCTAATTTCGACGGCTTGCCTTTTATCGACACTCTACCGGCGAGATCGTAGATTCGAAGCATCGCCGTTGTCTTGATCTTTTCCTTTGGCCGCCACTCAATACACACCGTAAGAGGTCCGTGGACCTGAACTCGTAAGTCTCCTCCATTTTTCTCGGTACAGGCTTTGTCTCAACACGTTTCGCCAGTGTTGCGTACTGGATATTTTCAAAACGAGTAAGAACTGGTGTGAACGTGCCATCACTTGCAAGCTATTTCCGTAACTCTGCTAATCTGTCACAATCCTGTCCGGCAAACTTCAGTTTGTCGAGATAGCAGAGTGCGACGACAAACTGAAGTTTGTCGGACTCGTATCTTGAAGGAGAGAACTATCATGAGAAAGCGGTTCCTCGGCCCTCGATTCCTGTCTTTATTGATCACGATTGCCTGGCTGCTCGCCGCACAGGCGAGTGTGCTTGCCCAGGACAAGGCGGCAAAGATCGATGAGTTGATGAATATCTACAACAGCTACCAGCAATTTAACGGCGCGCTGTTGGTGGCTGAGAATAGCAAGGTCATCTTCAAGAAGGGATATGGGATGGCTAACATGGAGTGGAACATTCCGGTCGAACCTGACACCAGGTTCCGTCTGGGCTCGATCACAAAGCAGTTCACTTCAATGCTGGTCCTGCAACTCGTCCAGGAGGGCAAGATCAAGCCGGAAGGCAAGCTCACCGACTATCTGCCCGACTATCGCAAGGACACCGGCGATCGAATTACCATCCATCAGCTTCTCAACCACACCTCCGGCATCCCAAGCTACACCGGTCTGCCCAACTTTTTCCAGGAGGTAAGCCGCAACCCGTACAGCGTCTCTGACTTCGTAAAGAAGTTCACCAGCGGCGACCTCGAGTTTGAGCCCGGCACGAAATTTAACTACAACAACTCAGGCTATTTCCTGCTCGGCGCCATTGTCGAACGCGTGACCGGCAAGCCTTATGAGAAAGTGTTAAAGGAGCGAATCTTCGACCCAGTGGGCATGAGGAACACAGGCTACGATCACCACAAAACGATTCTCGCCAAGCGTGCCTCGGGTTACGAAAAGCGGCCCGGCGGATACATCAACGCCCCTTACCTCGACATGTCTCTGCCTTATTCTGCAGGGTCGCTCTATTCCACAGTCGAGGATCTCTACCTTTGGGATCAGGCGCTGTACACCGAGAAGCTGCTCTCGCCGCAGCTTAAGGAATTGATGTTCAAGCCGGGGCT
>Ga0137359_10000138_pt1 | contig 55296 bp, 45 predicted proteins | sample Mad1_40_16metaG_FD_108281 | JGI IMG/M metagenome (GOLD analysis project Ga0137359, IMG submission 108281) | Vadose zone soil microbial communities from Angelo Coast Range Reserve, California, USA - Mad1_40_16 metaG | ecosystem: Environmental > Terrestrial > Soil > Vadose zone | place: USA... | reverse complement strand
GACGCGCGATCCCAACTCCGCAGAGGGGTTCGTGGCCCTCGGCTACGCCAATATGGTGCAGAAGCGGATGCTGGCGGCCGAGGACGCTTTCAGGCAGGCGCTTGCGCTCAACGCCAACCAGGCCGATGGATTGCACGGCGTGAGCCAGCTTCTCGCGGCGCTGGGACGCATCAAGGAATCGCTGGCGATGCGCGAGCATTTGCAAAAGGGCGAGCCCTTTATCACCAACTACACGGCCGACACCGCCGAGATCTACTGGCTCGACGGCGCGACCGAAAAGGCCATCGCGATGCTCCAGCCATTCCGTCCCGGACGCACGCTCGAGCTCGCGCTGGTGCAGGCATCCGCCGGGCGCTACCGCGAAGCGGCGGCCGCGATCCGCGAAATGCCGGCCACGAACTATCCGCCCGGCATGATGGAGGCCGCAGCGAGAATTCTCGAATCCGCGCCCGCGAAAAGCGCTGCGCCGGACACGCTGCCGCGGGTCGGGAATCTAAGCTTCGCCTACATGCATGTGGGGGCGCCGGAGCGCGTGCTGGAATTCTACGAGGACGAGATTAGCGCTGGCTATTTCCAACCGATCTCCTCTACGTGGTTCTGGCATCCGACCTACGCGGCGGTGCGCAAGACCGAGCAGTTCAAAAAGGTGGTGCGCGATCTGGGGCTGGTCGAATATTGGGGCGTGCGGGGCTGGCCGCCGCAGTGCCGTCCGGCCGGGATGGGCAACTTCTCGTGCGAATGAGGCCGTCACAGGCAGTCGTAGGGTGGGCAAAGGCGCCTGCCGCAGTTGGTGGAAATTGCTCGGTGGCCTCGCGCGACTTTGCCCACGCCAGCGGTCGAGCTGGGACAGCGTGGGCAAAGGTGCATGAGAGGTTGCCCGAGTCGCAGGCGCAGCGACAAGCCTTTGCCCACCCTACCGGCCCCCTACACCCTGGCGACCATTCTCTCCCCGTCCGAGGCCGACGCGAACAGCCCGATCAGGGCGCGCTTGATCGCGGCGGTGCGGGTTGGCGAGGCGATCTTTGCACCCATGAGGTCGGTGACATAGAACACGTCAACGGCGCGTTCGCCAAACGTCGCCACATGGGCGGATGCGATGTTGAGATTGAGCTTCGACAACGTGGCGGTGAGCTCATAAAGGAGTCCCGGCCGATCCAATCCGCTGATCTCGATGACCGTATAGCGATTCGACCAGTGGTTGTTGATGATCACCTCCGGCTCGACCGCAAATGCGCCGATGCGGCCCTTCGGCAAGCCCCGCTTGACCGCCACTTCAGGCAGCCGCAAATCGCCATGCAACGCCTTTTCAATGGCGGCGGTGACGCGGTCGGCGCGGCGCCCCTCATCCTCTTCGCGCTCGAATTCGCGGCTGATCGCAATCGTGTCGAGGGCCATGCCGTCCGTCGTGGTATAGATCTGCGCGTCCACGATATTGGCCCCCGCCGTCGCGCAGGCGCCTGCCAGATACGATAGCAGCCACGGATGGTCGGGCGCGAGCACGGTGAGTTCAGTGACGGCTCGCGCCGCGTCAAATCCCACATCGGTCGCAAGCGAACGGCCATCGCGCTCGGCCGCACGCACGAACTGCGCATGCGCGACCTTGCGCGGCAAATCCACCTTGAGCCAATAGGCCGGATAGAGGCGGGCGATGTAGCGCTCAATTTCCGCGAGGGGCCAGTCGGTGAGCTCGGCGCGAAATTCGGCTTGCGCCATGGCGACGCGCCGCGCCCGGTCAACCTCCGAGAAGCCGCCTGTGAGAGCGGGCTCGGTCTCATAATAAAGCGCGCGGATCAACTGCGCCTTCCAGCCGTTCCACACGCCGGGACCGACGGCGCGGATGTCGGCGGTCGTCAGGATGGTGAGCAGTTTCATCCGTTCGAGCGACTGCACGATCGCCGAGAAATTCTCGATCGTCTTTCGATCCGAAAGATCCCGCGACTGGGCGATCGTCGACATGACGAGGTGGTGTTCGACCAGCCACGCGATCGTCTCGGTTTCCACCGCCGAAAAGCCAAGGCGCGGACCAAACTGCCGCGCAATGCGGGCGCCGGCGACCGAGTGGTCCTCCACCCGGCCCTTGGCGATGTCGTGCAGAAACAGCGCGATATGGAGCGCCTCGCGATTGCCTGGCTGGATCGTGCGTATCAGGTCGTTGGCAAGCCCATATTCCGGATTGGCGCCGGTTTCGATCTCGGCGAGCGCGCCGATGCAGCGCAACAGGTGTTCGTCGACCGTGTAGTGGTGATACATGTTGAACTGCATCATCGACACCACCTGCCCGAATTCCGGCACGAAGCGGCCGAGCACACCGGCCTCGTTCATGCGTCGCAGCACGATCTCGGCGTTGTTTCTGGCGGTGAGAATTTCGCGAAACAGCTCGTTGGCCTGCCGGTCTTCGCGCAGTGCCTTGTCGATCAGCTTGAGCGACCGGGTCGCCCGATGCAGGGCATCGGGATGGAAGGCCAGCACGTGACGCTGCGCGAGGCGGAACATCCGGATGAGGTTGACCGGGTCGCGCGCGAATACGTCCGGATCCGCGATGTTGATGCGATTGTTGTCGATCACGAAATCGGGGCATTCGCGCAGCAGCCGCCGTCCGCGCGGTCGCAGGCGCGCCACCACGCGGTTGAGCATCGGAACCGACTTGGCCTGCCGGCTTTCGAGCCCCGCGCACAGGATTGCGGTGAGGTCGCCGACATCCTTCGCCACCAAGAAGTAGTGCTTCATGAACCGCTCGACGTCGCGCATCCCGGCGCGGTCGACATAGCCGAGCCGTCTCGCGATGTTGCGCTGGATATCGAACGAAAGCCGCTCTTCGGCGCGGCCGGCGGCGAAATGCATGTTGCACCGCACCGCCCACAGGAAGTCCTCGCAGCGCCGGAACAGGCGGTATTCGGCACGGTTGAACACGCCCTGGGCAATCAGATCCTCGGGATCGCACACCCGGTAGACGTACTTGGCGATCCAGAACAGGGTGTGCAGGTCGCGCAGCCCGCCTTTGCCGTCCTTGACGTTGGGCTCGACCAGGTAGCGCGACTGGCCGCTGCGGCGATGACGCTCTTCGCGCTCCGCAAGCTTGGCGGCGACGAATTCGGCGGCGCTGCCTTGCACGACTTGCCTGTCGAACCGCGCCACCATCTCGTCGAACAGGGCACGGTCGCCGAGCAGAAACCGCGCCTCCAGGAGGGCGGTGCGGATCGTCATGTCCGCCTGCGCCAGCCGTATGCACTCGTCAATCGACCGCGTCGCATGGCCGACTTTGAGCCCCATGTCCCACAGGCAGTAGAGGACGGCCTCGGCGATCTGCTCGCTCCAGGCGGTCTGCTTGTAGGGAAGCAGGAACAAAAGATCGATGTCCGAGCCCGGCGCCATCAGGCCGCGGCCGTAGCCGCCGGTCGCGACGATCGCCATCCGTTCGCTTTCCGAGGGGCTCTGGGGCGGGTAGAGGCGGGTCACCGCGAAGGTGTAGATCACCCGAATGAGGTCATCCTGCATCCGGGTGAGCCGCGCCGCACAGCGGTCGCCTTGGCGTTCCTTCAGCAACAGCGCTTCGGCCTTTGCAGAACTTTCTGCGAGCACCGCCTTGAGGCGTTGAGCGACGGCGGTCCTTTTCTCGCCCTCGACGGAGGTTGCGAGTTGCTGCACCTCGGCGATGAGCGCGTCGGGGTCGAACAGGGCGTTCGGTTCATGCGAAGGGGGAGGAGAGGACATGCTTCAACCGATATCCGAAGCTCAACGCCGTGTCACGGCCTCGCACGGTTCCCCCTCGTATCAATCGAATAAGCGTTGCGACGCAAGGCGGGCGCCGTCGCGCAGGCTCGCGAGCTTCGCCCAAACCACATCCTCGGCGACCCGCCCCCAACCTGCCGAGGTATCGAAGCCGCAATCGGTGCCGGCGAGAACCCGTGCGGGGTCGCCGATGACCGCCGCCACCCGCTCAAGGCGGTCCGCCACAACCTCCGGATGCTCGACGAAGTTGGTCAGACTGTCGATCACGCCGGCGACCAGGACTTGGTCGTCGGCGAGCGGGAATTTCTCAAAACAGCGGAATTCATGGGCGTGGCGCGGATTGGCGAACGGCAGCACCAGGCCGCCGACATCGGCCTTGAGCAGCACCGGCAGGATATCCTCAAGGGGGACGTCGCAATCATGCGGCGATTCCGAATTGCCCCAGCAGACATGCAACCGCACCCGCTCGCGCGGGACATCCCGGATCGCGCGGTTGATGGTCGCTACGACCTCTTCGACAAAGCCAACGAATGCGGTAACCGGCCTGTCCTTGAAAGTAATATGGCGTTCGAGCGCGAGATCGGGGGCGTCGATCTGCAGCAGAAAACCGTGCTTCACGATCGCTTCATATTCGGTCTGCAAGGCAGCGCCGAGGGCAGCGAGATAGGACTCAAGCGTGTCGTAGTATTCGTTGCGCACCGCCATGGCGACAATGCCCGGCGATGGCGCACTCATGAACGGCTCTGCGAACACCCCGGGCTTCTCGGCAAGCACGTTGCGGAAATGGCGGCATTCGTCCGTAATCGCGCCGGCGTCGAGGTATTTGACCTCGCCGATCGCTTTGGGCAGGCCGCCGAGCGCCGAAACCTGGGTGCGGGCCGCATGCTGCTCCGTCCACATGCGCTTGAATTCCGGGTAGCGATCGACGTCGGCGCGGGACGGCCGCTCCCAACTGCCGCCCAGCCCCGACAACCGATGTTTCAGATAGAGAAAGAACGAGTCGCGCTGTTGCTCCCCGTTATTGCCGACGTCGATGCCGGCCTCGCGCTGCTTGTCCACGATCCGGCGCACCGCATCGCGGCCGGCGCGAGCAATCTCGGCCTCGTCCGCGGGCGCGCCCGCGGCACGCAGGGCGTAAAGGCGCGTCAATTCCCGCGGCCGCGGCAGGCTGCCGGTATGGGTGGTGAGAATTCGCGATGTGCTGCGCTGCATGGCTTTGGTTCACTTGGACATATGCTGCGGCAACCACAGGGCAAGGTCCGGCCACAGGATGACCAGCGCCAGAACCACGAACATGGTCAGGTGGAACGGGATGGTGCCGAGGACGACCTCGCTCAGCTTGCCGTCCCAAATACCTTGAATGACGAACAGATTGATGCCGATCGGCGGCGAGATCTGCCCAAGCTCGACGAACAGCACGAGGACCACGCCGAACAGGATGGGATCGATGCCGTAGTTCGGCAGCACCGGAAAGATGAGCGGCACCGTAATGACGATCATGCCGAGGCTTTCGATCAGACAGCCCAGCACGGTGTAGAGAATGAACAATGCGAAGAAGAATTCGAGCCGGGTGAGGTCGAGGCCGACGATGAACGCCGTGACCTTCTCGCCGACGCCGGCGAAGCTGATCGCATAGGAGAACACGTAGGCGGTGAAGATGATGAAAAGGATGTTGCCGGAAAATTTGATGGTGTTGCGCATCGCCTCGATCACGCCGGCTGGCGTAAGGCTGCCAAACGTCGCGCCGAGAATGATGGCCAGGATGCATCCGATGGTCGCGCCTTCGGTGGTCGTCACCAGCCCGCGGTAAATTCCGCCAAGCGTGCCCGCGATCAGGAGCGCGAACGGAAGCACATCGAGCAACGCGGCAATCAGTTCCTTCATCGACCGTGGCCCGGCCTCGCGTGGCGCGACCTCCGGCCGGATTTTGGCATGAACCCCAATATAGCTCATGAACATCGCGGTCATGATCAGGCCCGGAATGACGCCGGCCATGAACAGCTTTGGGACCGAGGTTTCCGTGAAGGTGCCGTAGACGATCATGCCGAAACTCGGCGGGAGCAGGATGCCGAGCGTGCCGCCGGCAGCGAGCGAACCGGCGGCGAGCGGCCGGTGATAGCGGCGTCGGATCAGCTGCGGCAACGCGACGCCACCGATCGACGCAGCGGTCGCAATGCTCGAACCGCTGACCGAGGCAAACACCGCACAGCCCGCGATATTGGTCTGCAGCAAGCCTCCCGGAAGTCTGGCGACAAGCTTGGCGAGGCCGCTGTAAATGCGGCCGCTCAATCCGCTGACGCGCAGAATTTCCGCCATCAGCATAAACAGGGGCACGCAGGTGAGCACGAAACTGTTCATGCTGCCCCAGCTTACGAGCCCAAGGCTGTTCAGAGCGGGCAGCCCGCCTTGCAGCAGCAGGTAGAACAGCGCCGGTACCGCGATCGCGAACGGAACCGCCATTCCGCATGTCAACAGGACGAGGAACACCGCGAACGTGACGATGATCTGCAGTTCAGGGCTCATGCCGGCTCCCCGGCTCCGTCCCTCGATCGTTTAAGCGTCGCGATATCAGCCGCAAGGGTCCGCGCCATCGAGAACAGCAACGCTGCAGCGCCGACCACCATGGCGAGCCTCGGGATCCAGAGCGGCGTCGCCAGGTAGGTCGGAGCGTGATCGTCGAACCGCCACGACGACATCTCGAATCTAAGCAATTGCCACAGCAAAGCCCCGCAGAACGCCAGCGACATGAGATCGAAAACCACATGGGAGATCGCGCGCCCGCGCGCCGACAGGCGCGACTGGATGAATTCGACGTGATGAAAACTGTCATTGACCTGGCACACGGGCAAGCTGACGAAGGTGATGACCACCAGCATGTAGCCGCCAAGCTCGTCAGATACCTCGAATGAAAAATTGAGCAGTGCGCGCGTCATGATGTCGACACCGATAACGCCCAGCATCACCACCAAGGCCACCATGCATGCGAAATTGCAAAGCCGCTCTACCGGACCTTCCGGCACGGCGCGCAGAGGGCGCACGCCGCGCGCCTGCTTGCCCTCGCGCTCTGCGGTGGCGGCCATGGCGTTGCTTAAGCGCCGTCACCGGCCCAGCGCGGCGCGTACTTTACCCAGTGCTTCGACGATTTCCGGCCCCCGTGCCTTCGCCCATTCGTCCCAATAGGGCCTCATGGCGTCGACCGCGCGCATGATTTCATCCGACTTCGCCTCAGTGAAAGTATAGCCGGCTGATTTGAGAAGTTGCACGGAATCGGTTTCTTCGGTTTTCATGGTGTCCTGATCCCAGCGCGCCGCATCCTCGGCGGCTTTGCGCAGCTGGTCCTGGAGTTGAGGCGAGAGTTTGCGATAGGCATCGGTGTTGGCGATAAAATACGAATTGTTGACGTTCACGATCAGCACATAGCCAAATTTGAGAAGGTCCTTCCACAGCACGGCGCCGACGCCGGCGGTGAAAATACCGTCGACCACCCCGCGATCGAGCGCCGAGGGAACCTCCGGCGCGCTCATGGTGATGGAGACGCCGCCGAAGCGCCGCACCAATTCGCCTTGCTCCGGCTGCGCGACGCGCAGCTTCATGCCTTTGATGTCGTCGAGCGAAGCGAGCTTCTTGCGACCCCAGACGAACTGCAGCGGATAGGTGTAGGAGGCGAGCACCGTTGAGCCTTTTTGCGCGAACGCCTTTTCGATATAAGGCTTGAGCACGGCGTCGGCCTTGGTAAAATCCTCGTAGGATTGGATCAACATCGGCAGGCGCGGAATGCCGGCAACCGCGATGTTGCCGGAATTGAAAAGGTCGTCGCCGATCTGCACGACATTTTCGCCCACGGCCTGGGTGATGTTGCTGGCGTTGATTTGCAGCGTGCCGGCGAGGTGAAGCCTGATTTTCAATTCACCGTTCGTGGCCTTCTCGACTTGCTCGGTAAATAGTTTCGCGCCGCGCGATGTCGCAAAATTCGGCGCCGACTGGTGCATGTAGAAATTCCATTGCTCCGCTGCGGATGCGGCGCCGTGCCAGCCAAAAAGAGCTAGCGTTGCGGCAGCAACCGCCGGTCGCCAAATAATGAAAATTGATCTGGTCACGGCATTCCTCCCCTTTGTATTGCGGCGGCCGCGTATTCGCAGGCTACTTCTTATGCACTATACACGAGCACAGATTAGAACGCGTTCCGATCTTATTGAACCACTTTTCCGGAGTCATAGCCGGGCTTGTCCCGGCCATCCATGTCTTTCTTGCTGAGATACTGCAAGAAGACGTGGATGCCCACGACAAGCAAGGGCATGACGGAGGAGAGATGATTCGATCTCGCCAGAACGCGTGCTAGAACGCCCCACCGCAAGTGAGGCCTGACGATGCGCGTGTCGGCAAGGTCGGTGGGGCCACGGCCCACTCGTGCTCATCAGCACACTGCCCACTAGTCCGCTCGTTGCGCGCTGCCTTCGCCGGTTGGTGCAACGACATGGCCGTGCTACTCATTCGTTGTCCAACCAAACATAAAACTGGGAGGTAACGTCATGAGAGCATATTCCCGCCTGCTGTCTGTCGCCGCTTTGTTTGCGGTCATGACGGCGGCGCCCGTAGCCTATGGCGACGACCGCGAGGACGTGCGATCTGCGGGGCCAATCTATAATGTCGCGCATTTTGACGTGATTCCGGCGACCATAGGGGGCATCGATTTTCTCCAAAATGGCTACGCGCTGCTGTTCAAGTATCGCGACCGGAGCAAGGCGGATACCGGATTGGAGAGTTTCAGGATTCTCAATCTCATTCCGCCGACGACGAACCATTCTCAGATCGTGCAAGTCTTTGAGAGCTACGAGGCCTACGAGGACCACCTGGCGCAATCCCATACGGTTGGGTTCCGGTTCAACGTGCAGAACAATGCGGCCCTCAACGGCTGTTGCGTCGGGAGCCCGATCGACGATCGGCAGTACCGGCTGGTGCGGTCGTTCAAGGCGCCGTGGTCGAGCGCCAGCATTCCGTCGACCGTCGGTCCGTCAGGGCCGCTATACGTCGTCACCTATGTGGAGCTGTTGCAAGAAGGTAACGTTGCGCGGGGGCAGGATGAATTGCTCGACTACGGCGCCGCGACAAGCAAGGCCAATGGTTCGCGCGTTCTGAGCTACAGCGTCCTCCAGCAACTCGACCGTCCCAATCGCTATGCGGTGCTTGAGATTTGGGATAGCCAGACGAGCTACAACACCTGGCAGGGCCTCGCCACCACCACCAATTTTGTCGCGAAAATCAAGCCGCTGCTTGGATCACCGTTCGATCATCGTCTGGGCGTGCTGTGCGGTGAGACGTACGTCGACGGCACCGGATGTACCCCTCCCTAAATCTAGGAACCGCCGAGAGAGCGGAGCTTAGGCCAAACTCAAACGCGGACGCCATCGCCGGATGCCTTCGTTGACGAAGGCATCCGCTCGACCCTAGATTTGCGCCAACGACATTCGCATCACGAGGAGTTGGTCCATGGGCGTCGCACGGCATCCACGTCCCAAGGAACTGGTCGGGGTCCCGATCGAAGAGATCATGAAGCGCTATGTGGCCCGGTTCCGCGACCGCAAGCCTGATTGGGCGGCGTTTGAGGATGCCAAGATCGAGGGCTACAAGCGCGCGCAACATCGCTTCATCGGCGCCGGCGGCTCCGGCAAGCATGGCGATCCGACCGTCATTCCAGCCGGAAATTTCACTTTGTCGATCATGTTCGTCAATCCGGGCCAGGGCAACGCGGCCCACACCCACGAAGTCGAGGAGTGCTTCTTTGTGCTGCAGGGATTTCTCGACGTGTTCGTGGAGGACGAATCCGGCAACCGCGTCACCACGCGCCTCGGACCCTGGGAGTGCATCTCCTGTCCGGCCGGCGTCATTCACGGCTACCAGAACGACAGCCTGGAGCCCGTCTACTTCCAGGTCATGCTCGGCCGCGGCAAGCCGGAAACCATGGGTTATGCGGACGAGGAGCTTTACAAGCGACGCAACGATCATCTCAGAGCCGGCGCCGACTAGGAGGCCGACCGTGGACGGACCGGTTTCGGCTTGCCCGGTCAGGCCGGGCAACGACCAGGATGAGGTGAGCCCAACCGAAAAAGCGGTCGAATGACCCAGGACTGCCGCCGCGCAGAAAACCGGACGGCATTGATTTCGTTGGGAATTCCAAAATTAGTTCGTTTTGTCTAAATCCACCTTCAAAGAGTTCTTTTGGGTACTTAGACGGTAATATCGCACCTTCCGCGAAATAAGTAGCATTGAAGTTATCTTATTTGATAACTGCAGTATGACTTATGAAGCGGCGCATGTTGATGCAGAGGCTAGATGACATGGATCATCGCGGGGTGTGGGCCTTCACCCCGGCGACGTTTTCGGCGCTGCTTGGCGACCCTGAACCAAATTATCTCAAGCTCATGATGAAGCGCTTGGCCGATCAGGGCGTGCTGATTAGAGCGGCGCGCGGCGTGTACGTGAATCCCCATGCGCGCTCCATGCCGAGCGATGTGCGAGGCGGCCTTCTCCGCTTCCTGCGTCCCCGCGAGCTCACATATGTGAGTCTCGAATCTAAATTGTCGGAGGCAGGAGTGATCTCTCAGGTCGCAACCGCTTTGACCTGCATGACCACGGGCTCTCCCGGTCGTTTCGACACTCCCTGGGGAGCGATCGAATTGACCCATACGGATCGCCCTATCGTGGTCGGAACCGACGTGCATATGCGAGACGACGGAGTGCTCGAAGCTACTGTGGAACGATCAGCTCGCGATCTCCGTCGTGTCGGTAGAAATACGAGTTTGATAGACGAGGAAACTCTCGCCGAAGCGATTCGCGAAGAGAGAAGTGGCCGCCAGTCGTGAACTGATCAGGCGTGCGGTTCTCACATCGGCTTGAACGCCCGATCAAGCTCCACATCGATCAGCATAGCCGCATTGTCCTTCAGCGCCTTGCCGATCAGGTCGGTCGCGTCGTGAACCGTGTTGGCGCGTTCCGCCGCGATGCCGAGCGAACGCGAAAGACCGACGAAGTCGATCACGGGATCGACGAGCTCCATCCCCACATAAGTGTCGACCTGCTCGGCGTGCCCGCGCAGCCCATGGAGTCGCTGCTTGAGGATGCGATAGGACGTGTTGTTGAGGATCACGAACACGACCGGAATGCGATAATGCGCCGCCGTCCACAGCGCCTGGATCGTGTACAGCGCGCTGCCGTCACCGATCAGGGCGACCACCGGCCGGTGCGGCAAGGCAAGCTTGACCCCGATCGCGGCCGGCAGGCCCCAACCGATGCCGCCGCCGCGCAGGCCGAAATAGCTCTGCGGATCGTCGCTGCGGATAAGCTGGCGGATGCCCGGCGCCGACGACAGCGCTTCCTCGATCACGACCGCATCCTTCGGCAGCATATCTCCGATGGCGCCGAGAAGCGCGAGCGGCTGGACCGGCACGGTCTTGGCGAGCGCGCGGGCCTTGGCGCGGAGCGCCTCGCGGTCAGCCAGGGACGCCTCGCTGGCGGCCTGCAGGCGGGCGCGCGCCTCGCCGCGGGCGGCGCTGGTCATACGCTCCCGCACCATGGCGGAGAGTTCCGGCAACGTGCTCTTCGGGTCGCCCAGGATCGCGGCCGTGGCCGGATAGTTCTTGCCGATCTCCCAAGGGTCGGTGTCGAGATGGATAAGCGGCATGCCGGGCGGCATGGGATCGACATTGGAGGGCAGCGACAAGGTGAAGAGATCGGCGCCGGCCGACACCAGCACGTCGTATTCATCGAGGACCTTGCGCACCGCCGTCTGCAGCCGGATCACATGACCGCGAAACAGCGGATGAGAGGCCGGGAACGAAGCCGTGTTCGGCACAAACTCCGCATAGACCGGCGCCCCAATGAGTTCGGCGAGTTCCACCAGCTCCGCGAGCGCGTTGCTCTGCGCCACGGCGTCACCCGCCATGATGACGGGCCGCTTCGCCGCAGCAAGAATCGCCGCGGCTTTGCCGATCTCGGCGAGGTCTCCGCGCAACCGCGCGCCGACCCGGGTCGGCCCTAAAAGGTCGACCTCGCCCTCCGCCTTGAGAATGTCGCCGGGCAGCGCCAGGAACACCGGCCCGGTCGGCGGCGCCAACGCCGTTTTGGCGGCACGGTGCACGAGGCGGGGGAGATCGGCGAGGCGATGCACTTCCGCAGCCCATTTCACCAACGGGCGCGCGAGAGTGGGCAAATCCGCGGACAGGATCGGTTCGGTGGCGAGGTACTCGGTGTCCTGCTGGCCGGCCGTGATAAGAATCGGCGCCCCTGCCTTCTGGGCATCGTAGAGCATTCCCATGGCGTTGCCGAGGCCCGGTGCCACGTGAAAATTGAGCACCGCCAGCTTGCCGGAAGCTTGGGCATAGCCGTCGGCCATCGACATCAGGGCCGCCTCCTGGAGGCCGAGGATGTACTTGATCTCGTTCTCGACCGCGAAGGCGTCCATCAGCGGCAATTCGGTGGTGCCGGGATTGCCGAATACAATCTCGACGCCTTCCTGCTTGAGGAGTTCGAGGAAGGCACGCTTTCCGGACATCGCGGGCAAGATCGTCTCCGTCGGTTTTATTTCGGGAACTCCGCAACGAATCCCCGAGGGCGGCAAAAGATAGCGGTCCCTTGGGCACAAATGAAGTATCGCACGCTGGGGTGTCGTGGTGCGACTCCGGTCTCAAACGTGGCTTCGAGTAAGCGCTGCCGCAATAGCGGGCTTTACATCCGCGAACCCGATGGTAGATGATGCCGCCGTCGAATTCATGAGCATCACGGCAATCGTGAAGGGGTGAGATTCCAACTCACGGGGAGGTTTCCAATGGCTCGCAAGCTCAGCCGCCGCGCCTTCGCGGCCGGCGCCGTCGCAACTGCATCACTCCGCTTCGCCCCGGCCATCGCGCAGGCGGCGCCGTTCCGGATCGGGCTCTTAACGGTCAAGACCGGGCCGCTCGCCCAGGGCGGCATCCAGATGGAGCAGGGGATCGTATCCCTTCTCAAGGAGAAGAGTAATACGCTCGCCGGCCGCAAGATCGAGTTTATCTCGGCGGATACCGGCGGAAATCCGGCGGGCGCCAAGACCAAGGCGCAGGAACTCATCGAGCGTGACAAGGTCAACGTGATCCTCGGTCCGTTGGCGGCCTTCGAGCTGCTCGCGATCGCCGACTATGTCAACGAAAAGGCAACGCCCCTGATCAGTCTTGCGGCGGCCGAAGACATGACCCAGCGCAAGGCGAACCCCTACATCATTCGGCCGTCCGCGACCTCGGCGCAGTGTTGCCACGCGATCGGCGATTACGCAGCCAAGGAGCTCAAATACAAGCGTGCCGCCACCATCTCGGAGGATTTCGCGTTCGGCCACGAGCAGATGTCTGGATTCCAGCGCGTATTCGAAGATAGCGGCGGCAAAGTCGTGAAAAAGCTGTGGCCGCCTCTGGGCGCGCCAGACTACACCCCCTACATTGCCCAGATCGGGAATGTGGATTGCGTGTTCAATGGCTTTGCCGGGTCTGCCCCGGTGAAATTCATGCGCTCCTATGCGGACCTCGGTCTGGCGGGAAAAATCCCGCTGCTGGCCGGGTGGACCGCGATGGACGATGCCTTGTTGCGCAGCCTTGGGGACGAGGCGATCGGCGTGGTATCGGCGCACTGGTATTCGGCGGATTTCGATTCACCGAGCAACAAACGTCTCGTGGCCGCGTTGGAGCGAGACTACAAGGTCCTGCCCGGCGGTTACGCGGCCGGCATGTACATCGCCGGCCAATGCGTCGAGGCTGCGATTGCGAAGCTTGACGCCAAGTCCGATGACCGCAACGCCCTGGCCGAAGCTCTTCATCAGATCTCGCTCACCGACACACCCCGCGGGCCGGTCAAGCTCGACCATCTCGGCAACGTCGTCGGCGACGTTTTCATCCGCAAATGCGAGCGCAAGAACAGACAACTGGTCAATACGGTGATCAAGCGTTACCCGAACGTCAGCCAGTTCTGGACCTATGAGGAGAAGGAATTTCTGGCCAATCCGGTCTATGCCCGCGACTATCCGCCGGCTAAAAATCTGGAGCCGTGATCCCGCTCCCCTCCCCCGCTTGCGGGGGAGGGTCAGGGTGGTGGTCTTTTCCACGGCACGTAGTCGTGGCCGCGCCCCCTCCCCAACCCTCCCTCGCAAGCGGGGGAGGGAGTCTCTCAACCCTCGATGATCACTTGATCACCCGAGCAGCGAGCCCCCGGAAATGACCCTCTGGCTGACCCTGGCGGTGAACAGCATCGCCTTTGGGGGCCTGCTATTCCTATTGTCAGCCGGGTTTTCCCTCATCTTTGGGCTGATGCGCATCCCCAACCTGATGCACGGCTCTTTTTTCATGTTAGGGGCCTATTTCGGGGTGACGCTGCTCGCAGTCGGGGCCAATTTCTGGGTTGCGGCGCTGGGGAGCGCGGTCGCCATGGCGATCATCGGGGGCGGCGTGGAGCGGCTATTGCTGCGGCGCCTGGCGGGCCAGGAACTCGCGCAGGTGCTGCTCACGCTCGGGCTGTCCTTCATCGTCTCCGACCTCTGCCTGATGATCTGGACCGGCGATCCCTACCAGCCGCTGGCTCCTGCCGAGCTTCGCGGCGTCGTCCGTGCCGGGGGCATGATCTTTCCGCTTTACCGGCTTGCCGTGGTCGTCATCGCCGTCGCGGTTGCGGCGGCCCTATGGTTGATGGTGGATTGGACGCGGCTCGGCGCCATGATCCGGGCCGGGGTGGACGATGCTCCCATTGCCCGCGTGGTCGGGATCAGGGTGTCGCGGCTGTTCACTCTGGTGTTTGCACTCGGCGCCGCGCTCGCGGCGTTTGCGGGCGTGGTCGGCGCGCCGATCTTGTCGGTCTATCCAGGCCTCGACGCCGATATGCTGCCGCTCGCCCTTATTGTCGTGATACTCGGCGGCAGCGGCAGCTTACTGGGCGCGCTGGTCGGCAGCTTCCTGATCGGCTTTCTCTACAATTTCGGGCAGGCGCGATTTCCGGACCTTGCCTATGTGATCCTGTTCCTGCCGATGCTGCTTGTGCTGGTGCTGCGGCCGCAGGGGCTGTTCGGCAAGGGCGGCTCATGACGCGCGTGACGGCGCCGCATGCCGCCTTCGCGCTTGCGCTCCTTGGGCTCTCGACGGTGCCGCTCTGGGTCGGCAATTCCTATTACATCGATGTGGCAAGCCAGATCCTGCTGTTCGCTGTGTTTGCGCTCGCGCTCAATGTGTTGGTGGGCTATGGCGGCCTGGTGTCGCTCGGTCATGCCGGCCTGTTCGCGGTGTCGGGCTATACGGCGGGCCTGATGCTGCAAGCTGGTTTTGGGCACGCGGCCGCCATCGCCGGCGCCGTGCTGGCTACACTCTTGGCCTCTGCGGTTTTCGCCGTGTTGGCGTTGCGCTCGACCGGGATCGGCTTCTTGATGATCACGCTCGCGCTCGGCCAGATCCTGTGGGGCATCGCATATCGCTGGGCGGATCTCACCAACGGCGACAACGGCGTCAGCCTATCGACGCGGCCGGCGCCGTTCGGCATCAGCTTGTCGGGAGCGCCGTCGTTCTATTACGCGACCCTCGTGGTTTTCCTCTTCGCCCTCGCCGCCATGGCGGCGTTCGAGCGCTCGCCGTTTGGAGCGAGCCTGCGCGGAACCCGCGATCAGGCACGGCGCATGACCGCGCTTGGCTACAATGTCTGGCTGATCCGCTTCCTGGCGTTTTTATTCTCAGGCTTTTGGTGCAGCGTTGCGGGTCTGCTCTACCTCTACAACAAGCAGTTCATCAGTCCTCAGGTGTCGGCGCTGCAAGCTTCGGCCGAGGTGCTGCTGATGGTGATCTCCGGCGGCACTGCCACCTTGCTGGGGCCGATCGCAGGCGCTGCCATCGTGGTCATCATGAAGTACGTGGTGAGCGCTTATGTGGTGCGCTGGAACCTGGTGCTGGGCGTCATTTTCGTCGCCATCATCAGCTTCATGCCGGAGGGATTGGTGCCCGGTTCAGTCCGGATTTGGGGTTTTGCGCGGCGGCGCTTCTTCTCCCTCCCCCGCAAGCGGGGGAGGGTCGGGGAGGGGGCCCGGCCACAAGCTCCGTGCGGGCGGACTGGCCCCCTCCCTGGCCCTCCCCCGCAAGCGGGGGAGGGGAAAGACTCGCGCAAATCTGCGTCCGGAGCGCCGCCATGACGGTGCTGGCCATCACCGGATTGACGAAATCGTTCGGCGGCCTTCGCGTCACCAAGGGCGTCGACCTTGCGGTCGAGCCCGGCGAGCGGCGTCTCATCATCGGTCCCAACGGCGCCGGCAAGACCACGCTGTTCAATCTCATCACCGGAGAACTCGCGGCCGACGCGGGCTCGATCGCGCTGTTCGGACGGGACATCACACGCACCCCGTGTCGGCGCCGCGCCCATCTCGGCCTCGCCCGCACCTACCAGATCATCACGCTGTTCCCGCGCGATACGATCCTGCGCAATGTCGTGCTGGCGTTGCTTGGCCTCTCCGGACTGCGGTGGAATCCGCTGGTCGACCTTAAGCGCCAACGTCACCTCACGGCCCGCGCCAGCGAAGCCCTCGCCCTTGTCGGACTCACCCACGTCGCCGATCGGCCGCTGACCGAGACGTCCTATGGCGAGCGCCGACGGGTCGAGATCGCCATGGCGATGGCGCAAAACCCGAAGGTTCTGCTCCTGGACGAACCGTTTGCGGGCCTTTCGATCGACGAGCGCCGCGATGTGCGGCAATTGCTCGCCGCGATCCCTCCCGATGTGACGATCGTCATGATCGAGCACAACATGGACGTGGCGCTGGACTTCGCCGACCGCATAACGCTCCTGCATTTCGGTGAGGTGATCGTCGAGGGCACCCGCGCCGAGGTGGTCGCGGACCCGCGCACCAGAGAGGTCTATCTTGGCGAATGATGCGCTGCGCCTTTGCGACGTGGATGCCTTTTACGGCGACAGCCACGTGCTTCAGAAGGTGTCGTTCGCGCTGGGCGAGGGCCGTCTTCTCGGCTTGCTGGGCCGCAATGGCGCCGGCAAATCGACCTGTATGAACGTGACGGTCGGGCTGTTGTCGCCGCGCACCGGCGCGGTCGAGCTGTTCGGCGCTCCGGTGACGCGCGTCGCCCCGGAGGATATCGCGGCGCGCGGCGTCGCTTTGGTGCCGCAGGGCCGCCGCATCTTCAAGAGCCTTACGGTGCGGGAAAACCTCATCGTGGCGGCGCGGCGCGGCCCCCTCCCTCCCCTCCCCCGCATGAGGGGGAGGGTAGGGAGGGGGCGCGCTGACGGCCCGACGAACCGAGGGGCCGACTGGACGCTCGATTCCATATTCGGCATGTTTCCGCGGCTCGGCGAGCGCCGCCGTCAGATGGCGGCGCATCTTTCCGGCGGCGAGCAGCAGATGCTGGCGATCGGCCGCGCCCTGATGGCCAATCCGCGCGTGCTGTTGATGGACGAGCCATCCGAGGGGCTCGCCCCGCAGATCGTCGCCGAAGTGATGGCGACCATCCGCAAGCTTAAGGAAAGCGGCCTCTCGATCGTGCTCGTCGAGCAGAACCCCAGGCTCGTTTTCGAGATCGCCGACGACATCGTGATCTTGAACAGCGGCCAGGTCGCGGTGGCGGCGCCCGCAGCGGAGCTGCGCGAGCAACATGTCGATTTGCGCCAGTATTTGGGGGTTTTCTGAGGTCAGATGTCTGTCCTTAAGAAACTGGCGGAGGCCCGGCGCGTTGCGGCGCCAGGCCTCCCTCACGTATCAGCCGGCCTGTAAGCCGGGTTCTGTAGGGCGCCGGGCGAAGCCCGACGCGTGACGGCCATTCCTCTGGAACGCCGGTTGCCCGGCGCTTCGAGCAACCTACCCGGACGGCAGGATCCGGACATCGATCCTGGAACACCGCCGCCGCTGGCGCGACGCTTGTGCTCCACACCGTCCCTATTCGGTTTTGCTCCCGGTGGGGTTTGCCGTGCCGCTTGCGTTGCCGCAAGCGCGGTGCGCTCTTACCGCACCGTTTCACCCTTACCGCGGCGCCCCCACCCTACCCTCCCCCGCTTGCGGGGGAGGGAAAGGGAGGGGGCGGGCCGCGGCGGTCTGTTCTCTGTGGCACTATCCCTAGGGTCGCCCCCGCCGGACGTTATCCGGCACCGCATGTCCATGGAGCCCGGACTTTCCTCCCCGGCCCCTCCCTACCCCCGCGAGAGCGGGGCGGAAAGGAGGGCCGGAGCGGCCGTCCGGCCGACTGACGACTCAAGGAATGGGGTGTGGCGAAGGTTGCGTCAAGCCCCACGGAAACGCTTCAGGCTGGCGATTCTGGCGGCCCTCGCCCTTCATCGAGCGCATCCTGAAAATCTTTCCTGAACTTTGCCAAGAGTCCGTGTGACCAAAAATACCAAACAGCCGCCAATACCAAAGCAATGGTCAGGCATCCTGCTGCGTTGTAAAAAACGTCTGTCGTCATGTGCGTAATCTACATCCGGCCAGCATCAGTGAGAAGAGCCGATGACGAAGACCTGGATACGCAGGGTAGGCGACAGGAAAATCAGGGCGTGTGGCGTACCGTCGACGCCGCCCTGGGACTGCGGGCGTCCCGCCCGCATAACTGAAATGGCGGCGAGACGCCCGCGGTCCCAGGGGGTAGAGTCGCCATATGGAAGTCGGCGCTCCCGATTTTATGGCGGTCTTCGCCGGCGCCCTGGTCGGTCTCATTCTGGGCATGATCGGGGGCGGCGGGTCGATTCTCGCGGTGCCGCTGCTGGTCTACGTGGTCGGCGTGAAATCGCCTCATGTCGCCATCGGCACGAGTTCCATCGCTGTGGCGCTCAGCGCCTTCGCCAACCTCATCGATCATGCGCGACGTGACCATGTGTGCTGGCCGGCGGCGCTCCTGTTCGCGATCTCCGGCGTGACCGGCGCAGCGCTCGGCTCGACCCTCGGCAAGCATACCGAGGGCCAGAAGCTGCTCATCCTGTTTGGGTTACTGATGGTCGCGGTTGCGGCGTCCATGGCTTTGAAACGGGAGAGCGGCGGCGCGCCGCAGGTGCGCGTGGATCTCGGCAATGCGCCCCGGGTCGCCGGAACCGGCTTCGTGGTCGGCGCGCTGGCGGGATTTTTCGGAATCGGCGGCGGGTTCCTGGTGGTGCCCGGCCTCGTCGCCGCCACCTCGATGCCGATGATCGTGGCGATAGGCTCTTCGCTTGTCTCGGTCACGGCGTTCGGCCTCACCACGGCGGCGATTTACGCACTTTCCGGCCTGATCGACTGGCGGCTGGTGCTGCTGTTCGTCGGCGGCGGCATCGTCGGCGGACTTGCGGGCGGCCGGCTCGCCACAGCACTCGCGGCCGAGAAACGTGCGCTATCGATCGTGTTCGCGGTCGTGGTCGCCACGGTCGGGGTTTACGTGGTGGTGCGGGGGGTGATGAATCTGATGGGGTGATTGCTTCCGGGGGCCGGCGGGTTACGGCTTCGCCTAACCGTCCTACATGCCCATTCACCCCTTCACATTCCGCACTTCCGTATTCATCCGCACGTCCTTGCGGCGGCGCTTGGCGAGCGCCTTGCCGGTGACGAAATAGTCTCCCCTGGTGGCGCGTTCCGCTGCGGCGTCGAGGTCCGGCGGCCATTCGCCAAGTGAATAGCCGAACCAGGGCTGCTCCGGCTTGAGCTTGGGCAGCCCCAGCTCTTCCCAGATTTTCCTGGCGTTCTCCATGTATTCACGCTTGGGCAATGAAATCGGCGGAAAATTCTCTTTCAGCGTGGCGTCGATCAGCACCGAGGCGTCCTCGCCGTTGTTGCGCTTGCTGCGCGGGCCGTGACCCTGGTCGCGGTGGGGCAGCACATGCATGTCGAGGGTCGGATTGGCCCGGTACGACATCGCCCACAGTATGGCGTCGGCATTCTCCGGGTCGATGTCGTCGTTGACCGCAATCACGTATTTGCCGGCGGCGCGGTGCAGGATGGCAGCGCCGTAGAGGGCGCGCCACAGCTCAGTCGGCGGAATGTCGCGCTCGACCACCAGTGCGATCACTTTGCGGATGTTGGTCAGCGGCTCATGCATGGAGACGCGTTTGATGCCTTTGATTCCGAGCGTATTGCGCAGAAAATTGAGGAACAGCGGCTCCATGCCGATGCGCTTGATGAGGCTCGATTCGCTCGGTGTGACCTGCGAAATGATCGAGGTCAGGATGGCGTTGTGCCGTCGCGTGATGCAGGTGATGTCCATATAGGCGTTGAATTCCTGCAGGTTGACGTGGCCGTGGGATTCCCCGAACGGCGCTTCGGGTTCCAGATATTCGGTGTCGATCAAGCCTTCGATCACAATCTCGGCTTCCGCCGGCACCAGGAGATCGACGGTCTTGGCCTTCACCACGTTGATGGGCGAGCCGGCGAGCGCGCCGGCCACGTCAAGCTCGTCAACGGTCTCGGGTAGCTTCTGCACCGAGGCGAAGGTGATGCAGGGCGGCGCGCCGAGCACCACTGCGCAAGGGAGTTTTTTTATGCCGCGCTCGCGTAGCTTCTCCCAGTGATTATAAATGCCCGGGCGCAGCTCCAGCGAGGGGTTCATGCCGAGCCGGCGCGGCGCCTTCACGTGGCCGCGATAGTTGCCGAGATTCTGGATGCCGGTGTCGGGATCCTTGGTGATGTATTGCGACAACGTCGCATAGGGCGCGATGTCCCAGCCGGGCGTCGAAATCGGCAGCGGAATGCCGTCGAGCCCGTTGCCCGGCTTGTCCAGGGCCTTGCCGGTGATCACGATGTCATGGCATGGCGCCTCACCGACAATGCGCGGCGGGATCGGGTTCTGCGCCGCCTTGACCCAGCGTTCGTCGATTTCGTCGAGCCGGCAGCCGATGCCAATGCGATAGATTTCCCGGTTCGCGGCGAGCACACCGACCGCGACCGGAATGTCGTATTTGCGCTTCTTGCTGTCGACCACGTTGGTGAACAGGAATGCCTTGCGATCCTTCTCCTCGATGCCGCCGCGGAATTGCCAGCGCACCAGCGGGTGCATTTCGGTGTCCTTGTTGATCGGCCGGTCGACGGTGACGAGCAGGCCGGCCTCATCGAGTGCCTGGATGTGATCGTGCAGGTCCGGATAGTCACGGGGCGGAATGGGGTCCGCGGAGGTCGGGATCGCTTTACGTTTCGGCTTGGTGGTCGCATCCATGGTAAATTCAGTTCCGATTTGACTCGCCGTAGGGTGGGCAAATCGCCTATCGCGGCGATAGTGATAGCCGATCACGGTAGGCGATTTTGCCCACGCCGTCACACCGAGAGGCTGGACGGCGTGGGCAACGCGCCCGCCCACCACCGCACGCAATGCAATGTCATGGCGCCGGCGCGTTGCCCACCCTACGCGCTACTTATTGACCCGCATCAGGGCCGCCTCGCGAATCGAGGAGTCCGTCACTGCTGCGGGATCGAATTTCGCCGCCATGCGGCCGTCATCGGCCAGGAGATCGCGCAGCCAGCGTAACTTCTCCAGGTCGATTTCAATCGCCGGCGACGCGGCCCGCTGCTCGACCACCTCCCGATAACTTACCTCCGCAACCGGATCGCCGGGCGGAAGGCCGGCAATGCGGCGCGTCAGGGGGACGACCTTGTCGCGATGCGCTAACGCAAAGCCGTAGGCCTTCATTTCCGCGGCAACGAAAGCCACGAGTTGCATGCGCTTGGAGCGAATGAGATCGCCGCGCGTGATGACGCATTGGCGGATGAATTGCGGCAGCGCTTCGTTCGCGACCGCGAGGGTCTTCAACGGGAGCTCGGGGCGAGCCGCAAAGTCGCTGGTCGAGATCGCGGCGTCGATGGTCTTCGCCATCAGAGCCCGCACCCGCTCCGGATCGCTGCCGGCTGCGACGAAGCTCACTTCAGATGGCGAGATGCCGGCCTGCTTGAGCAGGGCACGGGCGACCACATCGGGAAGCGAGCCAGGCGCCGAGATGCCGACTTTCTTTCCCTTGAGGTCGGCGATCGCGCCGATGCCATCATGGGAGAACAGCGAATAGGTGAGCTTCGGCCACGTGCAGCCGAGGATTTTCACGTCGGCGCCCTTGCTGCCGGCGATCAACGGGCTGATCGGGCTACCCTCGTAGCTGTCGAGTTCGCCGGCGATCAGCGCCTTCATCATGAGGGTGTCGTTCTGGAAGGCCTGCATCTTCAAATCGAGGCCTTCGGCCTTGGCGAACCCTCCCTCGGCGGCCATGTAGATAAAGCCGGCATCGCCCTTTGGCACGAGGGTGCCGTGGCGCCAGAGGTCTTCGGCGTGAGCGGCGGTAGCGCTGATAAACGTGAGTGCAAGCGACGCGAAGAAGCCCACGAACACCGCGGTCATTCCGGGGCGCGGGCGGAAGCCCGCGAGCCCGGAATCCATACCCCCTGAAGAACGAAATGCGTGCGCGGTGTCGCCGGCTAAAAAAACCGCGATCACGGATTCCGGGTTCGCGCCTTGGGCGCGCCCCGGAATGACTGGGATGCTTTGACTCATACGGACACCTTCGCGCGCGCGGTCCAATCCTCCCGCAGGCGGTCGCGAAGGACCTTGCCGCGGTCGCTCTTGGGAAGATCCGCAACGATGAAAATCTGTTTCGGCATTTTTGGCGGCGGCAAAAAGGCCTCGCAATGTCGGCTCACCGAGGCTTCCGTGAGGTCGCTGCCCAGCTTGGCAACCACATAGCATACCACTTCCTCCCCATAGATTTTATCTGGCACCCCCACCGCGGCAGCCTCGAGAATTCCGGAATGTTTCAGCAGGACCTCGTCGATCTCGGCGGGCGCGATGTTGACGCCGCCCCGGATGATCAAATCCTTGATGCGGCCGGTGATGCGGATGAATCCGTCCGGGTCCTCGATGGCGAGGTCGCCGGTCTTGATGCGGTTGGGGCGAATGGGTTCGATCGTTCCGTCGTCCCGCAAATAGCCGACCGCCGTATGCGGCCCGCCCGCCGTCACTTCACCTTCGACGCCCGGCGGGCATGGTTTGCCGTCGGTGTCGACGATGGCGAATTCCTGGTGCAGGGCCGGAATGCCGACCGTGCCGATGCGATTCTTGTAGGTGCGATTCCCGCACACCCAGCCGGCTTCCGACATGCCGTACATTTGTAAGAGCTTGACGCCGTACATCTCCTCAAACTGCAACCATTGCTCCGCCGTGAGCGGCGCCGTTGAGCAACTCATCAGCCTCAAGGTCGGGAAGTCCCGACCCTCCTCCGTGGGAGCGCGGGCGTCCCGCCCGCTCTTTCCTTCTTCGATGCGGGCGAGACGCCCGCGCTCCCGGGAGGGAGGAGGCTTGTTCAGAAGCATATTAAGGACGGTCGGCACGCCGGCGGCAAACGTAATGCCGTATTGTTGGATCCAATCAAAAAAGCGGCTGTGGGAGAAGCGCCTGGCAATGTGCATGGTAAGCCCCTTCTCCAGAAAGGGCATCAGGCTCAGCACCTGCGCGGAGTTCCAGCCGAAGGAGCGGTACTCCAGCGTACGGTCGTTCTCGGAGAGGCTGAGGAATTCCAGGGTGGAGAGGCCGTTGAGCCAGTAGGCGCAGTGGTCGTTGACCACGATCTTGGGCCGGCTGGTGGTTCCCGAAGTACAGAAGATGCACGCGATGTCTTCGGGGTCGTTGCGCTCAGGCAGGTCAGCCGCATCGTGCTTCGACAGGCAAGAAAACATTTCGTCCTGCGGATCGGTGTCGCCCGTCGCCGCATATGCGCCGAACCGGATGCGCGGCGCACGGCAATCGCCCACTAATGCTTCGACATCGAGCTCCTTATGCCACAGGACCAGCACCGGATTCACCACGGGGACAAGATCAGCCAGCACCTTCGCGTTGATCTCGATGTTCAGTGGGCATACGACCGCGCCGAGACGCCAGATGCCGAACCACAGCAGCAGTTTTTCCAGGTTTTCGTCAGACAGCAGCAACACGCGGCTGCCTTTCACGACGCCGCGGCTCTTAAGCAGGCGCGCGATCGCGGTCGTGATTCGATCGAGTTCGCCGAATGTGACGGCGGATCCGGAATCCAGATCGACGATCGCGGTCTTGGCCCGATCGCGGTCGCGATACAGGGCGAACAGTTCCCCAATGGGGCGATACGGGATGCCGGGAATATGATCGCCGAATACGTTCGCCATGATGGCCTCATGCCGCAATCATACGGCCCTCGTTGTCTTCACTCCACCGGCCATTTGAGTTGCACCATCTGGTCGAACTTGAGGCGCTTCTTGAAACGGCCCACCGCCACCGGGACCTCAGCGAACAATTTCGCCTCGTCGATCCTGGTCAGGCGTCCGCCGGCCACGACTTGCTCCCCCATCACAAACACGTCGCGCACTGAATCGCCGGTCGCGCCGTAGACGAGGTTCGACACCGGATTGATCAGCGGCTGCCACTCGGGACGATTGGTGTCGAACAGCACGATATCGGCTTCCTTGCCGACTTCAATGCTGCCGATGCGCTCGCTCATCAGCGCCGCCTTGGCGCCGTTGATGGTCGCCATTTCGAGACCGGTCTCGGGCGGCATCACGCGCGGATTGATGCGGGTCTCCTTGTAGCAGCAGCAGGCGAGGCGGATTTCCTGCGCCATGTCGACGATTCCAGAACTCGCGTGATCGGAACCGACCGCCACGTTCACGCCGAGCGCCAAAAGCTCGGGCAGCTTGCCGAACAGGAAGTTGCCGTAGCCGTTGTGCAGGCTGGAGCTGGGCGCACACACCAGCGACGGCTTGCGCCGCGTCAGGATCTCGACCTCCTGGGGTTCGAGCCAGCCGGAATGGACGATCAGCATGCGTTCGTCGATGGCGCCGAGCGATTCCAGCCGCTCGATCTCGGCAAGTCCGGTGCGGGCGACGCTCGAATCGTGGGTCGAATAGGAAAAGCACGCGTGGGTCTGCAGCAGCGTGCCGTAACGGTCGGCGAGCCTTTTGAGGCCAATGATGAGCTCGTCCGAGGCGTTGTTGAGGCCGCGGAACGAGGCGCTGGCGCCAAGCCGCGGATGTCCCGACCTGTGTCCCGAATGGGCGTAGCGTTCGAGCACCGCCTCAGCGCGCGCGATGGCGACGGCGGTGTTCTCGATCATGCGCTCGGGCAGGATGCCGAGCACCGACTTGGTCAGGTCGAACGAGGAGCGCGACACGATCATCCGGATGCCGGTCGCCATCACGCCTTCGACCGACGCCTCAGGATGATAGTTGCCGGGATCGATAAAACAGGTGACGCCGTGTCGCAGCAGCTCGGTCGCCGCGAGCGTCGCCGATACCCGCACGTCGTCGCCATCGAGGGCGGCTTCATACGGATACATGCGGTCGAACAGAAACGACTGGGCGTTCGCTTCGTCCGCAAGCCCGCGCGACAGCTGAAAGGAAGAATGCAGATGGCAATCGACGAAGCCGGGCGTAGCCACGGTGTCGCGGCCGTCCACGCTGCTCTTTGCGGTGTAGCGCGCCTTGATGTCGCTTGACTTGCCGACCGCAACGACCTTGCCGCCATCAACCGCAACCGCAGCGTCGCGAATGACGCGGCGGCCGGGGTCCATGGTGATCAGCCACGGGATGTCGGCGATGATGAGATCGACGGATTGCACGGGTGCTCCTGCGAGAACGTTACTCCGCTCCCAGCCTGTCATGCCCCGCGAAAGCGGGGCATCCAGTAACCACCGCGTCTCGTATTTTAACCGACAAGCTGGGGGTTACTGGATCGTCCGCTTTCGCGGACGATGACACTGGAGGAAAGGAGGCTATTTATTTTCCCCCACATAGGTGAGTTCATCGGCGATCTTCAGCTCGATCAGCACATTTTCGTCGGTGGAATCTTCGCACAGCATCGAACGATGGCCGATGCCCTTGGGGATGAGCAGCATGTCGCCTGGATGCATGACCTTGACGCCCATTTCGGTTTCCCACTTGAGCGCGCCCTTGACGCAGAAGATGATCTCGTGGGCGTCGATGTTGCGATGCCAGAAACCCATATCGTGCTTGCGGCGCTTGGAGACGTCGATCTTGACCCGGTCCGAGGTATAGAGCCGCAGCGGCGTACCGTCCGCCTGGTCGATATTGGTGGGGCTGAATTTCTCGGCGAAGATGTTGATCATCCGAAACAAGTCAGCGTTCTCTAGCACGCCGGCATTGCTGACCGGCGATTCTTTGTGGGCGAGCACGACGTTCTTGCCGTTGATGGTCACCAGTTCGCGAAAGATCCCTTTGGCCATGATCAGCTCCGGCTTTCAAGTTTTAGAGTAGGCTCCGGCGAAGCAGAATCGTTTCGTTGTCGAGAGCTGCCAGCCGAGACGGACAGCACCGCGGCCACGATACCGGCATAGCCTGTGCACCGGCAAAGATGGCCGCTCAATACCTCGCGAATTTCATCCTCGGTCGGATGCGGATTTCGCGCAAGATAATCTGTAAACGACATCAGGATGCCAGGCGTACAGAATCCACATTGCAGCGCATGATGCCGCTGAAACGCCTGCTGCAGCGCGTTAAGCGCGCCGTCCGCCGATGCCAGCGCTTCGACCGTGGTGACCACGCGGCCTTCGGCCTGCACGGCGAGCGTCAGGCACGCGCGCACCGCTGCCCCATCGATCAGCACGGTGCAGCAGCCGCACACGCCGTGCTCGCAGCCCACATGGGTTCCGGTTGCCCCGATCACGTGGCGCAGGAAATCGGTGAGCAGCATGCGGGACTCCGCATCGCCCGCCACGGCGCGGCCGTTGAGCGTGAAGCCGATCCTGGTCCGCTCATCCTTGTTCACGCGGCGCATCGCAAGGCCTCTTCCACCACAACGGGGCCTATTCGGCGCAGTAAATCGCGGCGAAGCCGCGCCGATGCGTGCAGATCGTCGTAGCCTTTAAGCTCGAAGGCGAGCGATTCAAAAATGTCCTTGGCCTGCGCAGCGCGGTCGATCGTGGCGCGCCGCGCCGCGGGGCGGTCGGCAACGCCGCCGATGCCGATTCGCACCGTATCGCCATCCTCCACACAAGCCGCTACCGCGATGATGGCAAAATCGCCGTGCCGACGCGCGACCTCCCGAAACGCAACCCGAGACGTGGGTTGCGCCGGGAAACGTACCGCCATGATCAACTCGTCGGGCTCCCGGGCGGTGGTCAGCGTGCCGCGCTGGAAATCCGCCGCCGCGAGGACGCGAGCGCCTCGATGCGACCGCAACACCACCTCGCCGCCGAGCGTCGCCAGTACGAGGGGAATTTCCGACGACGGATCCGCGTGAGCGATCGAGCCGCACACAGTTCCCTTGTTGCGCGTCTGGAAATGACCCACGAAGGGCAGCGCGGCCGCGAGCAGCGGCAGTTTGCCGGCGAGCTCCGGCCAGTCCTTGAGCCGGTTCTGGGTCACGGCGGCGCCGACCTCGATCATGTTGCCGGCGACGCGGATATAGTCCAGCTCCTTGAGGGACGCGATGTCGATGAGCACCGCCGGCTCCGCGAGGCGCAGATTGAGCATGGCCATCAGCGACTGTCCGCCCGCCAGCACGCTCGCCGCGTCGCCATATTCGGCCAGCACGGCCACCGCCTCGTCCGCGCTGTCCGGGCGCACGTAGTCGAACCGGCGCGGCTTCATGGGGGGCTCTTCTCCCTCTCCTCGCCCGCCATCAGCGCATGGAGCCGCAGCGGCGTCAGCGGCAGGGAGATATCCTTGACGCCGAGCGCGTCCGCGACCGCATTTGCGATGCAGGCGGGCGTGCTCATGCAATTGCCCTCCGCCATGCCTTTGGCGCCGAGCGGCGTCAGGGGCGACGGGGTTTCCTGGTGCAGGATTTCGAGCCGCGGGATCTCGCTCACCGTCGGTACGAGGTAGTCGGCGAAACTGCCGGACAGGAAGCTGCCGTGCTCGTCGTAGACGAATTCCTCGTAGAGAGCCGCCGCAATGCCCTGCGCGAAGGCGCCATAGACCTGCCCGTCGGCGATCAGCGGATTGAGCAGGGTCCCGGCGTCATGCATCGACACATAACGATCGACGCGCACCGAGAACGTCACCGGATCGACCTCGACGCCGCACATATCGAAAACGAAGCCGTAGGTGAGCGAGGTGTTGATGCGGTCGTCGGTGGTGGGCGGCTCGAGTTCGGGGGGCGACCACACGCCGGTTTCCGACAAGCCCGGCGGCATGCCGTCCGGCAACATCGCGGGCGACCAATGGGCGGTGCCGGCGACGCGGCCGAACGGGAGGGCGTTGTCCGGGTTGGAGCGGCTACGCACCTGGCCGTCGGCGAACTCGATGTCGTCCGGCAAAATGTTGAGCTGGTTTGCCGCGATGCCGGCAAGCTTGTCACGCATGCGCATCGCCGCCAGGTGAGCCGCGACCGCCGTGCCGGGGGAAAACCGGCACGAATAGGTGCCGGCCGCGATCGACCAGGCGTCCTTGGCAGTGTCCATCTCCAGCATGACCTTGACATCGGCGGGATCAAGTCCCAGCCGATCGGCGACGATCTGGGATAGCACGGTCTGATGGCCCTGGCCCTGGACCGTCACATCGGCCGTCACCGACACCGCACCGAGCGGGTCGACGTTGACGGTGACCATTGAGACGGCGCCGTTCTTCGGTCCTGCGCGCTCGCGGGCATCGGCCGTCAACAGCGTCGAGAGATACCCCATATTCGACATGCCGGGCTCGACCACGGCGGCAAGGCCGATCCCGTAAAGCTTGCCGGCGGCCCGTGCCGCGTCGCGGCGGCGCTTGAGATCGTCGAGCCGGCCATCCCCGATCGCGGCTGCGACGGCGCGCGCATAATCGCCGGAATCATAGAGCGCGCCCGCCGCGGTGCGGTAGGGAAATTTCTCGGTCGGAATGAGGTTGCGCCGGATCACGTCCAGGTGGTCGAGGCCGAGCTCGACCGCAATGCGCTGCACCAGCCGCTCGACGGCTAGGTAAAGCTGCGGCCCGCCAAAACCGCGGATCAGGCTCGCTGGCATCTTGTTGGTGAGAACGATGCGGTTCGTCACATCCACGTTGGCGATGTCGTAGGCGCCCGTCACTGCGCCATGCATCCGGTAGAGCGGTCCGGGCATCGGGGCGCGCAGGAACGCCCCGTAGTCCTCCAGCTGATCGAGCCGCAGCCCAAGGATGCGGCCCTCGCGGGTGACCGCGGCCTCGATCCGGGTGATGCGATTGGGTCCCGAACTCGCCGCCGCAAGGTGCTCGACGCGATCTTCGACCCATTTCACCGGACGCCCGGTGATCTTCGCGGCGATCGCCGCGAGCACGATATAGGGAAACACCGAGAGCTTGATGCCGAAGCTGCCGCCCGAGTCGGGAGGAATACGCAGCCGCAACCTGGTGCCGGGCACGCGCAACGCTTTCGCCATCACCGGATGGGTGCTGAACGGCCCCTGGAAATTCGCCAGCACATCGTAGCTGTCGTCGTGCGGCTCATATGCGGCGACGACCACGTAGCATTCCATCGGCGTGAAGGAGAGCCGCGGATAGTCCACCGTCAGGGCGATAGTGCGATCTGCCGCCGCGAACGCCGCAGCGGTGTCCCCATAGGCGAATTTGCGGACTGAAATCTCGTTGGTCTTGCAGGCGGGATGCAGCAGCGGGGCCGACTTGCCGCAGGCCGCGAGCGGATCGATCACGGCTTGCACCGGCTCGTAGTCCACGTCCACCAGCTCGGCGGCATCTTCCGCCACGTAGCGGCTCTCGGCCACCACCAAGGCCACCGCCTCGCCCATATAACGCACTCGCTCGACGGCGAGCGACCACTGATGCACGGGCTCTTTCAACGCGATCAGGAATGGGTCCGTGAGCTTGCGGACATCCTCGCCCGTAATCACCGCGGTCACGCCGGGCAGCGCCAGGGCAGCCACTGCATCGACGCCCCGGATCTTCGCGTGCGCATGGGGCGAGCGGATCACATGGGCGTGCAGCGTGCCGTTCGAGATGGGGAGATCGTCCGCATAGCGCCCGCGTCCCGACAGGAGGGCGGAGTCTTCCTTGCGAACGAGCGGAATCCCTAAGGTTTGCGACAAGAACCCCCCCTCGAAGTTCGAATCATATCGATGTCATTCATTAACCTCGTCCTGAGGAGTCGACCGAAGGTCGGCGTCTCGAAGGACGGCCGCAGGCGAGGGTCGTGCCCGCGGCCATCCTTCGTCCTTCGAGAGCCTCAGGACGCCGTGCTGTGCACGGCTCCTCAGGATGAGGTTACTCTATCTGCCCGATCTGCCTCGATAGTGTCCGATACCGGAGCTTACTGAATGCCCCGCTTTCGCCAGTCACGACAACTCAGAAATAGACAAACCTGCCATTCGCCGCGCACCCGGCCGTTGAAGTGCCGTGCCGGCGCGGGCATAACTCCGGCCGGACATGCTGCACAGGCCGCGCCCGCCAAGGACTGAGATCAAGGAACGCTCAATGAACATCGAACGCAAGCCGGTCGCGTACGGCGATCTTCGCGGCTGGATCAAGGCGCTGCACGCCGCCGGCGAAATCCGCGAGATCGATGCTGAGGTCGACTGGAATATCGAGATCGGCACCGTGATGCGGCTCGCCCAGGGCACCGGCGATGGTCCGGCCCTGATGTTCAACAACATCAAGGATTACGGGGCAAATGCGCGCTGCCGGCGCGTGTTCGGCTGCGGGCTCGCAAGTTATCGCCGTGTCGCCATGATGCTCGGCGTCGCTCCCGACACCCATCCGCGCGATCTGGTCAAGCTCGGTCGCAACGTGCTCAACGGCAGCATTCCACCAAAGATCGTCAGCACGGGCCCGGTGAAAGAGAACATCGTCACCGGAGACGATATCGACCTTTATGAGCTGCCGTCGCCGTGGTGGAACCGGCTCGACGGCGGGCGCTACCTGCTCACCTACGGGGGCTGCGTCACCAAGGACCACGACACCGGCGTGATGAACGTCGGCATTTATCGCGGCATGGTGGCAAGCAAGAACGAAATCCCGATTTTGATGTGGCGGGCGCAGCATGTCGGCCAGCACGCCACATCCTGGGAGCGCGCCGGTCACAAAGAGATGCCGATTGCGGTGGCGATCGGCTGGGAGCCCTCGCTCGGCTTCACGGGCGGCGCGCCGGTGCCGAAGGGCGTGTGCGAATACGATGTCATGGGCTCGATCCGTGGTGCGCCGGTCGAACTGGTCAACTGCGAGACTGTCGATTTGCAGGTGCCGGCGACCGCCGAAATCGTGATCGAGGGCTATCTTCAACTCGAGCCAACGAAATACGTGATGGAGGGTCCGTTCGCGGAATTCACGGGTTACCTCGCCGGTGACAAGTCCCCGAAGCCGACCATCCGGGTCACCGCCATCACGCATCGCCACGATCCGATTCTGCGCGGCTGTATCGAGGGATCGTTGCCCGGCAGCTTTTCGGAAAATGCGATCTGCTCGTCGATCATGCGCGCGGCTACGGCCTGGGGCGTGCTGGACCGCGCCGGCGTGCCGGGCATCACCGACGTGTGGTGCCCGCCGGTCCACGCCGGAATCAATTTGCTCATTGCGATGAAGCAGACCTATCGCGGCCAAGCCAAGCAGGCCGCCAACGCCATCTGGGGCTCCTCGGCGGCCCATGTGCGCTACAAGCACATCACGGTGGTGGATGACGACATCGACATCCACGATTATGCGGCGGTGGATTGGGCGATCGCTTACCGGGTCAACGCCGGCGAGGACGACATTGTCGTCATGCCGGCGACCTTCGGAGCCGGCCTTGACCCCTCGACTCGCCGCCGCGACCGCAATCCGGCGCTGTTCGGTACCGGCAAGTGGAACCGGGTGCTGATCGACGCCACCATGAATCTCGACTACGACCCGGACCCTGATCTCGGTGGCGCGCGCTTCCCGCCGAAGGTCTGGCCGAGCGAAGCGGATGTCGCCGCGGTGGCGCGGCGGTGGGAGGAGTTTGGGTTGAAGCCGCTGCGATAGAATCCCTCCCCGTCTTCGGGGAGGGTGGCGCGCTTTTGCGCGCCGGGCGGGGCTCTTTGGCCGTGCGGTGTAACCCCACCCGACCTCGCTGCGCTCGGCCACCCTCCCCGAAGACGGGGAGGGATAAGGAGACCCTCGATGCCTCTCCAAATTCCTGCGCCGCACCTCACCTTCGACGTTCCGCTGGATGACCGCGCCCGCATTCGCGTGCGCCGTCACGGCAATCCGGAAGGCGTGCGGCTTTTCTTAAGTCATGGCAACGGCTACGCCATCAACGGCTATCGGCCGTACTGGCAGCATTTTCTGGATTGCTTCGACCTCATCATTTTCGACTTTCGCAATCACGGCGAGAATGAGCCGGCGACGCCCGCCAACCACAACTACGCGCAGCTCAGCCGTGATCTTGAGCGGGTCTATCAGCACGTGATGGCGAAGCTCGGAAACAGAAGGACGGCCGGGATCTTCCACTCCATGTCGGGCCGTACCGCGATGAAGCATGCGCTCGAGATCGGCTTCCGCTTCGATGCCCTCGTCCTGTTCGATCCGCCCAACGTGCCCCCGCATGACCATCCGGCCTTTCCCGCCATGGAAGCCTTCGAGGCGCGACTCGTGGCGTTTACGAAGAGCCGCCGCACTCACTTTGGCACCGTCGAGGAACTGGCGTCGGATTTCGCGAAGTCGCGTGTCGGCCAGGCCTGGGTGCCGGGCGTGCATGAGTTGATGGCGCGTTCAGTGCTGCGGAAAAACCCGGACGGCGGCGGCTTCGTGCTGGCGTGCGACCCGGCGAACGAGGGCGGCATCTACGCGGAGGCCCTGTCGATGAACCTGTGGCCGCGAGCGAAGGATTTCGCTGGGCCCGTGAAGCTCATCGGCGCCGACCCGGAACTTAAGGGCGGATCACCGACCGGTCGCGCCAATCAGGCGCTGGGCAGCGAGAACGGATACGACTACAGCTTCGTACCCGGCACGGGCCATATGCTGCAGATCGAGAAGCCGGACGCGTGCGTGCAGCTGACGCTGGCGTTTTTGAAGGAATGCGGGTTGGGCCCGCCGCCGTGATGGAGCGACCCGCGGGTCAAGCCCGCGGGTGACGAGCAAAGGGTGGACTCCAGGGTCGCCGCTTTGGCACGCGACGGACCAGATCGTGGTGCCCCGTCGCCATCGCCCGCTCGGCTTGGATCAACATGTTGAGAGGCAGCCACGGTTTGGGCATGATCACGGCGGGGTGTGGCAGTTGTTCCACCACGTCGTCATCATGCGACGTGACGACCACCCTGATCCACGGCCATTGCTGCGCATAAATTGCAAGACGTGCGCCGTCCATAAAGCTTGGCAGATTCATTGCCGCTACGATCAAAACGATCTTGCGTGCGCCGACGCGCAGGACATTGACAGCCTCTTCCGACGAGGCGACCGGGATGACGTCGAGGCCCGTCTCCTCCAAGAGGATTCCGATCAACTCGCGCTCCTGCGAATCGTCATCCACGATCAGAGCGGTCGGTCGAATGGTTCGTGCCATGGACGGTCCTGTTGATGTGCTCCTTATGTCTTCGAGTCAGAGCTCATGCGGGTTCCGATCGACCGCAGGGGCCTTTCCTTCGCCGCCGACAAGGCGTGAAATACGCGCTGGCGGCGAAGGCCAACTAAAAAAAGCGAAACCAATACGCGTCAAAAACCAATACGCGCCAAAATCCGGGGCGAATGGAACCGGCCTCTCAAGCCGCTTCCGGTGCGTTGTTCTTAAGCAAAGCCGCTGCGCGAAAATCCAAACTTCAACATTACCGCTCGGCGCTCTGCACCGGCGGTTTCACTGCATCAGCCGACTTCCTGTGATGCACGTGCTCCACCACAGCCAGCGTCATACCGATGTCGCAACTTGTCAACAGTCGATGACGCTGGATGACACTTAGCCGCGGGGATTTAAGCTGCCGCGGGCTACTCCGCGGCGGTTCTGCCGCCGCCCATGCCGTAGCGCCGCTCGATATAGTCGATCACGATGTTCTTAAAGTCGGCGGCGACGGTCGGGCCGCGCAGCGTCATCGCCTTCTTGCCGTCGATGAATACCGGCGCGGCGGGCTGCTCGCCGGTGCCGGGCAGTGAGATGCCGATGTCCGCGTGCTTGGACTCGCCCGGGCCGTTGACGATGCAACCCATCACGGCGACATTGAGAGACTCTACTCCCGGATAGCGAGTCTTCCATTCGGGCATCGAGACGTGGATGAAATCCTGGATTTCGCGCGCGAGTTCCTGGAACGTGGTGGAGGTGGTGCGTCCGCAGCCCGGACACGCCGCGACCAATGGCACGAACACCCGGAACCCCATGGTCTGCAGGAGTTCCTGGGCCACCTTGACCTCGAGCGTGCGGTCGCCGCCGGGCTCCGGCGTCAGCGACACCCGCACGGTGTCGCCGATGCCTTGCTGCAGCAGGATACCCATGGCGGCAGAGGACGCCACGATCCCCTTCGAGCCCATGCCGGCCTCGGTGAGGCCAAGATGGATGGCGTAATCGGAGCGCCGCGCCAAGTCGATGTAGACGGCGATCAGGTCCTGCACGGCCGACACCTTGGCGGACAGAATGATGCGCGAGCGCGGCATGCCCATTTCTTCAGCCCGCGCTGCCGACAGCAGCGCCGACTGCACCATCGCTTCGCGGGTGACGGCGCGCATGTCGGCGGGCTGCGGGAGCTTGGCGTTCTCGTCCATCAGGTGCGTCAACAAGGCCTGATCGAGCGACCCCCAATTGGCGCCGATGCGCACCGGCTTGCCGTGTTTGAGCGCCATGTCGATGATGGCGCCGAACTGGCGGTCCCGCTTTTCCTTGAACCCCACATTGCCGGGATTGATGCGGTACTTGTCGAGCGCTTCCGCGCAGGCCGGGTGATCGGCCAGCAGCTTGTGGCCGATATAATGGAAGTCGCCGACGATCGGGGCCGTCACGCCCATCCGCAGCAGGCGCTCCTTGATGTGCGGCACCGCTGCGGCCGCGTCGTCGCGATCAACCGTGATACGCACCATCTCGGAGCCGGCCCGCGCCAATGCGGCAACCTGGTGGGCGGTCGACTCCACGTCCGCCGTGTCGGTGTTGGTCATCGACTGGACCACGACCGGGGCGCCACCGCCCACCGTTACGGCGCCGACACTAACCGGTACGGTCTTGTGCCGCGGCAGGGGGGCGGCGATATCAGCGGCGACGTTCATCGCGAGCTCCTTTCGCACGTGTCACTCGATGGGAGGCAAGCGGCACGATTTATGCCCCTTCTGGCGCACCGGGCGATGCCGTTCAAGCGAAATTCGCTGCGAATTTAAGCAAAAGGAGAACATGCATGCTGGGACGACGTTCGTTGGGTGCAGTGGCGATAATGGCGACGCTGTGCGCCGCGAATGTGACGGCATCTGCCTTCGATGACGCCAGGTATCCGGATTGGAAAGGCCAGTGGACCCGGGCGAGAGTTCCCGGCGCCATGGGCCAGCCTCCTCATGACCCCTCGAAGCCGCCAGGACGGGGCCAGCAGGCGCCGTTGACCGCCGAGTATCAGGCCAAATTCGAGGCCAACCTTGCGGACCAGGCTGCCGGCGGACAGGGCACTTCCGAAACCTTCGTCTGCCTCCCCAACGGAATGCCCCGCATGATGGCGGCTTACGAGCCGATCGAATTCGTGGTCACGCCGCAGATCACCTATATCCTGATCGAACATATCGAGCACAGTCGCCGCATCTACACGGACGGACGCGAATGGCCCGGGGAGATCGAGCCGAGCTGGGTCGGATATTCGATCGGCCGGTGGGTCGATGAGGATGGCGACGGTCGCTACGACGTGCTCGAAATCGAAAGCCGCGGCTTTAAGGGCCCGCGCGCCTATGACGCAAGCGGCCTACCTTTGCACGAGGACAATGAGAGCGTGTTCAAGGAGCGCATCTACGTCGACAAAACCGATCCTGGCATCCTGCACGACGAAATCACCACCATTGACCATGCTTTGACGCGCCCGTGGACGGTGACGAAAAACTATCTGCGCAATCCCGATCCGAAGACGGTCTGGCGCGAGTGGATCTGCGGCGAGAACAATCCGCATGTGGTGATCGGCAAGGACAACTACTTCCTCAGCGCCGATGGCTTGCTGATGCCGGCCCGCAAAGATCAGGCGCCGCCGGATTTGAAGTATTTCAACCGGGCGAAGAAGTGAGGAGCGAGTGAGGAGCGCCAGGAATTTATCTTCCTGCCTGGGTCCGCCGTCCGCCCAGATAAGCGGTCCTGACGTCCTCGTTATCCCACAGCGCCTCTGGCTTGCCGTGAACGACGAGTTGCCCCGTTTCCAACACATATCCGCGGTCGGCGACCGAAAGCGCCATATGGGCATTCTGCTCCACCAGCAGCACAGTGGTGCCGTCGCGGCGGACATCCGCAATCACCCGGTAAACCTGCTGCACGATGAGCGGCGCAAGGCCGAGCGAGGGCTCGTCGAGCAACAACAACTTCGGTCTCGACATCAATCCGCGCGCGATTGCTACCATCTGCTGCTGTCCACCCGAAAGGGTCCAGCCCAGCGCAGCCTCGAACGGCTTGATCTCCGGAAAGATGCCGAACATCTTTTCGGCATCGGCCTCGAGTTCAGCGCGGGAGGCCCGCTCGCGGTTCGAGCCGCCCAGAATGATGTTTTCGCGCACCGTCAGCCCCGGAAACACCCGCCGGCCTTCCGGAACGTGGGCAACGCCGAGCTTCACGATCGCGCCGGGCGCAAGGCCGCCGATCGACCGCCCGGCAAAGCGCAGCGTTCCCGACTGCGGCGGCATCAATCCCGAGATCACCCGCAAGGTCGTGCTCTTGCCAGCTCCGTTGGCACCCAAGAGGGCGACGATCTCGCCCTCCTCGACCGCAAGCGTAAGCCCCTTGAGGGCCCGGATGTTCCCGTAGGCAGCCACCACGTTTTCGAGCTCAAGAAGCGCCATAGGACCTCGACAGAGCTGGGCGCTCCTCGCCCAGATAGGCCGCGATAACGTCGGTGTGGCGCAGAACTTCCGCAGGCGTGCCGTCGGCGATGCGTTTGCCGAAATTGAGCACCGTGATGTGATCGGCGACCCGCTCCACCATTGCCATATCATGATCGATGATAAGGATCGTCAGCCCGTGTCCTTTCAGGCGTGTGAGCAGACGAACGAGTTCGTCCTTCTCGACGTGATTGAGACCGGCTCCTGGTTCATCGAGGAACAACAGCTTCGGGCTGCCGGCGAGAGCGCGGGCGATTTCCACGAGGCGTTGATGTCCATAGCTGAGGCTGCCGACCTGCGCTCCGGCACGGGCCGCGATACCGACGAAATCGAGGGCGCCCAGTGCGTGGCACTCAAGTCCGCCGTCCCCCCTTCCTGCCCTCGCCCGCAAGCGGGGGAGGGCAGGGAGGGGGCGCGGCCGTTCGGCCGCAACGATGACGTTGTCGAGAACACTCATGGCCCCAAAGAGCCGGATGTTCTGGAAGCTGCGGCCGAGGCCGTGGCGGGCGCGCCGATGGGGTGGCAATCGGGTGATGTCCACGCCGTCGAGGGCGATGCTGCCCGCGGTTGGTCGCACGATGCCGTTGAGCACGTTAAGGAGCGTCGTCTTGCCGGAGCCGTTGGGGCCGATCAGCGCATGCACGGTGTTGCGGTGGATCGTCAAGTCGACCGCGTCGACCGCTTTGAGACCGCCGAAGTGCTTCGAAAGGCCGTGAACCGAAAGAATGACTGAGTTGTCCGCCCTGGCCGTCTCGCGCGTGAGCGCGAGCGGTGCGATGATGCCCGGATCGATGGGACGCGCGGGGCGCAGCCGGCGCCACCGGGTCATGGCGTATCCCCAGATGCCGTCCGGCATGAAAATCATGATCAGGATCACGGCGCCGCCATAAACCGCAAGATAGATGACCTTGAGGAAGCGCAGCCACTCGGGCAACAGAATCAAGAGACCGGTGCCCAGCACGGCGCCGGCCGGCGCGGCGGCGCCGCCGAGCAGCACCATGGTGAGGAACACGACCGACTCGGCAAAGCTGAATTGGTCCGGGCTCACATACGTAAACCCGCCGGCAAACAGAGCGCCGCCGAAGCCCCCAAGCACGGCCGAGAGGGTGAAGGCTGCGACTTTGGTGGCGTAGGCATCGACGCCAATGACGTTGGCGGCAAGTTCGTTGTCGCGCACCGCCTGCATGGCCCGCCCGAGCTTCGTCGTTTTGAGCCACCAGACGAACCACGCCACCGCAAACAGTGCCGCGATGCACAAGCCGAGATATGGTCCGCTCTCTGCAAGCAGCGCCGGTCGCCTGATATTCGGCACGCCGTCGGGCCCGCGCGTGAAGGCGACCCAATTGGTCAGCACCAGCGTCAGGATGGTCTGGAAACTGATCGTCACCATGGCGAGATAGTGTCCGCCGAGGCGCAGCGAGGTGAGGCCCAGCACGGCACCGGCGCCGGCCGCCAGGACAACCCCGATCGCGAGCGCGCCCAAGAACGACAGCCCGAAAGCCGTGGTGCCGAGGGCGACGCCATAGGCGCCGATCCCGAAAAAGGCCGCCTGGGCCAAGTTGATCTGTCCGGTGTAGCCGAGCACGATCGTCAGCCCCAATACCGCGATCGCGTATGTGGCGGCCTGCATCAGGAGATTGAGCGAATAGGCGGAGAGCGGCGTGATGACCGCCGCCATGACAGCCATGAGCGCTGCCGTCGCATAAAGTCCGAAGGCGAGCCCCCGCCGCCCGGTCACACCGGGCGGTGACTTCCCGGACCGCACCGAGGCCCTCATGCCTTCTCCGAGATGCGCTCGCCGAAAATGCCTTGTGGGCGAACCAGCAGGAAGCCGAACAGCACCAGAAACGCAAACGCGTCCTTGTAGGGCACCGAGACGTAGGCGGCTCCGAATGTCTCGATCACCCCAAGCGCGAGGCCGCCGACGATCGCGCCGGTGACATCGCCGAAGCCCCCGATGATGCTCGCCGCGAAGGCTTTGAGCGCGATCGAGGAGCCCATCCCGACGGTAACAAACAACACCGGCGCGACCAGTATGCCTGCGAGCCCGCCCAGCATGGCGCTGTACATGAAGGTGAGCATGATCATCCATATCACCGGAATGCCGAGCAGGCTCGCCATCTCCTTGTCCTGGGAGGTCGCCTGCATCTTCTTGCCGGTCAGGGTGCGCTCGAAGAACAGATACTGGACCACGACCATCACGACGGCGACGACAAGGATCACGATGTACTGGCTGTCGAAGAACACGTCGCCGACGCTAAAGCCTGGCACCGCAAAGATGCTGTCGAGACTTTGCGGCCGCGGCCCGTACGCCGCGAGCACGCCGTTCTCCAGCAGGATCGAAGCCCCGATCGTGCTGATGATGACCGGCAGGAAGCTGCGATTGCGCAGCGGGTAGTAGACGGCGAGATTGAACAGCGCCCCGAAGCCCACCATCAGCGCCAGTGTGATGAGGATGCTCAGCCAATAAGGAAGCTCCAGATCAATCGCCAGCACCACCATGGCGAAGGCGCCCAGCATGGCGAAATCGCCCTGGGCGAAATTGACCACATTGGTGGCCCGGTAGATCAGCGCAAACCCGAGCGCCACCAGCGCATAGATGCTGCCGACACCGATCCCGGTGAAGAGGAGCTGAAGATTGAAGCCCATGGATGGGGTGACGAGAGCGTTAACAGCGACTCAATCGTCGAAATCGATGTGCTTGTCGAACACCACGGTGCCGTTGTTGTTCTTGACGATGTTGTAGCCGTGGAGCCTGTCGCCGTTGTGGTCGAAATTGTAGGTGCCCTCGGCGCCCGCGTAGCCCTTCACGGCGAGAATCGCCTGGCGCAGCTTTTCGGGTTCGAGGCTCTTCGCTTCGCCGATGGCGCGGGCAAGCACATGCACGGCATCGTAGCTCCATGACGCGAAAATATCCGGCGCAGATTTGTAGGCCGCCTCGTATTTGGCGGCGAACGCCTTGGCAGCGCCGCTCGAATCCTTGTTGAAATCGACCACCGCATAAGAGCCGTAGAGCGCTGGCCCAGCGAGCTTCAGCGCCGTGGTGGTAACTGTCGTGGGCGAGCCGACCCAGGTCAGCGTGACGCCCAACTGGCGGAGCTGCTTCGCAAAGATGCCCTGGTCGGGCTCGAACGTCATGTAGGTGCCCATGACGTCGGCGCCGGATTGCTTGACGGCGAGCGCGACCGGCGTGAAGTCCTGGGAGTTATTCGGATAGCCCTGGACCAGAACCGGTTCGATGCCCATGCCCTTGAGGGACTCGACAAGATTCTTCATGCCGTTGGTGCCGAACGCATCGGTCGAATGGACGATCGCCCATTTCTTCTTGCCGAGCGTCTTGGCGCCGTAGTCGGCAATGACGCGCGCCGAATAGACATCGTGGGGCCGGAACCGGAAGAACCATGGATTGCCCATGTGGGTGAGCACCGGATCGGTGCCGCCGATCAGCACCGGCTTTCCGACGCGCAGCGCGTCGGGCGCCATGGCGTGAATTTGGGTCGATCTTATCGGCCCAAGGAACGCCACGAACTCCGCGTTGCCGGCGAGCTTGCTGAAGGCCAGCACGACGCCCGGATTGGTGGTCTGATCATCCTCGATGACGAGTTCGAGCGGCCGGCCGAGAACGCCGCCCGCCTTGTTGACCTCGTCGGCGGCGAGCTTTGCGCCCTGGGTCTGGAAACGCCCAGACTCTGCGCCCGGGCCGGTGAGCGGCGCCACCATGCCAACCTTGATCGGATCGGCGGCCTGCGCCGCAAACGCCGCTAACCCCACGGCCGCGGCGAGCATAAAGAGGCCCGATTTGATAATCACCGGACCCTTGGCGTTCCCTCGATGACCCATGGCATTCCCCCGATTGTTGTTACCTATTCGGTGGCATCCAAAGGATGCATCCGCCAGCCGCCGATGGCAAGTTATGTCACAGGAACCTCAAGGCGTCGTCCAGTATGGCGGTATGTTCTTGAACAGCTTCTTCGGAATTGCCGCATAGATGACCTGGGTGGAATCGACAGCCTCGGCGACCCGGAAGTCGACCGCGATGCTGGCGAGCGAATAGGCGTCGGCCGGCGTCAGGCCGAGACGCTGCTGTAAGAACTCCACCGTCTCGCGGGTGGCTTCCCGCATCGCGATGTCGAGATTGAGATCCATCCCCATGGCGTAATAATTCGCGGCATCTTCCGCGCGCGGCCATCGCATCGTCTTTCCGGCATCCTTGTGGATGACGAACTGCAGCGTCGCCGACAGCGAAGCTTCGATTGCGGTGCCGTTGACCTCGCCATCGCCCTGCACCGCATGGGGATCGCCGGTCAAGAACTGTGCGCTGGCATTGAAGACTGGCAGATAGAGCGTTGCGCCTGCGGCGAGCTTGTTGAGATCCATGTTGCCGCCCCAACGCGACGGCGGACGCGAATTGACCAACAGGAGGTCGCGCGGCGGAGCGACCGCCATGACGCCGAGGAACGGCGACAGCGGAACCTCTATGTCCTTCGAGAAGAGCGCGACGTTGCGGTTCAGATCGAGCTTGATGATTTTCGGCGCCGGCGCGGTCAAAAGGTCACCGAGCACGCCGGTACGGGGGCCGGAATTGTTGACCCCGTAGGGTACCCGCAAATCGAATTTGTGGATGCGCACCTCGAGCATGTCGCCGGGCATCGCCCCCTCCACATAGATCGGACCGGTCAGGACATGGGCGCCCAGCCCATTCACATGGGAGACCATGTGGTAAATGTCGGTGGCGTCTTGCAACACCTGCTCGGGCGGAATGCCGCCGGCGCCGAAAAACGTGACCGGAGGGTCCTTGGTCAGCAGCCCCTGGTGGGAGACCGTGTCGATCTTCACCGTCTGGCCTGACTTGATGGTGAGCGCCGGCGGCAGGTCCGCCGAAATGTAGCCCCAGACGACGGTCTGCGGTGTCGAGCGCAGGGTTGCGTCAGGCTGGGGATTTGGCGGCACGGACTGCGCAATTGCCGGGAGCGCAAGGCTCGCGATGGCGCAGACAACCAGTGCACCGCCGACGCGGCGCTTCAAGAACGCAGTCATGGTCCCTCCTCCCGTATGCTTCCCGGCGGATTCCGGTCAGGGTGAACCGCCTACCGTCCCGCCGGGTCGTGGCCGGGCTCGTCCCGGCCACCCCGATTATTGTTGCTCTAGCCCTGCTTGAGCCAGGACTCTTCTATTTCTCTTGCAGCAGGCTTGCCCGTGCGCATTCCTCAGCCACCTTCACGTAGCCCCGCACCGCGGCGTTGCCGATCACCCATGGGTTCTCGTCGCCTCCCTTGCGGGCCGCCAGCGCCGGCAGCTTGACTTTCGAGCCGTCGAGATTGGTGTGATTGGCGATCAATACGTCGGCGCCGGATTTGGCGACGATATCGCCGAAGCGTTCTGCGGAGGCGACGTAGGTTTGAAACCGCTCGCGCGAATGCTCGAAATTAAAGCCGGTTCCACCCCATTCGGCGACCAGATGCGGCTTGCCGTTGTCCTTCACGGGGATGAGCACCGAGACGGTGCCGAGCGTATGGCCCGGCGTCAGATAGAGCGTCAAGGTTGTATCGCCGAGCGTGAGCTTCTGCCCGTCGGTCGCGACCATGTCGCGCCTGGGTTTCACGGTGACCCGCGGGCTTTGCTCCACCAAATCCCAGTCCGCTTCCGACAGGATGATACGGGTGCCGAAATGGTCCTGCAGGTATTTGGCGCCGCCCACATGGTCGCGGTGGCCGTGGGTCACGACGGCATATTTGATCTGCGCCGGATCGAAGCCGAGTTTCTTCAGTCCGCCGACGACTTCGTCCGCGACCGAATAATCCCAGATCGTATCGACCAGGATGATGCCCTCAGACGTCGTCACCGCCCAGGCGGAATATTCCTTCTCGCCGACGAAATAGAGATTGTCGAACACCTTGACGGGCTCGGCATGAAAGATGGAAGGGTCCGGAGAGGCTTCATCGACGCCGCCGGTGTTGGGCCCGGCCGACGGGCGTACGCACAGGCTGTTGAAGATATAGTCGTGGCGGTCGCCGGCCGCAGCCTTGGCAGCCGCGACGTGCGCCTCGACCGTGTCGGCCGTCTGCGCGACCGCCACGGCGTTGAACACCCCGCCCGCGAGGCCCGCGGCGAAAAACGTTCGGATCATATGCATTTTCATTGCGTTATCCCTCATGGTGGGCCCTTCCTCCGGGACCGCGGGCGTCTCGCCCGCTTCTTAACTTAGCAAAGAACAAGAGCGGGCGGGACGCCCGCGGTCCCGGGGGAGGGCCACGCTTGAACTCAAGCCTATCGCGAACCGGCCGCACACGAAATCGCCTGGACTTCAAAAACGTCATGGAGCAAGCCTCAGTTCGCAGAATCCGGCTCTCCCCCGAAAGCGGGGGAAAGGTAAGGTGGCCCGGCTGTCGCTTAACTTAGCGCCTGTGAGGACAAGCCCGGCCACCACACCGGGGCAGGGCCCAAGTGCATCAACCTGACCGGAATCCGATCTAAAGGCCGAACCCCGTGCAAAATCCGGAACCGCAGACTAAAGCGCAACAGCTCTCACGTATTGCGGCCGGCCTCGGCCTGCTCGCCGTCGCGATCTGGATGCTCACGACTTTCCTGCCGGCATTGGCGTGGGCGACCGTGCTGACGATCGCCACATGGCCGCTGTTTGTGGCCGTGCGCCGCCGCAGCGGACAGACGCAGGCAGCCGCGGCCATAACGGCGCTCATCGCGGTTACGGTGCTGGCGCCCCTGGTCGTCGCCATCAGCGAAGGGGTTCACGAGATTCGGGAAATCATCCGGTGGTACATCGAAGCTCGCAAAGAGGGGTTCGAAACGCCGGAATGGATCGCCAGCCTGCCGGTGATCGGCCCCTCGCTGGCGGAGTGGCTGAACGCGCATCTCCAGGATGAGCGCGGACCCTTTTCCGGTGCCGACGTACAATCGGTCACCGAATGGGGCCGGATCATCGGCCGCCAGGCGGTGCGGCGCATCACCACGCTCCTGTTCGCACTCCTGATCGTCTTCTTCATGTTTCGCGAGAGCGACACGCTATTGCGGCAGTTCCATGTGGTCGGCACGCGACTGCTCGGTGAGCCGGCGCAGCGCCTCGCGCGCGTCGCGGCCGCCGCGGTGCGCGGTACGATCGACGGATTGCTGCTGATCGGCATTGGCGAGGCGGCCCTGCTCGGCATTGCCTATGCGGTCAGCGGAGTGCCGCACCCGGTCACGCTCGGTGTGCTGACCGGGGTGCTGTCCGCAATACCGTTCGCGTCTCCGGTCGTTTTCATCGGGGCAGCCGCGTGGCTGTTCACACAATCAGCAACAATCGCAGCGATCGGTCTTTTGGCATTCGGCTCGATCGTGGTGTTCGTCGCCGACCATTTCGTTCGTCCTGTCCTCATCGGCGGCTCGATCCGGTTGCCGTTCGTTTGGGTCTTGCTCGGCATCCTGGGCGGTGTCGAGAGCTTCGGCCTGTTGGGGCTGTTTTTGGGGCCTGCGCTGCTTGCCGTGTTAATCACGCTATGGCGCGAGCTTGCCGAGAGCTGATGTTGCCTTGAACGCCCCGGCATTGAGGCGTAGATGTTGCACTGCAACATCTACGGGCTCCTCCCCTCCTCCCGGGAGCGCGGGCGTCCCGCCCGCTCTTCCCCCACCCTACCCTCCCCCGCAAGCGGGGGAGGGTAGGGTGGGGGCGGCGGGACGCCCGCGCTCCCAGGGATGGTAGGGAGGGCGCCGGGAACCAGACAGGACGGATCATGCTCAAAGGAAAAAGTGCAGTCGTCACCGGCTCGACCTCCGGTATCGGCCTCGCCATCGCGCGCGCCATCGCCCAGGACGGCGCCAACGTCATGATCAACGGCTTCGGCGCGGCGGCAGAGATCGAGAAGGAACGCGCCGGAATCGAAAAGGAATTTGGCGTCAAGGCGATCTATTCGGCCGCCGACATGACCAAATCCGACGAGATTGCCGCAATGGTCAAGACCGCCGAGACGACGCTCGGGTCGGTCGACATCCTGGTGAACAATGCGGGCATCCAGCATGTGGCGCCGATCGAGGAATTTCCCGTCGAGAAATGGGACCAGATCATCGCCATCAATCTTTCGTCAGCGTTCCATGCGACGCGCGCCGCGGTGCCCGGCATGAAGGCCCGCAAATGGGGACGCATCATCTCGACCGCTTCGGCGCACTCGCTGGTGGCCTCCCCCTTCAAGGTCGCTTACGTTTCGGCAAAGCACGGCATCGCGGGCTTTACCAAGACGATCGCCCTTGAGCTGGCGACGTTCGGGGTCACGGTCAACTGCATCAGCCCGGGCTATGTGTGGACGCCGATGGTCGCCAAGCAGATTCCCGACACGATGAAGGCCCGCCACATGACCGAGGAAGAGGTCAAGCGCGACGTGCTGCTGGCGGCGCAGCCGACCAAGCAGTTCGTGACCGTCGAACAGGTCGCCTCGCTTGCGCTCTACCTGTGCTCGGAAGCCGCCGCGCAGATCACCGGGGCCAATCTTTCCATCGACGGCGGCTGGACGGCGGAATGACTGTTCCCGCATCCGACCCCGCACCGCCCGGCGTCTCCAAGAAAATCAATCTCGCCCTCCAGGGCGGCGGCGCGCACGGGGCGTTCACCTGGGGCGTGCTCGACTATCTTTTGGAAGACGGCCGCCTGGCTATCGAAGGACTGTCGGGAACTTCCGCGGGTGCGCTCAATGCTGTGATCTGCATCGACGGCCTGGCGCGCGGTGGGCCGCAGGAGGCGAGAAAACGGCTGGCGGATTTCTGGCGCGCGGTCAGCATCGACGGCAAACTGCCTTTGATCCAGCGCCAAATCGTGGAGCGCCTCCTCGCGTTCATGCCGCTGGAGGGCACGCCGGTCCAGGCCTGGTTCGACGCCATGTCGCGGTATTTCTCGCCCTATGATCTCAATCCGCTCAACATCAATCCGCTGCGGGACGTGATCGAGGGCTTCGTCGATTTCGATGCGGTGCGTGGCTACACCGATGTGCAGCTGTTCGTTTCCGCTACCAACGTGACCACCGGCCGCCTGCGCATTTTTCCGCGCGAGAAGATCTCCGCGGATGTCGTGATGGCCTCGGCCGCCCTGCCGCTGCTGTTCCAGGCCGTCATCATAGATGGTACACCGTACTGGGACGGCGGTTACATGGGCAATCCGGCGATTTTCCCGTTCTTTCCCAACACCACGACCGAAGACGTGCTGATCGTGCAGATCAATCCCGTCGAGCGGCGCGAGGTCCCGACCTCGTCGCGCGATATCATGAATCGCATCAATGAGATCACCTTCAACTCATCGCTGCTCGCCGAATATCGCGCCATCGAGTTCGTCGCCCGTTTGATTGACCAGGGCCGCCTGTCGCGCGGCCTTGGGCCCGGCGAGTACCGCCGCGTCAATGCTCATCGCATCGCGCTGAGCGACGGCGAGAAGGCATACTCGGTAGATACCAAGCTTTCGACCGATTATGATTTCTTCCGCATGCTCCGCACCAACGGCCGTCGCGCCGCGCGCCGCTTCCTGGATGCGCATTTCGACGACATCGGGGTGCGTAGCACTTTCGACCTCGGCGCCGAGGCGCGGGCGGAATGGGCGTGACGTTGAGGGATCAGGGAACCGCAAATGGCGCCGCCGATCACCATACAGTCTGCCAGCCATCGCGGCGTGCGCCTCGACATCGTGGTTGCCGACATCACGACACTTGACGTCGACGCCATCGTCAACGCCGCAAACACCTCGCTGCTCGGCGGCGGCGGCGTTGACGGTGCGATCCACCGGGCGGCGGGTCCGGAGCTGCTCGCGGAATGCCGTACCCTCAACGGCTGCAACACGGGCGACGCTAAAATCACCAAGGGTTACCGTCTGCCGGCGCGCCACGTCATTCACGCGGTCGGGCCGGTGTGGAGCCGCAAACGCGAGGAAGAATGCGATCAACTCCTCGCCTCGTGCTACCGGGCGTCGCTTGCGCTTGCCGCGAAGCACGGAATCGCGTCGATTGCGTTCCCGGCCATCTCGACCGGCGTCTATGCGTTTCCGGCCGATCGCGCCGCCCGCATTGCGGTCCGGACCGTGATGGCCGAATTGGACGCGGCACGTGGTGTACAGCATGTCGTGTTCTGCTGCTTCAGCCGCGAAGCAGCCCGCCATCACGAGGACGCTTTCTGGGCGCTTGGGTTGGGGTAGAGGCTTCGGAATCGCTCCTATATGGGGGGGGAAGCAATGACGATAGAGTTCCAACGCGCCGTCCCAATTTTCAGGATTTTTTCGTTGGAAAAGGCGCGCGAATTTTACCTCGATTTTTTGGGCTTCAAGGTCGATTGGGAGCATCGTTTCGAACCTGGAGCACCGGTCTTCATACAGATTTCGAGAGACGACCTGGCGATCAATCTCAGCGAGCACCACGGCGATGGCACGCCCGGCTCCATCGCATATGTCTATATGACCGGTGTCAGAGAGTTGCATCGGGAACTGAATGACAAGAAATATCGCCACAACCGTCCCGACCTCCTGGAGCAGGAATGGGGAATGACGGAATTGACCGTGTGTGACCCGTTCAACAATCGCATTACATTTGGCGAGCGGACCAAGACGTCCGCCGCATGAATGCATCGCGCAATCGGGCCCGATCTGCTAACCTCGATGAAATGCGGTGCTTCATTATTTTGATCGTCGCGCTCCTCCTGCCTCCATTGGCCCGCGCCGACGTCGCGGATGCGGCGTTTCGCAACGGGCTCACGGCGTTCAACGAAGGCAGTTATGCGCGCGCCCAGGAGGCGTGGGTGCCGCTCGCAACGGCCGGCGATGCGCGGGCGCAGACCGGCCTCGGCTTCATGTACTATTCAGGCCGCGGCGTGCCACGCGACAGCGTGCGAGCGGCCGAATTCTTTCAGAGCGCCGCCGAGCAGGGCGAGCCCACCGCACAGCTTTTTCTCGCGCTGATGTATTTCCAATCGGACGGCGTGCCGATGAACGCGACGCTTGCCATGATGTGGGTCGAACTCGCCCTGGCGGGCGGACAGGTCGAGGCCTTCCAGTGGCGCGGGGTCATCATGCAGGCGATGACCGAGGCCGAGCGCGAGGAGGCGTGGCGGCTGTTTGCGCGCTGGCGCGAAACCCATCGCAAGTGATGCTGCAGCGCAGCGTGTGCTTGCGGCGGAATGTCTGTCAGGCCGGAATTGCCGGCTTTCTTTGATCGTGCTTAAATTTGATTGGACTCAATCTAAAAGCCAGGATCGACTTTCCCGCGGCGCGCAATCGCACTGCGGACAAGTCTCATAGGGAGGGCTCATGGACCATTATATCCCGCCGGATGCCCGCATTCTTGATGCGGATGTCGATTACAAGGCGCTGGCTGCGCAGGACCCTGTCTGGACGCCGCCACCGCCGCAGCTGCGCAGTCTCCGCGCGAATCGCCGCGAATTCATCAAAGGGGTGATCGCCTCCGGTACGGCCGTATCGGCGGTGTCCTATACGATGGGCGCCCGCTCTGCGCAGGCGCAGAACGCAGCGGCGCCCGAGCGCCTGATCACCGTCAACGTCAACGGCCAGACGCGCCGGGTCGACGTTACGGCGAACGAGAAGCTGGCGATGACGCTGCGCTACAAGCTCGGACTCACCGGCACCAAGCTTGGCTGCGATCGTGGCGAGTGCGGCGCCTGCACCGTCCTGATCGACGATGTGCCGCATCACTCGTGCTCGACGCTGACGCATGCGCTGCGTGGCCGCAAGGTCACCACCATTGAGGGCCTGGAAAGCCCCAATGGCGAATTGCACCCGATGCAAAAGGCTTTCGTCGAGGAACTGGCGCCGCAGTGCGGTTTCTGCACGCCCGGCCAGATCATGTCCGCGGTTGCGCTCCTCAAGGTGACTCCCAAACCGACGCGCGACGAGGCTCGCCTTGCGCTCTCCGGCAATCTCTGCCGCTGCGGCGCCTATGACCATTATCTCAATGCGGTGATGCGCGCCGCCCGGGAGGCGTAACATGGCATACGACCTGATCGGCAAGAATTTCACGCCGCCCGACATCTACGGCAAGGTTACCGGCAAGGCCAAATACGCCGAGGATTTTCGCGCCGACGGCATGGTGTTCTGCCGCCTGCTGACGAGCCCGATGCCGCACGCCAAGGTGAAGAAGATCGATACCACCGCCGCGCTCAAGCTCAAGGGCGTGCTCGGCGTCCTCACAGCGGACGACGTGCCGGCGTTCCCGCCGCCCAACAACCCGATCCTCACCAAAGAGCCGCTCTATGTGGGCGAACCGATTCTCGCGGTCGCCGCCGAGACGGAACAGCTCGCCCAGGATGCGATCGACCTCATCAAGATCGATTATGAGCCGCTGCCGTTCGTGGTCGATCCGCTCGACAGCCTGCATCCTGCCGGGCCGACCGCGCGGCTCGACGGCAACGTCGCCAACCCCAGGGTCAAGTACCAGACCATCAAGTGGACCGCGCGCGACTTCGCGGTCGCCGGCGAGGGCAACCTGCCCATGGGCAAACCCGCCGCGGAGTGGAGCTTTGGCGACCTCGAGGCCGGTTTCAAGGAGGCCAAGCTCGTCCTCGACGAGAGCTTCGTCATCGGTGCCCAGGGCCACCATTGCATGGAGCCCCGCTCCGCCATGGCGTATTGGCAGAACGGCAAGGTCTTCGTGTTCGGCTCAAGCCAGAGCCAGACCGCGATGATCCCGGGCCTCGCCCGCTATTGCGGCGTCGAGCCCAAAGACCTCGTCTACGTCGCGGAATATTGCGGCGGCGGGTTCGGCTCCAAGGGTACGCCCTATCCGCAGATGGCAATTCCCGCGCACATGTCGCGCAAGGTCGGCCGGCCCGTGATGATGCGCGTGAGCCGGGCCGAGGAATACGCGATCGGCCAGGGGCGCGCAGGCTTCCAGGGCCGCATCAAGGTGGGCTTCCGGGCCGACGGCCGCATCACCGCCATGGACGCCTATGTGGTCGCCGAAAACGGCGCCAATGTCGGCTTCTGGGATTTTGAGAATTTCGGCCACACGCTGTCGGTCGTCTACCAGCCGCTGGCGATGCGCTGGCAGGGCATTCCGGTGCTCACCAATACGCCGTTCCGCGGCCCACAGCGCGGCCCAGGCGAGAACCAGACCGCGCTCGCCATGGAGCCGATCCTCGACAAGGCGGCGCGCAAGCTCGATCTCGATCGCCTCGCCATCCGCATGATCAATGCGCCCGACAGCGGTGGCAAGCACGGCGAGAAGCGGGAAAACTTCACCAGCGCGTTCCTCAAGGAGGCGTTGCAGAAGGGGGCCGAGCGCTTCAAGTGGGACGAAAAGGTCAAGCTCAGCGGCCAGCGGCGCGGCTCCAAGGTGATCGGCGTCGGGGTCGGTTCGGCGTTCCATCAGGCCGGCTTCAACGGCTTCGACGGCCTGGTGCGGATCACGCCCGACGGCAAGATCCACATCCACACCGGCGTCGGCAATCTCGGCACCTATTCCTATGCGGCGACCTCGCGGGTCGCTGCCGAGGTGCTGAAATGCAACTGGGAGAATTGCATCATCGAGCGGGGCGACACCCGGCGAGGCCTGCCGTTCAACTCACCCCAGGTCGGCAGCAACACCTCCTACACCCAGTCGCGCACCAATTTCGTTGCGGCGATGGACGCCAAGGCGAAGCTCATGCAGGTCGCCGCCAAGGACCTCGGCGGCAATCCGGATGATTACGACATCGGCGGCGAGAAGGTGTTTCTCAAGTCCGACCCGTCGAAGTCGCTCACCTATGCGGCCGTCGCCCAGCGCGCGATCGAGATCGGCGGCGCGTTCAGCGGCAAGGAGGCGCCAGGCGATCTCAACCCGATCACCCAGGCCGCGGTCGCCGGGCTCGCCGGCACCGGGCTGATCGGCGTCGCCAAGGATAAGCTGGCGTTTGAGGCCATGCCGCCGGCGCTGGCGGCCGGCTTCATCCTGATCGAGCTCGATGTCGAGACCGGACAGCATAAGATCCTCGAATATCTTGGCGTCGCCGACTGCGGCACCGTGATCCACCCGATGGGGCTCGCCACCCAGGTCAAGGGCGGCGCCGTCATGGGCTTCGGCCTCGCGGCGACCGAACGCTATGTGCTTGATCCGCAGATCGGGATTCCGGCCAACACCGGCTTCCTGGGCCAAAAGCCGATGAGCTATCTCGATGTGCCCTCGGAAATGCATTGGGACGCAGTCGATATGGCTGATCCGAGTTCGCCCTTGGGCTCACGCGGGATCGGCGAGCCGCTGGAGGGCTGCGCCGCCGCAGCGCTCGTCTGCGCCATCGCGGACGCCATGGGCGGGCATTACTTCAACCGCACGCCGGTGATGGCGGACATGATCGTGAACGCCATCGCCAAGCGCCCGCAATCCTACAAGGCGCTTGCCGCCAATACGCAGTAAGGGGGACGCAGCCATGATCCGGGACATGATGCCCAATTTCGAGCTGCTGCAGCCGACCAAGCTTGCGGACGCTCTCACGCTGCTCGATCGCCGCGGCAAGGACATCTGGAAGATGGCCGGCGGCAATGACAGCCTCGACTGGTTCAAGGACCGCGTGAAGCGGCCCAAGGTCGTGATGGACCTCGGCGGCATCGCGGAGCTTAAGGGTATCCGCGCGACCGCCGACGGGATCGAAATCGGTGCGCTCACGACGCTCGCGGACATCGCCGGCAGCAAAGTGATCCGCGAAAAGTTTAAGGTGCTTGCCGACGCGGCCGGCCGGGTGGCAAGCCCGCAGATCCGGAATGCGTCGTCTATCGGCGGCAACGTCTCCCAGGACGCGCGCTGCTGGTACTACCGCTCGGGCCTGCCCTGCTACCGCGCGGGCGGCAACACCTGTTTCGCCGATACGCCGGCCGGCATGAACCGCGAGCACGCGATCTTCGACGCCGCCCGTTGCATTGCGGTCAGCCCGTCGGACACCGCGCCGGCGCTGGTCGTGCTCGAGGCCAAGATGGTGATCAAGACCGCGAAGGCTGAGCGCGTGGTCGATGCCGAGAAGTTCTTCATCGGTCCGGCGACCGACATCACCCATATGACGGTGGTGAAACCGGAAGAGCTTCTGGTCGCAATACGCATTCCCAACAAATGGTCCGGCGCGAAGTTCTATTTTGAGAAGGTCGCCGACCGCAACACATGGGACTTCGCCCTGGTCAACGTCGCCTCCGCCTTGAAGGTCACGAACGGCACCATCGATGCGGCTCGCGTGGCCTGTGGTGGGGTGTCGTGCACACCGCGCTTCATCAAGGTGGTCGAGGACGTGGTCAAAGGCGGCAAGCAAGACGAGGAGACCGCTGAACTCGCCGGCAAGACCGCGACCCACGGGGCGCGTCCGGTGACCTACAATCAGTTCAAGATTCCCATGATGGAGAATCTGGTGAAGCGGGCGATCCGGGACGCCGTGTAGGGCGCGTTTCGACTGAAATCGTGGCGGGTGAGGGGGCGTCTCCGCGAGTCTGAGCTTGTGGAGAGGCCCCTCACCGCGACCCTCTCCCCGCAAGCGGGGAGAGGGAGAAGCGGCCGCGCCGCGCGATGTTCAATTTCATCGCAGCCCGTAGGGCGCAATAAGCGTAGCGCATTGCGCCGTTCCGGTGCGAAAGGCGCAATGCGCTACGCTTATTGCGCCCTACGGTCGTTCAACTATTCGACGATCCCCGGCACAACCAGGAACAGGTCGGTGTCGCCGGTCTTCTCGCCAGCGGCGGTCAATAGGGCGTGCGCCTGGCCGCGGTGGTGGGTCTGGTGGTTGAAGAAATGGGTGACGAGCAGCCGCTTCGGCGCCGACACCTCGCGGCTGGCGGCGCCGCTGAACCAGGTCAGGCTATCGTCAAGCCAGGCGTCGTCGATCCGCGCCGCCCAGCGCTCGATATCGCCGTCGCGCTTCGTCCTGGTGGCGCACAATTCGCCGTAATCCTCGATCATGTGGGCGCTTTGCTTGATCGGCGTCTGCGGTCGCGGCCAGTCGTCGAAGCGCGACATCCATTGACTGTCGCCCCACAGGATGTGCACCAGCGTGCCGTGAATCGAGCCCCAGAACGCGCCGCGCGGGGCGCGCCGCTCGGCGTCCGACAGCCGGCTCGCAGCGGCGTAGAGCCGGCGATTCATCTCGCTGTTGTAGGCCGCCATGGTGCGGCAGTAGGCCGGCGTGATCATGGGTGTCCCTCGCTTCGAGACACGCTTCTAAGCAGAGATTCCCGGGCTGCCCAACGGATCGAGGTTCCGGATCACGTCGGCGATAGCTGTTTTGGTTGCCCATCCGTTGGCCAGCCGGCCGACTCCTGCTTTAGTCGGGACAGCCTGTAGGGCGCAATAAGCGGAGCGCATTGCGCCGGTTCCGCGCAAGAGGCGCAATGCGCTGCGCTTATTGCGCCCTACGCTCCTGAGGCGTCGGCAAGCGAGGAAACGGCGCATTTCGTGAACCCTTACAAAAAAAACCGAGCCCTGTCGCCAGGGCTCGGATCATTTTCACGACAGGTGACTGGTTCTACGCGTCAGCGCGAAACCTGTGCCTTGAGCGCCGCGATCTCGGCCTCGCTGCGCAACGTCATCGCCCCCATCTGGCTGTTCCGGTAGAGCGGCACGACGACCTTGGTCACGCCGTTGCGCTCGAGGAGCGAGACATGGCGGATCTCGGTGCCGCGGAGCGGATAGTCGAAGAAGGTCCACTCGGCCTTCTCGGGATTGTACCGGGCAAGCCGATCGGTGGTCCACATATTGCTCCACACATTGTGGTTCTGATCGACCGCGATGTGATAGGGCTGATATGACGGATCCGGGAACGGAATGATCGTGGCCTGCATCGTCTTGGTGTCGATGCGGGCAAGCGTCGCGCCCCACGAATTGCCGACCCACAGCACGTCGGCGTTCTTGTCGGTGCCCATGCGCCGCGGGCCTTGCGACCACGGCAGCGGGTTGCCGTTGGTGAGCTGGTTAAAGCCATCATAGAACGCCTTGGACGACGCCGGAAGGCGTGCCATCTCGTCCTTGAGCGAGGGCAACGCGACTTCCGAGGTCGAGCGGGTGGCGACTTCGGCCCGGCCGATGGTGTCGAAGGCCATCTGCGCCCACCAGCCGTTGCCGTCGCGGTCGCCCGCGGCGCCGTACGTGCTGTTGGTGCCTTTGGCGTTCTGGAACGGAGTCTTCGATTTGAAGTCGGTGAACTTCTCGGTCACCGGATCGAACATCACGACGCCATCCGGAGCAGACGCCCAGATCTTGCCCTTGCCGTCCACATCCATGGTCACGGCGCCGCCGAGCGGCGACATGGGAGGCGTCGTCTCGTAGACGCTGATCTTCTCGGTCTTGGTCTCGAGCTTGCCGAGGCTGCGGCGGCCCGGATTGATGTCGAACCAGAAGTCGCCATTGGCGTCGCGGGTGATGCCGTGGGCGGTCGAGGCACCCGAACCGTCGCGCTTGTCGATCTTCAGGTACTTGACCTCTCCGGTCTTGCCGTCGACCTTGCCGATCGTGACCACCCGATTTGGAGCATTGACCGTGTAGTAGAGGTTGCCGTCGAAGTCCATGCCGCCGTCATGGGGCAGCTGGCCGATCCTGGAGGTGACGCCGAGGCTCCAATCGGAACCATCATTGGTGTTGTACTTGACCCCTTGCGTGGCGATCCCGGTATCGGGGTTGAGCGGGACCTCGTAGGTCGTCCACACGACGCGCGCGGCTTCGCCGGTCGCCCGCGGACGGTCCTTGAACTTCAGCGAGCTTTCACCCGGTCCGCGCGCGCGGGCGAGGTAGGCCGCGAGCTCTTTCTGGTTGAAGTTGATGATGGCGTTCGGCTTGCGGTCTGGGGTCGGATAGTTGGGGATGAACTTCATCAGATTGATGACTTTGTTCCACCCGGCCTCATCGAACTTGAACTGCAGCACATAGCCCGGCGTATGGCAGCCGGTGCACTGGTTGTGGAAAATGCGCTTGATATTGGCGTCGGCCTCGGCTTCTTCCGGCAAGGCGGCGGCCAGGATTTCGGGAGGCAGCTGGCGAATGCGCTCTTCCGCATCCGTGATTGCCGCGAGTTGCAAGTCCTGGTGCTTGGTGGCGCTGAGATCGACCGCGCCCTTGGCGGTCTTAAAGCCGAGCGTCTGCGCCCACACGTCGTATTTTCCGTCCGCCATGGCGGGGAAGAAATACGCGCCGTTCTGGTCCGTATAGACGCTCGTCGTGATGGTCGAGCCTTCCTTCTTGGCGGAAACCAGCACGCCTTCGAGCTTCTGGCCGGAAGCAGACGTGATCGAGCCGGTCAGCAACTGGTCGGCTGAGGCGGTGCTCAGGCCTCCGACCAGGACAAGACCGGCAACGCTAGCCAGTAATTGACCGCGTACATGGGTCATGATGTTCCCTCCTTGATTCGGTTGCCCGCTGCGCGTGGGTGCGCCCGGGCGATCAGCTTGCAGTATCAACAAACGCTGGTGGTCGTGACGCAATGCTAATTGTTTTTGTGGTTTTTTCGTACCGCTAGGCGGCTTGCTTTGCCGCCCTTGCGAATCAGAGTAAGCCAGCGCCGGCCGCAATGGAAGGGCCGCAGCGCGAAAACTCGGCCTCGATCCATTCATGTCCGTTGCGATCCAAAGGATAGCGGCCCGATCTAATGGAATATGGCATTCTTTCCTAACCGACTCGCCGGTAGTTGCGCTTGCGCCTACGGCCACGAACGTGCGTTTTAGCGAGGCCGTGTTCCCTCCTCCGCGCTAATGCGCGCGTCCTCTGGATGCCAGGGCTCGGAAGTCGTGGGCCGCCGCGGAGGGT